>Ga0070670_100000519_pt1 | contig 30857 bp, 19 predicted proteins | sample KBSS63metaG_FD_64665 | JGI IMG/M metagenome (GOLD analysis project Ga0070670, IMG submission 64665) | Switchgrass rhizosphere microbial communities from Kellogg Biological Station, Michigan, USA - KBS S6-3 metaG | ecosystem: Host-associated > Plants > Roots > Rhizosphere > Soil ... | reverse complement strand
CTTAATGGCGGAATCCTGGCAGCCGGTGGTCGAATTACTCACGTAGGCTCTCGAGAAACAATCGAAGCTCTGATTGACGCGGACTGCGAGGTGATCGACGCCGGTGGTCGAATTGTCCTCCCCGGTTTTGTCGACGCGCATACTCATCCGGTCTTCGCCGGCACACGCGTGAATGAGTTTGAAGAACGCGCTTCGGGAGTTACCTATCAGGAGATCGCGGCGCGGGGCGGCGGCATTCAATCGACCGTCAGGGCGACGCGCGACGCCACGCTCGATCAACTGGTCGCAGCAGGGAAGCGTTACGCCGACTGGTTTCTGCGCACCGGCACCACCACCGTTGAAGCCAAATCAGGTTACGGACTGACGCTCGAAGACGAACTAAAAATTCTCAAAGCCATCCAGCAGCTCAATTCGGAAACTTCGCTTAACTACGTCCCGACTTTCCTGGGCGCTCACGATGTTCCACCTGAATATCGATCCCAACGCGAAGCTTATCTTTCGTTGTTGATTGAGGAGATGTTGCCGCGCGTCGCGAAAGAAAAGCTGGCGGAGTATTGCGACGTTTTTTGCGAAGCAAAAGTTTTTACGATCGTGGAATCGAAAACAATTCTCGCGGCAGCCAGAGAGAACGGGTTGGGTCTGCGCATACACGCGGACCAGTTGTCGCTCTCGGGCGGAGCGTTGTTAGCTGCCGAGCTCGGCACGACAACCGCCGATCATCTCGAACACACTGACGACGCCGGAATCGCCGCACTCAAGACCGCCGGTGTACGGCCAGTGCTGTTGCCGGGCTCAGTCTATGCGCTCGGTTCGACTCGTTATCCTATGGCTCGCGAAATGATCGAAGCGGGCCTGGCGGTAGTGCTGGCGACGGATTTCAACCCGGGCTCGTCGCCCACTCCTTCGATGACGATGGTTCTGTCGCTCGCGTCCACCCACATGAAAATGACGCCGGCGGAATCGATCACCGCGTCGACGATTAACGCCGCCTACACACTCAATAGAGGAAAGAGTATTGGATCTTTGGAGCCGGGCAAGGCTGCGGATTTTGTAATCCACGACTGCGAGGATTACCGCGAGCTCGCGTATTTCTTCGGCGTGGAACACCCGTGGAAAGTTTTTGCCGCCGGCAATGAGGTCAGTACCAGGTATTAGTGGCCCGTGGTCAGTGGTCAGTGGTCAGTGGCCGGCCGGATACAACTGACAACTGACCACTGACCACTGACTGGTGCTGACCTCACGACGCGGTAGGTTAGCTGAACCGCACGGTGCTTCAATAATTTATTTGACGAGGCCGTACTTGTATTTTATTATCGCGGCAACACTGGAAAGGAGGTGATTGTAAATATATGAGTTTTTATCACAGTGAGGTGGCTGCGGCCTGACCTCTGAACCTAATCGCAACTAGTTAGGATTTAGGTTTAGTCGTCTCACTGCTAATGCTCCTCCTTTCAGGAAAGCAGCAGCGGAACCTCAGGCCAATCCCAACAGTTCACCGGAAGCCGTTCACGTGCAAGCGTGGGCGGCTTCTCTAATTTTTGGAACTAAACTGGCCGCGGATTTTGGCGGATACACGGGGATCAGACAACTAAACAGTTTAGAAGTTGATTTCCTTCTTATCCGCGAGTATCCGCAAAAAATCCGCGGCCACAAACCTGCAGTGCGCTTGACCGCAATCAGAGGCGGTGAGAAATTAACTTCACTATCCCCGCGAGGAGAATCTTTCGTTGTCATCTGCTGATCCCCCTGTGTTCTACGATCCGGCCGGTCGCCGGTGGAAGCAGGTGCGTCGCGTTTGGCTGGCGCTCGCGATTATCGTTACCACTTTGACGACGGTGCTGGTCGGCAGCGTCCTCATCAATCCCGCGCTCCCCAGTCTGAACATTCATCCGGTTGCCAGTTTGCCGCAGGCCACGGACATCAAACCGAAACCGCTGGCCGTCCCGACGAATCCGATTCAACGTAAAGCGAAAAAGGCGCAGGCTGAATTGCAGCATGCGCTCGCGGTAACGCCGCGCGTCGTACCAGCAAAACGCCGTTCGCAAACTCCGGTCGTGCCGCCGCCGCCGGTCGTGCCGCCGCCGATTATTCCCAGCTCGCGTCCGCTGTCGGTTGGTTTTTACGTCAACTGGGATGAATCCAGCCTGGCGTCGCTCGAAAGAAATCTCGACCACCTTGATTGGGTGGTGGGGGAATGGTCGCACCTGCAAGACACCGCCAACGGCGTCAGTCCGCTGGCCATCGACATCGATGCGCCGGCGCTCAATTTCATCCGCACTACCCGACCGCAGGTGCAGGTGATTCCGATGGTGCAGAATTTGATCGACGAGAAGTGGAACCCCGAACTGTTGGCCCGCGCGATTGGTGATGAGTCGAGTCGTCAACAACTCATCCAGGCGCTCACTTCGTTCGTTCAAACGAATAGGTTTGCGGGCATCTGTGTCGACTTTGAGGAACCTTCGGCCGAGACGCGCCCAGCCCTGCTCACTTTTATCCAGGAGCTGCACGCCGCTTTTCAGCCGCAACGCCTGCTCGTCGTGCAGGCTTTGCCGTTTGACGATCCCGACTGGGACTACAAACAGTTTGGCGCTGTCGATGATTACACGATGCTGATGGCTTACGATCAGCATTGGGCCGGCAGCGACGCGGGAACGGTGGCGGCGCAGGATTGGTTCGAGCGCCACCTCGCGAACCGCATGCATGACCTGGAGCCGTCGAAAACAATCGTGGCGCTGGGAAACTACGGCTACGATTGGACCGAAGGAAAAACTGAGGCGGAGGAGTTAACTTTTCAGGAAGCAGTCATCTCCGCGCACGACTCCGAAGCCAAGATCGTTTTCGATCCAGCGTCGCGCACGCCAATGTTTGAGTACGACGACGAGGAGGATACGCATCACTCGGTTTGGTTTCTCGATGCGGTAACCGCCTTCAACCAAATGCGCGCGGCCAGCGGCTTTCGCCCGGCAGGCTTCGGCGTTTGGCGACTCGGCTCGGAAGATCCTTCCATCTGGACAATCCTCGGGGGCTCGCCGCAGACGTCCCCGGACGCGCTCAAAAGAATCATCTATGGTTACCAGGTCGATTTCGAGGGCACCGGAGAAATTCTAAAGGTCAACTCGCGGCCTCAGGATGGCTGGCGAAACCTCGATGTCAATCCAGCTGACGGCTACATCCGCAGCGAAGAGTTTACGGCGGTGCCTTCTTCTTATGTGATCGAGAGGAGCGGCGATCACCCGGGCCTGATCGCGCTGACGTTTGACGATGGACCAGATCCTCGCTGGACGCCGGCCATCCTCGACATACTCAAGCAGGAACAGGTGCCGGCCACTTTTTTTGTCATCGGAAAAAACGGCCAGGCTTATCCCGACCTCCTGCGGCGGATCGTGAATGAAGGCCATGAGATTGGCAATCACACTTTCACGCATCCCAACCTCGGCGAAATTCCCGCGTCGCTGGCAGAACTCGAACTCAACGCAACCCAGCGCTTAATTGAATCCGAGACGGGCCGGTCTACCGTGCTCTTTCGTCCGCCCTATTTTGGTGACGCCGAAGCCGACAAGCCGCAGGAAGTTGAACCCGCTTTTCAGGCGCAAAAACTCGGGTACCTGGTGGTCGGCGTGCGCATCGATCCTGATGATTGGAAACTGCCGGTGACGCCTGATGCGATTGTTGAGCGCACGCTGCAGCGCGCTGCCGACAACAATTCGGAAACGCGTGGCCAGGTCGTGTTACTGCACGATTCCGGCGGCGATCGCACCGCCACCATCGCGGCCTTGCCCCGCCTGATTCACGAGTTGCGCGCGCGTGGCTTTCGCTTTGTGGCTGTTTCCGATTTGGCGGGCTTGTCGCGAGACCAGGTGATGCCGCCGGTTTCGCCGGGCGAGCGGGTGTTTACTCGTTCCAACGCCGTTGCCTTCTTTTTCCTGACGACGATGGGCTGGATACTCCAGTGGGTATTTGTGATTGGCATCGTGCTGGGTCTCGGGCGTCTGATCGTGATTGGCGCGCTGGCTTTGGCGCAGTGGTCCCGTTCGCGACGTCGCGAACGAACGCACGCCGGCGCGAGTTATGCGCCCTTCGTTTCCGTGATCGTTCCTGCTTACAACGAAGCCCTGGTAATCACCAACACGATCAATAGTCTGCTGGCGTCGGATTATGAAAACTACGAAATCATCGTGGTTGACGACGGCTCCACTGATCGCACGGCGGAGGTCGTGCGCGACAACTTTGGCGCCGAGCGCCGCGTGCAACTCTTCTCAGTGGCAAATGAAGGCAAGGCGGCGGCGCTTAACTTCGGACTGCGACACGCGAAAGGCGAGATCGTGATCGCGCTCGACGCTGACACGTTGTTTGCTCCGCAGACTATCGGAGCGCTCGCGCATCGCTTTCACGATACTCACATTGGAGCAGTAGCCGGCAATGCCAAGGTCGGCAATCGCATAAACATCGTCACGCGTTGGCAAGCGCTCGAGTACATCACTTCTCAAAACATGGATCGGCGCGCCTTCGCAAGTTTGAATTGCATTACTGTCGTGCCGGGCGCCGTCGGCGCGTGGCGTCGGAATTTGATCGAACAGGCGGGAGGCTTTCAGGCGGATACGCTCGCCGAGGATCAGGATTTAACGCTCAGCATTCGTCGTCTGGGGCATAGCATTGGTTACGAAGAAGACGCCATCGCCTGGACTGAAGCTCCGGATCGACTCGGCACGCTTGCGCGGCAACGCTTTCGCTGGGCGTTTGGCACCTTGCAGTGCATGCGCAAACACATCGACGCACTGTTTCGTCCGCGCTATGGCGCCCTGGGTTTCGTCGCTCTGCCTAACGTTTGGATCTTTCAAATTCTGTTTCCGCTGATCTCGCCGGTGATGGACCTGATGCTGGTCTACACTTTGGTGGTCGCGGGTCTCGACCGGCTGCAACAGCCTGCCGATTACCAATCAACCGCCGTTCGCCAGGTGCTCTTTTACTACGCGCTGTTTTTGGCCATCGACTGCGCCGCCGCTTGCTTCGCCTTCCTGTTGGAAAAGAAGGAGCGCTGGCGCTTGTTATGGTGGCTGTTCCTGCAGCGTTTTTGTTACCGGCAGATCATGTACTACGTCATGATCAAATCGGTGGCCGTCGCGATACGCGGAACGACTGTCGGCTGGGGCAAGCTTGAACGCAAAGCGACCGCGGAAGCGCAGTAGAAACCGCAAAGGGCACCGGGCAGTAGCCCGACCGTCAGGGAGGGCTTGTCATGGTTTCAATCCAAGCCCTCCCTGACGGTCGGGCTACTGCCCCGTGCACAACTCCAAAGCGGGAAAATCAATCAATGGCGAAGAAGCAGCACGCCGGGAGGCGAACCAGGATTAGCAGCAAGCGGAACGGAATCCTCGTCTACCTGCTGCTCTTCATCGTCGCTTTTTCCTTTCGCCTGGCAGTTGCACGTTTCCTCGCGAACGACGCGCCTGACGACGGCCGAGTCTACGCACAGATTGCCCGCAACCTGCTCGAACAGCATGTCTATTCGCACGACGCCGCAGCGCCGTTCGCGCCCACGCTAATCCGACTTCCCGGTTATCCGTTTCTGCTCGCAGGTGTCTATGCAATCTTCGGTCATGGCGACAATGCGGCCGTACGCCTGCTGCAAGCTTTAATCGACACAGCCACCTGCGGGCTCATCGCTCTGCTTGCGTTCTCTTGGGAGCCTGACGCTAAAAGAAAACGAGCGAGCTCTATCGCTGCTCTCGCACTGGCTACGGTTTGTCCGTTCACCACGATCTACGTGGCCACCATCCTCACTGAAGTTTCCACCATGTTCCTCGCAGTCGCAGCAGCGCTGACGGCTACGCTCGCGCTCAAAGCGACGGATCAGAAGAAAACATTATGGTGGTGGCTGGTTACCGGTCTGCTAGCCGGCGCCGGCGTTTTGTTCCGGCCGGACAGTGGCTTGTTCGCATTAGCGATCGGCATTGTCCTCGTCGTCGCAAACCTCGGTCGCGCCGGCGATGTGAAGCTGCCCACGAAGCGAGACGAGATGTTGTACCGCACGGCGCGGGCTTCATACCTCGGCGCAACTTTCTCGCTCGCTTTTTGCCTGGTGCTGGTGCCGTGGGCCGTTCGCAACTATCGCGTGTTTCATCTTTTCCAGCCGCTCGCACCGGCTCACGCCGAGATGCCGGGTGAATTTGTGCCGCGCGGTTATCTAACCTGGGTACGAAGTTGGATCGACGACAGCCGTTACATTGGCCCAGCGCTTTGGTCTCTGGATTCCGCGCCAATCAAGGTCACTGACATACCCGAGCGAGCTTTTGATTCCGCTGAAGAAAAGCAGCGAGTGGCCGAGCTGCTGGAGAAGTACAACCACGCGAACGACGAACCTGTGCTCTTTACGGACCAGCCCGACGCGTCGTCCCCGGATGCAAAGCCCGGCGATGAGGACGAGGCAGATAACAACGACAACAGCGACGAGGCCGATAAATCTGATAACGACAACTCGAGCGACGAGGAAGATAGTGGCGATCAGGATAAAGATAGCGAGACAGCTGATCAGGCGTCAGATCAGTCTGGAGAGTCGCCGGTTGAGATGACTGCGGAGATCGACGCTGGGTTTGCACAGGTCGCGCGTGAACGTATCGCTCGTCACCCCTTCCGTTATTACGTGTTGCTGCCGCTCAAGCGCGCCCACTCGCTCTGGTTCAACACCCACTCCGACTACTATCCGTTTGAAGGCGAGCTGCTGCCGCTCTCGGATCTCGATTACGACATCCAGCAACAATACTGGCTGCCGCTTTTTGCGTTTCTGGCTTTTGCTTATTCGTTGTTGGGAATTGCCGGAGGCTGGAGCTTGTGGCAAACGCGCGAGTTCAATGCGCGACTCTGGTTGCTGCTGGCGACGCTGCTGATCTTCATCAGGCTCGGCTTTTTTGCCACGCTCGAAAATCCCGAACCGCGCTACGTGGTTGAAACCTTTCCATTTCTTTCTGCGCTGGGTGGGATCGCATTGAGCCGCATCTCCTGGCCTTTTCGTGGTGCGCCGAAAATTAGCCGCGGCTCTCGCGGATAAGTGCGGATTAGAAATAAAACAGGACGTTCTCAGCTATCTTGCTTTTCTCCTGTTCGACCTGATCCGCGTGCACCCGCGTAAATCCGCGGCCAATTAACTACGGATTGGGTGACGGTGTGCTCGCGGGTGATTGTTCCGACGGAAGCACGCGCGAAGGATCGGGCTTGTCCGGCGACGTGTGCAGGTGAATCGCCTTCCAGTCTTTTCCGACTCTTTTGAAAACCAAAGTCATGCGGCCGGTCGCGGTTTCCGGAGTGCCTTTGTAAGTTTGCGATTGCGTCCACAAGCAACTAACCACGGCGCCGTCGCGGCCCAGCATCGTGATCGAAACGTCACGCACGTCAAGCTTCACATCTTTCAAATCCGGATATGAGCTCTCGCGGTTCTTACGCATCTGTTCCCAGCCGCGTGTAACTGTGCCGTTGCTGTTGAAGAGGATCAAGCGCGGCGAATTTAGATAGACACTCGTCACGGCCTTCACGTCGGCGTGCCGGATGCCGTTAATCAACGAATTGAAAGCTGCGACTACGCTTTGCGATCCTGGCGTGTCGCTCGTCGCAATTTTAGGTTTCGTCTCTGTGCGTCGAGCGGCGGGCTGCGTTGTCGCCGGTTCCTGGACGTCGGTACTCTTTTGCGGCTGCGCTGTTTTGTTCGAATTCGTTGGCGTCACGGTGACGCGAGGCCGCACGGTCTGCGACGAATTTGAATTTTGCGCGAAGGCCGTCAGGCTGGTAATGGAAAAAATGAATGCGGCGAAAAGTAATTTATGAATCATGCTCTTTGTTCCTCTGGAAATAATCGACGCTGAACTCAAACACTGCCCTGTTTAGAAAGGGCACTTGTGCCCCTCGTATGCAGGCGGACAAGTCCGCTTTCTAAACGCAGGAATACAGGCGGAGAAATCCGCTTTCTAAACGGAACTCTGGGCGGACACGTAGGTCCGCCCCTACAAAGATTGCTAAACATCACCGAGCGCATTCATCGCGTCGAACCATGGTACCCCACTGCGTAGTCTTTCGACAGAACGTTTTTGTCCGAGTATTTCAAAGACTTCAAACATCGATGGGCCAACCGCCTGGCCGGTCAGCATGGTGCGCGAGCCGTTGATTAACAGCCCCGCTTTTACGCCCGAGTCTTCCGCGAACTTTCTGAGCGCCGCTTCGGCGGATTCCAACGTGAACGGATCCGTTTCTTCAAGTCGATCGGCGAGCGCCGGCAGCAGTTCTTTCAGCCGCGGCTCTTTCCGCAGATTTTTGTTGACCGCCGCTTCTTCAAAATCAAAGTCATCGGAAAAATAGGCGCGGCCCTGTCCGGAAAAATCCTTCAACGTGAAGAAGCGCTGGCGAATGAGATCCAGCGTCTTTAAAAACCAGTCGCGATCGTCGTCGTCATATTCCTCGCGCCACAATTTGCTCGCTCGCAGTTCGGCTTTCACAAAGGGAAATAATTCCTCGACCGGCAACGTGCGGATGTACTCGGCGTTCATCCACAACGCTTTTTCGTCGGTCCAGTGGCGCGGATCATTTTCCTGAAAGTTAAAAACAGCAGGGGAGCGATGAATGTGTTCGAGAGTAAACTCCTGGACCAGCTCGTCTACCGTCAGCATTTCTTTGCTGTTTGCGGGCGCCCAACCAAGGAGGGCCAGAAAATTGCGAAACGCCGCCGGCAGAAAACCACGATCGCGATAGGTGGTTAACGAAACCACTTCGCCGTGCTTGCGCTTCGAGAGCTTTCCCTTGTTCGGCGCGAGGATTAAAGGGAGGTGCGCAAACTGGGGCACGCTCGCGCCGAGCGCTTCATACAGCAGCACTTGTTTGTGCGTGTTCGTTAAGTGGTCCTGGCCGCGAATGACGTGCGTGATGTTCATCTCGATGTCATCGATGACAACCGAAAGATTGTAAAGCGGGTGGCCGTCTGATCGCAGCAAGACCAGGTCTTCGATTTCGCCGTAGTCTCGCTCCTGCGGTCCATAGACGATGTCGGCAAAGTGGGTCTGGCCTTCGCGCGGAATTTTTAGACGAACGGCGAAGGGTTCCCCGGCCGCGGCCCGCCGGTCTGACTCTTCTTTCGCCAAATCGCGGAAGGGATTGCTGCGATGATCGGCGCCTTCAACCGACTGGGCGCGCGCGCGGGCGGCGATTCCTTCTTTGATGGTGGCATCGTCGCGTTCCGCTTTGGGCGTGAAATCTCGATAGGCTTTGCCGGCGTCGACCAGTTTGTAAGCGGCGGCGCGATGCTTGTCGGCGTTGGCAGATTGAAAAACGATCTCTTCGTCGTAATCCAGCCCGAGCCACTGCATGCCCTCGATGATGGAACGCGTGGACTCTTCGGTTGAACGTTGCAGATCGGTGTCTTCAATTCGCAGCAGAAACTTGCCGCCGGTCTTTTGTGCGTAGAGCCAATTGAAGAGCGCTGAACGCGCTGCGCCAATATGCAAATAGCCGGTTGGAGATGGAGCAAAGCGGACGCGAACCATAGTCAGTGGTCGGTGGTCAGTGGTCAGTGGTCAGTGGTCAGTGCGAATAATAAAAGTGGTCAGTAGTCTGTAATCCGTAATCAGCAGCAACCTGTCTACTGACTACTGACTACTGACCACTGACCACTGAAACTGGCGGAGATGACAGGATTCGAACCTGTGAAGGGCTTTTAAGACCCTTAACGGTTTAGCAAACCGCCGCCTTCAGCCACTCGGCCACATCTCCGCAGCCTGCACAGGCGGAAAATCATTCTAATCCGCAGACACGGATTGTCAAGGAGACGATAGCTCGGCACTCATGAAGTTCAGAGTTCAAGCTTTAGCTTGCGTTTTGAAAAGCGCAGCCTAAAGGCTGAACTCTGAACTTCAGGCCTGATGGGAGAGTCGATCTGAGCCCAACCTACGCCGTTCGCGTGATCGCCATCAGCGTCAGGTCGTCTCGCGGCACTCTTCCTTCAGCGAAGGTATGCAATTCCTGGCGGCACAACGAAAGGATCGAGTCGGGCGAAAGGCTGTGGTTGTCGTTCAGCAGCTGCGAAATCCGCTCCGCGCCGTATTCGTTGCCGCCGCCATCGAGGCTTTCGGAAAAGCCGTCGGTGTAGAGAAACAACGTATCGCCTTTGCTCATTTGCACGCGACTGACAGAAAAACTTTCGCTGCAAAAGACGCCGACCGGCAAACCGGTTGCCTCGATGCTGGTGACGCCGCTCTTCTGGACCAGCAACGGCGGCAAGTGACCGGCATTACAAATTTCGACGGTACCGGTTGTGTTGGCGCGACCGCACACCAGCGTCGCGTATTGCGTTGGCAGAGTGCTTTCGCAAAAGACGCGGCTGGCGCGTTCCACGATCTGCTCGAGCGGCAAGTTGATCGAAATCAACGTGCGAAACATGGCGTTGAGATGGGCCATCAACATCGAGGCCGCCACCCCTTTGCCGGAAACGTCGCCCAGCACGAAGTGCAGCGATCGGTCGTCGCCTTTGATCAGATCGCAGTAGTCGCCGCTCACCGCTCCGGCCGGTTGGTAGTGATAACAAACTTCCCAGCCATCGATCTTCTGAGTGGCCGGCGGCAGTAATCCCATTTGAATCCGCGCCGCCAGTTCCAAGTCCTCTTCCAGCGCGCGCTGTTCGCGCGGCGTTAGATCGCCGAGACAGAATCGCGTCAAAGGATCGGCAAGCAAACGTTCCGGTTCCACTGGGTCATGACAAACCTCGCATAGACCGTAAGTGCCGATGTCCATCCGATGAAGCGCCTCGTCGACTTCGTGGAGCAGGCGCGTTAATTCCGCCGGGCGGTGAAAAGCACTCGACGCTGTTTCCAGTCTTTGACGACGATCGATTAATTGTTCACGCAGGAGCGGTTCGATAGCGGTAACCATGTTCTGTCCTTTTTTGTTTTATGCGGCTCTCAGGCGGTTAGGCTTGCTGGAATCGGAGCCCGCTGAAGTTGGACCGGAAGTTTCGGCGCGCAGCAGATTGTTTCGAGTCGCGCGCGATCGTTTTTCATCGCCGGATCGTTTGCGAGGCCCGCGCGCACCTCCCGGAAAATGTTAGCGGCATGAGGATCCGGCGGTTCCACCAGACGATAATGAATCCACTTGCCGTCGCGTCTCGCTTGCACGACTCCCGCCCGGCGTAGGTAGGCGAGATGACGCGAAATTTTTGGTTGATTCAACTTCAAAACTTCGACAAAAAAGCAGACGCAAACCTCGTCGTTTCCAATCAAATTAATCAGACGCAAACGCGTCTGATCGGCAAGCGCCTTGAAGAGAAATGCGATGCTGTATTCTTTTTTTGCCACTTTGTTGCTTGACCGTTTTGGCGGTTTATTTATTACGAATTTCAGCGCCCGCGAGTTCCTTAACGGACGCACAATTTAGCTGTAAAATATCGGGAAATTCTATCCGGATCTTGCTTGCAAAATCAGTCACAAATCAGTCAATAGCGACGACCTCGCTACGACGTTCCAAGAGCACTGTGTCGCGCCAAATGCCGTGGAGTTTGCCGACGCGCTGCCGCCTCCCAAGTTCGCGAAAGCCGCAGGACTTGTGTAACAGAATGCTCGCCACATTCTCCGGAAAAATGCTCGCTTGCAGAGTCCAAATGCCTGCGTTCTCCGAACCCGCTACCAGGGCCTTGAGCAACAAGGATCCAATACCCTGGCCGCGCCTCTGCTCGTCAACGTAAACGCTCACCTCCGCCACGCCAGCGTAGGCGGCGCGCGACGAGACACGGCTCAAAGCCGCCCACCCGACTACAGCTTTGCCTGACAAGGCGACCAGACGCGGCGCTGGCAAGTGCGACTGGGTCCAGTCAGTCCAATTGGGCGCCTCAGTTTCAAAAGTCGCCTCGCCCGTAGCTATACCCGCAAGGTAGATTGCGCGCACCGCTTCCCAGTGCTCCGGTTTCATCGGCTTGATCGCAGTTTCCATTTCATCGGGTTGGGGCACGGCATCCCGTGCTACCACGAGCTTCACATTCGTCTTGACAGATATGTTCGCCGGGAGTAAGCTGTGCACATATTCGCTTTGACGAATGTGAATATTAGAGGAGGAAAGTCATGGAAAGCAAGTTGGAAAATCCGGTGCAGGCGCTGAAGGCCCATCTGGCTCTAAACGTGCGGAACGTGGAAACGAGTATTGAGTTTTATCGCAGACTGCTTGGCATTGAACCCAGCAAAGTGCGGACCGGCTACGCAAAGTTTGACGTGCAAAACCCGCCGCTAAACCTGACGCTCAACCAAAACTCCTTCAACGAACGCGGCGCGCTTTCGCACCTGGGAATCCAGGTGAAGTCGACGGCGGATGTGCTGGCGATGCGCGATCAATGGGTGCAGGTAGGGCTGCTTACGCGCGACGAAATGCAAACCAATTGTTGTTACGCGACGCAGGACAAAACCTGGGTGAGGGATCCGGACGGCAACGAGTGGGAGGTTTTTGTTGTGCTCCAGGATAATCTTCCGGAGAGCGCGGCGTGCGAGTGCGGTGACAATGCCGCAAGCACGACGGACGCTGAAGTGACAGCGGCGGCGCAATCAAACTGTTGTGCTCCCGGACTGGTTGGTATCGGGGTGTGAGCTTTACCTGTAGGCGCGGACCTGTGTGTCGGTACTGTCTTCGGAATCAGGGGCGGACACGCAGGTCCGCCCCTACAAACCGTCGTTGCGCTGAATCCTAGAGCTGTTGTTTGTTCAATCGCTCCTGGCGTTCCTTCAGCCGTTGTTCGATGCGCTGTTTGCGCTCTGCCTTCAGTTGCTCGATCTTTGCTTTCTGTTCCGCTGTCAGCACAGCCTCCATTTCGGCACGAATGCCTTCCCTCGAGCTGCGCAATTCCTGATGCAGTGCCTTCGCACGCGCTTCATCCTCCGGAGTGAAGGTGCCCGCCCGTCGCTTCTCGCCAAGCCTGAAGAGTTCTTCGCGCTGAGCCTTAGTGCTTTCCAGCCGGCGCTCGATTATGGCGCGCCGCTGCTGGCGCTGCGCGTCGGTGAGATTAAGTTCGCGCATGAACCGGTCGATGCCGGCGTGCGGGCCCATTCTGCGTTCACCGGCTAATCCTTCGCGTTGTCGCAGGCGCTCGCGACGCTTTTGCATCCGCTCCAAACGTTCAGCGCGGACCGCGTTATCCTGTCCCGCTGACGGCGACTGCGGTTCCTGGCCGTTTGCGGCCATGACGCCCATTCCGCAGGCGAAGGTCATTCCCGCGACTGCTGCCAAAACTTTTCTTAAAGACATTTGTTTTCCGACTCCTTTTTGCGTGTTGATTGATGACGAGACGTCTGGGGTTGGGCTCCCGAGTTACGAGGCTTAGACGTGGGGCGGCCGGCAAAAGTCTGGAAAGATTAAGGGATTGACTTTCTCATTCGAGCAGAGTACTTTACACCGCAAAGGCAACCGAGAGGTGAAGCATAAACGGGGCAGTAGCCCGACCGTGAGGGAGGGCTCGTTATTTCAATCACCGGTGTCAGAGCCCTTCCTAACGGTCGGGCTTCTGCCAAGCCCCTCCCTGACGGTCGGGCTACTGCCACGCCCCTCCCTGACGGTCGGGCTGCTGCCAAGCCCCTCCCTGACGGTCGGGCTTCTGCCACGCCCCTCCCTGACGGTCGGGCTACTGCCACGCTTCAGGCCCCGGTGAAAGTTTTGTGAGTAGTAAAAATTTGAAACAGCACGCTACAATACGCGCCAATGCTTCTTGAAAACATAAACGAACCTGCAGACCTGCGGCGGCTCCCTCTTGAGCAGTTGCAGCCGGTAGCTGAGGAAATTCGGCAATACATCCTGGAAACAATGTCGCGCATCGGCGGCCACACCGGCGCGTCGCTCGGCGCCATCGAGTTGGCAGTGGCGCTGCACTATGCCTTCGATACGCCGCGCGATCGTCTGGTTTGGGACGTCGGCCACCAGGCTTACGCGCACAAGATCCTGACCGGCCGGCGCGATTTGTTGCCGACTATAAAACAGTATGACGGCATCAGCGGTTTCCTGCGGCGCGACGAATCGGAATACGACACGTTCGGCGCCGGTCACGCCTCGACGTCGTTATCCGCGGCGCTGGGAATGGCGATCGCGCGCGACAAGAATCATCAGGACCATCATGTGGTGGCGCTAATCGGCGACGCGTCTCTGGCCGGTGGCATGGCGATGGAAGCAATCAATCAGGCGGGCCATCTCAAGAGCCGGCTGATAGTTGTTCTGAACGACAATGAAATGTCGATCGCGCCGGCGGTTGGCGCGTTGACCGGTTATCTGAATCGAATTCGCGGCGCGGGCAGTTATCACCGGTTTAAGGACGAGGTTGAAGAGAAACTGCTGGCGATTCCTTCGGTCGGTGAACGACTACATCATGCAGCCAAGACGATGAAAGATGCGATTGCGGCCGCCGTACTTCCGGGCGCGCTGATCAATGAGCTTGGCTTCAAATACATCGGCTACATCGATGGCCATAATCCGATCGCCCTCGTCGCGGCACTGCGTGAAGCGCAACAGATTAAGGATGGGCCAGTGTTAGTCCATGCGTTGACTACCAAGGGCAAAGGTCATCCGCAAGCAGAGAAGGATTACTATCGTTGGCACGCCACCGGTCCTTTTGATCTGCAAACCGGCAAAGCCGTGCAGTCGAAAGCCAGCGCTCCGACCTACACCGCGGTTTTTGGCAACACCCTCGCGGAACTAATGGCGCAGGACGAAAAGATAATTGCTTTAACCGCCGCGATGCCTGACGGCACCGGCATCTGCACGGCGCTGGAGAAATTTCCCGAACGCTCGTTTGATGTGGGCATCGCCGAACAGCATTGCGTGACGTTTGCCGCGGGCATGTCGGTTGAAGGATTGAAGCCGGTCTGCGCGATCTATTCCACCTTTCTACAGCGTGGTTTCGATCAGTTGATACATGACGTGTGTATCCAGAACCTCGATGTTAACTTCTGCCTCGACCGCGGCGGCGTCGCCGGCGGCGACGGCCCGACGCATCACGGACTTTTGGACATCGCCTACCTCCGCGCCGTTCCCAACATCACCGTGATGGCGCCAAAAGACGAGGGCGAGATGCGCGACATGTTGCTCACGATGATCGAACACGTTGGGCCGACCGCGATGCGTTATCCGCGTGGCAGCGGCGTCGGCGCTGACATTAGTCGCGCACCGCAGTTGTTGGAAATCGGCAAGGGCGAAATCCTGCGCGACGACGGCGAGATTGCTATCGTCGCCTACGGTTCAATGGTTCATCCGGCTTTGCAGGCTGCCGAGCGTCTCGCGAAAGACAAAATTGAGACTACGGTAGTCAACGCCCGATTTGTAAAACCGCTCGATGCCCAGCTGTTGCTTGCGCTCGCGCAGACGAAGCGCATGATCATCACCGTCGAAGAAGCGTATCTGGCCGGCGGCTTCGGCTCGGCGGTGCTTGAGCTGCTCGAAGAGAACGGTCTGCAGGACAAGGTGCGCGTAGTTAGAATGGGAATTCCCGATCGCCTGGTGACGCATGGCGATGCCAAGCTCTTGCTGGCCAAGTATGGTCTTGACGCCGATGGTATCTACACGCGCGTGAAAGAAAGCATTGATGTGCTCGACGATCGCCGGGCTAAGAAGAAAGTCAGTCGCTGAACCCCGATCAAGACCTGAAATAATTCGCGCGCCCGACTGTTAGACAGACGGGCGCGTTGTTTTAGTGCACGATATCGTTACCAAATCTCACTCTTCAAAGCTCTCCTCACAAGCATCCGCAACGACTTAGCCTGCACCGTACCGAAACTCATTCGTGGCCTCGTGTTTGCTAAAAGCCTTTTGGGGAAAACTGTAATCATACGAATTGAAGTTGAGATATTGAATTGACTACCAACTTACCGCCGGAATCAGAAACAACACTTACCGAGCCGCATTTCGACGAAGAAGCGACTGTGCTCTCGGCTCAGCCGGTGGTGCCGCTCCGGAAAATCGCGGCGAAGGAGCGTTCCGGGAAGCGTCTCGCGCTTGGCTTGACCGTAATGTTTTCACTTTTGGTTGGCGCGCTTGGAGGCGCCCTGATTTACAAGCAACGTGGTCAAAAACAGTCGACTGCGGTGCTGGACGTCGCGATTCCCGGGGTCGAAGGCATAGCTGCCGCTGAATCCTTGCCTACGCCTGAAGTCACCGAACCAGCGACCAAAGCGGAGCCGGCGCCGGAGACTGAACAGTTGCCTGTTCTCACCGCTCCATCTGCCGCCACAAAATCCGGAGCGCCTCGCCCTGGCCGAATAGAACCGGTAAAAGTTGAAAAGAGAGCCAAACAGGCGCCAGTTGAAGTAGACGACTGGGAACAGCGACGTGAGGAGCGTATTGAAGCGTGGCGAGCGAGACGCAGGCAGGAACGCGAGGAGATGAAGGAAGCGCGCCGTTACCGGAACCGCGCCGATGATTTGTTGAGAATCAGAGAAATTTTCGAAGGCTCCCGCAGACCTTGAAACCGAGGCGCAGTTTGCCGCATCAGAACCGGAAGCGGTAGCGACCGGCCAGATGTTCAACTTTCGAAATGTAGGAATTGACGATCACCTCGTCGACTTGTCTCCTTGGCCGGTCGCTACCGCTCTCGGTTCTGATGTGCTCCCAGCGCAAGAAGACATTCAAACCACAACACTAATAATATTTTGAAGTTGTTGACTGTGGCGCGAGTGGATGGCATTATCGCGCCGAAGCGTTTAAGAGATTGCCGATCGTAGTTTGCATGCCCCGATATTGACTCTCACCAGTTCAGCCCGACGTTACCTAGGACATTATTTTTTTCGCGGTTGCGGCGCGAGAAAGCAGGCTTTTCATGAAGCAAGTTGTTCGTGAGCGGGAGTGTATTCACCGAGATGAAGGCGCTGAAGGCGAGTTCTACAACGGAGCTTTCTATGTGCAAGCGCTTCAGCGGCTACCGGTCGACCGGGCAATGCTGGTTGCCGGCAAAGTCAGTTCATTTTTTTGGTCAGACGCGCCAAACATCTTAGTTTGGTTGTGTCCGGCCTGCGCCAGCGAGCTCAATCTGGTGGACTCTCCACGCGCCATCTCCCAACCGGCGCGCCGACACGCCTGAAAAAACCAGTCCCAAGTCCAAATTCCAATGTCCAAAGTCCGCGGCCTGACCTGAATGGCTGCTGGTAACGACTTGAGGGTTCGCGTTACTGTTTGCCTTGACGTTGGAACATTGGACATTGGACATTGGACTTTGGACAGCTTTTGATGAAGCGTGTGCCAACTGAGCGACCCTCGCGACTCGACAAGGTCTTAGTCGAACGTGGCCTGGCTGAGTCGCGCACCAAAGCGCAAGCCTTAGTCATGGCCGGCGTCGTGCTCGTCGACGATCAGCGCGCCAACAAACCTTCCGATACCGTCGCTGCCGGTGCGCAAATTCGTATCAAAGGCGGGGATGATCCGACGTCACGTTACGTCGGCCGCGGCGGCCTAAAACTCGAAGGCGCGCTGCGTGAGTTTCAGATCGATGTGAACGGATTTGAGTGCCTGGATGTCGGCGCTTCTACGGGCGGCTTCACCGATTGCCTGTTGCAACACGGAGCGAGGCGCGTTATCGCAGTCGATGTTGGTCACAACCAGCTGGATTGGCGACTGCGCACCGATGCAAGAGTGGAAGTCAGGGAACGCGTCAACGCTCGTTATCTTCAGCCGGACGATTTCTCCGTGAAATTTGATCTGGCGGTGATGGATGTTTCTTTCATCTCGGCAACCAAGATCATGCCGGCGATTGCGCCGCTGCTGAAGTCGTCCGGGCGCTTGATAACGCTCATCAAGCCGCAGTTTGAGGTTGGACGTGGTGAAGTTGGGAAGGGCGGTATCGTGCGGGATCCGCAACAGCACGCTCGCGTGATCGAAGAAGTGAATGCATCTGCAAAGGAATTGGGACTTGAAGTTCGCGTCGTCATTGAATCTCCAATTCAGGGCGCGGACGGTAACATCGAATTTCTCGCGCTTTATGCTCCAGGAGCGGTGGCAAGCCCGCCTTCCTGACCTAAGAGACTCCTGACTACGTGCTGATCTCAGCTTGAAAGCCATCCAACACGAAGTCAATCACAAGGCTGAATCAGCTCAAGTCAGGAAGGCGGGCTTGCCCCGCTGTTTTTTGCACTCCTTGCTCTTTGCTCTCGTTAGCGCTTGCAGTTACCATTGCCCACGTTCACTTCAATCCCCTAAGACGTAGATTTTTTCCGCAGACGCTATGACGATCTCGTCCATCAAGCGTATTGGCGTAGTTCTAAAGCCGCATCAGCCCGACGCATTGAAGACGATGTGTGAGCTGACGATCTGGCTGGCGCAACGGGGCATCACCCTGATTGGTGGCCCGGAGATTGAGCGCGAACGCATTGAACATCAAACCGGTTGCGCGGTGGATCAAGTGGAATCAGAGCAGATCGCCGCGACCGCGGATTTGGTCCTCGTGCTCGGCGGCGACGGCACCATGATCGCTACGGCGCGTTTGATGGGCGACGCCGAAGTTCCTGTGCTTGGGATCAACTACGGCGGGCTCGGCTATCTGGCGGAGTTTCGCATCGAAGAACTTTACGAAGCTCTGGAATCGATCCTGGCCGGGAATTATCGTTTGGATAGGCGCGTGATGCTGGCGGTGGATTTGCTGCGCGGGGACGAAACAATCACGAGCAATCGCGTGCTTAACGACGTGGTGATCAACAAGTCGGCGCTCGCGCGCATCATTGAAATCGAAGCTTACCTGAACCAGCAGTTTGTGAATTCGTTTCGCGCCGACGGGCTCATTGTTTCAACGCCGACCGGTTCCACCGCGTACAACCTGTCCGCCGGCGGTCCGGTTATCTTCCCCTCGATGAACGCAGTCGTGATTACTCCCATTTGTCCCTTTACACTTTCGAATCGTCCGATTGTCGTGCCCGACGATGCGGCAGTGGAGTTGCGCTTGAAAACGAATCAGGAAGACGTGACGCTGACCCTCGACGGGCAAGTCGGATTTTCTCTGAAAGTTGAAGATCGGGTAATGATTCATAAGAGTCAAACAACCTTCAATCTGGTGCAGCCCACCAACCGCAATTACTTTGACGTCTTGCGCGATAAGCTGCGCTGGGGAAGATAAAACCTAGTTTCAAGTTTCAAGTTTCAGGTTTCAAGTTCTGACTGGTCGTGCAGTGCTAGCGCACGATCGAGGAGACTCAAGAGGCGTAGTGAGGTCAGTACCACCACGCGGTAGCGGGTGGGTGTTGTGATCATAAGAATCAACACGGCAACAAAAATCAACCCACGCGCTACCGCGCTGTGGTACTGACCTTATGCCGAAAGAAAAGAGACGCGAACCAGAAAGCCGAAACGTGGAACCTGAAACTCGAAACTTGAAACTCGAAACTTAATTCCATGCCTGCTAAAAGAAAAAACAAGTCCGACAAAACCATCCAGTCCGACGCCTTTGAGCGGGAAGTCACCACAGACCTCGACGATGAGACGCCGGATAAGCCGAAAGGCCTGGCGCTCCACACGAGAATTCTGATTGGGCTGGCGGTCGGAGTAATCGCGGGCGTGCTGGTCAACTATCGTTTTGGCGGCGACCATCCGCGGGTTGTTTGGATCGTCGACAACCTGACCCAGCCAATCGGCCAGTTATTCCTGCGTCTGCTGTTGATGATCGTCGTGCCGCTCGTCTTCGCTTCGTTAGTGGTTGGCGTGGCGGGCATCGGCGACATTCGCAAACTCGGCCGCGTGGGTTTGAAATCTTTTGGTTACTGCCTGGTCATATCGGCGATCTCGGTTGTCATTGGACTGACGCTGGCAAACACAATTAAGCCGGGCAAACGGATCGATCCAGCGACTTCCGCGGCGCTGCAGCAACGTTACGCGACCGATGCCACGAAAACAGTCGAGGCGGCGAAGAAGTCGGGCGCAGTCCCATCGCCGCTAATGCAGGTCGTCGACACTCTCGTGCCTTCGAATCCGCTCGCGTCAATCGCCGGTGTTCCCGCCAACCCGAGCACAGCCACCTCCGCGGGCACGCCAAACATGTTGCACCTCATGTTCTTCGCCCTCGTGATCGGCATCGCCATCACGTTGATTCCGGTCACCGTCACCGCGCCGCTGCTGCGCGGGTTGGAAGCGCTTTACGAAATCACGGCGAAGATCATCGAGATGATCATGAAGTTCGCGCCTTACGCGGTGGCTTGCTTGCTGTTCAATAACACCGCGCGATTCGGGCTCGACCTCTTGCAGGCGCTGGGCTGGTTTGTAATTACAGTCTTGCTGGGACTGTCGTTGCACATGTTCGGGGTTTATTCGTTGTCGATTTACTTTCTGTCCCGGCTTTCGCCGCTCGACTTTTTCCGGCGCATCAAGACGGTAATACTCACTGCGTTTTCAACGTCTTCGTCAAATGCGACTTTACCGACGGCGCTAAAGGTTTCTGAAGAAAACCTGGGTGTGCCGCAGGAGATCAACAGCTTCGTGCTGACGGTCGGCGCAACGGCCAACCAGAACGGCACCGCTTTGTACGAAGGTGTAACCGTGCTGTTTTTGGCACAGCTTGCGGGAGTCGATCTTTCGCTTGGCCAGCAGCTGATGGTTGTTTACCTGGCGATACTCGGCGGCATCGGCACGGCGGGAGTTCCTTCCGGATCGATTCCGTTCATCATCGGCGTGCTCGTCACCATCGGCGTAAATCCAGCACTGATCGCGATCATTCTCGGCGTGGATCGGATACTCGACATGTGTCGCACCACACTGAACGTAGTCGGCGATATCACCGCGGCGACTTACGTGGCGCGTTCGGAAGGTTATGAGCTTTTGAAGAAACACGAACCGGCAATTGTTCATGCGGGCGTGGCAATGAATAGTGAATAGTGAATCGTGAATCGTGAATCGATTCACGATTCACGAGTAGGGGGTTCGCCAATGGTTTTTCCGCTTTACGACGACAACAGCGATCGAACGCTAACGCCGATAGTCAACTACATACTGATCGCCATCAATGTCCTCGTCTTTGTTTTCTTGCAGCAGCTGGGCAGCAACGACAGGTTCACTTATGCGTTCTCGACTGTGCCCCAGGAGATCATCAGCGGTCGCGACGTTACTACGCCGCCGCGTATCGTTGAAAATCCGGTGACTGGTCAGGAACTCAGGATTCTGGGTCTGCAGCCGACGCCGGGTTCCGTCTATCTCACGTTACTGATTTCCATGTTCATGCACGGCGGCATCGCTCACATCGCCGGCAACATGCTTTTTCTTTGGATCTTCGGTGATAACGTTGAAGATCGCATGGGCCACATCAGGTATCTGATCTTCTATCTGGTGTGCGGTGTGCTGGCATCGCTCGCGCACGTCGTGACCACGGCAATGTTTGCCACCGAGCCGGCTAGTTTGCTGATACCGAGCCTGGGCGCGTCGGGAGCAATCTCCGGCGTACTGGGCGGCTACATTTTGCTGTATCCGCGTCGCCGCGTTACCGTAATCCTGTTTCGCTTTCTTACCGAAGTGCCGGCCTACGTGGCAATTGGAATTTGGTTTGCGTTTCAGTTGATCAGCGGCCTGGGAATGTTGGGAGGCGGATCGCAACAGGGCGGTGTGGCTTATGCGGCGCACGTCGGCGGCTTCGTTGCTGGAATCGTGCTGGTGAAGGTGTTCACGATCGGACGAGCGCCGGCTCTTGCAGCCCGCTGAATAAAATAGGTGTTTGCAACGGGATCCTTTGTGCAATCTTTGTGTTCTCTGTGCCTCTGTGGTGGTTCTTGGCGTTTGGTAGCACTCACCACAAAGACACAGAGAACACAAAGGGGGCACAGAGAACTTTCAAACTCGAACACAATCATGGAAACTGAGGAAAAGCTTCTTCCCCCAACAAATCAACAAGGTCTCGACGTGCGTTCGACGCCGCGCGACGAGATGAACTTGTTTGCGCTCGACACGTTTGCCTACGAGTTTCCCGGTCGCGAGATCAAGATTGATTTTGAGATTACCGAGTTCACCGCCATCTGCCCTTTTTCCGACTTTCCTGATTTTGCCACCATTCGCCTGCAGTATGTGCCCAACGAGCGTTGCGTTGAACTCAAAAGCCTGAAGCTCTACATCAATTCATTTAGGGAAGTGAAGATCTTTCACGAGCATGTCATCAACATCATCCTGGAGGACTTTGTGAAGGCGTGCGATCCGCTGAGCGTGGAGATTGAAGGCGACTTCCACGTGCGGGGAAACATTAAGACGGTCGTCAGAGCGAGCTACCGGAAGCAGAGAGCAGTGAGCAGTAAGCAGTGAGCAGAAATCCGTGAGTAACGAATTTGACAATTAATAATACCTACCCAGTTATTAAGGCCCCTCTGCTTACTGCTCACTGCTTACTGCTTACTTTTAGTCCCATGTCATCCACCACCATCTCCATCATCGCGGGTCTAATCCTGCTGGCCATCGTCTTCTTAATTGCGAAGCTCGCGATTCGTTGGGCCATCAGGGTGGCGATGGTGATTGCCATCCTGGTTGCCTTGTTGGGCGTCGCCGGTTTCTGGTGGTGGACTAATGATCTCGCCGGCAAACCCTCCAACAACCGTCCAACTACGCCCGCCAGGCGCTCTGCTAATCGTTAGCCCGCAATCGGATCATGGGGAAAAGCGATATTGACGACGCCGCGGATCCGCTCGAGCTGGTGGCGCCGGATCCGCACGGCATGTCCGGCCTCTGGCGACGCTATCGACGCCTCCCGCGCAACATCTTCGCGATCAGTCTGGTCAGCCTGTTGAACGATGCCTCCAGCGAAATCGTTTATCCGCTGCTGCCGGTTTTTCTTTCACTCACCTTAGGCGCGTCTCCGGCAATCGTTGGTTTGATCGAAGGCGCGGCCGAATCGATGTCGAGTTTACTAAAACTCGCTTCCGGCCACTTCAGCGATCGTCGCGGCAGTCGCAAAGGCTTTGTCGTTTTCGGCTACGGGCTTTCGAGTTTTACGCGGCCGTTGCTCGCCTTTGCCGGCAGTTGGACGCAGGTGCTGGGGCTCCGGCTTGCCGATCGAGTCGGCAAAGGCATTCGCAGCTCGCCGCGCGATGCGATGATTGCCGACAATGTGCGCGTCGAGGAACGCGGCATCGCTTTTGGTTTCCATCGTGCGATGGACCACACCGGCGCGGTCATCGGGCCTTTGATTGGCTACGTCGTTCTCTTCTATTTCGCCAACAACGCGATCGTTCCCACTGCCGGCGACTTTACCAAAATTTTTCTGGTCGCTTCGATACCGGCAATCGCCGCCGTCTTTGTAGCCTTCATGTTCGTCCGCGAGACTGGCCGCGGAGTTAGCCCGCGAGCGGAAACGGCGCCGCCGCTGCGATTTTCGTTGCGAGGTTTTGACGGCAACTTCAAACGCTTTCTCTTCATCCTCGCGTTGTTCACGTTGTCCAACTCTTCAGACTTCTTTCTCATACTGCGCGCGCAGACGACCGGAGTATCGGCGCCGAACACGCTGCTGCTTTGGGCCGCTTTTCACATCGTGAAAGTCTTAAGCTCGATATTCGGAGGCGACCTGTCTGATCGACTCGGACGACGAAGATTAATCGTCTCCGGTTGGATCCTTTACGCGGCGGTCTACGCCGGCTTTGCGTTCGTCACCAATGAAGTGTCAGTGTGGGTGCTGTTCATGATTTACGGAATTTACTTCGGACTTTCCGAAGGAGCAGAGAAGGCTTTGGTGGCGGATCTCGTGAAGCGCGAACAGCGCGGCACGGCTTATGGTTTGTACAATCTGGCGTTTGGAATCACTGTGCTGCCCGCATCGCTGTTGATGGGCGCGCTGTGGAATTGGCGTGGGCCACAAATCGCTTTCCTGGTGAGCGCGGTGCTGGGCGCGTCGGCAGCGCTCTTGCTGCTGCTGCTGGTGAAGACTCGTCCGGTCACTGAAGCCAGATAAACCGCAAAGACGCCAAGGACGCCAAGTCAATTCCAAATACGGGCTAAACAGTTTCTTTTGCCTGACTCTTAAACTTGGCGCTCTTTGCGTCTTGGCGGTTCGCTTCAAAATTCTACTGATTGACAGCGCCGCAAGCTCCAAGGTATACACCGCGTAGGACGCTCGTCTCCTCGCTTTTTCAGCTAATCCTCTAATTTTGCGATAATGGTTGCGCCGGCGCGGTTCGCGTAGAATTTATTGTCTCTGATCATCGGATTGCCACGCAGGCAATCCGGAGGCAAAAGCTCAATGGCTTTCACTCACGATATTTTTATCAGTTATGGACACCTCGACGATCTGAACCCCTTCGGTGAGGAACGTGGTTGGGTAGACCTGCTGCACGAGCGTCTTTCCGTTCTCGTGGGACAGGCACTTGGTTACGAACCGAACATTTGGCGCGACGGTCATCAACTTCAGGGCAACGACGAGCTCACCGGCGCGATCAGCGAAGGGGTGACGACCTCGCTGCTGCTGGTGCCGATCATCAGTCCGCGTTACGTACAGTCTGATTGGTGCAACCGGGAAATGGAAGCGTTTCACGCCGGCGAGGCGCCGACGTCCGGGGCCGGTCCGGGTTTTCGCTCGCGCGTCTTCAAGGTGGTCAAGACTCCCCTCCCCGAGCACCTTAAGAGTCTCGAGCCAGAGCACATAAGAAACCTGATCGGGTACCAGTTTTTTGCCGAAGACCCGGCCAGCGGCCTGCTGACTGAATTCAGTTCTGACCCGAGCGATAAGAACTACTGGCGCATGCTCAACCGCCTCGTGGCTGACGTAACCAAAACTCTGATCGAGCTGAAGCACTCAGACAGAAACCAAACGGCCCGGGTGAATGCGCCGGTAGAATCGACCAACCCAGTTCGCGAAATAGCGACGCCGCCGGCGTTGAAGGCGAGCAACGGCACACCGGCGGCGGCGAAATTTGTTTACCTGGCTGAAACCACTTCCGACTTGGCAGAGGAACGCGAACGAGTACGCGACGAACTCGGGCAACGCGGTTTCAGCGTGCTGCCCGAACAGAAACTGCCGCTCGAAGAAGTAGCGGCGACTGAAAAAGCCGTGCGCGAAAACCTCGCGCGCTCGGCGCTCTCCGTACATTTGATTGGCACGCGCTACGGCTCAACTCCGGAAGACGATGCGCGCAGCATCGTTCGTATTCAGGAGCAATTGGCGGCCGAGCACGGGGCGACAAACTCAGCGTTTCTGCGTTTGCTTTGGATACCGCCCGGACTGAGCACCGGCGCGCTCACGATCAAGGACGAGCGCCAGAATTCTTTTGTCGCTGAACTGCAAAAACGAATGACGGCCGGCGCGGAGTTGCTACAGACAAGCGTCGAAGATTTGAAGACCCGCATTGTCGAAAAACTCAATCCGCCGAAGGCGATCTCCCGCGGCGCTTCCGGCTCGAAGCTGAAGCAGGTCTACCTCATCTGTGAAAACCGCGATCGCAGTTTCGTGCGACCAATCAAGGAATACTTGTTCAAACAGAACATCGAAGTCATCACCTGGCTCGACCAGGGCGAACAAGACACGCTCATGGACTACCATCGCCGGAATCTTCGGGAGTGTGACGCGGCGCTCGTTTACTTCGGCAGCGGCGATGAGCCCTGGGTGCGAAAAAATCTCGAGGACCTGGAAAAGGCCTACGGCTACGGTCGCGAACAGGACTGGCTGGCCAATGCCGTTTATGTAGGCGCCCCGCCTTCGGATCAGAAAGAAGATTTTCTAACCCACCTGGTGCCTTTCGTCATACGAAATTTTAGTTCATTCGATCCAAACGACCTGCGCGACTTCGTCAGTGCGGTGCAGGCGTCGGATGGAGGTCGATGATGTCACCCGCCATAGAATCAAGAACCATCAGTAATCCGTTTCCCGGTTTGCGGCCGTTTGAGACCGACGAATACCGTCTCTTCTTTGGCCGCGAGGGGCAGGCAAGCGCGCTCATCACGCGGCTCGAACGTTCACACTTCCTCGCCATCGTTGGCACTTCCGGCAGCGGCAAGTCATCACTGGTGCGCGCTGGATTGCTACCGGCGTTGCGCGGCGGATTGATGGCCGGCGCCGGCTCAGGTTGGCGCATCGCGATCATGCGTCCCGGCAGCGATCCGATCGGTAATCTCGCCACCGCGCTGGCCGACAAGAATGTGTTGTCTGAAGCAGGCGGTGGCCTGGCGCCGGCTGAAGCAGAAGCGGTGATTGAAGCGACGCTGCGGCGCGGCTCGCTGGGACTCGTCGACGCGGCGCGTCAGGCCCGGCTCGGTGAACACGAAAAGCTTTTGGTAGTGGTGGACCAGTTTGAAGAATTGTTTCGCTTCCGCGCGGCGCGTCCCGCTTCCAGCACCGGCGACGATGCCTCCGCGTTTGTGAAGTTACTGCTCGAGGCGGCGCAACAGCGCGAGCTCCAAATCTACATCGTGCCGACTATGCGGTCGGATTTTCTGGGCGACTGCGCGCAGTTTCAGGGACTGCCGGAAGCGATTAACGACGGCCAGTATTTGATTCCGCGCATGACGCGCGACGAGCGGCGCTTTGCGATCACCGGGCCGGTCGGCGTCACGCGCGGCAAGATTAGCGAGCCGCTGGTCAACCGCTTGATGAACGACGTGGGTGACAACCCCGATCAGCTGCCCATCCTGCAGCACGCGTTAATGCGAACCTGGGATTATTGGTCGGCGCATCGGCGTAACGGAGAACCGATCAATCTGGAACATTATGAAGCCGTCGGCACCATGACTGACGCGCTTTCGCTCCACGCTGATGAGGCGTTCAATGAATTACCTGACGAACGCAGCCGGCTCATCGCCCAAAAGCTGTTCAAAGCTTTGACGGAGCAGGGCACGGACAACCGTGAGACGCGCCGGCCTTTGCCGCTCCACCAGTTGTGCAATATCGCTGAGGCTTCGGAAGCGGAGACCGTTGCGGTGATCGACACTTTCCGTCGCGAGGGACGATCCTTTCTGATGCCGCAAGCCGGCACTCCGCTCGAGCCCGACACGATAATCGATATCTCTCATGAAAGCCTGATTCGAAACTGGGAGCGGCTCAAGGCCTGGGTTCAGGAGGAGGCGCAATCGGCCCGCATCTATCGACGCCTGGCCGAGTCGGCTCTGCTTTATTCCCGCGGCGAGGAAGGCTTGCTTGCCGGACCGTTTCTTGAGATCACCAAAGAGTGGCGCAAGAAACAGCGGCCAAACCGGGTTTGGGCCTACCGCTACAATCCTGAATTCGAGACCGCCGTCAGGTTTCTTGATTCGAGTGTCGAAGCTGACAACCAAAAGCGCGCCGCTCAGGAGCAAGAGCGTTTGGAACAGATCGAGCGCGAGCGTCGCGAGCTTGAACAGGCGCAGCTTTACGCGGAGCAACAGCGCCGCGCCGCGCGCCGGTTGCGTTATCTAAGTCTGGGTATGGCGGTCATGTTTCTGCTGGCGCTGGCCACCGCGGTCGCCGCGTTCTCAGCGCGCCGCCAGGCCCGGGCGAGCGAGCACGTGGCCCTTGCCTTAAGAGATGAAGCAGTCAAACAGCAGTCTTTGATCTCATCATTATTGGAGCGCGAGAAAGGAGAAAAACAGAAAGCTCGCGACGCTGAGGAGTTGGCTGAAAAACAAGCGCGCATTGCAGACGATGAGCGGAAGAAAGCTGATAAGGCTCGGCTGGAAGCCGTAGCCGCCCTGAGCCAGGCGCAGGAGCAAACGAAAATTGCACAGGCGGAGAAAACCAAGGCCGACGCCCAACGCGTTAGAGCCGAGGAGGAAGTGAAGAAGAATAACCGTGCGAGGGAAGCTAACGACAACTTCCGCGATGCGGTCGCCGACGCGCAACGGGGCGACTATGGAAACGCGGGCATGTTGCTTAAAGAAGCAATTGAGGGATATGAAGATCCGCTGGTAGATAACAAAGAGGCGGTTGCAGATTCTGAAATGCAGCATGGGAATTTCCTATTCAGTAATGCTTACGCACAGTTCATTCAGCGAAACGGCGATCTTGACGAGCGTACCTTGGACAACGTGAAGTCGTTTAGCAAAAATTATGACCGGGCCGCGAAGATCTATGAGGCCGCGCCAGTTAGTTCCTCCCAGAAAGCGGCGGCCGCGCTGTTTACCCTGGGCACGATGCTTTTAAAGTTCACCAAGGATGCGCCCGCAGGTCGCGCCGGCGATCGCGCTGCCCTCGCCGAGTTAATTGCACTGAGCAGTCTGGATCGCAGCCTCCCGAAATTAGGTTTCTTTTCGGGACGCCAGGGTGGAAAAATCGCGCAGCAGTCAGACGAGAGCCGCAAACGAAAAGCAGAAGTCGAAGTTGGTTCGATGGAGCATTATGAAAAGGCGCTCGATTACTACCGCAAGGCTGGCGACTCTGAAGGACAAGCCAAGACAGCGTTTCAACTTGGCGACTATTACATGAAGAAGGCCAACTTTATCGCTGCCGGCAATGAATTTGAGCACGTGAGTCTAATCTATCCGTACCGGCAGAAAGCAATTCATTACTTTGAGCAACTCGTTAGTCCGAGTACCCAGGTTCCGGACTCCGAGCGAGTGCGGCTGCTGGTTTGGCTCGGCGGTCTTTACCAACAAGTTGGCAATCAGCAGACTGCCGAAAGTTATTTCGGCCGAGCAATAGCAGCCTTTAGGGAAAACGCTCCCTGGGATCGTGCGGGTTTTGGATCTATAGCGGAGATTGCCGAAGAGGCGGGTCAGAAAGACGTGGCCGCAGTTTATTACGCGAAAGCTCTGGCCGCGTATCAAGCTGAGAATAACCTGCCCCTGCAGGCCAAAATGCTCTACAGCCTCGGACGGGTGTATGAGCAATTTAACTTGCAGGATTCGGGCGCGTTCGATAAAGCGATGCAATACTACCGGCAAGCGGTCAAAACCAGCATGCAGGCGATGGCAAACAATCCGGATGCAACCGGCGACCTGGATGAGCTATTGCGCATTGGCGAACTTGGCGAATCTACTGGCGACTTTCAATTGGCGCTTGATGCATATCGCTTCGCGATAACTTCGGTCGGAACTTCGCAGGTCGACTGGCGCCGGTTACGGGCCGCCCGGGCGCAAAGTGAACTCGGTTCTGTGTTCGCTGAACTTAATGACCCGGAGCGCGCCATGGAGTCTTATCAGCGTTCGCTCAATATCTACAAGAGCCTCGTGACTGATTCAGACGCGGAAACGAGCAATGCTGCGAAGCGGGAAATGCAGCTTGTAAGGAAAACAATTACTGCGTTACTGCAAACTATGCCTGCGAAATAGCATCGACAGACGCAATGAGGTCTCTTGATTGCTGATTGTCGATTGCCGATTTTCGATTGGCGTGTCGCGATAAAGCCAATCTGCAATCGGCAATCGCAAATCGACAATCGGACGGCCTCATTACCTAAAGTATTCAGTCACACCGTAGAATGACGATTGATGAATACAGCTTTCCGGGTTATCCGAACCGAAGCAGAACTGCGCCAAACCGTCGAAGCACTTTCGCGTCACCAGGCAATCGGACTCGACACTGAAACCACCGAACTCGATCCCTACTTCGGTCGCCTGCGCCTCATCCAGCTCGCCACGCCGTCCGGCGTTCACATCATCGATCTCGACTCTTTTCGCAACGGCGATTTAAAGCAGGCCGAATCGCTCGCCTCGCTGCGCGCTTTGTTGTCTGCTCCGCGTCCAATCAAAATCCTTCACAACGCCAAGTTTGACGCGAAGTTCATCAAGCACACGCTTGGCGCAGACCTCGGCGGAATTTTCGACACGCTGCTGGCCAGCCAGCTCGTTGGCGGCGGCGACATTGAAGAGCGGCACGGGCTGGAAGCGGTGTCGTCGCGTTACCTAAACGAAGCGGTTGATAAAACTGAACGGCTTAGCAACTGGAACCTCGAGCTGTCGGAATCCCAACTCGAATACGCGGCGCGCGATGCCGCAGTGTTGTTGCCGCTCCGCGAGAAACTGATCGAACGACTGCGATCCGATTCGCTGATCGACGTTGCTCGGCTTGAGTTTGACTGCGTCATGGCAGTCGCCGACATGGAGTTGGCCGGGTTCTACATGCACAAGGATCGCTGGCTCGAACAGTTGGCGATAGTTGAAAAGCGTCGCACCCAACTTGCTGAAGAATTGCAGTCGGTGCTGGCGGAGGAGTCGTCACAGGGAACTCTTTTCGGCGGGCCGCAACGCGACGACATAAATCTGGATTCACATCAGCAACTAACCAAGGCCCTCGAGCGACTCGGAATCTCGGTTCCCGATTCAACCCGGAATTGGAAACTGCAGCCGCTCGCCGCCGAGTATCCCATCGTTGCCACCCTGCTGGAATATCGCACCGTGCAAAAGGCGCTGACGAGTTACGGGCAAAACATGATTGAGCTTATCAATCCAACTACGGGCCGCCTGCATGCAGACTTTCGCCAGATTGGCGCGCCGACCGGCCGGTTCTCCTGCACCAATCCCAATATTCAGCAGGTGCCGCATGCGGTGGAATATCGCCGCTGCTTCTCCGGCCATCCCGAGGGCAGAAAACTTGTGATCGCCGACTACTCGCAAATCGAGTTGCGCATACTGGCGGAGTTTTCGGGCGACCAGGGCTTCATCAAGGCGTTCCAGTCAGGCGCCGATCTGCACCGCGTTACGGCGGCGGAAGTTTTTAACGTGTCGCTGGACCAGGTGAGCCGCGAGCAGCGCGATTTTGCCAAACGTCTGAACTTCGGCGTGGTCTATGGCATCGGCGCGCAACGTTTCTCGATAATGACTGGGCTCGGTGTGCCTGAGGCGGAGGGCGTGCTGCGCAAATATTTCGCCACTTATCGCCAGCTCGACACCTATTTGCATGAGGCCGCGAATCGCGCAGTGCGTGAACGGCAGGCGCGCACTGGTTCAGGCCGGCTGGTTAAGTTTCGTTACGATGATCAGGACCGGCAGCAAATCTCAATGACCAAAAGGAACGGCAAGAACACGCC
>Ga0070670_100000518_pt1 | contig 30878 bp, 32 predicted proteins | sample KBSS63metaG_FD_64665 | JGI IMG/M metagenome (GOLD analysis project Ga0070670, IMG submission 64665) | Switchgrass rhizosphere microbial communities from Kellogg Biological Station, Michigan, USA - KBS S6-3 metaG | ecosystem: Host-associated > Plants > Roots > Rhizosphere > Soil ... | reverse complement strand
CGAAGGCGATCATGGCCGAATCCAGGACACTCAAGCCCAAGAGCTTCACCGTCTTTCGATCCGCTGCCGAGGAGGCGAAGATGAAAGAGGATGAGCAGAGTTGGGATAACGAAGGCGGTCACATGAGCTGCACGTCCGGCCGGATCATTGCGATAACCGGCGGCGACAAGTCCTTCAAAGTGATCATGTCGCGTGCGGGCGGTGAAACGTCCGAGCACTGGTTTGCAACGATGCGGGAAGCGGAAGCCTTTGTTCGGCGGAACACCCCCCGTCCCCCCGAAAGATCGACGGTCTACGATCGTGAAGGCACGTAGGAGCGGTTGGGTGGACGAAGAAACGGCGCGAGCCATGCTGGCTGTTCAAGCCGACACTATTGCTCTTCGGGCGGCAATGAAGGTCCTGTTGCGCCGGGTTTATGGGATGGGCGACCGGACATTGGGCGCCATCAGGGAAGATGCGCTCGCTGCGGTCGAGATTGCGCTCAGAGACAATGAGGCGGACGAGCATCAGCGGTTCTTTCACCAGGCCGTGCGCGACGCAATCACAGATCTGTTGACGCCCCTTCCAAGATGACGAGGACCCGCGTTAGGCGGTCGCCTTTCGCTTGGACGTTTAGACGCTAACGCGAATCATCGGAGCATGCATGCCGAAGAAGTCGAACTCACCCAAACGTTCATTGATCGACCTGCGAGACGAACGGGATGACCTGAGCGTGCGTCTCAGCCTCCTCGAAGACAACCGCCTGACGCCCCCGGCAGAGCTGTTTCGCTTGAAGCAAGACCTTGCAGTTCTGGAGCGGCGCATCGCCAAAGAGAGCGCCTGATGACAGTGGCGTAACGTCCGCTTTCGACCCAAAGCGGACATTGCGATCTAGGCCGACAGGCCGCGCGTGAACCATGCGGCGCCGCGGGGTCGCTAGCCTGCGCTGGCTGGCAGGTCACTGTTGAAGATGTCCGCAGCGGCCTTCCACTCGCTGCCGATCTTCCGCCAGACGACCACGTACTTGCCGGTATCGGTCTGCGAAGTGCCGTCGCGCGCAATCGTGAGACTATATGTCCCACGATCGAGCGCCATGTCACCCGACGCCGAAACAGCGATCTGCTCCGGAGCGAAGGTCAGAGCGAAGCCGGGCGTCTGCATCAGCGATGCCCAAGTTTGCTGGATCGCCGCGCGTCCTTTGCCGATTGGCGCATTGGGTGGCATCACCGCGCCGTCCTCGGCGTAAAGTGCCGCAATGCCTGCAGCATCCTTGGCTTTCACGAGCTGTAGCCAACGATCAACCTGCCCGCGGATTGCCTGCTCATCCGCGCCAGTGTTGACTGCAGCAGCAGCATTCACTTCGGCGGTGTTGTTTCCGGACTTCTGACCTGGCTGGCACGCGGGCAGCAGCAGCGCAGTAACGGAAAGTAGCAATAGGGTTTTCGTCATTGGGACCTCCTCTTGCTCTTCCTCGCCATAGCACGGCTAACGTGCCTCGCGTGAGCGCGCCGGCGTCCGCTTTCCACCCATTACGGACATTAGCAGTCGCCGATCGATCGGTATCGCCGGAGCAATGCGTGAGTTGACCGACTCGAACTGCGGGGAGCAGAGCGGCGTCGGCTGCCAGTGGGCGCGCATCATTGGCCTTGTCCGCGGCCCTGTCACGCGTAGCGAAGCGTGAACCCCCGAACCGCGACAGGAGACCCCTATGCCCGGATTCCATCCGTTGCTTGCCCGCCGTCATTTCCTGGCAACTGCAATGGTCGGCACGATTGGAGCGCTTGTTCCTGTGAGCTGCGCTCACGCCGAAACGGGCGGTCCCGGCGAGACAGGAGCGGATACACTCTCACCGACGCTGCAGGCGGCAGCGAACCCCGTGGCGACCAGCGCAGGCTCGTCACTCAGCGGGTCGGCCGCTGTGCCGCAGCCAACTGGCGATACGTCAATCCGGCCCTTTAAATATCGAGCGTCAGACGAAGAGCTCGCGGACCTCAAGCGGCGCATCAGGGCGACAAAGTGGCCCGACCGCGAGACGGTCAACGACGATACGCAAGGCGTGCAGCTGGCCATTATGCGAAAGGTCGCCGAGCACTGGGTCAACCACGATTGGCGACGCGCCGAGACGCAGATCTTCTCTTATCCCAATTTCGTCACAAACATCGACGGCCTCGACGTTCACTTCATCCACGTAAGGTCGAAGCATCCCAACGCGCTTCCGGTAATTATCACGCACGGTTGGCCGGGATCGGTCATCGAGCAGCTGAAGATCATCGACCCGCTGACCAATCCGACCGCCCATGGGGGAACAGAAGCCGATGCTTTCGACGTCGTGATCCCGTCCTTGCCGGGCTACGGATTCTCAGGGAAGCCGACGGCCCCCGGTTGGACCGTACCGCGTATCGCGACTGCCTGGGCGGAATTGATGAAACGCCTAGGGTACAAGAAGTATGTCGCGCAGGGTGGCGATTGGGGCAATGCCATCAGTGAGGTCATGGCCCTGCAACAACCGCCGGGGCTGCTCGCGATCCACACCAATATGTCCGCGACGCTTCCGGAAACGATCAGGAAAGCTCTTCCGGCCGGTCCTCCGCCCGCTGGCCTGTCACCGGACGAGCAGCACGCGTGGGAGCAGCTCACGGACTTCTATGTCCATGGACTGGGCTACGCGATCGAGATGAATCAGCGGCCGCAAACGCTCTATGCGCTCGCGGACTCGCCCGTCGGTCTCGCGGCCTGGATGCTGGATCACGATATTCAGAGCTATCGGCTGATCGCCAAAGTGTTCGACGGCGCTAGCGAGGGCCTGACTCGCGACGACATCCTCGACAATGCCACCCTCTACTGGTTGACCAACACGGCGGTGTCCTCGGCCAGGCTCTACTGGGAGATGCGCAATAGCAAGGCGGGATTTTTCGATCCGCGCGGTGTGCCCCTGCCAACCGGCATTAGCGCTTTCCGATCCGAGATCTACCAGGCACCGGAGAGCTGGGCACGGACGGCTTACCCGAAGCTAGTCTATTATAAGGCGCACGACGTAGGAACGCATTTTGCGGCGTGGGAGCAGCCTCGGTTACTTTCCGAAGATCTGCGCGAGACCTTCCGGTCAGTGCGGTAAGTCGAACGAACGGGCGGCGTGCCCGCGCCGCCCGGTCATTCGATTTTCCAGATTGCTTTCCCCCCAAGCGAACCCTAGCTGCGCCAGGCCTCCATCGCCTTGTCGTAGGCCGAACGAGCGCGGTCACGCTTCTCTCTCAGTTTATCGCGATCCGTCTCATGCTTGCGCTGGAGATCGCGGCGCTCGCGCTCCAGCGCCTGGACCCGCTCGTCGATCTTGCGCAGCTCCTTGCGCTGCTTCTTCTCCGCTCTCTCCAGTGCCTCCTCGGCCGCGTCGAGCTCATCCCGCTTCGGCTTCGGCTTGAGTTTTGACGGCTTCGACTTCGGCGTGTCCTCTTTCGATTTTACCTTCCGCCTGGAGGCCTCCCTGCCGAGCGCGGCGACATGCTCCTCATGCGTTCCCCGGACGCGCTTGATGACTTCGCCCGGCCGGGCAAGTGGCTCCTCCATCAGCTTTGGATCGGTGACCTGCTCGGCAATGCCCTGCGCAAAGATGTTGGCGTCGGCGCCCCACGCCTCGAGTGCAGCCTTCTGGCTTGGCGCCGCTACATAGGCATCGTGGAAGCCGATGGGCGTGCGGAAGACCTTAAGCTTCTGCGAGCGCGGCTTGTCCCTGGGCGTCTTCGCCATGGTTTCTCAACGCAGCAATGCGCCTGAGGTCTCCGGACGGACGCCGGGCAGCCGCAGTGCAGCTGCCCGGCTCTCTCCCCTACTCCGTCTTGTTCGCAGTCCCCGTGACCTTCGATCCGTCGCGAGGATCGCTGCTGACCCAGGTGGAGGACTTCCCGTCGGCCGACACGGTGGTGACCGTCTCGTTCACGACCTTTCCGTCGCGGGAGAATGTCTCCTTCAGGCCATTGGCGTCGCCGGAGACCTGAACGGTGGTTCCGCCGATGTCGCCCGTGACCGGGACGGCAGGCCCACCCAGCTCGGCAGTATAGGTTTGGCCCTGGCCTGACCAAGTCAGCTTATTACCCTCGATCTTGTACGTCGCGCTGAGGGCCGCGTCCGAATAATCGTTGACCTTCTCAGGCACCCACTGGCCGGAGATGGCATGGGCACCCTCAGGGGCCGGCCCGACGCGCTTCAAAGAGGACTGACCGTCGATCGGCGGATTGACGGTGGCGTCGTGGAACTTGGCAGTCCCAGAATTGCCGTCCGCGGAGACTGTGATCACGCTGGACGAGACCTCCTTGTCACCCTTCTTGCGATGGAACTCGACCGTCTTGTCGTCCACCACCTTGATCGACAGGCTGTCGTAATAAGGACGGTCGGCGACGGGGTGGAACTGCCCGTCCGCGGCCGCAGTGAGCGGCGGGATGCATGTGTTGCAGCTGTAGGAGCCGTCCTTCAGCAGATATTCGTCCGGCTTCTGTTCGAACTTCACGCTGTCACGGTCGGTCTTCCACGTGCCGTTCAGGGCGCTCAAATCAGCGGCGGCGGCCTCGGGTGTTGCCGTTGCTTCGTTTCCGCCGGCGGCGGGTTGCTTCTGGCATCCTGGCAAGGTGAGGACGAGAGCTGCTGCGATTGCGGTGCAGGTGAGCAATTTCATTCGACGTACCCCCTTCAAGTGCGCGAGGGGACAGTCATGATTGACGGCCCACTCGAAGGGCGGCCCCGCCTAGTGCGACACCAGGCTGGGCGAGGTCGTCCGGCGGCGGGAGACTACAGCTGTTTAACGTAAAGTAAACAAAACTAGTATCCCATGAGTGCAAGCACTTCGCGCCTGCTTCGCTCATCCGCGCGGAAAGTGCCCATCATCCGGCTTGTGGTCATCATGACGCCCGGAGTCTGAACGCCGCGCGCAGTCATGCACGCGTGGCTGGCCTCGATGACCACCGCCACGCCTTTCGGCTGGAGATGCTCCCAAATGGCATCCGCGACCTGCGCCGTCAGCCTCTCCTGAACCTGTAACCTCCGCGCGAAACCGTGGAGCACACGGGCCAGCTTGCTGATCCCCACCACCTTGTCGCCCGGCAGATAGGCTATCGACGCCTTGCCGATGATCGGTGCCATGTGGTGCTCGCAGTGCGACTGGAAGGGTATGTCCTTCAGCAGCACGATCTCGTCATATCCGCCCACTTCGTGAAAGGTTCGGCTGAGATGGACCGCCGGGTCCTCCGCATAGCCTCGCGCATACTCCCGCCACGCTTTTGCGACGCGGCGAGGCGTGTCGAGCAGGCCCTCGCGGTCAGGATCGTCGCCCGCCCAGCGGATCAGCGTCCTGATGGCCTCGCTGACATCTTTCGGGATCTTGCCGGTCGCGCCGTTCTCGACGAGGTCGCCGTCCTCCGGCTCGCCATGTTCGAACGCGCTCATCGAACCAGTTCCATCGCAATGTCCTCCGCGACCTCGGCCGCTTGGCCCCTGATATCGGGTACCGCGATGATTTCCCAATAGCGCCCCTTGGTCATCGGCCCCATCGCCCAAGCAAGCCTGGCGCCGGCGATCCGTGAGCGTTCATCAACATCGAGCGCGATTCCCAAAGCATCAGGTTTGGCCAGTCCGTCCGCGAGCATCCCCTTCAACATTGGATCGCGCGTGCGGGAAATGGTTCCCAGAGGTCCGGTGCAGTTGATCATGTATGCGAAGGAGCGTTCTTCGACGGCAGTCCGACTGCGCCGGTGGTATGTGACGGTCAAACCGTGCTGTCCGTCCTCGACGGACTGGATGCGACCCGCGACGATCTCCAGCCGGCCTTCCGCGATCATATCGTGAAGCCGCTGTGCGACCTCTGGCGCGATACGATGCCGGTGAACGTCCCACCATGGCCGGGCGTGTCGCGAAAAACGTCGCTGCTCTTCCAGCGGGAAAGCCTGCCAAAGGCGGTGCGCGTGGGGACGAAGCGAATCCACCGCCGCTCGCCAGCCCACCTGCGCACCGCGCTTGCGCAACCAGCGCCACAAAGTGCCGACATGGCCGTGAGGCACCTCGTCGGCCTCGACCGGCGCGGGAACCATGTCGTTGGAATGCCCGCGAGGGATCAGGCCGCGGCGAGATAGACCGACGATCCGCCCTCGATGCCCTGCGGCATCGAGCGAGAGGACCGCATCGACCATCGTCAGTCCAGTCCCGACTAGCAGGACGTCCTCATGCGAGCTGGCCAGATCTTCGACCGCTGCCAGAGCCTCACCGCCCCAGGGATTGTTGATGACACGCGCGCTATGCTGCCCGAACGGCAAGGGTTCGGGCGGCTGGTTGCCGAGCGCCAGTACCAAGGCGCTCGCATCAACGCGTTCGCCGTCATCCAATCGAACGCTCCATCCCGATGCGCTGGGTTCCGCGGAGATTGCCTGATGGCGGGCAACCTGCACGAGGCGCGCTTCCACGGCCTCGTTGAGGATCGTCCGCAGATAACGTCCGAACTGCTGCCGCTGCACGAAGTCACGGCGGGTATCGCCCTCACTTTCGGCGGCACGGACAAAATGCTCGAGATCGTCCGCCCAGGCACTCATGACTTCCGCACGCACATTCAGGACGTGCGCAGGCTCTTGCGTAGAATAAGCGACGCCCTGGCCTTCCCGACCGCTGCCATCAATCAAGACGGACGCAATGCCTTTGCGAGCGAGCTGCGCCGCAACCATCGTTCCTGAAAATCCGCCACCGACGATCGCGACCGGGAGCGCCCGGTCAGATTTCATAGTCGGGCCATGCGTTGGGATTCTTCGACCCCGCCTTGCGCTTCACCATATGATCGTGAAGCCGCACAACCGTTCGGCCGGCCGTCTCCGTGAACCATCCCGGTACAATCGCATGAATGATGCAAGCCGTCCCGGCTCCAATAAGCTCGGCTCCGATCTTGACGGCACCCGTGCCGTGACTGGCCCAGGTCATTCCGAGTGCGCGCGGATGCTCCGTAAAGATATTCCCGGTCCGCGAATTCTGCTGCTCTACAGCCATGGTCCCCATCCGCGCTGTAACCAAATTGGTGGCCCCGGCAGGACTCGAACCTGCGACCTGCGGTTTAGGAAACCGACGCTCTATCCTGCTGAGCTACGGAGCCGACCGCAGCCGTGAATAGGCATGCGAAGTCGCTTTATCAATTCACTTGGCGGGGCGGCACGACTGGCAAAGGAAGAGGAAGGACTGGAATGCCGTCTTCAATGAGCGACTGCGTTTCCTCTGCTGTCGCTTTGCCGTGAACCGGCCGGCACTCAGCTTCCCCGAGGTGCATTGCGCGAGCCTTCGCCGGAAACTCGTCGCCTACCCATTCAGAATTCGAAAGAAGCTTCTGCTGCAGTGCCGCGAGCTGGGTGAGTGCCTGCGAAGCATCGGCTTCACCGCCTACACTGCGGCCCACCCGGGGAGCCATCGGTGCTTTCTCAATCTCTATCGAGCCGCAGAAGGGGCATTGCACAAGTCCATTGCCGATCTGCTCCGCATAGTCCGCGCTGGAGGCGAACCAACCCTCGAAGACTTCGCCGCCCGACTGGCACTTCAGGTCGAAGACGATCATTGCGACACCGCCTCGCTGACAGGTTTGCGATGGCTTATGGCCGGTACGCGGCTGCGAACATCCGTGATCCGGCTGAGATCGATGTCCGCGAAACCCACTCCGGACGCCTCGCCCATATCGAGCAGCAGCTCGCCCCAGGGGTCGACGACCAGGGAATGACCATAGGTCTTCCTCCCATCCTCATGATGCCCGGACTGCGCTGCTGCGACTACGAACAAGCCCGCTTCGATTGCGCGCGCCCGGAGCAGCACTTCCCAGTGCGCGCGACCGGTCGGAACCGTGAAAGCTGCAGGAACCGCGATCAGGTCCGAACCCGCTTCTGCAAGGCGCGCAAACAAAGCCGGAAAGCGCAGATCGTAGCAGATGGTGAGACCGAGCGTTCCGACGGGGGTTCCAGTCACGACGACCGCCTCGCTGCCGTGCTTGTAGACGTTACTCTCGCGCCAGCTTTCACCGGTAGGAAGATCGACGTCGAACAAATGGATCTTGTCGTAGCGGGCACGGATTTCGCCGCGCGGATCGATCAGGAATGAGCGGTTCGCAAGCTGTCCGCCTTCCGTCCGGACGGCGAGCGATCCGATGTGGACCCAGATGCCCCTCTCGTGCGCCGCATTGCGGCAGGCCGCGAGAACGCCGTCCTCTTCCTCGACACGCACGTTTCGTGCAGCGCGCTCGGAATCCCGGTCGAGCAGGCCCGACATCTCGGGTGTGAACAGCATCGTCGCACCGCCGGCCGCAGCTTCCCCGATTGCGTCAACCAGCCGCTCCGCATTGGCGGCGGGATCGATTCCCGTTGTCGATTGGAAGAGCGCTATCCGGACCATCAGGCTGCTTTCAGCAATTGCTCCAGCTTGCCCTCGCGGTCCAGCGCATAAAGATCGTCGCAGCCCCCGACGTGCCGGTCGTCGATGAAAATCTGGGGAACGGTCGTGCGTCCATTGGCGCGCTGAATCATCTCCTGACGCCGTTCTGCGGAATCCAGCAGATAGGTCTCGAACTCAGCGCCCTTGGACTCGAGCAATTGCTCCGCCCGATAACAGTACGGGCAAAAGGTCTTCACGTAGATTTCCACCCGGGCCACGCTTTACTCCTCCTCAGCTGAGCTGCGTCGGCCGGACAACTCTCGCCCAGCTCACCAGCTCGACACGGCGGGCGCCGGCACGCTCCAGCGCTTTCGCACAGGCATCCGCGGTGCTTCCAGTCGTCAGCACGTCATCCACCAAAACGACCGTCCGTCCGTCAAGGTCCGCTTCCCGACTGACGGCAAAGGCCCCGGACACAGTCCTTTTCCTTTGCGACAGGCTCATGCCTTTGAGTGCCGGAGTCCGCTTCGTCCGTTTCAATAGTCGTGGTTCCGATCGAAGCCCTGTCCGCCGCGCCAGCTCGGCCGCAACCAACGCCGACTGGTTGAAACCGCGCTGCCAGAGCCGGCTCCAATGCAGCGGCACGGGCACCAGGATCGCGTCACCATCTTCCGATCGGACGAGCGGCGCCATGTAACGCGCCATGGTCCGAGCAAGTGCCACCTTGCGTCCATACTTGAGACGGATCGCGATGTTCCGCGACAGTTCATCATAAGCAACCGCCGAACGAGTCCTTCGAATACGCGGCGGTCGCGCGACGCAAGCCCCGCATTCGTCTGCGTCGGTCGCTTCAAGAGGAAGTCCGCAGGTCGAGCATCCGCTTGCGCCAAGGAACTCAACCTGCCTCCAGCAGTCGGGACAGAAGCTGTGGACCTCGTCAACGATCGAACCGCATCCTGCGCAGCGAGCGGGCAAGGCGAAATCGAGCAATTGCCTCAGGACAGTCGTGGCGAGATCTCTAACCCTCACTCCCCGCTTGTCGCCGCTTGCCCGCCGCCGCACAAGCGCTCCCGTGACGACCGATCTCTTCGACGAAAAGGCTCGCGTGCTCCGCCGCGAGCGCGCTCTCCGGCGGGGGCCGGAGCTGTTCCTGCACAAGCGAGCATTCGACGATGTCATGGAGCGGTTGGAATCGGTCCAGCGATCCTTTTCCAGGGCGCTGTTCGTCGGCTGCCGCGACGCTGCGTGGCGCGAGCGACTGCTGGCGCGTGCATCATCCGTCGACGAGATCGAAGCTGGCGAACTGTTGCGGGTCGAGCCGGGCTGCTACGATCTTTGCGTCAGCATCGGCGCTCTCGACACTGAGAACGATCTTCGGCGAGCGCTGCTGGCAATGCGCTTTGCGCTCAAGCCGGATTCGCTGGCAGTTGGCGCTTTGTCAGGGGGCGACACGCTTCCGGTACTGCGGTCGGCGATGCGCGCTGCGGATGAGGCGATGGGCGGCGCCAGCCCGCGAGTGCATCCGCGTGTCGAGCCTTCAGCGCTCGCGCAGCTGATAAGCGACGCGGGCTTTGCCATGCCCGTTGTCGACGTGGACCGGCTCGATGTCAGCTATCGCTGCTTCTCCGACCTCGTCCGCGACCTTCGCTCCATGGGGGCGACCAACATATTGTCGGCCAGGTCGCGCCAGCCGCTGACGCACGCAGCCCTGGATGCGGCGGCCCGGCAATTCATGTCTCCGGCAAAGGACGGCCGCGTGACCGAACGGTTCGAATTGCTCCATTTCGCGGCATGGACGCCGAACGCATGAATGGATGAGAGGCCGTTAACCTCCGCTCCCCATGAGTTGTTAACCGGTCGCGCGTTAAACGGGCCCCGTGGACGTGGACCAGAGGAGGGTGGCGTGATCGCTATCCGTCAGATTTTGCGCCGATTGCTTACCGATAAAAAGGGGGCAACGGCGATCGAATATGGAATCATTGTCGCGCTCATCGCGGTTGCGTTGATGGGTGGCCTCTCGAAACTGGGAGGGGGAACCAACGGCATGTGGACGAACATCGCGACCGCCGCGAAGGACAATATGTAAGGGCGTAATTCAGGCTCGTCGGCTACCGTAGACGACGAGCTTGACCTTCTGCCCAGGAACCAGCCGGCTGTTCGCCTGCAGCCCGTTCAGCGAGAGGAATCGCTCCAGCCGGAAGGTCGGGTAAGCCATCCGGCTTGCAAGGCCCTGCACAGTATCGCTAGGTCGAATCGACACCACTTCGATCACTCGCGGTCGGATTGCCGCGGCTTCCGCAGGCGTGATTCTCCGGATGGATTGCACCATCGGAACGAACGGACCGATGCGCATTCCTCCTCGGGTCAACGTCACGAAATGATAAACGGTGCCAGGCGCCCACTGGTAGGCAAAGACGCTGACGTCGATCGATCCTGAAGAGCTGTTTGCGCGAGCGGTCGTATAGGCTGCGGGAATGCCGTTCACGACGGTACGCTGTGTCGGCCCGACCGCCAACCGCACTTCTCCTCCGGCAAGCTCCTGAAGAACGCGGTAAGTGTAATCCTCGAGCGACCCATTGTAGCGGCCGCCGCTGAAGAGCGCCTTGCCGGCCGTGCCGCTGATCGAGACGGCGTCCGTGCCGTTAGACATAAGATAGCCTTGGGGAACCGCAAAGAAGATGCGGAGATCGGGATGGGTGAACGTTCGCCCATCGATGACTCCTTGGGCCGGGTCGTCGTCGACGAACACGCCGTTCAGCTGGGCGAGAAACTGATCGCGGTTGCGCATTCCCGTTCCCAGGCGTCCAGTCTGCCGCGCTTCGGCGAGCGCGCGTTGGACACGATTCTCGCTAAGCGGGTGAGTGCTGGCCCACTCTGGCGTCTGGCGGCTGTCGCGGCCCTGCACCCGCGCCTCGAGAGCAGTCGCTCGCGTCAATGCATTCAGGACGCCGGCGCCGCCCGAAGGATCGTATCCAGCGTTGACGAGATAGCGCAGGCCCAGGGTATCCGCCTGATATTCCTGCTCGCGCGAGAAGCTCAGGGTCGCGAGCTGGGCGCGGGTCTGCGCCATTTCCGCGACTGCGTTGCCGAATCCTCCGCCGACGACGCTTCCGAGGATCGCTCCGAGCACTCCGAGGACGGAGCTGCGCCTGGCATAGGATTCTCGCGCCTGCGCGTGATTTGCAGCGACGTGGCCAACTTCATGGCCGAGCGCGAATGCCAGCTCGGACTCATTGTCCATGAGCGCCATGAGTTGCCGCGTGATGTATACGTAGCCCCCCGGCGTCGCGAAGGCGTTCTCCACCGCGGAGTTCAGTACGGTGAAACGATAGTAGCTCGGAGAGACGCCAGAATAAGCCGCGACGCGATGCCCGACGGCATCGACGTAAGATGCGCGCGGACCGGTTTCGGCACCGCCGAACTCGGCGATGAGCTTTGGGTGATCCTGCTGCGATTCCTGAACGTACCGCGGACTGATCACACGGCGTGCCATCTGCGCCGACGAAACGGCCGGAGCGGCAGCTACGGCCGCGGTGCAGAGGAGTAGAAGTATCGAACGCATGAACGACCTCTCGCTTTCGCTACGGGTACGTAACTGACCCCAGGCGATTTGAACGAGAGATGAAAGCGGCGGTTCCTGTTGCTGCGCCTACGCCATGGCGAGGTACTTGGCGCGGCGCTGCTTCAGCAGCTCGTCCCCGCCCAGAGGAGCACAGCCTGACAGCTCCTCCAGAATAGCTTCCTTGAGGTTGGCAATCGCCTCAACCGGGTCGCGATGAGCGCCGCCAAGGGGTTCCTCCACGATGCGGTCCACGACTCCCAGCGCCTGCTGGTCCTGCGCCGTAATCCTCATTGCCTCGGCGGCATCTGCGGCCTTGTCGGCCGTGCGCCACAGGATGGACGCGCAACCTTCTGGCGAAATGACCGAGTAAATCGCATGCTCGAACATAAGCACACGGTTGGCCGCTGCGATGGCGACCGCGCCCCCGGATCCGCCTTCGCCGACGACCACCGCGATGACCGGCACCTTCACCTTAAGGCACTCCTCGGTCGAACGGGCGATGGCTTCGGCCTGTCCCCTTTCCTCCGCCTGGACTCCGGGGAAAGCGCCCGGCGTGTCGACCAGGCTGACTATCGGCAAGCCGAAACGGTCCGCGAGCTGCATCAGGCGGACCGCCTTCCGATAGCCCTCGGGCTTGGCCATTCCGAAATTGTGCTTGAGGCGTGACGCGGTGTCGTCGCCCTTCTCATGGCCGAGGAGCATGACCTTGCGACCGCCAATCCTCGCCAGTCCGCCGATGATTGCGGGATCGTCTGCGAAGGACCGGTCGCCGGCAAGCGGAATGAAATCGTCGGCCAGGCCGGCGACATAATCCTTGAAATGCGGGCGCTCAGGATGACGAGCAACCTGTGCTTTCTGCCAGGGCGTCAGCTTGGCATATGTGTCGCGTAGAAGCTTTGAGGACTTGGCTTCGAGACGGCCGACTTCGGCATCGAGATCGATATCCCCGGCGTTTGCCGTCTCCTTGAGCTCCGCAACGCGGGCTTCCAGCTCGGCGATCGGCTTCTCGAAATCGAGGTAAGTTTGCATTGAGCGAGCGGGTACGGTGGAGGTCCGCCTACGTCAACGACGGCGGTCAGCGAGCGGGTGCCGCGTGTTGACCAGCTCAACCAGACGGCCGCTGTCCACATGCGTGTAGATTTGCGTGGTGGCGATGTCCGCATGGCCGAGCAATGATTGCACGACGCGAAGGTCCGCGCCGCCGGAGAGGAGGTGCGTCGCGAAATTGTGACGAAGGACGTGAGGGCTGATCCGGTCGGGCGGAATGCCTGCGTCCCCTGCCATGGCCCGGACGATCTGGTACAGACGGATGCGGCTCAAATGCTTCTTGCCGCTGGGGAAGAGCCAAGGCGACGAATCCGGCACATTCTCCCGCCATCGCGCCACGGCTTGCTCGGCGCGAGACGAGATGGGCACGAGACGTTCCTTGGATCCCTTGCCGCGAAGAATGAGGAACGGCTGCCCCTTTCGCAGCGCGCCGCGCGGCAGGCTCACCAGCTCCGTGGCCCGCAGCCCAGACCCGTAGAGGAGCTCGAGTAGAGCGAGATTGCGAAGCGCAAGCGGCTCGTTGCTCGCAGCGCGTTCCTCCGCGCTTTCGAATAGTCGCGTGACCTCTGACGGATCGAGCACCTTGGGCAACGGACGCCGGTGCACGGGCTTGGGCAGCGCGGCTGAAGGATCGTCCTTGCGCAGGCCCTCGTCGACGAGGAAACCGAAGAAGCGCCGCAAGGCTGCCGAGCGCCGGGCCACGGTAGAAGGTGCAAGGTCGCGCCACTGGGTACCGAGGGTGGAAAGCGCATTGCTGTCCGCATCACCAAGCCGCCCACCTAATGATTCGACGGCGCGCTCCAGATCCGTGCGATAGGCGGTTAGGGTGTTGCGGGAAGCCCCCGCCTCGGCCGCCATCATGTCGAGGAAACGATCGACGAGCGCTCGATCCTCAAAGGTCACGTCCGTGCAAGCGCCTCCGCCGCGATCATACGCGCGGTATAATCCTGGTCCGTGGCCTTCAACGCCGCAATCGCATGATAGAGATGCGCCGGCGGCAACTCGGCAAAGGTCGGCGTCTGCATGCCGGTCCCGGTCAGAACCAGCACAGTCCCGGGCTGGTTGAGACTACCCGCCCGATCGATCATGCGCGTCCAGCTGGAACGATGGCCAAGCCGCAATCCGAAGCGGCTGCTGAGACGGCCGGCCGTCTCCGCATCGAGGCGGCCGAGACCCGCGAGACCGGCGACCAGCAATGCGCTGCGCTTGTGTCCATCGCTCTTGTCACGATCGATGAAGGCGTTGATCCGCCGGACGCTGACGTCCACTCCGCTGGGCTCCGGAGCTCCGAGCGCGAGCATCGCCCATGCCTCATCGGCATATTGATCATCCATCTGGCTGACCGCACGAGCCCAGCGGGCCGCATCGGTATCAAATCCTGCCGCAAGCATCGAAGCGATGAGGTTCGGAGCGTCGGTTTGAAGGTCCGAGTTCGGGGCTATCAGCGTCGCAGCCCGTCCAAGAACCGCCCTCGACGCCTCCCGTGCTAACGGGGCCTGAGACGCGCCCCACAAACGCCGCATTGCGGCGAGCTTGGTGTCCTGATCCTTGCCGGCGAAGGCTAGCCGCAGCTGGAATGCGGGTGTTTCAGGAAGATCGTCCGGATCTGTCGCCTCATAGATCAGCGAGTAGAGATCGGTCAGCGATTGGGAGGAAAGGACACCGAGGCCGGTTGCAATCTCGGCCGACGCCAGCCGCTCACGTGGAGCGATCATGGGCGCCGCTGCCTGCCATGCCCTAAGCTGCGTCGGAGCGTCGTTAACCAGCCGATCCGGGAAGGTCATCCCCGTCGCGCTCGCCAATCCGAACCGCCAGGTATCCAGCCGGTCTACCGGCTCCCATTTGATCGTGGCCGCGCGGCGCGTGTTGCCGCCGACCCCCGCAACCTTCTGGGCGAGCTCTAGATCAATCCCTTGGACCTTGCCCCGACGGCGGGCAGAATCGAGCTGCTCGGCGGCAGCTTCCGGCTCACCGGCCAAGGCCGCGCACATGGCGTCGACCAAAGGATAGATCTTGGCTTCGACCTTCTCGATTCCGCCAAGCAGCGGACACAGGCCCGCCGGATCGGAATTGGCCAGAGCGCTCTGCACCCCGACCTGGAACATCTTCGGCGTGAACCGGTCCACGTCCACTCCGGAGACGAGCATGCGCGCGGAATCGGCCTCGCCCATCCGCAGCAGGAGCCAGGCTCGCTCCGCCGCCCAATCAACCGGATTGACGTTGCGGGGTGCCTCGATCCTCGCGAGCAGAAGATTTCGAAGTGCAATGTGCGTCCAGCGCGATGCGAGCGGCGTCTCCATCCGGCGCATCAAACCGCTCAGAAACGCGCCACTGGCTCCCCTGAAGGGCGAGGTGCTCAGCCCGAGATCGACCGGATCGAGTCGTCCAACCATGTAGGGATCCCGGCGCGCATGGGCGGGATATTCGATAGGCGGGGCAGGCGCTTCGTTCGCCTGCTGCTGGGGGCTCAGCTCGACGACGCTAGTCTCGCTTTCTCCCACCGAGTCCGGAGCACGTGCTGCCGGCTGCGTAGCCGGCGGAGGCGCTGGAGTGGCCGTCGGCGCGGGTGTCGGGACAGCCGCATTGGCTGGAGGCGCCGCATCCTGCGCCAGCGCTGGAAGCGCAAAGGCAATTGCGGCCGAAGCCGCAAGCAGGCGGCTAGCTCGCATTGGCGGGCGCGTTCACCTGTGTCTCGATCGAATGAGTGGGAACCTCCCCAGCGCGGCTGGAGAAGAAGAACATCAGGCCGACAATGACCAGGAGGATGAGAATAAGGAAAACTACTGCTCGAGGCATGGCACTCGCGTCTGTTTGACTGGAACGAGACCGCTTTTGCCGCCGAGGCAGCGCGCTGTATAGCCCTACTGGTGGGAAACCTGACCGAACGCCTCGATCGTCCGATTGTCCTTGTCGGCCTCATGGGCGCCGGCAAGTCGACGGTTGGCCGCCGTTTGGCCAAGAGGCTCGGGCTTCCCTTCCTCGACACGGATGCTGCGATCGCCGAAAGCGCCGCCGGCTTCACCCCGGCCGAAGTCTTTGAGCGATTCGGCGAGGCAGACTTCCGCGATGGCGAGCGGCGTCTCGTCGCAAGGCTGGTCGACGACCAGATCCGGGTAATCGCCACGGGGGGTGAGGTGTTCATCGACCCGCGGACTCGGGAGCTGCTCAACAGCCGCTCCATTACGGTCTGGCTCGACGCCCCGGTCGACCTCCTCACCAACCGGACAGGACGGCTGGAGACCCGGCCGCTGCTGCGGAACGTCGATCGCAAGGAGACTCTCGAGCGGCTCGCGAACGAGCGGCGCGACCTTTACGCCGAGGCGCACATTCACGTGAAAAGCGGAAGCGGCGCGCATGGCGAGGTCGTCGAGAGGATCGTCATCGCACTCGACGAGCATCTGAACGGACAGCCGAAAGAGGCTTAGGCCGGGTCCGGAACCTCGTCCGCAAGCGGCCGGTCGACCCCAAAGCTGCGATCGAACTTCGCGTGGAGATCGCCGCTGACGGTCTGCGCTTCGAGCCGCTCGAGATCCCGTTCCCGATACTCGCGTTCCACTCGTTCCGCCTCGCGACGGGCGACACCGAGCTTGATCAGGGCTTCGCGGCCCATGACTACCGCGCTCTCGTAAAGCTCGCGCTGACAGACAGCGAGTTCCAATCCCTCGAAATCGATAACCTGAAGGCGATCGTAGACCCGGGCCATGATCGCGACGTGCGGGAATGAAGCGAATACCGCCTCCAGCTTGTCGCGCGTCAATTCCTTGGGATTCTGGCAGAAGAGGATTCCCTCAGCGTTCTCCGCACCCGCCGTCCGAAGCAGGTCGACCCGAGTACCGTCCCCGTAGTAGACCTTGGTTCCGAACTCCTCGCTAAGCTCGATTTGCGACGGCTTGCTGTCGATGATCGTCACCGGGATGCGCTTCGCCATCAGCATTTGTGCGACAGTCTGGCCGAAGCGGCCGTAGCCGACGACGATGACGTTCGTTTCGGGCGAAAATTCGGGGCCTTCGAGATCAGCGGGCGGCTCCGGAATGCGCCTCAGCACCCACTCGATGACCTGCATGAGGAATGGCGTGGAAATCATTGTGAGCGTGACAATGGCGCTAAACAACGACGCCGCTTCCGGAGTGATCAGACGCGCACTCGCGGCCTGGCCGAACAGGACGAATCCGAACTCGCCCGCTTGGCTGAGCAGGAGGCCGAGCCAGATCGCCCTGCCCTTCTTCATGCCGAACATGAAGGCGATGCCCGCGATCAGGATAGCCTTCGACAGGATGATTCCCGTCGCCAGACCGAAGACCAGTCCTGGCCGGGCCGCGACCGCGTCGAAATCGATCAGCATTCCGACCGAGAGGAAGAACAGGCCAAGCAGGATCGAGCGGAATGGCTCGACGTCGCTTTCCAGCTCGTGCCGGTAGGGTGACTCCGCCAGCATCACGCCGGCAATGAATGCACCGAGTGCGGTCGACAGGTGCAGCGAATGCATCAGCGCGGCGCTGGCTATGACGGCGAACAGGCCCGCCACGACGAAGACCTCGCGCTCGCCGAACCGGCCGATGAGACGGAACAGAGGATTGAGAACGAAGCGGCCGACGAGGACGAGGCCGAGAATCGCGCCCACGGTGTAGAGCGTGAGGAGCCATCCGGGCGGGGCTCCCGGATCGACCGGGGCGCGCGACATGGCTGCAATGATCGTAATCATCGGGACGATCGACAGATCCTGGAAGAGCAGGACGGAAAAGGCCCGCTCTCCTCGCGGAAGGTTCAGCTGTCCCGTGTTGCGCAGCATTGGCAGCACCTGCGCCGTCGAGGAGAGCCCCAACGGAAGGCCGATGGCGAGACTGGCCTCCCAGCTGAAGTTCAGCGAGAAATGGATCAGCAGGCTCAGCGCGATGCCGCAGACCACGACCTGGATCAGTCCGAGACCGAAGATGTCCTTGCGCAGCCGCCAGAGCCTGCTGGGATTGAGCTCAAGTCCCACGAGGAAGAGCAGCAGCGCGATGCCGATCTCTGAGACCGACATGATGGAATCGGCGTCGCCGATCAGGCCAAGCGCGTTCGGGCCGATAATCGCACCGGCGACAATGTAACCAAGCGTCGCACCAAGCCCAAGCTTGCGGAACAAGGTGACGAAAAAGAGCGCCGCACCGAGAAGCAGCGCGCCGTCGACCAGCAGGTTGCCGGCGGCGGCTTCGGTGACGGCCGGGGTCATCCTCCGGCGCTCGTCATTGCGCTTAGCAGCGACTTGAAGGGCAGCAGGATCGCGCCGTGCCGCGACTTGCGTGAGCGGGCAGGCGTCAGGGCGTCAAGGCCGGACCATGAGCCCGGATCGTCGCGCTCGCCACCGAGCCAACCGGCCAATTCGCTCGTAGCCCGCTCGACTTCTGCGGCAGATTGCCCGACGGCTCCCGCGTCGAGAATTGCGGCGGACGCCTGGCCAAAGGCGCAGGCTTGCACCTGCTGCGAGATGCTGAGGATGCGGCCGGCGGAGTCCAGTTCAACGTGGGTCCTGACCGTGCTCCCGCACGTGGGAGAGCGTTCATCAGCACTCCCGTCCACGCGATCGAGAGTCCTGGGCTCCGGCAGCGATGCCGCGAGGCGCAGGATTTCCGTCGTGTAGAGCGGAGCATTCATTCTCGGCGCCAAGTAGTGCCGCCAGCGCCGTCCTCCAAGACAATGCCTTCGGCCTTCAGCTCGTCGCGGATACGGTCGGCCGTCGCGAAGTCGCGATTCTTCTTCGCTTCGGCACGCTCCGCGATACGAGATTCGATGTTCCCCGCATCTTCGCCGCCCTGGAACCACTCGTCCGACGAGTCCTGCAACAGCCCCAGCAAGGCCGCGCTGGCCTTGATCGTGGCCGGATCGTCGAGCGCCAGCAGTCGCGAGAGCGCCAGCGGCGTGTTGAGATCGTCTGAGAGCGCCTCGACAACACCGGCATCGACCTCGCCGGGCGCGGCATTCCCCGCCTGCCGATACAATCTGTCGAGATTCGTCTTCGCCTGGGCGACCACTTCTTCCGTCCATGCCAATGGCTGGCGGTAATGCGCCGACAGCAACGCCAGCCTCAGCGTCTCCCCGCGATGCCCCTGCTCTAACAGCTCCGCCGGCGTGACGATGTTGCCCAGCGACTTGGACATCTTCTCGCTGCCCATGTCGACGAAGCCGTTGTGGACCCAGAAACGCGCCAACGGCACGCCCCCGTGCGTGCACCGGCTCTGCGCAATCTCATTCTCATGGTGCGGGAAAATGAGGTCCAGCCCACCGCCGTGGATGTCGATCGTCTCGCCGAGGTGACGTGCGATCATCGCCGAGCATTCGAGGTGCCAGCCCGGCCTGCCCCGGCCCCACGGCGAGCCCCAGCCGATGACGCCCTCGGCGCTCGGCTTCCATAGCACGAAGTCGGCCGGGTCGCGCTTGTAAGGGGCGACCTCAACGCGGGCCCCGGCGATCATCGATTCCCGGTCGCGCTTGCTGAGTTCCCCGTAATCAGGGTCGCTGGGCACCGAGAAGAGCACGTGGCCCTGCGCTTCGTACGCATTTCCGAGCTCGACGAGGCGCTGCATCATCGCGATCATTGCAGGGATCTCCTGCGTCGCATGCGGCGCAATGTCGGGCGGAATGACGCCGAGCGCGCCCATGTCCTCGAGATAATGGCGCTCGTAACGCTCGGTGATCACCGAGGTCGCGACGCCTTCCTTCTCAGCGGAGGCGATGATCTTGTCATCCACGTCCGTAACGTTGCGGGCATAGACGAGGCTCTTCTCACCGAACTCGTGACGGATGACGCGTGCGAGCGTGTCAAAGACCACGGCGGGGCGCGCATTGCCGATATGGGCGCGCCCGTAGACGGTCGGCCCGCAGACGTACATGGTGATCCGCTTCGGATTGATCGGCACGAAAGGCCGTTTCTCGCGGGTCATCGTGTCGTGCAGGCGGATCACTCTTTCGTCTCCAGGTTCTGGGCTTCCTCCAGCTGCTCGCTGCCCTTGCGGCGCGTTTCCACCCAATCGACCACCGACCGGCCGCTTGCATTCAGAAGCGGGTAGGTTCGCGACTTCCGCATCCAGTCGGGCCGGTTCGCGTCAGGCCCATAGAAGACGTCCGTCGCAAGATTGGCGAGAAGGAAGAAGAGCGTCGCTGCAAGCAGGCCCTTCACCATTCCAAAGCCGCCGCCAAGCACGCGATCGACAGGCCCCAGCAAGGACCTGCGCGACCTCTTGCCCAGAGAGCGCGCTAGGAGCTTCATGAAGAGGAAGCTCGGCAGGAAGAGGATGATAAAGGCGAGCACGGCCGCGCCGGTCGCCGTCCCAACGGGTTCCGTGAGCGAGACGCTGATCGGCGTGTGGAAAAGACGCAGCATGACGATCGCAACGACCCAGGCCAGCAGCGACAGGACTTCATGAACGAGACCCCGGACGGTGCCGATCAGGGCTCCGCCGCCGAGCAGGACGATAACGAAGATGTCGAGCGCGCTCATTGCCGCGGTTGGCTAGCGAAGTCTTCGGACCAATGCGAGAGCCCCCTCGCCGACCCGTGTCGCACGCGAAACAGTGGCGCCGCCGCAATAATTGTGTATCATAATGGGACGTGGATGGGTGGGTTTGCTCAACAGGGGAGCAAGCGATGCCTGTGTATATTGTCGGTTTCGACGTCCGAAACAGCAGCCTCGGCGAAGATTATTCCGGCCTGCAAAATGCCGTATCAAAGCTCGAACGGCACCGACTGATGCCGTGGCTTTACCTCGTCTCCGTGCCCTTCACTGCCGGAGCACTGAAGGAATATCTCCTCAATCACATGTCCGGTGAGGACAAATTGTGGATTTCCAGGCTGCCGGCCAAGGCGAGGTTCGAATTCGCCTACCAGACGACCGGCGGAACAAGCTCCTGGCTGAAGAAGCACAGCAGAATTGAGCTTCCAGCCCACCCGCCCGGGATCATGCTCGAGCCGACGCGATCAGCGGCCGAGGATGTGATCGACCAGCGCCCGAAGATTGCCGAAATGCACAGGCGCGACCCCCTCCACGCCGCCAACTCCTGACGGGATCCACGCGCGCTCGAAGCCGAGCTTCGCTGCCTCCTTCAGCCGCAGCCCGGAATGCGCGACCTGCCGGACCTCGCCCGACAATGCGATCTCGCCGAATGTAATGCATTCGCTCGGCACAGGTCGCTCCGACATCGCCGAGATTAGCGCGGCTGCCACCGCCAGATCGGCGGCGGGATCGGTCAGACGGTAACCGCCCGCGACGTTGAGATAGACTTCGGCAGTCGCGAAGCTGAGGCCGCAGCGGGCCTCCAGCACTGCGAGGATCATCGCCAGCCGGCCGCTGTCCCAGCCGACCGCCGCGCGCCTCGGGGTTGCGCCGCTCGCCAAACGCACGGTCAACGCCTGGATCTCGACCAGCACGGGCCGGCTGCCTTCCAGCGCTGGAAAGATGCTCGTCCCACTGACGGGTTCACCGCGCTGGGTCAGGAACAGAACGGATGGGTTCGGAACCTCCGTAAGCCCTTCCCGCTCCATGGCGAAGACGCCGATCTCGTCGGTTCCACCGAAGCGGTTCTTCATCGCGCGAAGGATGCGGTACTGGTGGCTTCGCTCGCCTTCGAAGCTCAGCACAGTGTCGACCATATGCTCGAGCACGCGGGGGCCAGCGATGTTGCCGTCCTTGGTGACGTGCCCGACGAGGATCAGGGCAGTGCCGTGCTCCTTGGCGAAGCGCACCAACTCCTGTGCCGAAGCGCGGACCTGACTCACCGTGCCCGGAGCGCCTTCGATCAGGTCCGAGTGCATCGTCTGGATGGAGTCGATGACGAGCAGGTCCGCTCCGTCATTGCCCCCCATGGTCGTCAGGATGTCGCGCACCGAGGTCGCGGCGGCGAGCTGTACGGGCGCCTTTCCGAGACCCAGCCGGACCGCGCGGAGACGTACCTGCTCCGCGGATTCCTCACCGGAAACGTAGATGACCTTGCGGCCCTTGCTCGCAAGATCGGCGCAGACCTGTAGCAGAAGCGTGGACTTGCCGATGCCGGGATCGCCTCCGACGAGCATTGCCGAGCCGGGCACGATGCCGCCGCCGATCGCTCGGTCGAACTCCGCAATCCCGGTCCCGATGCGTTCGGGGAGTGCCACCGGATGATCGAGCCCGACCAGCGGGATAACCCGTCCTCCGCCCTGCAAATTGTGCTTGGCAGCGAAGATGCTCGACACCTCCGCACTTTCCTGAACGAGCGTATTCCACTCAGCACAGTCGGTGCACTGGCCCTGCCAGCGGGTCGATACGGAACCGCAGGACTGGCAGACGTAACGCGTTTTCGGTTTGGCCATATAGGAACATTACACGAACATTTGCATGGCGAAAGCGGGAATCGATATCGCCCCGATCGGTGGGGCAGACCCGAGGCAAGCGGCTTGTTAAGGCACGCGGATGAAAGCCAGTACCCGCCGCGCGCGACCTTCGGTGCTCCGGACACTGCTCGGCAGCGAGTCAGGAAGCGGGATCGTCCTGATGGCGTCAGCCGCATTTGCCCTGCTTCTTGCGAACTCGCCTCTGGCCGGCGCCTACTTCCAGACACTCGAGGCGAAGCTCGGACCCTTGAGCGTCCTGCACTGGATCAACGACGGTTTCATGGCGCTGTTCTTCCTGCTCGTCGGGCTGGAGACCAAACGCGAGATTTTGGACGGGCAATTGTCGACATGGCCACGCCGCATTCTGCCGGGAATCGCGGCCGCCGGAGGGATGATCGTTCCGGCGCTGATTTACGTCGCCGTCAACGCCAATGAAGCGCCCAATCTCAGAGGCTGGGCGATCCCGACGGCGACGGATATCGCTTTCGCGCTCGGCGTGCTCATGCTTCTCGGTCCGCGTGTTCCCGTTTCGCTCAAGGTGTTCGTGACGGCGCTGGCGATCATCGACGACCTCGGTGCGGTCACGATCATCGCCTTTTTCTATACCGACGATCTTTCGAGCCTTTATGCGTCGCTGTCCGCGATCGCGATTGTCGCCCTGTGGGGGTTGAACCGCGGCGGCGTGATGCGTCTTGCTCCGTATCTTCTGCTGGGCGCTTTGCTCTGGGTCTTCGTCCTGAAATCGGGAGTGCATGCCACCCTTGCGGGGGTTGCACTTGCGCTGATGATCCCTCTCAGGCCATCGCCGGGAAAACCGGATGATGAGGCCTCGCCGCTCCATCGGCTCGAGCACAGTATACAGCCCTGGGTCGCTTATGCCTTTGTTCCCGCTTTCGGGTTCGCGAATGCCGGCGTGAATCTGCTCGCAATGGACACGTCGAGCGCCGTTGCAAACATTCCCCTCGGAATTGCGGCAGGCCTGTTCTTCGGCAAGCAGATCGGCGTCTTCGGCTTTTCCTGGATCGCAATCCGGCTGGGCTGGGCCGATTGCCCGAAGGATGCCACGCCCATGCAGGTCTACGGTGTCTCGATCCTTTGCGGGATCGGCTTCACGATGAGCCTGTTCATCGGACTTCTGGCGTTCCCGGGCGCCCCACAACTGGAGGATGGCGTGAAGGTGGGCGTCCTTGCCGGGTCGCTCGTTTCCGCTGTGGTCGGAGCCGCGATCCTCCTCGCCTGCGCCCACGCATCGAAAAGCAAGCGACAGGTTGCCGCTCCGGAAGGTGACCGCTAGTCGCGGCTCGTGAGCTTCCTCCCCGAGCCGCTTCGAATCCCGGCGTTCCGCGCCTTCTGGCTGGCCCGGCTTGCGACAACCATTGCTCAGATGGCGATGGTCATCGTCATCGGCTGGCAGGTTTACGATATTGCCCGAACCACGATGCCGATCCGTGAGGCGGCGTTCCAGCTTGGGCTCATCGGGCTTGTCCAGTTCGTTCCCCTATTCCTGCTGACGCCGATCAGCGGATGGACTGCGGATCGGCTCGACCGGCGCCATATCGCGCGGGCGGTCATCCTCCTGGAGATGTTCTGCGCGATGGTCCTTTTCGTCGCGACCTGGCGCGGGTTCATCAGCCTTCCGATCCTTTTCGGAGTTGCGGCGCTGCTCGGCGTCGCCCGCGCCTTCGCCGGACCGGCATTCGGCGCGCTCGCTCCTAATCTCGTGCCGCGCGACCTCCTGCCCCGAGCCATCGCGCTGAGTTCCACTGCCTGGCAGACCGGTGCCATCGCCGGCCCGGCGATCGGTGGCATCCTCTACGACGTCACGCCCCATCTCCCCTATGGAGTGAGCGCGATCCTGTTCGCATTTTCCGCGGGCTGTCTCTTCACTGTTGGGCCCATCCCTCGTCAGCCGCTAAAGCCGGGAAGCCCGCTGAAGCAAATGGCAGACGGGCTCGCCTACGTTCGGCGCAACCGGCTGGTACTAGGAGCGATCACTCTCGACCTTTTCGCGGTGCTGCTTGGGGGAGTGACGGCGATGCTCCCGGTCTACGCCCGCGATATCCTGCAGGTCGGCGCGGACGGGCTCGGACCACTTCGCGCGGCTCCCGCGGCCGGCGCGACCATCACAGCGATCATCTTCTCCTTCCGACCGTTGAAAACGGATGTCGGCGTGAAAATGCTCGCTGCCGTTGTCGTCTTCGGCGCAGCAACTGCGGTGTTCGGCTTTTCACGATGGTACATGCTGTCGCTTGCAATGCTGACGCTGCTCGGGGCGGCCGACATGTTCTCGGTCTACATTCGCCAGTCGCTGATCCAGCTGCATACGCCAGATGAGATGCGCGGCCGGGTCAGTGCGGTTTCCACTTTAGCCATTTCCGCCTCGAACGAGCTCGGCGAGGCGCGCAGCGGATTTGCAGCCGCTCTTCTCGGCCCGGTCGTGGCGACGGTCGCCGGCGGTGTGGCGGCGATCGCGGTGACCCTGATCTGGGCCGGATTGTTCCCCGAACTACGCCGTGCCCGGACGTTCGAATTGCCCGACCCAGCCCCTGAACAGGCCGACGTGGTTGCCACGGGAGCCTGACTTGTAACGAGCGTCCAACAACCCGAATTAGCCGCCTCAGACGAAAGGAAGCTTCGGCATGAAGGCCAACAACATCCTCGAAACGATCGGAAATACCCCGCACATCCGGATCAATCGCCTGTTCGGAGATCGTGCCGAAGTCTGGATCAAGTCGGAGCGCTCCAATCCCGGCGCATCGATCAAGGATCGCATCGCCTTCGCCATGGTCGAGGATGCAGAGCGCAGCGGCAAGCTGAAGCCCGGCGGAGTCATCGTCGAGCCGACTTCCGGCAACACGGGGATCGGCCTGGCAATGGTGGCCGCGGTCAAGGGATATCGGCTTATCCTCGTCATGCCCGACAGCATGAGCGTCGAGCGCCGGCGCCTGATGTTGGCCTATGGCGCGGAGTTCGAGCTGACCCCGCGCGAGAAGGGCATGAAAGGATCGATCGCCCGTGCTGAGGAAATCATCGCGGCGACGCCGAATTCATGGATGCCCCAGCAGTTCGAAAACCCGGCCAACCTTGAAGTGCACCGCAGGACGACGGCGCAGGAGATCCTCGCAGACTTCCGTGATAGTCCGATCGACGTCCTGATCACGGGTGTGGGCACCGGCGGGCACATCACCGGCTGCGCGGAAGTGCTGAAGAAGGAATGGCCGAGCCTGAAGGTCTTTGCGGTCGAGCCGACGCTTTCGCCCGTCCTTTCCGGAGGCGAGCCAGGTCCGCATCCGATTCAAGGCATCGGCGCGGGTTTCATCCCCGCGATCATGGATCCGCGGGTGCTTGACGGCGTGATCCAGGTGACACCCGACGACGCGAGGGAAATGGCGCGCCGTTCTGCCCGTGAGGAAGGCATTTTCGTCGGAATCTCGTCTGGTGCGACGCTCGCTGCGATTAACCAGAAACTGCCTGAGTTTGGAGAAGGCGTCCGGGTGCTCGGATTCAATTACGACACGGGCGAACGCTATCTATCCGTTGCGGATTTTTTGCCTAACGAGAGTTAGGTAAAGGGGCGCTAACCTTCTTCCTTAGCCGAGACGTTAACTCGGGCGCGCTTAAGATCGGGGGATGCGTAGAACCCGGTTTGCAAGAGCGGTCGAACAGGCCGGAACGGCTCCTGAGAAGGTGTCGATCACCGAAGCCCTGTGGTTCGATCTCCGCCGCCCTGAAACAAGCGACGAGGCTTCGCTGTCCGAATGGCGGATTGCGATCGTCGCGCACGTGGCTTTGCTGCTGGGTGTCACCCATGTTCTGATTACGGGCGCCTGCCTGGCCTTGTTCGCATCGCGCGGGACGGGCTTCGCAGTCGACAACCCCTTGATTCCCGCGAGCCTTGTCATCGCTCTCGATGCCGCGGCTGCGACGGGACTCATAATGCGCAAGAAGCTCAACATTCCGTCCCACTCCGTGGTTCGCGGCCTCTGCGCCTATCTGGCGGTCGTTGGCCTGCTCTGGACCTGGTTTGGGCACGCCATTGCCGACGACACATTCGTGACCCCCATTGCAGCCGCGCCAACGGCGATGGCCGCCGGCATTGCGATGGGCGCGATTGTATCGGTCCAGTCCCCGCCGCTGATCATTATGAACATGGTCACGTCAGTGTTGGCTGCGCTGATCCTCGGCAGCAGCCCACTCATCCCGGTGGCGGTGCTGGTGCTCTCCCTGGCCCTCGTCACGTACAGCCTCGCCGGCACGCGCGAATTCATCGCCGCGGGCCGCAAGCGACTCAACCTCGACGCCGAGGCCCGAAAGGCCGTTACTTTCGTCGATGAATTTGAGAACAGCGGCCGCGGCTGGTTCTGGGAGACGAATGCCGAAGGCACTCTCTCCTACGTCTCGCAGCAGCTCGCGGACGATTTCCAGTGCGAACCGCATGAGCTGCTCGGCCGCCAGTTCAACGACCTGCTTTCCGTCGACCGTACGTCCGAAGGCGGCATCGAGGAGCGCAAGACGCTCGGCTTCCACCTCTCCGCGCGCTTCCCCTTTTCCGACGTGATCGTCCGGGCCGCGAGAGATGAGGACATTCACTGGTCATTGTCGGGCAATCCCATCTTCGATGAGCGCGGCCGCTTCCTTGGTTTCCGCGGTATCGGCACCGACCTCACCGAGCAGCGCCGCTCCGAGCAGGAGATCACGAGGCTCGCCCGTTTCGACTCGCTTACTGGCCTGCCGAACCGCGCGATGATGAGGCAGATGCTCGACGAAGCGCTGCGCAATGCATCAAGCCGCCAGAAGGGCTGCGCGCTCTTCCTGATCGACCTCGACCGTTTCAAGAACGTCAACGATACGCTCGGTCATCCGATCGGCGACGCTCTTCTTCGCCAGGTCGCCGACCGCCTGAAATCGGTGATGGGCGAGCATGGCCAGGTCGGCCGTCTCGGCGGCGACGAGTTCAAGGCCGTGCTCCCGGGCTCGGTAGACATCGGGCTCCTGGAATCGCTTGCCCGCACGCTGATCGAACAGGTTTCAAGGCCCTATAGCATCGAAGGCCATCGCGTGGTTATCGGCGCATCCGTCGGCGTGGCCATCGGCGACCCGGGGCGCTGCACCGCCGACAGCCTCATTCGCGACGCCGACCTTGCCCTCTATGCCGCCAAGGGCGCGGGGCGCGGCAAGCATTGCTTCTTCGAACCGTCGATGCACTCCGAAGCGTCGGACCGGCAGGTTCTCGAAAACGATCTCCGCCAGGCGATCGACAAGGGCGAGCTGTGGGTTGCATATCAGCCAATCGTCCGCGCAGCCGGAGAGGAAATCTGCGGCTTCGAGGCACTGGTTCGCTGGAACCACCCGCTTCGCGGGCGCATCTCGCCCGACAAGTTCATTCCGCTCGCGGAGGAATGCGGCCTCATTCCACGCATCGGCAAGTGGGTGCTCGACACGGCGCTCGAGGAAGCTGCGAACTGGCCGGACCAGGTCCGCATCGCCGTCAATTTGTCGCCGATCCAGTTCAACGACCCAAGTATCGTCGAAACGGTCTCGACCGCTCTAAACCGCACTGGCGTCCGGGCTGCGCGGCTCGAACTTGAGATCACCGAAGGCGTTTTCCTTGCGGAAGGCGCGACCACCGACGAGACCTTTGCCAAGCTGAAGGACCTCGGAGTGCGCCTCGCGCTCGACGACTTCGGCACGGGCTACAGCTCGCTCGGCTATTTGAAGAAGGCGCCGTTCGACAAGATCAAGATCGACCAGAGCTTCGTCCGCGGCGCGGCCTCGGTCACGAGCCGGAACAGCGCCATCATTCGCGCCATTGTGACCCTTGCCGAAAGCCTGGGGATGGATACGTGCGCGGAAGGCGTGGAAACCCACGACGATCTCAACCTGATCCGCGAGCTGGGATGCAGCCAGATCCAGGGATACATCTTCGGAAAACCGGCTGAAAGCGAAGCGGCGCGCACCCTTGCAAACAGCACGAGGGTGGAAGCCGAAGGCTATCAGTCGGTGCGCGAGCCGCGTCAGAGGCTGATGCGCCGGGCCGTCGCTTCCATCGATGGGAAAGTTCTCGAGGTTCGCCTGCGCAACATCTCGGCGATGGGCGCGCTCGTCGAATGCGACCAGTCAGTATCGCCCGGAACTCGCGTTGCGATGGATATCGTCGGCGCCGGTCCCATCGAAGGAATGGTTCGCTGGGCTCAGTCAGGGCGATTCGGGGTGGAATTCAGCGCTCCGTTCGAGTTGCAGCGCCTCGCCCCGAAGAAGCAGAAGGTGAACGACGTCCAGATGCTTCAACCCTGGTACGTCGGGCACAAGGCCGCCAGCTAGAACGCCTCCTCGGGCAGTTTCATCAACGACTCAGCGCCGGCCTCGACACGGCGGCGGAATGCCGATGCCATTGGAAGCTCGCGCTCGGCGAAAAAGCGGGCCGTGATGAGCTTGGCCTCGTGGAAGTCGCGCTCGCCGCTGCCGTTCGCCGCAAGAGATCCGGAGACCTGCACCATCTTCAGCCACATCCAGCCGAGCGTCACCAGACCCATGAGCTGCATGTAGGAATAGGCTCCGGCGCCGGCATTGTCGGGGTCCGCCATGCCGTTCTGGGCGAGCCACATGGTTGCTCGCTGGAGTTCGCCCACCGCCGGCTCGAGCGCTGCAGCAACACCAGCTGGATCGCCCGCACCCTTTGCTGCCGCGATGTCCTCGGCCAGTACCTCAAAGAATGTCCGCACCGCGCGACCGCCGTCCTTGCCGAGCTTGCGACCAACCAGGTCCATTGCCTGGATGCCGTTGGTGCCCTCGTAGATCTGGGCAATGCGCGCATCGCGGACGAACTGGTCCATACCATGTTCACGGATATATCCGTGCCCGCCGAATATTTGCTGCGCGAGAACTGTTGCTTCGAATCCCTTGTCGGTCAGATAGCCCTTGATCACGGGCGTAATGAGCGAAACGAGGTCGTCCGCGCGCTGGCGGTCGTCCTCGCTCTGAGCGCGGCGAGACAGGTCCACCTGGAGCGCTCCCCACAGGACGAGCGCTCGCGCGGCCTGGTTGAACGCGCGCATCTCCATGAGCATTCGCCGGACGTCCGGGTGAACGAACAGCGGGTCAGCCTTGGCATTCTGGTCCTGCGCTTCCTTATGCAGCGCCCTGCCCTGCCGCCGCTCGCGGGCGTAGTTCACGGCGTTCTGATAAGCGACCTCACCCTGCGCGAGGCCCTGCAGTCCAACGCCGAGGCGCGCGGCGTTCATCATGATGAACATGGCCGCGAGACCCTTTTCAGCCTCGCCGACCAGCCAGCCCTTGGCTCCGTCATAGTTCATGACGCAGGTCGCATTGCCGTGGATGCCCATCTTCTTCTCGATGGACCCGCAGCTGACGGCGTTGCGATCGCCGACGCTGCCATCCCCGTTCAGGAGGAACTTCGGCACCACGAAAAGAGAAATTCCCTTCACATTGTCCGGAGCGCCAGCGATCTTCGCGATCACCATGTGAATGATGTTCTCTGAGAGGTCGTGCTCGCCCGACGAGATGAAGATCTTCGTGCCGGTGAGCGAATAGCTCCCGTCCGGGTTCGGCTCCGCACGGGTCTTCAGAAGCCCGAGATCGGTGCCGCAGTGCGGTTCCGTCAGGTTCATCGTGCCGGTCCAGCGGCCGCTGATCATGTTCGGGAGATAGGTCTGCTTCTGCTCGTCCGTGCCCTTGACGACGAGGGCGGCAATCGCGCCCTGCGTCAGGCCGTTGTACATCTCGAAGCTGTGGTTGGCGGAGCAGAGGAACTCCGAAACCGCAGTCGAGATCACCTGCGGCATTCCCTGCCCGCCGAATTCCTCCGGTCCCGACAGCGTCGTCCACCCGTTCGCCACGAACTGATCCCACGCCTCTTTGAAGCCGGGCGGGGTCGTGACCGAACCGTCGTCCTTGCGCTTGCAGCCTTCCTCGTCGCCGACGCGATTGAGCGGCGTGAGCACTTCTTCACAGAAGCGGCCGCCTTCCTCCAGTATCGCCTGGATGAGATCGGGCGTCGCGTTGGCGAAGCCGGGCAGGTTCGAATAGCGGCCGATCTCCAGCACGTCCTCAAGGATGAACCGAGTCTCGCGAACCGGGGCGGTGTAGGTCGGCATGTCAGTCTTCCTTCTGAAGGCGCTGGTCGAGCTGACCGATGAATTCTTCGAGCTCAGCGACCGTCGTGTCGATGTCCTGCTTCTGGCGATGAAGGGCCGTAATCCGCTCGGCACAGCGATTACGCGTGGCAAGCATCTGCGTGTGCTGGTGATCGCCAATGTCGTAGAGGTCGAGCAACTCGCGAATGTCGTTCAGGCTGAAGCCGACGCGCTTGCCGCGCAGGATCCAGGTCAGCCGGGCACGGTCCCGGTCAGTGTAAAGCCGCGTCGTTCCGCGGCGCTCGGGAAAGATGAGCTGTTCATCCTCGTAAAAACGAAGCGCGCGGGCAGTGACGCCGAAGGCGTCGCACATTTCCCCGATAGAATAGAAGCGCCGTTCCGCGTCCATCGCCGGCGCTATGCTTTACGTTTACGGAAACGTCAACCGACGTGAGGATTTCAACCTCTGTTCAGGCGGGGGG
>Ga0070670_100000517_pt1 | contig 30886 bp, 26 predicted proteins | sample KBSS63metaG_FD_64665 | JGI IMG/M metagenome (GOLD analysis project Ga0070670, IMG submission 64665) | Switchgrass rhizosphere microbial communities from Kellogg Biological Station, Michigan, USA - KBS S6-3 metaG | ecosystem: Host-associated > Plants > Roots > Rhizosphere > Soil ... | reverse complement strand
CTTGGCCGCGGCACGTGGATGGCAGACTTTCATCATTTCTGGCTTGAAGCCCATCGTCAGGGGTGGGCCGGTGAGATCGGTGAATATTGCTTCGAGCACCAGGCCGCCGCAGCCGAGAAATTTGCGACATCGGATGATGCGTCGATCAACTACGCCTATCACTTGGACGCGACGTCCTACGGCCAATATCTCCGCGGCCTTGCCGAGAAGCTCGGTGTCCGTCGCGTCGAAGGCAAGATCAAGGACGTACGGCAGCACGTCGAGAGCGGCGACATCGAGGCGCTGGTTCTAGAGTCCGGAGAGGCGATCGAGGGCGACCTGTTCATCGACTGTACTGGCTTTCGCGGGCTGTTGATCGAGCAGACCCTGAAGGCGGGGTTCGAAGACTGGGGGAATTGGCTTCCTACCGACAGCGCGCTTCCCGTTCAGACGGAATCCGTCGGCCCGCCCAAACCGTTTACGCGCGCGATCGCGCATGAGGCGGGTTGGCGCTGGCAGATTCCCCTCCAGCATCGCGTTGGTAACGGCCTGGTGTTTGCGAGCGAGTTCATGGGCGAGGACGAGGCACGCTCGCTCCTCTCCCGCGAGCTGGAGGGCGAGCCGCTCTTCGAGCCCCGTTTGATCCGCTTCAAGGCGGGCCGTCGACGGACGTCGTGGGTCAATAATTGCATCGCCATTGGCCTCTCCAGCGGGTTCATAGAGCCGCTGGAATCGACGAGCATTCATCTGATCATGATCGCGGTGACCCGGCTGCTTCAGGAATTCCCGTTCGGCGGCGTGACACCCGCACTAAGGTCGCGCTTCAACAATCAGGCGGACCGCGAGATCATTGGAATCCGCGACTTCATCATTCTTCACTATCACGCGACCTCGCGGGACGACTCCGACTTCTGGCGCCACTGCCGCAGCATGGCGATCCCGGATACCCTTGCCGAGAGAATGGAGCTCTTCCGCGAGCATGCCCACGCCTATCAGGACAGCCATGATCTATTCCGCGTCGACAGCTGGGTGCAAGTCATGCTGGGGCAGGGGCAGCCTCCCCGGTCGTACCATCATGTCGCCCGGCTGATGCCCGAAGATCGTCTCCACGAGGCACTAGCAACGCTTCGAGCGAACATCACTCGTTCGGTCACCAGGATGCCCGCTCATGGGCAATTCCTGGATCAATACCTCAGCTGATGCCCTGAGGCTTAGGAAACGGCCCGGACGAAGTGGGCTCATCCGGGCCGCCCACGCCCGCACACTGGAGATCGGCCAGTGGTAACGTGAGGTTCTAAACCGCACGCGGCGCGGTGGGTGGCTTAGCGAATGTCTGAAAGTAGACTTTGCGATTCTGCCGCTTCATTTTCCAAATGCGTTCCTGAACGGCCATTCCCACCCAGTTCGTGGATGAATGGATTGACACGAGCCGTACGGCTGGTCATTTCGCAGGCATCCATCGAGACCGGCTGAGGGACAGGCCCGAAGACGCCGGGGCAACCGGGAGTGAGCGACAGCCCACTCCAAAGGTGCCAAGTCCTGCGGGGACCTGAGGTCCACCGGCAGATGGTTGAGGCGAGTCCAGATCGGACTGAAGCCAATGCTGTCCGCTACTCCCGCAAGCCTCGACGGACGAGATCGAGGGGCAGGCGTGACAGTTTCAACAAAGATCAAAGCAGAGGTCGGAGAGGGGATGCGAGGCGAATTTCGCTCGACGCTCGACCTCGTCCATTGCGGTCCGACACCACTGACGATCCGTTATGAACTCGTCGGTCCGCAGGATGCGCCGACGCTTGTGGTCGCGGGAGGAATCTCCGCAGGCCGGCATGCTTTCGCAAACGTGAGCGATCAAACGTTCGGCTGGTGGGAAAGTCAGTCGGCTGTCCTACGTTCCTATCGGCTTCTCTCTATCGATTGGCTCGGTGCGGACGGCGATCTGGATCGTCCGATTGATGCGGTGGACCAGGCGCAGGCCGTTCTTGCCGCTCTCGACCACCTCAGCATCCGAACAGCGGCGTTCGTTGGTGCAAGCTACGGCGGGATGGTCGGCATGCACTGCGCCGCGATCGCTGAAGACCGCATTGTCGCGCTGCTCGCGATCAGCGCCGCGCATCGTTCCAGTCCCTTCACAAGCGCCCAGCGGGCCTTGCAGCGTCAGGCCGTTGAGCTTGGGGAGAGGCTTGGATCGCCCGAGGCCGGCGTCGCGCTTGCCCGCAAGCTCGCCGTTCTAACTTATCGCACGCCCGAGGAATTCGGAGAACGCTTCGCCGCACCGTCCGCGATTGAGGGCGGCCGGGTCCGCGCAAGCTCTGAGCCCTATCTGGACCACATGGGGAACAAGCACAGCGCACAGATGAGCTCAGTCGCTTATCGCCGCTTGTCCGAATCAATCGATCTCCACCGGATCGATCCCGCCACGATCACCGTCCGCGCCACATTCGTTGCGGTGGACAGTGATCAGCTTGTCCTGGCGGCGGACATCGAAGCGCTCGCACAAGGCGTCCATGGCAGCTGCCTTATCCGCATTCCATCTCTCTACGGCCACGACGCCTTCCTCAAGGAAGAGCTCGCCGTGGCAGAGATCATCGAAACCTTCCTGAATTCCTTGGAGCAGTTGAATGACTAAACTCGCGACGCGCGCGGTCCGCGCAGGCATCGATTGCGACACGGCTTTCGGCGCCGTCACCCCGCCGATCGTCCTGTCGACGAACTTCACCTTCGATGGGTTCGGCAAGAAACGCGCCTATGACTACAGCCGCAGCGGCAACCCGACCCGCGATCAATTAGCGAATGCCATCGCCAGCCTCGAAGGCGGCGTTGGAGGAGTGATCACGTCGACGGGAATGTCGGCGATCACCCTCGTTCTGCAAGCGCTGTTGAAGCCCGGTGATCGCCTGCTTGTCCCACACGATTGCTACGGCGGAAGCTGGCGCCTTTTCAAAGCGCTCGCGAAGAAAGCTGCGTTCGATCTTGAATTCGTGGATTTCACGGATCTGAACGCGGTGCGCGAGGCCTTGGCCACCCGGCCCGCTCTCGTCTGGATCGAGACGCCGTCCAACCCCCTCCTGCGCATTACTAACATCCGCGAGGTGGCTGATGCTGCGAAGGCAGTTGGTGCGCTAGTCGTTGCCGACAATACGTTTCTTTCGCCCGCGCTCCAGCGCCCGATCGAGCATGGAGCCGATATCGTCGTCCATTCGACGACTAAGTTCATCAACGGCCATAGCGACGTCGTTGGGGGAGCGGTGATTGCTGCCGATTCCGGCATCCTCGAGCAACTCGCCTGGTGGGGGAATGCGCTTGGCCTTGTCGGGGCGCCATTCGACTCATTTCTGACTCTACGGGGCCTCCGCACTCTCGATGCGCGCCTTCGCGTCCACCAGGAGAATACTACGCAAATCGCGGAGATCCTCGGTCAGCACCGCGCCGTTTCGCGCTTGCATTTCCCCGGATGTGTCGGACATCCAGGCCACGCGATCGCGTGCAATCAGCAGGACGGCTTTGGAGCCCTAATCTCCTTCGAGCTTGCGGGCGGTGAAGCGGCGGTCCGCCGCTTGGTCGACGGTCTCCAGTGCTTCTCACTCGCCGAATCCTTGGGCGGCGTGGAGAGCCTCGTGGCGCATCCGGCGACCATGACCCACGCGGCGATGGACAATGAGGCAAAGCAACTTGCAGGGATCACGCCGGGCCTGCTGCGGCTATCGATCGGGATCGAACATGCGGACGATCTCATCGCCGATCTTATCGCCGCCCTCGATCGCGCCGCAACGGCTGTTCTGAAGAAAGCATGTTGATGTTCGCCAAGCCGATCCTCGTTGGCGGCGAGTCCGCTTCCAACAATGCACCCGCAAAGCTCGCTCTGCTCGGCAGCGGTACCGTAGGACTCGCGGTCCTGAAACGGCTAAGCGAGTGGCGAGGCAACGCCTTCGGCCGACGCTTTAACCTTGTCTTCGCGGCCAACACGCGGCTGTCGCTCCACGATCCGCATGGGCTGGATCCCGAGCGCTGCGCCGAGATGCTCAATGAAGCTCCTCAATCCGGGCGGAGTATGGGGTTTGTCGAAGTCTTAGAGGCGCTTGGCAAAGACGGAGTTCGCATCCTGATCGATGCGACAGCCGATGGAGCGGTAGCGTCGAACCATCCGGCACTGCTCGATGCCGGCATTCATGTCGCGACTGCGTGTAAGCTGGCTGGCGGAACATCCTTGTCGCTATGGCGCGAGATCCAGTCCGCCTGCGAACGCCGCGGTTCCGGCTTTGGCGACCGGGCGACCGTTGGTGCCGGCCTTCCGCTTCTTCGCTCTCTCCGGGAGTTACAAGACGGCGGCGACCGCATTCACGCCATTGCTGGCGTAATGTCCGGATCATTGGCTTGGTTGTTCGACCGCTTCGACGGCAGCCGGCCCTTCTCCGCGTTGGTGCAGGAAGCGCATGCCAGGGGCTTTACCGAGCCCGACCCGCGCGAGGACCTTTCAGGAGAAGACGTCCGGCGGAAGATCCTGATCCTTGCGCGTGCTGCGGGCTTTCCACTGGAAAGCAGCTGCGTAAGCGTTGCCTCACTGGTCCCTCTGTCACTCACTACTCTTAGTGGGGCCGAGACGATGGAGAATCTCGGACGGCTAGACGCTTCGCTTCAGCTCAAGCTCGAAGCAGCGCGGGGACGAGGCGGCAGTCTTCGGTTCGTCGCGCGGCTCAAAGATGGCTGCGCTCGCGTCGGCCTTGAAATCTTGGGTCCCGACGACCCCCTCGCCGGTGGACGCGGCACGGACAATCGCGTTGCCATCTGGTCGGACCGCTACGAGACGCAGCCTTTGATCATCCAAGGGCCTGGAGCGGGCGCTCAGGTGACTGCGGCGGCGTTGCTCGACGACGTTCTCAAACTCAACGCCTGGGCCCGCGGCAATTCCGCGAGTTTCGCGGCTTAGCGAGATTTCTTGGGAGATTGGGGAGCGGGCGACTTGCGTTGCTCCAACAGCCATACCCAAAGGAGACGGGCTCTTCTTCGCAACGGCAACTGACGGCAGACACAAAGCCGCGAAGGCGACGACGACCCACAAACGCATGACGCGGCTCCTTCAAGAACCGCCGCAAGGTTGCACGGCAAAACGCGAAAGACGATGCCTTAGAGACAGGCCTCCAGGTACGGCTGGTCGAAGCCGAACTGCTTGGCCTTTTCGAGCGTGTAGGGACGCAGGCCCATCGAGCGATATTCGCCGATGATTTTGCCGTCGGCGCTCTCGTCCAGATACTCGAACTTGAAGAGCTCCTGGGTGACGATGACTTCGCCTTCCATGCCGATCACTTCGGTCACGTTCGTCGTGCGACGTGAGCCGTCGCGCAGACGCTTCACCTGAACGATCAGGTCCACGGAGTCTGCGATCTGGCGCGATATCGCCTCCTTCGGGATCTTGATGTCGCCCATCATGACCATGTTTTCCATACGGGCGAGGCACTCGCGCGGGCTGTTCGAGTGGAGCGTGGCCATGGAGCCGTCGTGGCCCGTATTCATGGCCGCCAGGAGGTCGAAACACTCCTGGCCGCGAATTTCGCCGAGGATGATGCGGTCGGGACGCATACGCAGAGCGTTGATGACGAGATCGCGAATGGTGATCGCACCCTGTCCCTCCAGGTTTGGTGGACGGGTTTCAAGGGGCAGCCAGTGAGGCTGCTGCAGCCGAAGCTCGGCCGCGTCCTCGATCGTGATCACGCGCTCGCCCGGGTCGATCATCTTCGACAATGCATTGAGCATCGTCGTCTTACCGGAACCGGTACCGCCCGAGATGATGACGTTCATTCGGCTGGCGCCGGCAATCTTAAGCACCGTCGCCATCTTCTCGGACATCGATCCGAAGCCACGCATCATGTCGAGCGTGATTGGCTTTTCGGAGAACTTACGAATGGAAATCGCCGTCCCACGGAGTGAGAGCGGCGGGATGATTACGTTGACGCGACTGCCGTCCTGAAGACGGGCGTCGGCGAGCGGCGTGGTCTGGTCGACGCGGCGGCCGACTTTGTTCACGATGCGCTGGGCAATCTGGAAGAGATGCTCTTCATCACGGAACTGGATCTGGGCTAGTTCGAGCTTGCCCTTGCGCTCGACGAAGCACTGGTCGGGGCCGTTGACCATGATGTCGCTGATGGCCGGATCGGCGAGAAGCTCTTCGAGCGGGCCGAGGCCGAGAAGCTCGTCGACCAGCACCTTTTCGAGGGCGAATTGTTCGCGACGATTAAGCGTGATCTTCAGCTCGGCGAGCACTTCGCCGATGATCGGCCTGAATTCCTCGGCCAATTCGTCCTTGTTCAGCGTTGCGGCCGCTTCCGGGTCGACGCGCTCTAGGAGGCGAGGAAGAACCTGTTCCTTAATGCGGTGGACCGAGGCCTCGAAGCCTTCGCCGCGGCTGCTGGCGGCCTCGCCGCTCGCATTCTGACGGGCCGTGAGGCGGTCCATTGCCGCTACCTGCGCTACGGCCACATCCTGGCCGCCGTCCAGACTCTCCGAGAGATCTGGAACTGGTGGAAACTGGTCGCCGCCCTCCGGTTCGGCAGGCACCTGACTGGACGCGCCGGATGCGCCGCCTTTCATCGGTTTTGCGACACCGAACTGCGGGCGACCGTTACCGCCGCCCATACCGCCGCGTTTGCCGAATGCGTTCATTCCGTTCCCGTTTCCCGCGGTTTCCGTGCAAGAAGTGGGAATGGTGAATAGGACTCAAACTTTTAGAAAAAGCTAATTCCCGTTAAACGCTAAGCAAACAGGGGAGGCGGCAATGGTGCCATTTCTCGCACTACTGATCCTCGCTGAATCTCAAGCTGCACCCGTCATGCCGGCGTGGCTAACGGGCTGCTGGGAGCAGCGCTCCGGCGAGAAATGGACGGAGGAGTGCTGGACCGCTCCAAAGGCAGGGATCATGCTCGGCAGCGGCCGGAGCGGGAGTGGCGAAACGCTCCGCGATTGGGAAGTCATGCAGATCGTGCGCGAGGACACCGATGGCCCGGCCATCCCGCGGATCACCTTCTACGGAGCGCCAGGCGGACAGAACCGAACGCCATTCACCTGGGTCGCTAGCGAAGGTGAGGCAATCACCTTCGTGAACGAAGCTCACGATTACCCGCAGCGCATCCGCTACTGGCGCGATGGGAAGGATCTTGTCGCGGAAATTGCCATGAAGGACGGCAGCAAGGCCGTCTCCTGGCGGTACAAGCCTGTCGGCGATTAGGAGGCGACGCTCTCCGCGAGGACAGTAAGGCCCCGCTCGCTGACTTCTGCGAAGCCCCCGGTTACGGAGATCTTGTCCGGCTGGGCGCCCTGCGTTCGATAGACCGCAATGTCGCCGTCCCGCAGCGTCGTCATATACGGAGCGTGGCCGGCGAGAATGCCGGATTCGCCTTCCGTGCCCGGCACCACGACCATATAGACCTCGTCCGACATGACCAGGCGGTCCGGGGTGACGAGCTCGAACTTGAGATCGGCCATTATTCCTTACCCTTGATGGCCGCGTCGAACGCGCGGCTCGCTGCATCGAACTTGTCGCGGCAGCCGGTGTTGCAAAAGCCGACGACCTCGCCCTTGTAGAGCGTCAGGCTGTCGGCGCTGACCGGCTCGCCCGACCACGGACAGACGTCGTTGACGCAGTCCTCGAGACGGAGCCGGTCGGCCATCTGCGCTTAGGCTTCCTGCGCGAGCTTCTCGGCCTTGGCGACCGCTTCTTCGATGCCGCCGACCATGTAGAAGGCCGCTTCCGGAAGGTGGTCGTAATCGCCGTTGACCACCGCCTTGAACGAGCGGACCGTGTCCTCGATCTGCACGAACTTGCCCGGGATGTTGGTGAACACCTCGGCGACGTGGAACGGCTGCGAGAGGAAGCGCTGGATCTTGCGGGCCCGGCTGACGGTCAGCTTATCCTCTTCGGAAAGCTCGTCCATGCCCAGGATCGCGATGATGTCCTGCAGCGACTTGTACTTCTGCAGCGTCTCCTGGACTGCGCGGGCCACTTCGTAATGCTCCTGGCCCACGACGGCGGGCGTCAGAACGCGGCTGGTCGAGTCCAGCGGGTCGACGGCCGGGTAGATTCCGAGTTCCGAGATGGCACGCGAAAGCACGGTCGTCGCGTCGAGGTGGGCGAACGACGTCGCCGGCGCCGGGTCGGTCAAGTCGTCGGCTGGCACGTAAATGGCCTGCACTGAAGTGATCGAGCCCTTGTTCGTCGACGTGATGCGCTCCTGGAGAGTGCCCATGTCGGTCGCCAGCGTCGGCTGATAACCCACGGCTGAAGGAATACGGCCAAGCAGCGCCGACACTTCGGACCCCGCCTGGGTAAAGCGGAAGATGTTGTCGATGAAGAAGAGCACGTCCTGGCCTTCGACATCGCGGAAATATTCCGCCTGGGTCAAGCCCGAGAGAGCGACGCGGGCGCGGGCTCCCGGCGGCTCGTTCATCTGGCCGAACACCAGCGCCACCTTCGATCCTTCCGGCGTCGGATTGCCGTCCGCATCCTTGGCAATGACCCCGGCCTCGAGGAATTCGTGGTAAAGGTCGTTGCCTTCACGCGTGCGCTCGCCGACGCCGGCGAACACCGACGTTCCGCCGTGGCCCTTCGCGATGTTATTGATCAGTTCCTGGATGAGCACCGTCTTGCCGACGCCGGCACCGCCGAACAGGCCGATCTTGCCGCCCTTCGCGTAAGGCGCGAGCAAGTCGATGACCTTGATGCCGGTGACCAGGATCGATGTCTCGGTCGACTGATCGACGAACAGCGGAGCTTCCGCGTGGATCGGGGCACTCATGTCGCTCCCGATCGGACCACGCTCGTCGATCGGCTCACCGATGACGTTCATGATCCGGCCAAGCGTCTTCGGGCCGACGGGCACGCGAATCTGCGATCCGGTCGCACGGACGACCTGGCCGCGCGTGAGGCCGTCGGTCGAATCCATCGCGATGGTGCGGACCATGTTCTCACCCAGGTGCTGCGCGACCTCGAGGACCAGGCGGATGTCCTGGTTGTCGGTCTCGAGAGCCGAAAGGATCGGAGGTAGCTCGCCTTCGAACGCGACGTCGACGACCGCGCCGATGACCTGGGCGACACGGCCGGTGATGTTGCCGGTCTGCTGCTCGACAACTGCGCCTGAGCCCGACGCGGTCACGTCGGCCTTCTTGGCTCGGCTGCGGGGCTTGGTCTCTGGAGCGGCGGTTGCCATGTCTGTCTTCCTTGGCTTCGTGTCAGGTTAGAGCGCTTCTGCGCCGGAAATGATTTCGACGAGCTCGGTGGTGATCGCCGCCTGGCGCTGCCGATTGTACTGGATCGACAGGCGGTTGATCATATCGCCGGCATTGCGGGTCGCATTGTCCATCGCGGTCATCTGCGAGCCGTAGAAGCCGGCCTGATTCTCGAGCAATGCGCGGTAGATTTGCACCGCAATGTTGCGGGGCAGGAGAGCCGCCAGAATCTCTTCCTCGTCGGGTTCATACTCGACCGCGGCCGGTGGACCTTCGGAGGTCGGTGTCGCCTGGTCTTCGCTGGCCGGAACCGCAACCGGGATGATCTGGCTGATCACCGGCTCCTGCACCAGCGTGGAGACGAAGTTCGCATAAGCGAGATGAACGACATCGACGCCGTCGCTGGTGAAGCGCTCGATGATGTCGTTCGCGATCTTCAGCGCGACGTCGTAGCTCGGGTTTTTCATCTCGAGCGTGTCGTATTGGGCGACGATCGCCTTCGGATAGATGCGCTGCAGAACCGGGCGGCCCTTGCGGCCGACGATGTAGAAGAGGACTTGCTTGCCTTCGGCGATCAGCGCATCGGCCTGGCGGCGAACCGCGCGAACGATGCTGCTGTTGAACGCTCCGGCGAGCCCACGATCGCTCGTCACGACGACGATGAGGTGCGAGTCTTCCTTGCCTGTGCCGGCGAGCAGCTTCGGGCTCTGCGGAGTACGAGCGACCTTCGACGCAAGCGAGCTAACTACCGACGCCATCCGCTGGGAATAGGGACGGCCTGCGGTTGCGTTCTGCTGGGCGCGGCGAAGCTTCGACGCCGCCACCATGTTCAGCGCCTTGGTGATCTTCTGCGTCGACTTTACCGAGCCGATGCGGATCTTGAGGGCCTTGAGGCTCGCCATCTTATGCGAACGTCTTCCCGAAGTCGGTCAGCGCTTCCTTGAGCTTCGCGGCCGTGTCGTCGTCGAGCTGCTTGCTGTCGCGGATCGACTTCAGCACATCGGCCTTCTCGTTGCGCATGAAGCTTAGCATCGCTGCCTCGTAACGAACGACGTCCTTCACATCGACGCTGTCGAGGAAGCCCTGCGTACCGGCGTAGATCGAAGCGACCTGCTCTTCGATCGGCATCGGCGCGTACTGCGGCTGCTTGAGCAGTTCCGTCAGGCGGGCGCCGCGGGCCAGGAGCTTCTGCGTCGAAGCGTCGAGATCCGAGCCGAACTGGGCGAACGCGGCCATCTCGCGATACTGCGCGAGCTCCAGCTTGATCGAGCCGGCGACCTTCTTCATCGCCTTGGTCTGCGCGGCCGAGCCGACGCGGCTCACCGACAGTCCGACGTTAATCGCCGGGCGGACGCCTTGGTAGAAGAGGTCCGTCTCCAGGAAGATCTGGCCGTCGGTAATCGAAATGACGTTGGTCGGAATGTAGGCCGACACGTCGCCCGCCTGCGTCTCGATGATCGGGAGTGCGGTCAGCGAGCCGGCGCCAAGGTCATCGTTCATCTTCGCGGCGCGCTCGAGGAGGCGGCTGTGAAGGTAGAAGACGTCGCCCGGATAGGCCTCGCGTCCCGGCGGGCGGCGAAGCAACAGCGACATCTGGCGATAGGCGACGGCCTGCTTCGAAAGGTCGTCGTACACAATCACGGCATGCATGCCGTTGTCGCGGAAATACTCACCCATCGCGACGCCGGTGTAGGGTGCGAGATATTGCAGCGGAGCCGGTTCCGACGCGGTCGCAGCGACCACGATGGAATATTCCATCGCGCCATTCTCTTCCAGCGCGCGGACGATCTGGGCGACGGTCGAGCGCTTCTGGCCGATGGCGACGTAGATGCAGTAGAGCTTCTGGCTCTCGTCGCCGCTGGCGTTGACATGCTTCTGGTTGATGAAGGTGTCGATCGCCACGGCCGTTTTTCCGGTCTGGCGGTCCCCAATGATCAGCTCGCGCTGGCCGCGGCCAATCGGAACGAGTGCATCGAGAGCCTTGAGGCCGGTCTGGACCGGTTCGTGAACCGACTTTCTCGGGATGATGCCCGGCGCCTTAACTTCGACGCGGCGGCGCTCGGTCGTCTCAATCGGGCCCTTCCCGTCGATCGGGTTGCCGAGAGCATCGACCACGCGGCCGAGAAGCGCTTTGCCGATTGGAACGTCCACGATCGTTCCGGTCCGGCGAGCAGTCGAGCCTTCACCGATGGTCGAGTCCGAGCCGAAGATCACGACGCCGACGTTGTCGGCCTCGAGGTTCAGCGCCATGCCCTTGATGCCGCCGTCGAATTCGACCATCTCCCCGGCCTGGACGTTGTCGAGGCCGTGGATGCGGGCGATGCCGTCGCCGACCGACAGGACGGTGCCGACCTCGGAGACCTCTGCGTCTGCATCGAAGTTCGCGATCTGGTCGCGAATGACGCGGGAAATTTCAGCAGCGCGGATATCCATTTTCAGCCTTTCATCGCCTCGGCGAGTCTGTTGAGTTTGGTGCGGATGGAAGCATCGATCATCTGGCTGCCCAGCTTGATGACGATGCCACCCAGGATTTCAGGGTCGATGCGAGTTTCGATCGCGACTTCACGGCCGGCGCGCGTACGCAGCTGCTGCTTCAAGGCAGCAAGCTGGTCGTCCTTGAGAGGATGCGCGGTCACGACTTCCGCGGAGGCCTCGCCACGATGTTCAGCGGCAATCCGGCGGAAGGCGCGGATGACCGGTTGAAGCTGGTTCTTGCGGCCATTCTTCGCAAGGACGCCGAGGAAGTTGGTCGTAACCGGATCGAGCGAAAGCTGCGCCGCGACGGCGGCGAAGGCCTTGCCGGCCTCTTCGCGGTCGATCAACGGGCTCGAAACGAGCTCCGAGAAGTCGCGCGAATCCACGAGCGCCTGCGACAGACGGTCAAGGCCGTTGCCCACAGCCTCGATTTGTCGCTCGTCCCGTGCCAGGCCAAACAGTGCGGTTGCGTAGCGCCCCGCTAAGCTAGCCTGAATGCCGCTGGATGTTTCCACCGTGCTTTTCGCTCCAGAACTGGAATTGCCCCACTGAAAAACGGTGCGATATAGGGGTTTATCCCTGACGCCCCATGTGGGTTGCCGCGCCCCTAGCAGCGGGCCTTTCGCGTTGCAAGGCGGCTAAGCGTGATCGGCCGCGAAGTCGGATCAGCGGTGACAAGGATTCACGTCCGCAACGACTGGAAAATGGTCGGAGGCAGGACGGCCGCCCTCACCGTGCCAGGCGAGAACTCCATAACGCTCGACGCCAAGGCTCGGATCGACCAAGACGAAGTCGATGCGTGAGGTCTCCTTGGGCAAGGTGACGAAGTCGTTCCAGGTGCCCTCCGGACCAACCGCCGGTGTCTTTGATATGGTTCGGGCGTCGCGCAGGCCGAGCTTGGGCGAGGTCAGCTCCTGGAGCGGAGGGGTTTCGGGCTCCGTGTTAAAGTCGCCCGTCATAAGGATCGCTTCCTTCGGACTTCGGTTTGCGGCAAGCCAGCGCGTAATCTGGCGCGCACTCTCCAGCCGCGCCGTCTTCCCCTCATTGTCTAGGTGAGTGTTGAGAGCGAGAAACCTCTTGCCGTCGCTCCTGCGCACCAGGTGCGCCCAGGTCGCGACCCGACTGTACGCCGCGTCCCACCCCTTCGACGGCACCTTTGGCGTCGGCGAAAGCCAATAGGTCCCGCTCGATTGGAGCCTAAAGACATTGCCATCGAAGGCTAGGTTTGCAGATTCGCCTCCCGCCTCCCGGGGTGTGCCGAGAAAGACGTAATCGGGAAGTGCGCGTTCGAGATCCGTTTTCTGGCCCGGTACGACTTCCTGTAGACCAAGGATTGCCGGATGCATCAGTCCTATCTGGCCGATGAACTGGTCGCGGCGATTGGACCATCGATTTACGCCGTCCTCGGCGAGATCCAGGCGGATGTTGTAAGTCATCACCCGGATCGGCGTGCAGGACGTCTGGACGGGCGCTGCGACAGCCAAGGCAGCGAAAGCCAAGTTAAGCATGCATGCGGTTTAGAGGCAGCTTTTGTTTGACCGCAAGCTCCGGGACGCAATGAATCAGTAGGCGAGATAGGACGGTTTCAACGAGGAGAAACCGCCATGATCAACTATCGCGTACGAGGCCTTGATCCAGCACCTTTCAAGCCGCTGTTCGACCTATCCGACGAGGAACTCGCTGAACGAGGTGTCGTCCGGATGACGGTGGACAGCCCAACCTTCCCTTGCCGGGTAAGCCTCACTGACCGAGCAATCGGCGAGAAGGTCCTGTTGCTGAACCATGTCAGTCACGAGGTCGCCAATCCCTATCGCGCCAGTCACGCCATCTTCGTCACCGAGGGTGAAGATCAGGCTGCTGACTATTTGGATGAAGTGCCGCCGGTCTTCGAGAAGCGGATCCTGTCGCTCCGCGGCTTCGATGCGGACGGGATGATGGCGGACGCCCTCCTGGCTCAGCCGGGTGAGGCGGACGAGGGCATCCGAAAGCTTTTCGCCAATCCTGCAATTCAGACGATCCACGCACACAATGCCACTCGCGGCTGCTTCTCAGCCAAGATCGAAAGGGCCTGACAGATGGAAGCGCTTGCACGCACGACCGACGCGCCTAGATCGGAGAACGTGACAAACGTCACTCGCCTCGATGTCGATACGGCCTGGACGGCGTTCATGCGGCGGGATCGCGCGTGGGATGGACGCGTGATCGGCGCGGTGAAGACCACGGGCATCTACTGCAAGCCCAGTTGCCCGGCCAAACGGCCGAAGCGCGAAAATGTCGAGTTCTTTGCCACTGGCGATGAGGCTCGGGCGGCCGGCTACCGTCCCTGCATGCGCTGCAAGCCTGAAGAGGTTGGACGGGATCGCGAAGCCATCGCGAACGCCGTCAGGCTGATCGAGGCGGCGGAGGAGGCTCCGAGCCTAGCCGAGCTGTCCGAAGCCGTCGGCTATGCTCCTCATCATTTCCAGCGCATTTTCACACGCGACCTTGGCGTGTCGCCTGCGGGTTACTGGCGCGGGCTCCGAGCAAAACGCGCTGCCGATGCCTTGACCGAGACGGATCAGGTTACGGAGGCGATTTATGAGGCCGGCTACTCGGGCCCCAGTCGTTTCTACGCCGATGCTAAAGAGAGGCTTGGAATGACCCCTTCGGCTTGGCGCGATGGCGGGCGGGGCGAAACGATCCGCTTTGCGATCGCCGAAAGTCCGCTAGGTCCGTTGCTGGTTGCTGCGACGCCGAAGGGCATCTGCAGGCTGACGTTCGACGAGGACGAGAGCGCCCTGGCCTACCGCTTTCCCAACGCAACCATCATTCCTGACGACGGGACGATCTCTGCCTGGGTAGAAGGAGCGCTTGAGGCCATCGAGCATCCGCAATCCGCCCCTGAGTTGCCGCTCGACGTGCGCGGCACGGCTTTCCAGGAAGCAGTCTGGAAGGAGCTTCGGCGGATCCCGCTCGGCGAGACCCGCAGCTACGCCGACATCGCCCGTGCGGTAGGTCAGCCGGACGCAGTACGCGCGGTCGGCACTGCCAACGGATCGAACCCCGTCGCGGTCATCGTTCCATGTCATCGTGTGATCCGCTCGGACGGATCGCTTGGCGGCTATGCCGGTGGCCTGGAGCGAAAGCGTAAGCTGCTCGCAGCCGAACGGGCCAACTCTCAGCTGCTTTAGCTGGCAGGGGCTTTGGGTTGGCCCTGAGCCCGGAGCGCCGCCTGAAGGCGTGCAAGCTGTCCCCGGGCACTGTCGCGGATCGGGGACTCATGCGGATCATTCGCGATCGGTTGGAGTACGGCAATCGCTTCTGCGTAGCGCCGGTCCGTCTCCAGCTGGTTGACCAGGAGAAGGCGGATACCCGTATTCTTGGGAAGCAATTCAACGGCCCTGCCCAGCGCATCTAACGCATTGGTCGTCGGCTTTTCGCCGGTGGCGTGAAAGCTTTCGTAGAATGCCAACAGGGGCATGGGCTCATCGGGGGCCAGCTTGTTTGCTCGTAAGGCAAGCCTTCGAGCCTCTGCAGCCTTCTGGGAGCGCTGCGCTCCGGTGAGCTTGGTCGCCGTTTGCGATATCAGAAGTGACTTTCGGGCAAGACCGCGGACATTCTGGGGATCGACGGCGAGCAACCTGTCGACTGCGGTCTGCGCTTCAACGACGTTTCCTTGCGCCGCTTCTACTTCCTCTGTGAGATAGAGTCCGAAGGGGTCGTTAGGGTAGCGTTCCATCTTGGAACGAAGCCGCTTCAGGTTTGCTGCCCGAAGCCGTGACTCACGCTCGCGGACCGTCGTCTTGAGAATCCAGTTCAAATCGTCGTCCCGGAACGCGATCGTCTCGGGAATCAAGGCCGCCTCGGCATCGCTCAACGACCGGATTTGCTGGATGACCGGATGTTTGATCTCCGGCTTCACGGGCCGGTACTCAAAAGCTCCCCCACCGACGTAGCGCCGAGCCTCCAGATTAAGAGCACCCAGATCGCCAAAGACCTTTGCGGCGTCGGCAGGCGATTTCCCTGCCGTGATCGCCGCCAGGTAAGCGCGAAACAGCTTCGCCCGGTTCTTGTCGAATGTGAAGAAATGGGTCATCGCCCATCCCTGGCCGTAGGGGTCCAGGTCGTTGATCTCTTCTTTGGTCAAGGCATGCTGGAGCGGGACCCAGTTTGCGAGAATTTCGTGGCCGCGCTGCTTTGCCGGCATGCCGTACCCGATCCGGCCATCATCCAGCATCTTGCTTGAGCCGATCAGCTCGGCGAAGCCTTCGACGTACCATTCGGGATAAACGGCCGGAAAATACTGCAGCATGAAGTGATGGGCGTACTCGTGCTGCAGGACGAGCTCGGGAGTGAAGTATTTGTCTTCGACATCGGCCCGGCGAGGCGTGACGAGGAACGGTCCAAGACTGTTGCTGTCATAGAAGCCCGCGATGCCGCTCTTGTATTCTCCTAGCGCCCTATCGACGTCTTCGAGGCTATCGACCTCGTAAATCCTGACGCGAACGGGTTGCACATCGTCTGGGATGGTCGTCGCCATCCTCAACAGCTTGTCATAGCTTTCGACGCGCTCCGCGAGCTTCTCGACCCGATCGCGTGGGCTCTTGCTGTAGATGATGAAATGCTCGGTTTGAGCGGCTTGCCACTGAGCGAACGCTAGCGACGGCGTGAACAGCAAAAGCGCGAATACAACCGCGAACCTCGCCATCATATGGCTTCCCCTAAACCAATTGATTGACACGGTTTAGCTCGGCCTAATGGGCTGTCTAGAGGAAGCTGTAGGGGTCCACGTCGACGCTAACGCGCACCTTCGGGCTCCAGTCCACGTCGGCCAGCCAGTCACGGATGACGTCCTGTACGTCGAGGCTTCGCGCCGCGTGTACGAGGAGGCGCTGGCGGTGCCGGCCGCGCAGCATGGAAAGAGGAGCAGGGGCCGGGCCGAAGACGGCCATGCCTTCGACCTTCGGCGCAGCGTGACCGATGCGCCGTGCGACGGACTCAGCGTCGGAGGATGCTTCTGCCGATACGACGATGGCGGCCAGCCGCCCGAACGGAGGCATGGCCGCAGCCCGCCGCGCCTCGGTCTCCGCCGAGTAGAAGCCAGGCGCATCGCCGGACACCAGCGCCGCGATGACCGGCGCTTCGGGGTCGTGGGTCTGGACGAGGACGCGCCCGGGCTTGTCCCCGCGGCCGGCACGGCCAGCGACCTGCTGGATCTGCTGGAAGCTGCGCTCGGCAGCGCGAAGGTCGCCGCCGGCGAGCCCGAGGTCGGCATCGACGACCCCGACCAGGGTCAGGTTCGGAAAGTGATAGCCCTTCGTCACCAGCTGCGTGCCGATAACGATGTCGGTCGCGCCTGCTTCCATCTGCGCGACAAAGTCGGCTGCCCGCGCCGGTGACCAAATGGTGTCGGAGGTGACGATTGCCGTCCGAGCCTCGGGGAAGAGGGCCGTCACCTCGTCCGCGATGCGCTCTACTCCCGGTCCGCAGGCGACGAGGCTGTCCTCTTCTCCACAGTCCGGGCAGGCTTTCGGAGGCGGCATGACATGGCCGCAGTGATGGCAGGCGAGGCGATGCATCAGCCTGTGCTCGACCATCCAGGCGGTACAATTTGGGCATTGGAACCGATGACCGCAGTGGCGGCACAAGGTCAGCGGAGCGAAGCCACGGCGGTTGAGGAACAGCAGTGACTGCTCACCGCGCTCGAGGTTTGTCTCCAGCTCGGCGACAAGGCTCGGCGCAAGCCAGCGGCCGCGCAGAGGCGGGTCCTGCGTCAGGTCGATGGCTCGTATTGAGGGCAGGCTCGCACCGGCAAAGCGGTGGGTTAGCGTTACCTCGCGATAGCGACCGATCTCCACCATGTGCCGTGTTTCGATCGCCGGCGTCGCCGAAGAGAGGATGACCGGAATGTCCTCGAACTTGCCGCGCATCACCGCAACGTCGCGGGCGTGGTACTGGACGCCCTCTTCCTGCTTGAAGGTGGGCTCGTGCGCTTCGTCCACGACGATCAGTCCGAGGTTCGGATAAGGAAGGAAAAGCGCAGAGCGTGCCCCGACGGTCACCATGGCCTCGCCACTGGCGATGCCGCGCCAGGCCCGTCGTCGCTGCGACGATCGAAGCTCGCTGTGCCAAGCGACGGGCGAGCAGCCGAACCGCGCCTCGAAGCGCTTCAGGAACGGCTCGGTCAGAGCGATTTCCGGTAATAGGACCAGCGCCTGTTTCCCCTGCCGCAGGCACTCCGCAATTGCTTCGAAATAGACCTCGGTCTTCCCCGACCCGGTCACTCCATCGAGCAACACGGGATCGAAGCCCTTGCCGATCGCGGATGAAAGACTTGCGGCCGCTTCGACTTGCTCCTCGTTGAGCTGCGGCGGTGCGAAGTCCGGGTCGGGGCAGGCGAGGGGACGATCCGCTTCGACCGAGACGGATTCGAGAGCGCCGGCATTCACCAGTCCGCGCATTACGGCATCGCTAACGCCAGCGAGATCGGCGAGCTCGCGAACAGTGCCTTGCCGCCCTTCCAGCATTGCAAGCGCCTTCTCGCGCTGAGGAGTCATCCTGTCTGGAACCAGACCGGTCGCCCGATATTCGGTTAACTGCCGCGGACCTTCCAGCGCGCTGGACGACGGCAAGATCATTCTCAGAACGGATGCGAGGGGCGCGAGGTAGTAATCGGCCGTCCACTCGGCGAGGCGTCGCAGCGGGGCAGCGATCGGAACCACGTCGAGCGTTCCCACCAAGGGCCGGAGACGATTGTCGCCAACCTCCTCCGTGGGCAGCCTTTCTGGCTCCCATGCGACTCCGATCAGCTGTCGCGGTCCGAGAGGTGCGACGACGATCGAGCCCGGCTCCACGTGCATGCTCTCGGGCACCCGATAGTCGAGCGGCCCTAAAGCTGCATTGAGGGTGACGACACGGGCGCGGTTCATCGGTTATGATTGCTGGGGGCTACGGGACGAGGACCTCTAACAAGAGGACAAGTCCGATGATTGCAAGACGCTGGCATGGCCGCGTGCCCGCCGACAAGGCTCGCGAATATCTGCAGCTGATGAAGCAGGTTGGCCTTCCTGACTATCGCTCGACGGAGGGCAATCGCGGCGCCTGGTGCCTGCACCGCCGCGACGGCGAGACCGTCCACGTTGAGATGTTCACGTTCTGGGAGGACGAGGCGGCGATCCGCCGCTTCGCGGGCGCTGACCTGCTCAAGGCCAAATATTACGATTTCGACGCCGACTTCCTCCTCGAGCTCGAGCCCGAGGTGACTCACTTCGAAGTGCTGGATTGAATCCTACTTGCCGCGCTTCTTGCGGTGCTGGTCGAAGTCGAGAACGGCGGAATCATCGTCGGGCTGGAGAAGCCCGAGCCGGCGAGCCACTTCCTGGTACGCCTCTTCGACGCCGCCGAGATCCTGCCGGAAACGATCCTTGTCGAGCTTCTCGTTCGACTTGATGTCCCACAGGCGGCAGCCGTCGGGGCTGATCTCGTCCGCCAGGATGACGCGGGCGTAATCGCCGTCCCACACGCGGCCGAACTCCAGCTTGAAGTCGATCAGCCGAATCCCGATCGCCGCGAACATGCCGCTCATGAAGTCGTTCACGCGGATCGCCATGTCGGCGATGTCGTTCATCTCTTCCTGGCTGGCCCATCCAAAGCAGGCGATATGCTCCTCCGAAATCATCGGATCGCCGAGCGCATCGTCCTTGTAATAATATTCGATGATCGTGCGCGGCAGCTGGGTGCCCTCTTCAATCCCCAGGCGCTTCGTCAGCGAGCCGGCGGCGACGTTCCGAACCACCACCTCGATCGGAATGATCTCGACCTGGCGAATCAGCTGCTCGCGCATGTTGATGCGGCGGATGAAGTGTGTTGGAACGCCGATCGCGGAGAGCGACTGGAAGATGTGCTCGGAGATGCGGTTGTTCAGTACGCCCTTGCCGCTGATGGTGCCGCGCTTCTGTGCGTTGAAGGCGGTTGCATCGTCCTTGAAATATTGAATCAGCGTGCCTGGCTCCGGACCCTCGTAGAGGATCTTCGCCTTGCCTTCGTAGATCTGGCGGCGCCGGGCCATTGCTGTCGGTTCACTCCAATCCGGAACGGGAGCGCGGCCTATAGGCGACACGTTCCCTTGCCGCAATCAAAGCAACGTCAACGTTGGGCCGCGGCCGTTTCGTCGACTGCGACGGCGGCTGCTTGGACCGGCTTTCCTAGCTTATCGCTGACGACCTTCACAACGAGGGTCTTGTCAGGCGAGAGATACTGCCGGGCCAGTTGCCGCAGCTCTTCGGGAGTGACCGATGAGTAGACGGCCCTGCGTTTCCGGTGGCGTTCCAGCTGGTCGGGATCCGTCTGGGCTTCACTGGCGATACCCAGCCAGTAATTATTGTCGCGCTCGGACCGATTGATGCGCTCAAGCGCAGGATTGCGGGCGCGGGTGAGAAGATCGTCGCTGACTGGCTTTGACCTCAACTCGTCGACGATTCCAGTGACGGCTTTTTCCACTTCGTCGATTTTGTCCGGCGCCAATGTCGTCGCCGCCAGAACGTAACCGAACCGGTCGAAAACGTCCGAAGCGAAGGAGGAGGCCGCGGGCGAATAGGTTGCGCCGAGCTTCTCGCGGAGCGTGTCCGTAAGCTCCAGCTTCATGACCTCCGCCAACATGCTGAGGCCGATGACCCGCTCGAGATTTCCGTCATCGTCGGTGGGCCATGCGATTGCCAGCAGGGCCTGATCCGCATCGCCATTGTGAGTCAGTGTCACGGGCGCAAGCCCGTTACGGAAGTTCGCTTTGCGAGCCTCGCTATAGGACGGTGCTTCCAGCTTTCTTGTGGGCAGCGCGCCGAAGGTCTTGCCTATGGCATCGATGACGGTCGTCTCGTCCACGTCGCCGACGACTGCAATTTCGATCGGAGCCGTGGCCAGAAGCGGAGCTAGGAGCGGCTTTGCCTCGTTCAGGTTACGCTGCTGCAGGACATCTTCGTCAGGGAATCCGAAACGCGGATCGTCGTTCGCAAGGATCGCCGGAAGCTTCATTTGCGCGACGCTTTGCGGCGTCGCCTTAGCCTGCGCCTCGATGACGGGCACGAGGGACTCCCAGCGCGTCTCCGCTTCTTTCCGGTAACCAGGATGTGTGAGGAAAGCCGCGCTGACCTTCATCTGAAGAGCAAAATCGCGCGGGCTGGTCGTGCCGCCGGTGAAGATTGCATCGTCGCCGACCGCGAAGCCCCCCTGAACGGTATGACCGGCCATGATTTGCTTCAATTCCTCCGCCGAATGCTTTTCGAGCGCACCGATACCGGAAAGCATACTGATCATCGGGGCGAGGCCGGGCTTGTCGGCGGGCAAAGCGAGCTGGCCGCCTGCCAGCCGGATCGAATAACGTATCACGCCATTTTCGAAGTCCGTCTTCTTGATGTTCAGCCGGACGTTGTTGGCGAACCGAACCTCACGAATTCCGAGATCCTGGATTCGGCCATCTGCGACAACCTTACCTACGGGCCCAAAGCTGTCGTAGGCGAACTTGATCGCACCATTGTCCTTCTTATGCAGGACGGCGACCTTGCGGCTCGCACTCATCGCTTCGGCCAGTGCCGCTCTACTGACCTCTTTCTTATCGGTCACAAAGACTAGGGGAGGGCTTCCCTGCCATGCCTTGCGGAACTCCGTATTGACCTCGGCAATCGTGATCGTCGGCTTGATGTCCCGGAAGAACCTCAGGCGGAACTGGGGAGTGGTGATGAAGTCATTGTCGTCGACGATGCCTAGGATCGCCTGTGCAAGACCGGGGTTCGTGCGGGTGTCGGCACGCTTGGCCGCATCCTCCAGCGATCCCTCAATATCCGCAAGCTGGACCTTCAGCTCACCCTGGTTGAAGCCATGCTGGATCGCGCGTCGAAGTTCCTGCTCGATGGTAGTCAGCGCCGCATGCCATTCGCCGTCTTTCGCGACTGCAGAGATGGTGGAAGCCCAGGAAAGGTCGCGACCAGGGGCCTCCTGCGCGGCTCCGTCGATGATCTTTGAATCTGGCGCATTGGCAATCTCATCCAGCCGGCGCGACAGCATCGCGAGGCTGATCTGGCGGATGGTGATACGCCGACGCTGAGCAAGCGTATCCGCTGGGTCGTCCCAGGGACGTTCCACAGTTAGCATTGCCGACGTCTCGACGGCCGGATCGGAGAAGGATGCGAAGTCGGCGGCGCGGGTGAGGTCGATCTTGCCCTTGTCCGGCTCCGCCCCTGCTGGGCCTTTCCCGGTCCAGTCCGCGAACTTCGCGCGGAGCTTTGCTTCCACCTGCTTGGCGTCGACGTCGCCGACGATGACTAGAGTGGCGTTTTCGGGCCGGTAGTACCGGCGGTAGAGGGCGGAAAGTTCGCCAGCTGTCGCGGTCTTCAGCACCTCCTCGGTGCCGATGGGAAGCCGGTTGACCATCTTTGCCTGCGGCATGTGGAATTCGAGGTTCTTCATGATCCGGCGAAGCTGGAAGCTTTCGCGGCTGCGCTTCTCGCTAAGGATCACGCCGCGTTCCCGGTCGACCGCTTCCGGATCGAATTTCAGCTCGCTTGCGACTTCGCGCATCAGGAACAGCGCTGTGTCCAGCCGTTGTTCATCCGTCTTCGGCAGCTCCAGCATGTAGATGGTGGAGTCGAAGCCAGTCATGGCGTTCGTGTCCGGTCCGAACGCCAGTCCTTGCCGCTCGAGGATCTTCATCATGTCGCCTTCGGCCACATGGGTGCTGCCGTTGAACGCCATATGCTCGATGAAGTGTGCGAGGCCGCGCTCGCGGTCCGTTTCTGCCAGCGAGCCGACGTCGAAGTAGAGCCGGATCGAAGCCGTGCCCTTGGGCGTCGAGTTTTGCCGGATGGCATATCTCATGCCGTTGGGAAGCTTGCCGTACGTGATCGCGGGGTCGGCCGGGACGTCGGTAAGGGCGCGGTCCCATCCATCGATGTGCTTTGCGGCAGCAGTCGCCGGCTGCGCAACGGCCATCTGGGCCGGCAGTGCCAAGACCGAAGCAAGAAGAACTAACTGTATGATTGAGCGCATGAAAAAACCCCACACCGGACTGCCATAGTCTAAGCGGTGATGGGGTCGATACAAGTATTAGAGGGGCGGGTCGCGTGCTTTAACCCGCCCCTCAATCGAGCGTCAGGCGCATCCGACATCCTTCGATGCTTTGGCCTTGGCGGCCCAGGGTGCGCTCCACTCGAGGCTGTGCATTGCCTTCAGGCTCTTGCCGAGCTCGCTGGCAATCGAACCGAAGAGTTGGCTGACGTTGCGGTGAAGATCGGCACGTCCTTCCTGGTACATGCGATCGAAGATTTCATCGACCATGGTGACCATCCTTTCCGTGTCCTCAAAGTGCGATCGGAAGCTTTTCGCTGTCATTGGCGCGCTTCATCGCCAGCTCGACCAGATCCAGGCGACCTTTTGCGTCCAGGCGACCCCAGGCGCGGAAGGCGTCGCTCGAGCTGCGCGCCTGCACTTCCGCGGCGCGGATTGCGGGCCCATTCTCGATAAACAGGCGCGGGTTGAGTCCATAAGCCATGTTTTTCGCTCCTTCTTTTTAATGGCCGCCGCCGGAGAGGGGGGCTGGGGAGAGGATCCCAAAGGGTCCGGCGGCGACTTGTTTTGTATCTACGATTCCGATCGTTACGGTGCCAATCAAAGGCTCGACAAAGGTTATAAGCTGGCCTTATGTGAGGCGATGCGACGCCTGCCACCCCTTGCAGCCATCCGCGCCTTCGAGGCTGCGGCCCGAAACGAGAGCTTCACTGCAGCTGCCGCGGAGCTTGGGCTGACGCAGGCAGCAGTCTCCTATCAAGTGAAGGCATTGGAAGAGCGCCTCGGCGCACCATTGTTCGTGCGCGAGCGTGGACGAGCGCGGCTGACGCCGCTTGGCCAGCGATTGCTGCCGACCCTCAGCCAAGCATTCGATTCAATCGAAACGGCATTCGCCTCGCACCGCGAAGAGGACGAAAGCCTCCTCACGATTACGACGACGCATACGTTCGCGAATACGTGGCTGGCCTGGCGGCTCGGTGCGTTCCAGATGGCTCACCCCGAACTGGCTGTCCGGCTCTCGACGAGCAACGAGCTCGTCGACCTGAAGGCCGGCGACGCCGATCTCGCCATTCGCGCAGGGCCTGGAAACTGGCCCGGGCTCGAATGCTTTGAGCTGTTCCCGTCGCAATTCACGCCGATGGGAAGCCCCGAATGCATTGCCGCCGAGGAACGCAAGCTCGGCCGCAAGATCGAGCCTTCCGACATGCCCAACGCGCATATCATCAATCCCGGCGATGATTGGTGGCAGCAATGGTTCTGCGACAATGGCGTGGCTGCTGACGAACAGGCGCTGCGTCGGCCGGGCGTTCGCCTCGATAACCAGGCGAACGAAGGTCATGCGGCGATGGCTGGACAGGGATTCGCCCTGTTGACCCCGTTCCTCTGGCAAGGCGACGTGGCCGCCGGCCGGCTGGCGATGCCCTTCCCGGACCGAATCTCGGCGCGCGGATGGGCCTATTGGCTGTGCATCCCGCCTGAGCGGCGGATGATTCCGAAGGTCAAGCGCTTCCGCGAATGGCTTCTTGCGGTGATGGAAGAAGCAAAGACTTACGAAGCTGCGTAACTCGGGCGTGACGAGACGCTCCTGCCGTTGCTAATCGGGTCGTATGGACCCGACTTTCGAATCCTCTTCCGTCATCGAGACGCCGTTCGACGCCGCACTGTCGGAGCGATATCTCGTCTATGCGCTTTCGACGATCACGGCGCGTTCGCTTCCGGACGTCCGCGACGGCTTGAAGCCCGTTCACCGCCGGCTTCTATGGGCAATGCGGCTCCTTCGCCTCGATCCCTCCGGCGCGTACAAGAAGAGCGCACGCGTCGTTGGCGACGTGATCGGCAAATACCATCCGCACGGCGATCAAAGCGTCTATGACGCGATGGTCCGCCTCGCTCAGGATTTCGCCCTTCGATACCCGCTCGTCGACGGGCAGGGAAACTTTGGGAACATCGACGGCGATAACGCCGCCGCATATCGCTACACCGAAGCCAAGCTGACCGCGGTCGCGATGGCGCTGATGTCGGGCATCGACGAAGGCGCCGTCGACTTCAGGCCCACCTACAATGGCGAAGAGGAAGAGCCGGAAGTCTTTCCCGGCCTATTCCCGAACCTGCTGGCCAATGGCGCAAGCGGGATCGCAGTGGGCATGGCCACTTCGATCCCGCCGCACAACGTCGGTGAGCTGATCGACGCTTCGATCCACCTCATCGACAATCCCAAGGCCGAGGATTCGGCGCTGATGGACTTCGTCGGCGGCCCTGACTTCCCGACTGGCGGAGTGCTGGTCGACAGCCGGGACAGCATCGCCCAGGCTTACGCAACGGGACGAGGCAGCTTTCGCCTTCGAGCATCGATCAGCGTCGAGAAGGAGAAGGGAGGCGGCTGGCACCTCCTGGTGAGCGAGATTCCGTACGGCGTCCAGAAGGGCAAGCTGATTGAGCAGATCGCCACCCTGATCGCGGAGAAGAAACTCCCGATCCTTGCCGATGTGAAGGATGAGAGCGACGCCAAGGTTCGGCTGATCCTCGAGCCGCGGGCACGGACAGTCGATCCGGACCTGCTTCTTGAGAGCCTTTACCGACTGACGGACCTCGAAGTTCGCTTCCCATTGAATCTCAACGTCCTCGACGCGAACCGTACGCCGTTGGTGATGAGCCTCAAGGAGACACTGACCGCCTGGCTGCAGTTCCAGATCGAGGTTCTGGTTCGCAAGAGCCAGGTCCGCATCGGCAAGATCGGCGACCGGCTGGAGCTCCTCGACGGTTTCCTGATCGCCTACCTGAACCTCGACCGGGTCATTGAAATCATCCGCAACGAGGACGAGCCGAAGGCGGTGATGATGGCGGAATTCTCACTGTCCGACCGCCAGGCGGAAGCGATTTTGAACATGCGCTTGCGGTCGCTGCGCAAGCTCGAAGAGATGGAGATCGCCCGCGAGCGCGACAAGCTCGCCAAAGAGCGCGAGGAGCTCGTTAAGCTGGTGGCGGAGCCGGCCCGGCAGCGGCGCCGCCTCAAGAGGGATCTCGAAGGCATCAAGACGCAATTTGACGACGATCGCCGCACGCGGATTGAGGAGGTTGCCGCGACGCGCGAGATCGACTGGTCGGCGATGATCGAAAAGGAGCCGATCACGATCATTCTTTCGCAACGCGGCTGGATCCGCGCGATGCGGGGGCATGTTGCGCTTGATGACGCCGAAACGCTGAAATTCCGCGAAGGTGACGCGCTGGACACCATATTCCACGCTCAGACGACCGACAAGCTCGCGCTCTTCGCCGCGAACGGCCGCGTCTATACGCTCGGCGGCGACAAGCTGCCGGGCGGGCGAGGCTTCGGCGAGCCGGTGCGGCTCTCCATCGATCTGGACGCGGAAGTGGAGATCGTCGCTCTGATGGTCATCCGCGCCGAAACGAAGCTGCTCATAGCGTCCAGCGACGGGAAGGGCTTCCTGACGAGCGGTGAAGCGACACTCGCCGAAACCCGAAAGGGCAAGCAGCTGGTAAATCTGCGGACCGGCGCCAAGGTTGCCGTGATACGAGCTGTCCGACCTCAAGCTGACGTTGTCGCAGTCGTGGGGGAAAACAGGAAGATGCTCGTCTTCCCGATTGCCGAGCTGCCCGAGCTTGCGCGCGGACAGGGTGTCACGCTGCAGCGCTATCGCGACGGTGGCCTGTCCGACGCGACGGCCTTCCGCCTTGCCGACGGCTTGAGCTGGACGTTAGGCGGGGAGAGCGGTCGCGTGAGGACGGAGACGGACCTGACTCCGTGGCGTGCCGCGCGTGGGGCAGCCGGCCGGATGCCGCCAATCGGCTTTCCCCGTTCGAACCGCTTCGACTGACCTCGGCTATTAACCGCGATCAAGGCGTTTCCCTCTCTGGCGGAAACCGCGAATTAACCTAGCGGGCGTAAACGGCTCACATGCAGGCTGCAATTAACCGTCTGTCGATCGGCACGTCCGTTCGGCGGGGGGACAAGACCCGCGCGAAACCGCATATCGCGACAGCGGACGATGCAGCCCTGCTCGGCGCTTTGCCCATTGCGGCCGCCATCATCGGCAATTCGGAAGATGGCCCGTCGGTCCTGTCCCACAATGACCGGTTCAAGGACACGGTGGAGCTGTCCACCTGCACGGCGCTCAACTGGAATGATGCCGACTGTCTGCGCGATGGGCCCATTTCGGACTTGTTGGCCGCGTTCTTTGCTGGACCCGCTGCTCCCGATGAGCTCGATTTCCGCGACGGAGATGGGGTTTCAGCGCGATACTTCCGCCTGAAGTTGGCTCCGCTTCCGCAGGGGCCTGGCTCGACGGAGCGGTGCCTGCTGAGCCTCGTCGACCGAACGGTGGAAGCACAGGCCGAGCGCGCACTTCGCGCGGAAATGCTGCGCGACAGTCTTACCGGACTGCCCAATCGCTTGGCCTTTGCGGAGAAGATCGAGCAGGCCGGTGAGGATGCCACAGGCGGCATTGAGCATGCCGTGCTTGTCGTCGACATGCTGCGTTTCTCCCGGATCAACGAAAGCATGGGGGGTCTTGCCGGCGACGAGCTGCTGATCACGTTTGCGCGTCGGCTGATGTCGGCGCTTCGTGGCGGAGACGTCCTCGCTCGCACTGGCGGTAATGAATTTGGAGTGCTCGTTACGCTTCGAAGAGGCGTCGCCGACGCTCTAGCCGCGGCCGATCGCATCCAGGAGGTCATGGCTGCGCCCTTCAAGCTTTCCGATCTCGAAATCCGCGTCGAATGCGCGATCGGCCTTGCACTGATGCAGGCCGGCAGCGACGCCGAGGAGCTGTTCCGAAACGCCCAGTTCGCGGTGAAACAGGCCAAGCAGGCCGGAAACCCGCAGGTCTATGAGCCAAAGCAGGCGACTGAAGCCCGCCGTCGCTTCTCGATCGAGACCGAGCTTCGACGGGCGCTGGACAAAGATCAGCTCAAGCTCTTCTACCAGCCGTTGATCGACCTCAAATCGGGTGAAGTTGCGGGTTTTGAAGCGCTCGCCCGCTGGAAGCACGAAGATCGCGGCGAGATCAGCCCGACCGAATTCATCCCCGTGGCGGAAGAATCCGGACTAATCCTGCAGCTTGGCCGGTGGGCGATGCACAAGGCTGCCGACACCCTCGCCGAGTGGGACCGAACGGCTGGCGAGAAGCTACCCTTCTACGTCGGAGTGAATCTTTCCGCGATCCAGGTTGCTCGAGACGATGTCGCTTCCGTGGTTCAAAGCGCGTTGAAGGCCAGCGGCCTTAGCGGCGACCGACTGACGCTTGAGCTGACCGAAAGTTCGATCGTCCAGGATCCGGCGCGGGCACAACGAGTGTTCGACGCGCTGAAGTCGCTCGACGCTACCGTAGCGATGGATGATTTCGGAACGGGTTATTCAAGCCTGGCTTATCTGCAGCGCCTTCCGATCGACGTCCTCAAGATAGACCGCAGCTTTGTAACGGGGATGATGATCGATCCCGACAGCGTGGCGATCGTCCGAGCAGTGCTCAGCCTTGCTGATGCGCTTGGCATGTCGACGACCGCTGAAGGCATCGAAACCGTCGAACTTGCAACAACCCTGGCGACGCTCGGCTGCGCTAGCGGCCAGGGCTTCTATTTCGCCAAGCCTTTGAAGGGCGAGGCTGCACTGGACTATTGGAAGTCGCGCAAGCGCCGGTAGACCTCGATCCGCGCACAATCTGTGTCCGCAGGTCCACACTTTTTCGCCGATATTCCCTAGGGATGCGCCCCGGTTGAACCCAAGTACCCGTAAGGGCATTGTTCAGACTAAGCCGGGTAGAGGGAAACCGTGACCTTGGAACACTTCAAGATGTTCGCGCTGGCGACTGCGGTTGCAGTCGCTGCTCCAACTGCTGCTGCAGGCCAACAAGTGCTGCCTTCAACGGTCGCAATGCCGGTAGTGAGCCTGCCGACCGTGGGCACCGTCGCGGCGATCTACGACCAGTTCAAGCTCAAGCCGATGTGGTTCCGCAACGGCGCTCCGACGGTCGCGGCCACACAGCTCCAGCAGGTTCTTCGCCGGGCACGTCTCGATGGCCTTCAGAATGGTCCCGAGCTCGCCGTCGGTGTGGACAATGCGGTCCGGCAGGCGGCGTCCGGGAATCCGAGCGACATCACGAATGCGGAACAGACTCTTTCGGCCGCATGGGCGCTCTACGTTCAGGCGATCAAGCGTCCGACACCGGGCATGATCTACGCTTATGACGTCCTGAAGCCGCAGGGATCTCGCACGGATCAGATCCTGCTCGCGGCGTCCAACGCGCCGTCACTTGAGCAGCACATCTCATCTGTTGCAGCGGTGAACCCCGTTTATTCGAGGATTCGCGACGCGGAATGGACGCGGATGCAGCAAACGGGATCGCTCGATCCGGATCCGCGCGTTGTCCTGAATCTCGAACGTGCGCGTTCCATCCCGGCCAAAGGCCGTTTCATTCTGGTCGACGCCGGCAGTTCTCGGGTGTTCCTTTACGACAATGGCGTGCCTGTAGATTCGATGAAGGTCATCGTCGGTTCGAAGAAGTTGCCGACGCCGCTGATCTCCAGCATGATGTATTACATCGTGTACAATCCGTACTGGAATGCGCCGGACCACCTCGTGCGGGGACCGATCGCGCAGAAGACTCTCGCTGGCGGCGAGAAGTACTTCAATTCGATGGGCTACCAGATCATGGCCGACTGGACCTCGAATTCCACCACGATCCCCTACAGCACCATTGACTGGAAGGCAGTGCAGGCTGGCAAGACGCGTATCCGCGTTCGCCAGGATCCGGGCCCCAAGAATTTCATGGGCGTTCTTAAATTCCCATTCCCGAACCCCGAGGACATCTACCTGCACGATACGGAAGCAAAGATCCGTTTTGGCGACGCCGATCTGCACCAGAGTAATGGGTGCGTTCGTCTGGAGGATGCGCGTCGCTTTGGCCGTTGGCTGCTCGGAAGTGACCCGGTGGCACCTGGTTCCACTCCTGAGACCCAAGTGCAGGTCGCTCAGCCAGTGCCCGTCGTCCTGACTTACCTCACGGCGCAGGTCACCGATCAGGGTCTGACATTCCTGAGGGATGTGTACGGCTGGGATCAGCCGGGCGCAGCGCAAATGGCGATGGCGGCGATGCAGGCTTCGAGAGTTCCGCGCGACTAGTGTCGTTTGCGGAGAGCGGCTGATCAGCCCTTCTTCTCGTCCATAAGAAAAGGCCGGCCCGGGTTTCCCCGGACCGGCCATTTTCTTTGAGCCGTTACGCTTAGCCGCGTTCTGGAGCAGGCGGCGGCGGAGGCGGCGGCGGCGGCGGAGCCGGGCAGGCTTCGGTCGCCAGGATCACCGATCCGTCCGGGCAGGTCTGCGTCGCGGGAGGCGGAGGCGGCGGCGGAGGCGGTGCCACCACTGGGGCCGGCGGGCTGTAGAAGTTGTACGCAAGCGTCAGCATGAGGCTGTGCGAACGCCACTTGCCGCTCAGCGTCTCGCCGTCGAGGTCGTCGTTGAAGTTGACGTTCTTCACGTTGAAGAACCGATACTTCACGCCAACGTCGATGTTGTCCGTGACAGCATACTTGACGCCAGCCAGCGCCTGCCAGGCGAAACCGGTATCGCTATCGTGGAAAGAGCCTTCGACGTCGTCGAACTCATCGACGAAGTCGACGCTGGCCTTCACCTTAGCGAGACCAAGGCCGGCACCGACGTAGCCGGTCCAGCGATTGTCGCCGAAGTCAACATAGCCGTTCGCCATGACCGAGAGAGCCGACGAGTGTCCGTCGCCGTCAACAACGGCCGGCGGGATCGTCGTGTCGTTGAAGAAGATGTCGCCGATGCCTGCGCGCTTGTAGCCGATCTCAGCTTCCGCGCGGAACATGCCGAAATCATATCCACCATTCAGGTCGATGTCGTAGCCGGTCTTGTGGTCAACCGTAAGCGCATCGTTGCTAAGCACGTCGTCGCTTGGGCCAAAATCGAAATCGATGTCTTCGATGAGCATCGGCCCAAGATCCAGACCGACGTATCCTGAGCCGTCGCGCGCCATTGCCGGCGAGGCAATCGCGGCCGCAGCGACCGCCGCAAGAAGATATCTACGCATTGTAACCCCTTTTTGTCCAAGTATGGCTGGGGCGGTCATGCATCGGAACTTGGGGTGAAGCAACCGGACCAGCAGCCTCTCCCCGCGGGTGTTGTAATTTTACGACAGGCCTCCGC
>Ga0070670_100000516_pt1 | contig 30923 bp, 24 predicted proteins | sample KBSS63metaG_FD_64665 | JGI IMG/M metagenome (GOLD analysis project Ga0070670, IMG submission 64665) | Switchgrass rhizosphere microbial communities from Kellogg Biological Station, Michigan, USA - KBS S6-3 metaG | ecosystem: Host-associated > Plants > Roots > Rhizosphere > Soil ... | reverse complement strand
CCGACCGGGCCGATGGAGCTGCGCCTGCCGGCGATCAAGGGCATCGGCGGCGCGCCGCTCTACCTGATCGACCGCTTCGAGGACGGCAAGTCGATCTACGACATCGACTTCGAATTCCTCCCCGGCGTCGATCGCCGCCCGGTCGGCCACGGCCTGAAGACGCTCGACCACCTGACCCACAACGTCTATCGCGGCCGGATGGCGTTCTGGGCCGAGTTCTACGAGCGGCTGTTCAACTTCCGAGAGATCCGCTACTTCGACATCCAGGGCGAGTACACCGGCCTGACGTCGAAGGCGATGACGGCGCCCGACGGCAAGATCCGGATCCCGCTCAACGAGGAGTCGAAGAAGGGGTCGGGGCAGATCGAGGAGTTCCTGATGCAGTTCAACGGCGAGGGCATCCAGCACGTCGCCCTGCGCACCGACGACCTGATCGCGACGATCGACAAGCTCGCGCTCGCCGGCGTGCCGCTGATGACGGCGCCGAACGACGTCTACTACGAGATGCTCGAGCAGCGCCTGCCCGGCCATGGCGAGAGCGTCGCCGCGCTGCAGACGCGCGGCATCCTGCTCGACGGCAGCACCGAAGGCGGAACGCCGCGTCTGCTGCTGCAGATCTTCTCGGAGACCGTGCTCGGCCCGGTGTTCTTCGAGTTCATCCAGAGGAAAGGCGACGAGGGCTTCGGCGAAGGCAACTTCAAGGCGCTGTTCGAATCGATCGAGCGCGACCAGGTGCGGCGCGGCGTGCTCGAGACGTCATGAGCGATGAATCGCTGGGGTACCAGTCGGGCTTCGGCAACGAGTTCGCGACCGAGGCGCTGCCGGGTGCGCTGCCGGTCGGCCGCAACTCTCCGCAACGCGCGCCCTACGGCCTCTACGCGGAGCAGCTGAGCGGCACCGCCTTCACCGCGCCGCGCGCCGAGAACCGGCGCTCGTGGCTCTACCGCATCCGGCCGGCGGCGATGCACCGGCCGTTCGCGCGCCGGGACGACGGCCGCATCGTCTGCGCCTTCGACGAGGTCGAGACCTCGCCCAACCAGCTACGCTGGAACCCCTGGCCGATGCCGCTTGCGCCCACCGACTTCGTCGACGGCCTGGTGACGATCGCCGGCAGCGGCGGCGCCGCGGCCCTGACCGGCGCCGCGGCACACGTCTACGCCATCAACCGCTCGATGCAGCGGCGCGCGTTCTACAACGCCGACGCCGAAATGCTGATCGTCCCGCAGCTCGGCAGGCAGCGCTTCGTCACCGAGCTCGGCACGATCGACGCCGAGCCACAGGAGTTCGTCGTCATCCCGCGCGGCGTGCGCTTCCGGGTCGAGCTGCTCGACGCGACGGGCAGCGCGTCGATCGCGGCCGGCGAGGCACGCGGCTACGTCTGCGAGAACTTCGGCGCCGACCTGCGCCTGCCCGACCTCGGCCCGATCGGCTCGAACGGCCTCGCCCATGCGCGCGACTTCCTGACGCCGGTCGCGGCCTACGAAGACGTCGATGCGCCGCACGAACTCGTCGCCAAGTTCATGGGCCATCTGTGGTCGGCCGAGATGGACCACTCGCCGATCGACGTCGTCGCCTGGCACGGCAACTGCGCGCCCTACAAGTACGACCTGCGCCGCTTCAACGCGATCGGCTCGATCAGCCGCGACCATCCCGATCCGTCGATCTTCCTGGTCCTGCACAGCGCGTCCGACACTCCGGGCGTCAGCAATCTCGACTTCGTCGTCTTCCCGCCGCGCGTGCTGGTCGCGCAGGACACGTTCCGGCCGCCCTGGTTTCACCGCAACATCGCGAGCGAGTTCATGGGCCTGGTGCACGGCGCCTACGACGCCAAGGCCGAAGGCTTCGTTCCCGGCGGCGCGAGCCTGCACAACCGGATGAGTGGGCACGGACCGGATGCGCAGACGTTCGAGAAAGCAAGCCGTTCCGACACGTCCAAGGCCGACGTCATCAAGGACACGATGGCGTTCATGTTCGAGACCCGCGCGGTCTGGCGACCGACGCGTCAGGCGCTCGCCTCGGCCGAGCTGCAGGACGACTACTTCCGCTGCTGGCAGGACCTGAAGAAGCACTTCGACCCGAGCCGGCGCTGAACGAGCGCCGCTCGCGCGGCGCTCAGGTGATGACCGTCGGCGCGTTTCGCCCGGTGCGTTCACGGACGGCGACGAAGCGCTCGGCGAGCGCGATCAGCGGCGCAAGCAGCGACTGCGTCTCGCCGCCCTGGCGATCGGGATCGGCCTCGAAGCGCTCGAGGTAGAGACGCAGCGTCGCGCCTTCGGTGCCGGTTCCCGAGAGGCGAACGACGATGCGCGAATCGTCGTCGCAGAAGATGCGCACGCCCTGGTCGCGCGTGACCGAGCCGTCGACCGGATCGGTGTAGGCGAAATCATCGGCGGCGGTCACGCGCAACGATTGTCCGGCGCCGACGTCGAAGCTCTGCCCAGGAAGCGTCATGAGCGAGTTGCGCAGCGACTGCATCAAGGCGTCGGCCGCCGCGCCGTCGATGCCTTCGTAGTCGTGGCGCGAATAGACGTTGCGGCCGAAGCGGCGCCAGTGGTCGCGAACGATCTGCTCGACCGACTCGCCGCGAACGGCGACGACGTTGAGCCAGAACAGCACCGCCCAGAGACCGTCCTTCTCGCGCACGTGATCGGCGCCGGTGCCGGCGCTCTCTTCGCCGCAGATCGTCGCCAGGCCGGCGTCGAGCAGATTGCCGAAATACTTCCAGCCGGTCGGCGTCTCGTGGCAGGCGACGCCGAGCGACTCGGCGACGCGGTCGGCGGCGCGGCTCGTCGGCATCGAGCGGGCGATGCCTTTGAGGCCCTTCGCGTAGCCCGGCACGAGGTGGGCGTTGGCGGCAAGGACGGCCAGGCTGTCGCTTGGCGAGACGACGAAGCGCCGGCCGACGATCATGTTGCGGTCGCCGTCGCCGTCGCTGGCAGCGCCGAAGTCGGGCGCGTCGGCGCCGAACATCGTCGCCATCAGGTCCTCGGCGTAGATCGGATTGGGATCGGGGTGGCCGCCGCCGAAGTCGGTCAGCGGCGTCGCCGCGACGACGCTGGCCGGCGGCGCGCCGAGCCGGCGAACGAAGATCTCCTCGGCGTACGGCCCGGTGACCGCGTGCATAGCGTCGAAGTGAAGGCGAAAGGTACCGCCGCGCAGCATTCGGCCGATCGCTTCGAAGTCGAACAGCGTCGCCAGCAGCTCGGCGTGGTCGGCGACCGGATCGAAGACCTCGACCGCAGCCGCACCGACGGTCGTGACACCGAGGGCAGCGAGATCGACGTCGGGCGCGTCGATGATCTTGTAGCGCTCGATCCGCTCGCTCTGACGCCAGATCGCCTCGGTGATCTTCTCGGGCGCCGGCCCGCCGTTGCCGGTGTTGTACTTGACGCCGAAGTCGCCTTCGGGACCGCCCGGGTTGTGGCTCGCCGACAGGATGACGGCGCCGAACGCGCCGCGCTTGCGGACGACGCAGCTCGCGGCAGGCGTCGAGAGAATGCCGCCACGCCCGACCAGGACGCGGCCGAAGCCGTTGGCCGCGGCCATGCGGACGATGACCTGGATCGCCCGGTCGTTGTAGTAGCGGCCGTCGCCGCCGACGACGAGCGTCTTGCCGGCGAAGCCTTCGAGCGAGTCGAAGATCGACTGAATGAAGTTCTCGAGGTAGTTCGGCTCGCGGAAGCGGGCGACTTTCTTGCGCAGGCCGGACGTTCCCGGACGCTGGTCGGCGAAGGGCGCGGTCGCAACGATGCGGACCTCGCTCACGGTCGGCTTGCGCGCGGCGCTTCGTGTCGTGTCGGGCGAGGCATGCGGAAAAGTGTCGCCGATACTGCGTCTCCATGTCGGCGCTGGTGTTCATCAAGCTGGTCGCGATCTTCGCCGTCGTCGCCATCGGCTGGGGCGTCGCCAGGAGCGGCCGTCTCGGCAGTGGCGACGCGGCGCGCGTGCTCTCGGGCGCGGCGTTCTACATCTTCGTGCCCGCGCTTCTCTTTCGCACCACGGCCCGGATCGACTTCGCCCGGCTCGACGCACGCCTGCTGGTGGCCTTCTTCGTGCCGACGATCGCCCTGGTCGCGCTGGTCTACGCCGGCTCGCGTCGCCGCCTGCTCGCGGGTGCCGGCGCAGTCGCCGAACCGAGCATCCGCGCGATCACGGCGTCGTTCGGCAATGCGGTGCAGATCGGCATCCCGCTCGCCGCCGCGCTGTACGGCGAGACCGGTCTGGCGTTGCACCTCAGCGTCGTCAGCTTCCACTCGCTGATCCTGCTGACGGTCCTGACCGCCCTGGTCGAGCTCGACCTGGCCCGCGCGCAGCGCCGCGAAGATTCTGACCAGGCCCGCCTGACGCGGATGCTGGCCGTGACCGTGCGCAACACGATCGTCCATCCGGTGGTGCTGCCGGTGCTCGCGGGCCTGGCGTGGAACGCGACCGGCGCGGCGCTGCCGGTCCTCGCCGACGAAGTCCTGGCGACGCTCGGCCAGGCGGTCGTGCCGTTGTGCCTGGTGCTGATCGGCGTCTCGCTCGCCCACTACGACGTTCGCGGCGCGCTGCGCGGTGCGATCGCGCTCGCGGCGCTGAAGCTCGTCGTCGAGCCGCTCGCCGTGTTCGGGTTTGCACGCGGCGTGCTCGGCCTGACCGGGATGCCGCTGGCGATCGTCGTCATGATGGCGGCGCTGCCGGTGGGCAGCAACGCGCTCATCTTCGCCCAGCGCTATCGCGCGCTCGAGGGCGAGACCAGCACCGCGATCGTCGTCTCGACGCTCGCCTTCGTCGTCACCGCGCCGCTCTGGCTGGCACTCCTGCACACCTTCGGCTGAGTCGCGCGCGCCGGCGGCGGCCTCGCCGGCGAGGCATTGGCGATACTCGCGCATTGCAGGCGTCAGGGAGACGCTCGATGTCGCTGGCCGGTTGGTGGACTGCACGCAGGCGTCGCTCGCCATCCGAGGGCGCGGCGGAGACCACGGCGCCGTCGTCCGCGGGACCGGCACGGGCGGCATCGGTCGAGGGCAGCCTGATCGTCGAGTCAGCGACGATCGACGCCGTCGCCGAGTCGCCGGCCGAGCGTCAGCTGCGCTTCTTCTCCTGGCTGGTGGGCGTGGTGCCCGGCACCGGACCCACGCCCTGCCCGGTGATCGGCCAGATGCTCGAGCAGATCGATGCGATCACCACCTCGGAGTCGCTGCGCGCCGGGCTGCTGCCGCGCGCGCCGCACGTCGTGCCGCAGCTGATGAAGACACTGCGTGACGAGCACTACTCGTCGGTCGACGTCGCCAGCCGGATCTCGAAGGACGCCGTCCTCACCGCCGAGGTCGTTCGCAGCGCGACCAGCCTGTTCGAGCGCACCGAAGACGGCGTCGAGATCGACCTCGCCCGCGCCGTCGTCATGATCGGTACGCAGGGCCTGCGCCGGGCGATCGCCAACGTCGTCCTGCGGCCGATCTTCGACGCTCGCGGCGACACGCTTTCGGCGCGGGCGGCGACCCAGATCTGGAAAGACGCGGACCGCAAGGCGCGTTTGTGCGCCGCCTTGGCCGCCCAGACCGCCGGCCTCGATCCGTTCGACGGCTATCTCGCCGGGCTGCTCCACAACTCGGGCTGGACCGCGGCCCTGCGCGCGATCGACGGCCTGGCCGAAATCTCGGTCAGCGCCGCCGACCTGGCCCATGGCGATGTCGTGCTGCGACTGCTCGCGCGTCGCGACGCGCTCTTCGGCGCGATCGTCGGGCCCTGGAACCTGAGCCCGGCGATGGACAGGCTGGCGGCGGAGATCGGCGCGGTCGGCCTCGACGCCGCCGAGTCGCCGCTCGGCGTCGCCCTGCGCGATGCCGACCGGCTGGCGGCGCTGCGCGCGCTCGCCGCACCGGGCCAGGGACCCGGTGCCAGCGTGCCGGCGTGGTCGCTGCTGGCCAAGCCGGTGCGCGACTGTTACGCCGGTCTCGGCGCCTGAAGCGCCGCGCTCAGCGCCGCGTCTGCCGGCGGCGTCGGCCGACCCAGCCGAGCAGGCCGAGGCCGGCAATGGATGCGGACCGCGCTCGCCGGCGCTAGCCGAGACCGAAGAACTCGCGCAAGGTCTCGCGATACTGCTCGGCGCCGCGCCAGCTCGTCGTCGAGTGCGTGCCGCCCTCGATCAGCAGGAAGCGCTTGGCCGCGGTGGCGCGCTCGTAGAGCAGCCGGCCGAAGCGCGAAGGGACGAGCGAATCGTCGCTGCCATGGACGACCAGCAGCGGCGCCTTGATACGCGGGACGGCGGCGAGCGAGTCGAAGCGCTCCGTGATCAGCAGGCCGATCGGCAGCCAGCCCCACTTGAAGGTGCCGAACATATCGCCGATCGAGGTGAAAGTGCCCTCGACGATCACGCCGCGCGGCGCTCCTTCCGCCGGCGCGTCGGCCAGGTGCGCCGCGAGCTGCACCGCGATGGCGCCGCCGAGCGAGTGGCCGAAGACGTAGCGCGCCTTGCCGGGGTGGCGGCTGCCGAGCCAGCGCCAGGCAGCGGCGGCGTCTTCAACGACGCCGGCCTGCGAGGGCAGCTCGTCGGTGCTGGCGCCGAAGCCGCGGTAGTCGACGGCGAGGACGGCGAAGCCGAGGTCGCGCAGCTGCTCGACACGGTAGGTGCTGCGGCCGAGATGCTGCCGGGCGCCGTGCAGGAAGAGCAGCAGCGGCGCGTCCGCGTTCTCGTTCGCGGCCCAGAGCGCGTGCAGCCGGATCGGCCGGCCGGTCGACGGCGACACATGCTCGATCCAGACGCTTTCCATGTCTTCGCGCGCGGCGCTTCGCGCCAGCTCGGCCGGCGACGCCACAGGCGCCTGCGTCGCCTGGAAGATCCACTTGCGCTGCTGTGTCTCGAGACTCGACCAGCCGGATCCGAGCGCGGTGGCGGCGAGCAGGGCTGCCAGCAGCCATCGGCTGCGCCTCGCCATGCATTCGAGCAGCAGCGTGCCGATGAGGCTTGTTGACGCCGGCGACCCCATCGAGTGGGAGCGCCTGCCTTCGTTGTCCGCCATGGTGAAAAGTGTCGCCGATGCTGCGTGCCGACGCGGACGCGGGCCTTTTCTTGCTTTCGGCAGTCCTATCATTCCGCTTTCGCGCTCGCCCGGCGCGGCGCCCATCCACGATCGGAACCCTCATGCCCCCATCACGCCGTTTCTTGCGCCTCGCCATCGCCCTCGCCCTTGCCGCGGCGAGCGCTTCGACATTCGCCGCCAAGACGCTGGTGTATTGCTCCGAAGGAAGCCCCGAGGGCTTCAACCCGCAGTTCTTCACCACCGGAACGACGGCCGACGCAGCGTCGGTGCCGATGTACAACCGGCTGGTCGAGTTCGAGACCGGGACGACGACGATCATCCCCGGCCTCGCCGAGAGCTGGACCGCCGCACCCGACGGCCTCAGCTACACCTTCAAGCTCCGGCCGGGCGTGAAGTTCCACGGCAACTCCAAGTTCACGCCGACGCGCGACTTCAACGCCGACGACGTGCTGTTCTCGTACAACCGCATGGCCGACCCGAACCATCCGTTCGCCAAGGTGACGCCGGGCCAGACCTACGCCTACTTCGAGGACATGGGGATGAAGGACATCGTCGAGAAGGTCGAGAAGGTCGACCCGATGACGGTGCGCTTCGTGTTGAAGAAGCCCGAGGCGCCGTTCATGGCCGACATGGCGATGGACTTCGCGTCGATCCTCTCGGCCGAGTACGCCGACAAGATGATGGCGGCCAAGACGCCCGACGTGATCGACCGCGAGCCGATCGGCACTGGCCCGTTCCAGTTCGTCTCGTACCAGAAGGACGCGGTGATCCGCTACAAGGCGTTCGACCAGTATTGGGGCGGCCGGCCGAAGATCGACAACCTGGTCTACGCGATCACCACCGACGCCTCGGTGCGCTACGCCAAGCTGAAGACCGGCGAGTGCCACGTGATGGCCTTTCCGAAGCCCGCCGACGTCGCCCTGATGAAGAACGATCCGGCGATCAACCTGGTTTCGCAGCAGGGCCTCAACGTCGGCTACATCGCCTTCAACGTCGAGAAGAAGCCGTTCGATTCCAAGCTCGTTCGCCAGGCGCTGAACTACGCCGTCAACAAGAAGGCGATCCTCGACAACGTCTTCCAGGGCGCCGGACAGGTCGCCAAGAACCCGATCCCGCCGACGCTCTGGTCGTACAACGACAAGGTCACCGACTATCCGTACGACCCGGCCAAGGCGAAGGCGCTGCTGGCGCAGGCGGGCTATCCGAACGGCGTCGACGTCGAGCTCTGGTATCTGCCGGTGACGCGCCCCTACAACCCCGACGGCAAGCGCATGGCCGAGCTGATCCAGGCCGACTGGGAGAAGGTCGGCGTCCGCACCAAGCTCATCACCTACGAGTGGGGCGAGTACCGGAAGCGCAGCAAGACCGGCGAGCAGCACGCGATGATGTTCGGCTGGTCGGGCGACAACGGCGATCCCGACAACTTCTTCGTGCCGCTGCTCGGGTGCGCCGCGGTCAAGGGCGGCGGCAACGTCGCGCGCTGGTGCGACAAGGACTTCGAGAGCCTGCTGCAGATGGCCAAGCTGGCGACGCGCCAGGCCGACCGCGCCGGCTTCTACGCCAAGGCGCAGGCGATCGCGCACGAGGAGGCGCCCTGGATCACGATCGCCCACTCGGTGCGCTTCGATCCGATCAGGAAGGAAGTGACCGGCTACAAGATGGACGCGACCGCGCACCACTACTTCAACAAGGTCGACATGCCGAACCAGTAGGAACGAGCCGGGCCGCGGCGTGTTCGCCTTCGTCCTCAAGCGCCTCGCCCTCGTCGTCCCGACCTTCCTCGGCATCACGCTGCTCGTCTTCGCCCTGATCCGCCTGATCCCGGGCGATCCGGTCGAGGCGCTCTCGGGTGAGCGCGGCATGACCGAGGAGCGCTACCAGCGGCTGATGCACGACTTCGGCCTCGACCGGCCGCTCCCGGTGCAGTACGGCGAGTACGTCTGGAAGGCGCTGCACGGCGACCTCGGCATCTCGCTCATCACCCACGAGCCGGTGTTATCGGAGTTCGCGGCGCGCTTCCCGGCGACGGTCGAGCTCTCGCTGGTGGCCATGCTGTTCGCGCTGGTGATCGGCATTCCCGCCGGGATCGTCGCCGCGGTCAAGCGCAACACCGTCTGGGACTACTCGGTGATGGGCGCATCGCTCACCGGCTACTCGATGCCGATCTTCTGGTGGGGCCTCTTGCTCATCCTCACCTTCTCGGTCGGCCTCGGCTGGACGCCGGTCTCGGGCCGGTTGGCGATCCAGTACGACATCGCGCCGCGAACCGGCTTCATGCTCGTCGACTCGCTGCTCGCCGCGGACAAGGGGGCGTTTCGCAGCGCGCTCTCGCACCTGATCCTGCCGGCGATCGCGCTCGGCACCATCCCGCTCGCAGTGATCGCGCGCATGACGCGATCGTCGATGCTCGAGGTGCTGCGCGAGGACTACGTTCGCACGGCGCGCGCCAAAGGCGCGGGCCGTGTGCGCGTCATCGCCATCCACGCCTTGCGCAACGCCCTGATCCCGGTCGTGACGACGATCGGCCTGCAGATCGGCACGCTCTTCGCCGGCGCGATCCTGACCGAGACGATCTTCGCCTGGCCCGGGGTCGGCAAGTGGCTGGTCGAGGCGATCCACCGGCGCGACTACGCCGCGGTGCAAGGCGGCATCCTGTGCACCGCGACGATCATCATCGGCGTCAACCTGATCGTCGACGTGCTCTACGGCGTGATCAATCCGCGCATCCGCCATTCATGAAGCCGCGCTCGCTTCGTTCGTGGTCATGAGCGCGATCCCGCCGATCGCCGCCACGCTGCCGTCGGCGCCGCCGTCGCCGGCGCGCGAGCTCTGGCGCGACTTTCGCAGGAACCGCGGCGCGGTGATCGGTCTGGCGGTGCTCGCCTTGCTCGTCTTCTGCGCCCTCTTCGCCGACGTCATCTCGCCGTACAACCCGAGCGAGCAGTACCGCGACGCGACGCTGCGGCCGCCGTCGTTGACGCCGGTCGGCGGTCATGTCTTCCTGCTCGGCACCGACCCGGTCGGCCGCGACGTGCTCTCGCGCCTGATCCACGGCACGCGGCTCTCGCTCGTGATCGGCGCAGTCTCGGTCGGGCTGTCGCTGTCGTTCGGGGTGCTGCTCGGCCTGGTCGCGGGCTTCTATCGCGGCCGGCTGCCCGAGTACCTCGTCATGCGCCTGATGGACGTGATGCTGGCGCTGCCGAGCCTGCTGCTCGCCGTCGCCGTCGTCGCCGTCCTCGGCCCGGGCCTGGCCAACGCGATGTACGCGATCGCGATCGTCATGCTGCCGCACTTCGTTCGCCTGACGCGCGGCGCGGTCCTGGGCGAGCTCGCCAAGGACTACGTGCAGGCATCGCGCCTGGCCGGCGCCGGCAACCTGCGCCTGATGTTCGACACGGTGCTGCCCAATTGCGCCGCGCCGCTGATCGTCCAGGCGACGCTCGGCTTCTCGTCGGCGATCCTCGACGCCGCGGCGCTCGGCTTCCTCGGCCTCGGCGCGCAGCCGCCGACGCCCGAATGGGGCTCGATGCTGGCGAGCGCGCTCGAGTTCATCCAGAGCGCGTGGTGGGTTGTGACCTTGCCCGGCCTCGCCATCCTGATCACGGTGCTTGCCTTCAATCTCACCGGTGACGGCCTGCGCGATGCGCTCGACCCGAAGCTGAAGAGGTAGGCATGGGCTACCTCTTCAGCTTCGGCTCTGCCTTACAGGATGGCTCCCTTCCCAGCTCTGCTCCCTTCCCTCCGGGAGGGAAGGGCCGGCTCCTCCGGAGCCGCTTTGCCCACGGTCGAGTGAAGGCATGAATGCGGATTCCGAGCTGCTCGAGGTGCAGCGTCTGACGGTCGATTTTCAGATCGGCGACGCGTCGCTGGTCGCCGTCGACGACGTCGGCTTCTCGGTCGCCGAGGGAGAGGTCGTCGGTATCGTCGGCGAGTCGGGTTCCGGCAAGAGCGTGACCGCTCTCGCCGTCATGGGCCTGATCGATTCGCCCGGCCGCGTTCGCGCCGAGCGACTGGCGTTCGCCGGCCGCGACTTGCAGGCGATGAGCGAGCGCGAACGTCGGTCGCTCCTCGGCGCCGACATCGCGATGATCTTCCAGGACCCGATGACGAGCCTGAACCCGTCGTTCACGGTCGCATTCCAGCTGATGGAGACGATCGCGCTCCACGAAGGCGGCTCGCGCAAGGCGCGCCGGGCGCGCGCGCTGCAGTTGCTGAAGGACGTCGAAATCCCCGACCCGGAGCGGCGCCTCGACGCCTTTCCGCATCAGCTCTCGGGCGGCATGAGCCAGCGCGTGATGCTGGCGATGGCGATCGCCTGCAACCCGCGCCTGCTGATCGCCGACGAGCCGACGACGGCGCTCGACGTGACCGTGCAGGCGCAGATGCTGGCCCTGCTGCTGCGCCTGCAGCGCGAGCGCGGCATGGCACTGGTCCTGATCACCCACGACCTCGGTGTCGTGAGTGAAGTCGCGCAGCGTGTCCTGGTGATGTATGCCGGGCAGATCGTCGAAAGCGCGACCGCCGAAGAGCTCTTCGCGAGTCCGCGTCATCCCTATACCGAGGCGCTGCTCGCTTCGCTGCCCGAGCGCAACACCGGCCGGCGCCGCCTGGCGTCGCTCGCCGGCGTCGTTCCAGGAGTGTTCAACCGCCCGGCCGGCTGCCTGCTGTCGCCACGTTGCCCGCACGTGCGCGAGCGCTGCCGCGTCGAGCGGCCGCCGCTGTTCGAGGTCGGCGCGAGTCGCGCGCGCTGCTTCTATCCGCTCGGCGCGGAGCCGCGGCCGTGAGCACGCCGGTCGCATCGCCGTGGGTGCTCGAGACGAGCGCGCTGACCAAGCACTACGCGGTCTCGACCGGCATGTTCAGCGCGAAGGCGAGCGTGCGCGCGCTCGAGGACGTCTCGCTCGCGCTCGCCCCCGGCCGCACCCTGGCGGTGGTCGGCGAGTCGGGCTGCGGCAAGAGCACGCTGGCGCGCCAGATCGCGATGCTCGAGACGCCGACCTCGGGCAGCGTCGTCATCGCCGGCGTCGCGGCGACCGGCGCCGACGCAGCGACGCGACGGGCGCTGAGAAAGAGCGTCCAGATGGTGTTCCAGAACCCGTTCGCGAGCCTCAACCCGAGGAAGAAGATCGGCCTCGCGCTCGAGGAGCCGCTCGCGATCAACACCGCGCTGAGCCGGCTCGAACGCGAACAGCGCGGTCGGGCGATGCTGGCCCGGGTCGGCCTCTCGCCCGAGCACTACCGGCGCTACCCGCACATGTTCTCGGGCGGCCAGCGCCAGCGGATCGCCATCGCGCGCGCGCTCATGCTCGAGCCGCGCCTGGTGATCGCCGACGAGCCCGTCTCTGCGCTCGACGTCTCGATCCAGGCGCAGGTGCTGAACCTGCTGATGGACCTGCAGGAATCGACCGGCGTCGCCTACGTCTTCATCTCGCACAACCTGGCCGTCGTCGAGCTGATCGCCGACGAGGTCATCGTCATGTACCTCGGCCGCGTCATGGAGCGCGCGCCGCGAGCGGAACTGTTCGCGGCGCCGCGCCATCCGTACACCCGGGCCCTGCTCGCCAGCACGCCGCGCGTCGACGCTGCTGCCGGCGCGGCGCAGCTGGCGCGCGCAGCGCGCAGCGCGCTCGCCGGCGAGCTGCCGTCGCCGCTCGCGCCGCCGTCGGGCTGCGTCTTTCGCACCCGCTGCCCCCATGCCGTCGCGCGCTGCAGCGAGGTCGTGCCGTTGCTCGAGCCGATCGCGGCGGCGCATGCGGCGGCGTGCATTCGCCAGGGCGAGATCGGCTGACCGTCCACCTTCTCGGCATTCGAACAGCGAGCGATCGCCGAGGTGGCGCGCCAAGCGCCACGACGACGGGAACACGGCTTGCTCCGTGCAGGCGCAGCAATCGGCTCGTCATGGCCCTGACCCTCCGCTCCGCCCTGCCGGCCTTCGAGGCGGTGCGGCGTCACGCCGTGGCGCTCGCCGATGGCGCCGCCGAGGACGACGGACTGATGTCGCTCCTCTCGGGCAGCCGCTTCGCGCTTATCGGCGAGGCCTCTCACGGCAGCGACGAGTTCTATCGCGAGCGCGCTGCGCTCACCCGGCGTCTGATCGTCGAGCATGGCATCGACGCGATCGCGGTCGAGGCCGACTGGCCCGACGCCTATCGCGTCAATCGCTACGTGCGCGGCCGCGCCGGTGACGTCAGCGGCGAAGAGGCGCTCGCCGGCTTCGAGCGCTTTCCGGCCTGGATGTGGCGCAATGTCGTCATCCTCGACTTCATCGAGTGGCTGTGCACCTACAACGCGGCGCTCGCCCCCGAGCGGCGCGTCGGCTTCTACGGTCTCGACCTCTACAGCCTCTTCACTTCGATCACCGCAGTGCTCGCCTACCTCGACCGCGTCGACCCGGCCGCGGCGCGTCGAGCGCGCGATCGCTACGCCTGCTTCGAGGGCTTCGCCGAAGACAGCCAGGCCTACGGCTACGCCACCCGGTTCGACCTCGACGCCAGCTGCGAGCGCGCGGTGGTGGCCCAGCTGCGCGAAATGGTGGCACGCGAGGGCGAGAGCGCCCGCAGCATCGCCGGCGCCGGCGACGATGCCTTCTTCTACGCCGAGCAGAACGCACGTCTGGTGAAGAACGCCGAGGCCTATTACCGGGCGATGTTCGGCTCGCGCGTGTCGTCGTGGAACCTGCGCGATCGGCACATGGCCGAGACGCTTGCGGCGCTCGACCAGCACCTCTCGCGCCGCGCCGGTCGACCGGCACGGATCGCCGTATGGGCGCACAACTCGCACCTCGGCGACGCTCGCGCCACCGAGATGGGCGAAGCCGGCGAGCTCAACCTCGGCCAGCTGGTGCGCGAGCAGCACGGCGCAACCGCGGCGCTGCTGGGCTTCAGCACCCACCACGGCACCGTCACGGCGGCACGCGACTGGGGTGAGCCCGCGGAAACGAGGGCGGTCAGGGCCGGTCTTCCCGACAGCTGCGAGGACCTGTTCCATCGCGCCGGCGGCGAGCGCTTCCGTCTCGTCCTGCGCGGCAATCGAGAGCTGCAGCAGGCGCTCGCCGCGCCCCGCCTGCAACGCGCCATCGGCGTCATCTACCGACCGGAGAGCGAGCGCCAGAGCCACTACTTCCATGCCCGGCTGGCGCGCCAGTTCGACGCCATCGTCCACCTCGACGAAACCAGCGCCCTCGAGCCGCTCGACCCGAGCCGCGGCGAGCCGGCCGACCCCGAGCCGCCTGAGACCTATCCCTCGGGGGTCTGAGCCCGCGCCTGCTGGCCGTTCGGCACGACTTCGACGACGCCCGGCGAAGGCGTGCCAACTTGGTCGCGCATGCCGCGGGTCGACTCTGAAACAATGACGGCATGAATCCCGCCGACCTGCAGGCGACGGTCGCCCACATGGGAACGCTGGCGCGCGCGGCGAGCCGGACGCTCGCCGCCGCGCCGCTCGCCCACCGCGACGCCGCGCTGCGCGCGCTCGCCCGGCGCCTGCGCGAAGGCGCCGCCGAGCTCGGCGCGATCAACGCCGGCGACGTCGATGCGGCGCGCGCCGCCGGCCTCGCGGCGCCGCTGGTGGATCGACTGAAGCTCGATCCGGCGAGCCTCGAGACCGTCGCCCTCGGCTGCGAGCAGATCGCGGCGATGGCCGACCCGATCGGCGCCATCGTCGAGCTGCGCCAGCAGCCGAGCGGCATCCGCGTCGGCCGCATGCGCGTGCCGATCGGCGTCTTCGCCATGATCTACGAGAGCCGGCCGAACGTGACCATCGAGGCCGCGGCGCTGGCGATCAAGAGCGGCAACGCCTGCATCCTGCGCGGCGGCTCGGAGGCGCTGGCGTCGAACGTCGCGCTCGGCCGGATGGTCCAGGCGGCGCTCGCCGAGGCGGGCCTGCCGCCCGACGCGGTGCAGCTCGTCGCCACTGCCGACCGCGCCGCCGTCGGCCACCTGATCGCGTCGCCCGAGTCGGTCGACCTGATCATCCCGCGCGGCGGCAAGAGCCTGATCGAGCGGATCGCGCGCGAAGCCAGGGTGCCGGTGCTGAAGCACCTCGACGGCAACTGCCACGTCTACGTCGATGCCGAGGCCGACCTGGCGATGGCCGAGCGGATCGTCGACAACGCCAAGACCCAGAAGGTGAGCCCGTGCAACGCCGCCGAGTCGCTGCTCGTCCATTCGGCCGTCGCCGCGCGGTTCCTGCCGATGATCGGCGCGGTGCTGGCAGGGAAGGGCGTCGAGATGCGCGGCGACCCGGCCGCGCTCGCGGCGCTGGGGGGCGTCGCCGGCGCGAAGCTCGTCGCCGCGAGCGAGGCCGACTGGAGCGAGGAATACCTCGCGCCGATCATCAGCATCAAGGTCGTCGCGTCGCTCGACGAGGCGATGGCGCACATCGACCGCTACGGCTCGCACCACACCGACGCGATCGTCACCGACTCGCACGCCCATGCGATGCGCTTCCTGCGCGAGGTCGATTCCGCGAGCGTCATGGTCAACGCCTCGACCCGCTTCGCCGACGGCTTCGAGTACGGGCTCGGCGCCGAGATCGGCATCTCGACCGACAAGCTGCACGCGCGCGGCCCGGTCGGCCTCGAGGGACTGACCTCCCTCAAGTGGATCGTCCTCGGCCAGGGTGAGCTGCGTGGCTAGCGATCCGCGCCGCGCCCTGGTGCTGTTCTCGGGTGGGCAGGACTCGACCGTCTGCCTCGCTTACGCGCTCGACCGCTACTCGCACGTCGAAACGATCGGCTTCGACAACGCCGAGCGCCGGCCGGCCGAGCGTGAGGGCCGGCTCGAGGTGCGCTCGCGCCTGCGCCGACACTTCCCGAAGTGGGCCGGTCGGCTCGGCGAGGATCACGTCTTCGACCTGTCGCTGCTCGACCAGATCGGCGGCACCACGCCGACCGCCGAGCGCGAGAGCGAGATGAGCGCCGGCGGCCTGGCGAACAGCTTCGTGCCGGGCCGAAACCTGCTCTTCTTCACCTTCGCCGCGACCGTCGCCGACCGGCGTGGCCTCGGCGTGCTCGTCGGCGGCATGTGCGAAACCGACTTCTCCGCCTATCCCGATTGCCGCGACAACGCGCTCAAGTCGCTCCAGGTCGCGATCAGCCTCGGCCTCGACACGGCGATGATGATCGACACGCCGCTGATGTGGCTCGACAAGGCCGAGACCTGGGGCATGACCGAGCGTCTCGGCGGCGAGCCGCTGATCGAGCTGGTCGTCGAGCACACCCATTCTTGCTATCTCGGCGACCGCGAGCATCGCCACCCCTGGGGCTACGGCTGCGGCATGTGCCCGTCGTGCGACCTGCGCGGCAAGGGCTACGAGACCTGGCTCGCGAGCTGACATGCCCAGCCCCGGCCGCTCGCGACGATGACGACGACCGAGGCCACTGTCGCCGGCGTCGCCGCCGTCATCGCCTTCTGGATCGTCGGCGCGTACAACCGGATGGTGCGCCTGCGCAGCGACCTGGCGGCCCGCTTCGCCACTGTCGACGACCGCTACAAGCAACGCCACGCCCTGCTCGAACGCCAGATCGAGCTGCTCTCGACCGCGCTCGCCACGGCCGCACCGCGCCTCGATGCGCTGCGCGCCGCCTGCCGGCAGGCCGACGCGGCGCGCGAGCACGCGCGCGTCCGGCCCGGCGCGGCGAGCGCGGTGACGAGCCTGCGCGTTGCCGAAGAGATCCTCGTCGATGCACGCTCGCGCGTTCCGGTGCAGTCGGTCGCCGGTGCCGACCTGCCCGACCTCAACGCCAAGCTGGCGACGAGCGACACCGCGCTGCAGTTCGCGCGCAACGAGTTCAATGGCGCGGTCGCGCTCTACAACGAGGCGGTGCGCCAGTTTCCGACGGTGCTGGTTGCGCGCCTGTTCGGCTTTCGGGCCGCGGCGCTGTTCTAGCGTGGCGCATCGCATGGCGCTCCAGCGAGGCCAACCATGATCGACGCTCACGCCGCAGCCCAAGCGCATGCTCCCGAGCGCGACGCGGCGGATCGACTGTCGCGGGTGCACGGCGCCGGCGAGCTGCACGCCGTGCTGCTCGCGCTGCTCTTGCCCAGCGGCAGCAAGCGCGCCTTGAAGGCGTGGCAGCTCGACACCGCCGCGATCGTGGGGGTCGAGCCGTTGCGCCAGCACGTGGCCAGCCTCGCGGGCGCGGCACGCCTGCCCTGGTTCGAGCTGCTGCTGGCGCGGATGGCAGCGCAGCCGCTGGCGGCGCGCCAGGAGCTGCTGCAGGCGACTCGGCGCGTGATGGGCGCCCGCGGCACCGCGAATCCGATCGACCGCCTGCATTGGCTGGCGATGCGACGCGGGCTCGGCGAGGTTGCGCCGCTGGCGGCTCGCCCGGAAGCGAGCACCGAGGTCGCCGAGTGGCTCGAGTCCGACGTCCTCGCCATCGCCGCCTGCAGCGCCTTCCTCTCGCGCCTGGTTCCCGGCCCCGCCGTCGACGCGCCGCAAGCGCAGCGCTGGTACGACGCCGTGATGGCGATGTGGCTGCCGTTCGCCGAGGTTCCGGCGTGGCAGCCGCCGAACGCCGAGGGGATGGTCGAAGCGCTCGCCAAGATGCAGACGCTGTCGTGGATGCAACGACCGGTGATCGTCCGCAACTGGGTGACGACGGCGATCGGCATGAGCCCCGGCCTGCGCCTGAGCGACGTCTCGGCCGACGCCTTGCGCCTCGCTTGCGGCCTGCTCGACTCGCCGCTTCCGCCCGAGCTGGCGCGCCACTACATCTGCCTGCCGGGCGACGCCGCGAGGCCGGCAAGCGCATGAGCATGTTCATCGCCTGCCGACCAAGGAGCGCCGCTTGCCCGGCGCGTTGCCCATGACCCGCGAAGCCCCGCCGAGCGACGAAACGCCGCTCCCGACCGAAGTCGACAAGGACGAGGCGCCGCGCATCCTGCTGCACATGCCGGTCGACGTGCGCAGCTTCTCGCTCGCCATGATCGCGGTCCTGGCGACGATCTTCGCCTTGAACTGGGCCAAGCCGATCCTGGTGCCGATCCTGCTCGGCGTGATGTTCAGCTACGCGCTGACGCCGGTGGTCGAGCGTCTCCATCGCTGGCGTCTTCCCCGCGCCCTCGCCGCGAGCATCGTGCTGAGCGCGATCCTCGCCTTCCTCGGCTGGGGAACATGGGCGCTTTCCGACGACGCCCAGGCGTTGGTCGCAACCCTTCCGGAGGTCGCGCAGAAGGTGCGTCGCGGCCTGGAGGGCCAGGGCCGCAACCCCGCCGGGGCGACGATCGAGAAGATGCAGCAGGCGGCCAACGAGCTCGAGCAAGCGGCGGCCGCAACCGCAGCCGCCTCGGGCGCGTCGGCGACGCCGGCGTCGTCTCCGGCCTCGTCCGGCAGCACCAGCCGGACTCGCAGCGGGGGCACGACCACCACCACGACCACGACCAGCACCGCCACCCTGCCGACGACACCGGGAGCGCCGGGAGGCAACGTCACCCGGGTCGTGGTCGAGCACCCCGTCTTCAACCTGCGCGACTACCTCTGGAGCGGCACGCTCGGCCTGTTCGCCTTCCTCGGCCAGCTCACGGTCGTCATCTTCGTCACGCTGTTCCTGCTCGCCTCGGGCGACACCTTCAGGCGCAAGATGGTCAAGCTCGCGGGACCTCGGCTGAGCCAGAAGAAGATCACGATCCAGGCGCTCGACGAGGTCTCGACCCACATACAGCGCTATCTCCTGGTGCAGCTCGGCACGAGCATCATCGTCGGCATCGCCACCGGCCTCGCGTTCTTCGCCATCGGCCTGGCCAACGCGCCGGTGTGGGGCGTGGTCGCGGCGGTCACCAACCTGGTTCCGTACGTCGGAGCGATCGTCCTGGGCGGGGCTTCGGCACTGGTCGGCTTCATCCAGTTCGACAGCCTCGACAAGGCGCTGGTCATCGGCTTCGCCGCGTTCGCGATCCACGGCGTGGTCGGCAACGTGATCACGCCGTGGTGGACCGGCCGCGCCAGCCGCATGAGTCCATTCGCGGTCTTCATCGGCGTGCTCGCCTTCGGCTGGCTCTGGGGCGCGGTCGGGCTGATTCTCGGCACGCCGATCCTGATGGTCGTGAAGACGGTCTGCGACCGGATCGAGCAGCTCAAGCCGGTCGGCGAGTTCCTCGGCGCGTGACGCACGCGCGCCGCCGGGAGCTCGGCTAGGCCGGCGGCAGCGGCGCCGTCACGAGCGCTGGCGTGAGGCCGATGGTTTCCGACGCCAGCGACGGCGGCGCTGCCAGCGGCGACGACGCCGGCGCGACGGCGGCCGCTGCGGTCGGCGCGCTGTCCGAGGACAGAGGCACTTCGGCCGCGACGCGCCCGAGCGACTGGCCACGCAGGGCCTCGATCTCGCGCTGCTGTCGCTGCGAACGCAGGATCAGCCAGCCGAACAGCGCACCGGCCAGGGCGCCGCCCTCGCCGCTCGCTGCGCCGCCGACGATCGCTCCGATGACGATCGCGATCAGCAGAATCATCGCTCGCTCCCTTGTCGTTGTGCGAACGACTCTAGCGGCGGCTTTTGCGAAGTGCCCCCGCCGACGAGGGAAGCGCTCGCCCGATCGCCGGGGGCGCGGCAGATGCGCCGGACGGTGGCGCGTCGCGCGACTCGCTGCCGCTCAGTCGCAATCGATGCGAACGATCTTGCCGACCAGGCCGAGCGACTGCGTCAACACGTCGCCGAAGAATGCGGTGTCGCTGACGAACGAGAGCGATCCGGCGAGGCGGAAGCGACCGGCCGACTCGGCGTGGCCGCGAACGTTCATGAATGTCAGGCGCCGCTTGTCGCCGCCGTCGACGTTCATGATCCACCAGTCGGCGCCTTGCAGCTGCCACGGAAAGATGTCGGCGCCGGCGCCGGTCATGTAGACGATGCTCTTGCCGTCGGGCGTGAACGTCGGCGCCTGGGCGAAGCTTTCCTGGGTCAGCTCGCTGATGACGCCGCTCTCGATGTCCATCGTGTAGATGCGCGAGGCAAACAGGTTCTTGCTGACGTAGGTGCTGTAGAAGGCGATCGTCTTGTTGTCGCCGGCGATCGACTCGATCTCGCCGCCCTGATCGACATCGCCGGGAACGATGCTGCGCACGTTCTCGAGATGCGGCTCGGGCTCGGCGACGAAGTCGGCGACCTTGAACGCGTACGCGCCGGCGAACAGATTGAGGTCGAACAGGCGCGGCGCCTTGATGCGCTCGGTCCAGACGAACTTGCTGCCGTCGGGCGAGAACGCGGCGTGCGTGATCGCATGGTCGTAGCCTTGCGGCAGGCCGTAGAGCTTCCAGGCGCGCGCGCCGTCGCGCGTCACGATCCAGTAGTCGGTGTACGCGCCGTAACCCGGGATGGCATCGATCGAGCTGCGCTCGTGCTCGTTCTGCTCCACGAGAAGCACCAGCAACGCGCCCGCCGGATGCCATGCGGCGGGGAAGTGATGGCGGTCGTCGCGCCAGGCGGCGAAGGCGACGCGGCGCTCGCGGCCACCGTCTGCGTCGGCGATGAAGGCGTGATAGTGGCCATCCTTGGCCATGCGGCCGTAGGCGATCGTCGCCGTCGCTGCGTTCCACTTCGCGCCGATGCGGCCGTCGCTGCCGAAGTCGGCCATTCGCACCGGGGCGCGGCACGCCGCACTGGCGACAGACGTCGCGACGACGGCGCCGGCAAGCGCCGGCCAGGCGAGCGCAAAGACGAGAGTGAGCGCCGCTCGCGTTCGCGCCATGCCGCCGCGGCGCGCCTAGAACGCGAGCCGATGCTCGAGCGCGGGCAGCTGGCTGCGCACCGAAGCGATCCGATCGCGGCTGAGCTCGGCCGTGACGACGCCTTCGCCTTCCTCGCGACAGGCGACGATCTCGCCCCACGGGTCGACCACCAGGCTGTGGCCGAACGTGCGCCGACCGTTCTCGTGCTTGCCGCCCTGCGCGGCAGCGACGACGTAGCACTGGTTCTCGATCGCGCGGGCGCGCAGCAGCACCTCCCAGTGCGCCGCGCCGGTGGTGTAGGTGAAGGCCGACGGCACCGAAAGCAGGTCGCACGGCGGCCTGACGAGCGCGCGGTACAGCTCGGGGAAGCGCAGGTCGTAGCAGATGCTCAGGCCGACGCGCCAGCCGTCGGCGTCGAACGCGACCGGCGCTCGCCCGGCGCGCAGCGTCCGCGCCTCGTCGTAGCGCTCGCGGCCGTTGTCGTACGCGAACAGATGCATCTTGTCGTAGCGCGCGACCTGCTCGCCGGCGGGCGAGAAGACCAGGTTCGCGTTCATGACGCGATCATCGGCATCGGCGGACGCAAGGGCGGCCCGGATCGGCAGCGTGCCGCCGATCAGCCAGACGCGATGGCGCCGGGCGGTCTCGGCGAGCATGTGCTGGATCGGGCCGTCGCCTGCGACCTCGGCGACGGCGAGCTTGTCGCGATCGCTCTGGCCGAGCAGGCAGAAGTACTCGGGCAGGACGACCAGAGCAGCACCTTCCTCGGCAGCCTGGGCGACGAGCCGGCGCGCCGCGTCGAGGTTGTCGGCGACGCGTGGCGTCGAGACCATCTGCACGGCGGCGATCTTCATCGGGTGGCTCCTCAACGCGTGACGGTGGCTGCGGGTGTCGGCGCCGCCGGGGTCGCGTCTCCGGGCGTCGCGGCGTCGCCGACGAGGTTGCGCTCGACGCGCTCGACTTTCGGGTCGTCCCACGGGCCGGTGACGTGGAATTCGCGCGTGTTGGCCGCCGCGAGCGGCTTCCTGAGAAAGTACTGGGCCAGGAACGTGCCGAGGCCGAGCGCCGGGTTGATCACCGCGAACGCGAGCGACGCCGTGCCGGCGTCGATCTCCGGAACGACAACGACGCGCAGGTCTTCGGTCTCGCGAACCAGGTCGGCGCTGCCTTCCATCAGCACCGCCGCGGCGGCACCGCGCATGCGCAGGTTGTTGGTGGACGCCTGGCCGTCGCCGATCCGGACGTCGCCGACGACGTTGTCGAAGGCGAAGCCCTCGGCGAACAGATCGCGGAAGTCGAACGACAGGCGACGTGGCAGCGATTGCAGGCTGAGCACCCCGAGCAGGCGGGCCGCGCCCGGGCCGGCCTTCAGAAACTGGCCCGAGTCGATCGCCACCGCGACCGTGCCGGTCATCTTCGCGTAGTCGGGCGACAACGGCGAGCCCGGCCAGGACACTGTGCCGGTGAGCGAGCCCTTGCCGCCGCTGATCACCCGGCCCATGCCGAGGCGCTCGAGCAGCGCGCCGCTGTCGGCGAGGGCGAGGGTGAAATTCATCGCCGCGCGACGTGGCGCACTGGCGGCCGTTGCGGCGCCGCCACCCCAGGTGCCGGTCGCGGCGAACTGCGCCTCGGGCATCGTCAAGTTCAGCTTGGAGAGCTGCCACTCGCGTGCGACGTCGGGGCTGCCGGCGCCGCGGTTGGTCGCTTCGATCTCGAGCCGGCCGAGACGCTTGCCGCGCAGCTCGAAATCGTCGACGACGATGTCGAGCGCGGGGATCGATGTCGCCGGATCGTCGAGCAGGCGCTCGACCTTCTCGTCCTCTCCCTTGGGCAGGGCGAGACGGGCGAGACGGGCGAAGACGCGGCCGGCGCCGGCGCCGCCGCGACGCGCCGGCCGGTACTCGACATAGCCGTCGAGCTGGTCCGCGTTGACGTTGCCGCGCCAGAGGTCGCCGGCTCGCGACAGCCCAGCGGTCACGTTGTCGAGGCGCCGCCCGCCGACGGCGAGCTCGCCGACTCGCAACGCGATCGCGTCGGGAACGTAGCCGGCGCCGCCGCTGGCATCGAAGACCAGCGGCGCCGGGGCGCCGCCGGCCGTTCCCTGTCGTGCCGGCTCGCCTTGCAGGTGGGCGAGCGCGGCCTGCCATGCGTCGACATCGAGGCGCTTGATCGCGACGCTGGCGGCGACGCCGCTGGCCGGAAGCGCCGGCAGGTCGAGCGCGTCGCCCGGCATCGGCTCGACGAAGCGATCGCCGCGTGCTTCGGTGACGCGGATCGCGCCGCGCACGACGCGCGCGCTGTCGCCGCTCGTTTCGCGAACGAACTGCGCCTGCAGCAGGCCGCCGAGATCGACCTGCAGCGCCTCGCGCACGGGTGCCGCGGCGTCGCCGGCCGGTGGCGCGGCGCCGTCCTCGGGGCCGGTGCGGATGCGCAGCGCAAGCGGAGTCGCGGCCGCCTTCGCGAGCGGCGCGGGCAGGTCGACGGCGAGGCCGACGAGGTTGCTCGCGACGCTGATCTGCGGCCGCCCGGCGACGAAGGCGAGCGTGCCGCGATAGCTGGTCTGGCCGCTCAGCGATCCGGCGAGGCGCGCGAGCGATCCGAGCTCGGGCGATTGGCGCAAGGCTTCGGCGCTGACCGTGCCGCGACCGCTGAAGCGCTGCCCTTCGCCGCCGCTCAGGCCGGCGCTCGATCCGCCTTCGAAGGCGATCTCGCCGCCGAGCGTGCGCGCGCTCGCGCCGCTGACGACGAAGCCCTTCTGGCTGAAGTCGACGCGTGCCTTCGCCGACGCGAGCAGCGGCGTGTCGGGCGTCATGCGGACGTCGTTGCCGGCCAGCACCAGGCTGCCGCTGACACCGGTTTCAGCCGAGCGCGCCAAGGGCATCGCCAGGACGAGCTTGAGCTCCGCCGGCCCGGTCGCGGTCGCCGCCGCCAGCGCCTTGCCGGTCCAGCGCCCGACCGGGGTCGTGTCGACGAAGCGCAGCATCTCGGCCAGCGGCCCGCGCGCGACACCCTCGATGTCGAGCCGCGCGTTGCTGCCGAGCTCGGGAATCCGGCCCTGCAGAGCGCTCCACTCGATGCCGCCGAGATGCGCCTTGGCGGCGCGGATCTCGAGCGTCGAGCGATCGACGACGAGCTCTGCCGAACCGCCGGTGAGTGGCGGCCAGACGTCGCGGGCCGCCGACGAGGCGACGCTCGCCGTCGTCGAGACCGGCTCGCCCGGCACATAGGCGAAGCTGAGGCCGTCGACCTTGGCGGCGATGCGGAAGTCGCCGTCGCGCGCGACCTTGGCATCGTGGAACGGAAAGTCCCACAGGTCGCCGCGGACACGCACCGACGCGCTCGTGATCGTGCCGGCGCGGACGGCACGGGCGACGTAGCTGCGCACGCCTTCGGGCAGGCCGAGCGGCAGGTAGCGCGCGGTGCGCGCGGCGACGCCGTCGACCAGACGCCCGTCGAGCTCGAGCTCGCCCGGATAGCGGCCGCCGCGACCGACGCCGCTGCCGTTGCCGCTGCGCCAGGTCGCGCTCAGCTCGCCTTTGGCGTCGGCATTGGCGAAGGTCGCGCTCGCGACCCGGACCGTGACCTTCGACGCGGCACCGTCGGCAGGGCGCTCGATCTTCCAGGCGAGCTTGGCGTCGAGGTGTTCGAGCGGCAGCTCGCGCTCGCCGAACACGCCGGGCAGGTCGAGGTGGCCGGCGTGCATGTTGATCTGCGCCTGGCCGCCGCTCTCGTTGGCGTCGAGCTGGATCGCGGCGTTGCCGAGACCGGGGCGGCCGATCGCGTCGGCCTCGGACGACGGCCGTGCGCTCAGCGACAGACCGCTCAGCAGGCCCTTGACGCGATAGTGCGCGGGTGCATCGAGCGGGCCGTCCCAGCGCGTGCGCAAGTCGCTGATCGTGCCCCGCGGGCGGACATCGGCGAGCAACTGGCGCACCGCGGCGCCGATCGGCACGCGCGTGCCGATCTCGGCCATGACACCGACGTCGAGCCGCTCGGCGTCGAATTCGCCGCTGCCGACGGCGCCGCTCTCGCTCTCGCGCCAGGCGACGCGCAGATCACCCTTCGGCCAGGTCAGTCCGTCGCCGGTGCGAAAGCCGAAGCCTCGCACCGCGACGCTGGTGCGATCGCCGATCCGCTCGGCGTCGATCCGGCCTTCGATCTGCTCGAATTCGAGCGGCTCCACGCTCTTGTCGAGGCGCAGCGTGACGGCGCGCAGGGCGACGTCGGCCGAGACGCTGGTCGGCTGGCCGACGCGCACCTCGAACCAGGCGCGCAGCGCCCCGTCGCCCTCGCTCAGCTCGAACGGCAGCGTGACGCGGCGGCGCAGCTCGCTCAGGTCGGCACGCGGCAGATCGGCGTAGGCCGTGCCGCTCCACAGGCGCCAGGCGCCGCTCTTGGCGAAGAGGGGCTGGGTGAAGCGGCCGCGCAGGCTGAAGCGCTCGCCCCAGCCGGCCGGCGGCGTCGCGTCGAGGCGAATGTCGTGTTCGCGCAGACCGTTGCGAACCACCAGCTCGACGTCGCCGAGGACCAGCGGTGGCGCAGCGCGGGCGTCGTCGATCCAGCGCACGGCGCCGGCGCGAATCACGAACTCGTGCTGCTTGAAGAACCAGTCGGCGACAACGTCGTCGTCCTCGGTTCCCGGGGCGGCGGCAAAGTCGAGGCCGGCGACGCGAATCCGGCCGTTCCGGTCGCGCCGCACGTCGAGGCTCGCGCCATCGATCAGCAGCTGATCGAAGCGTGGCTCGAGGGCGAGCAGCGAGCGTGGCGAAAGCGCGGCGAACACGCGCGGCAAGGTCAAGGCGACGCGCTGCTCGGCATCGAGGATCGTGACCTCGCGCAGCTCGATCGCCGGCACCCAGCCGCTCGAAGGCGCCGCGATCGCGCCGATTCGCACACGAGTGCCGATCATCCGGCCGGCGCGAGCCTCGATGGCCGGACGCCACTCCTCGATGTGCGGCAGAATCAACCAGTGCAGTGAGAGCCAACCGACGAACAGCGTCGCCGAGGCCACGAACAGGAGCCAGAGCAAGGCGCGCGCGGTCCAGCGCAAGCGGGCGAAGCGCCGAACCGGCGCGGCGCCGCGAGTGGAAGGACCGGCCGCACCGGGAGGCGAATTCGAAGACATGAAGACAGCGTTGCGCCGGCCGGCAGAGCGTCGGAGATGCGATCGAAGCGCCCACCGGCGAAGACTGCTGGCACGGCCGCGACTGCATCGACGTCTCGCGCCGGTCGAGTCAATCTAGCATAGAGCCTCGCACGCATCGATGGCGTCCCCCGCTGCTTCGACCCCGATAGCGACCGCTCTTCATGGCGGGATAGCGTTCCGTGACATGGCCCGCGCTTCGCACAGCCGCTTCGTGCAGCGCATCCGCCGTCGCTACGCCGGCGAGCTCGCTCTGGTGCCGGCCGGCTTGCCGGGCCGGGAGACGATCGCCGTCCTCATCGATCGCCTGCAGGCAGATGGCGCGAGCCTTGCGGCGGCGCTCAGGATCGCGCGCCAGCTGACGCTCGAGCGGCTCGCCGTGCTCGACATCGAGGAGGGCGCGAGCGTCGCCGACATCACCCGCGCCATGACCGAGCTCGCCGAGACGACGCTCGAGCTGGCCCTCGCCCGCACCCTCGCCGACCAGGACGCGCGCTTCGGCGTGCCGCGCGACAGCCACGGCAACCGGATCGATTTCTGGGTCGTCGGCATGGGCAAGCTCGGCGCGCGCGAGCTCAACGTCTCGTCGGACATCGACCTCGTCTACGTCTACGAGGGCGCCGGCGAGACCGATGGCGCCAACTCGATCAGCGCGCACGAATACTTCACCCAGGTGGCGCGCGGCCTCTACGCGCTGATCGGCGAAGTGAGCGAGGACGGCTTCGTCTTTCGCGTCGACCTGGCGCTCAGGCCCAACGGCAACTCGGGGCCGCCGGTCGTCAGCCTGGCGATGCTCGAGGACTATCTCCAGGCGCACGGGCGCGAATGGGAGCGCTTCGCCTGGCTGAAGAGCCGGGTTGTCGCGCCGCGGGCCAGCATCGCGAGCGGGCGGGCGAACGCCCTCAAGACGCTGGTCACGTCTTTCGTCTATCGCCGCTATCTCGACTACGGCGTGTTCGAGGGACTGCGCCGGCTGCACGTGAAGGTGCGCGACGAGGCGCAGCGGCGCGCCGCCGGCCGGCCCGAGCGCGCCAACGACGTCAAGCTCTCGCGCGGCGGCATCCGCGAGATCGAGTTCATCGTCCAGCTGCTGCTGGTGGTCCGCGGCGGTCAATTCCCCGAGATCAGGACGCGCTCGACGCTGAAGGCGATCGACAAGCTCGCCGCCGGCGGCCTGATGCCGCGCGCGACCGCCGAACGCCTCGCCGACGCCTACACCATGCTGCGCCGGATCGAGCATCGGATCCAGTACCTCGACGACCAGCAGACGCACATCCTGCCAACCGACGACGGTGACCTCGACTGGATCGCCGCCAGCCTCGGCTACTCCGCCGACGGCGGCACCTGCGCGATGCTCGACCTGCTCGGCGTCGCGCGCGAGTCGGTCGCGACCGAATTCGATCGCCTGCTCCACGACGGCCGCAAGGCGAGCGGCGCCGCCGGCTGTCGCAACTGCGGACCGGCGCCGCTGCCGATCGACGCCGAAGCGTTTCTCGCCGCCTTGCCGCCAGAGCTGCGCGCGCGCGTCGCGCCGCTGTGCGAGCACCCCCGGATCCGCGTCCTGCGCGACGAGAGCAAGGTGCGCCTCGCGCACCTGATCGCCAACGCCGCGCAGGCGGTGCACGACGGGCGCTGCTCGCTCGGCGCCGCGGTGCAGTTCGTCGACTGGGTCGAGCCGCTGCTGCGGCGCGAGAGCTACCTGGCGCTGCTGACCGAGCGGCCCGAGGTGCAGAACCGGCTGCTGCGCCTGCTCGGCCTGGCGCGTTGGCCGATGCGCTACCTGATGCTGCACCCCGGCGTGATCGACGAGCTCGCCGACGAGCGGCTGCTGCACGATCGCTTCGACCCGGTGGCGTATCAGCGCGAGCTCGAGGAACGCCACGCCGGCTGGCAGCGCTCGAGCCAGGCGGACGAGGAGCTTCTGCTCGACACCCTGCGCCGCGCCCATCACGCCGAGGTGTTCCGCACGCTGGTGCGCGATGTCGAGGGCCACATCACCGTCGAGCAGGTCGCCGACGATCTCTCGGCGCTTGCCGACGCGACGCTGGCGTGCGCCATGCGCTGGGCCTGGAAGCACCTGAGGATCGCCCATCGGCCCGAGCCGCAGCTCGCGGTCATCGCCTACGGCAAGCTCGGCGGCAAGGAGCTCGGCTACGGCAGCGACCTCGACGTCGTCTTCGTCCACGACGACCCCGAGACCGACGCCGACAAGGCGGCCGAGGTCTACGGCGCTTTCGTTCGCAAGCTGATCGCCTGGCTGACCATGCGTACCCCCGCCGGGGAGCTGTTCGACATCGACACGGCGCTGCGGCCGAACGGCAACTCGGGCCTGCTCGTCACCTCGATGACCTCGTTCGAGAACTACCAGACCGGGCGCGGCAGCAACACCGCGTGGACCTGGGAGCACCAAGCGCTGACGCGAGCGCGCTGGTGCGCCGGACTGGCTCGGATCGCGCCGCGTTTCGAGACGGTGCGGCGCGGCGTCCTGGCGGCACCGCGTGACCTCACTGCCCTGCGCGCCGAAATCCAGGCGATGCGCGAGAAGGTGCGCGCCGCGCATCCGGTCAAGAGCGGTGTGTTCGACGTCAAGCACAGCCCGGGCGGCATGATGGACGTCGAGTTCGCGGTCCAGGCGCTGGTCCTCGGCCACAGCGCGAGTCATCCCGGCCTCCTCGACGACGTCGGCAACATCGCCCTGCTGCATCGCGCCGAGGCGGCCGGGCTGCTCCTGGCCGGCGTCGGTGCGGCCGCGGCGGATGCTTATCGCGACCTGCGCCGGGCCCAGCACCGGGCCCGTCTCGACGAGCAACCGACCCAGGTCGAGCCGGCAGGGATGGCCGAACAGAGCGGCGCCGTCGTCGCCCTCTGGCGTGCCGTCTTCGGCTGAGGGCGGCCGCGCCTGGGTCGCGCTTGCCGGCTTGCTCGGCCTCGGCGCGGTCCTGGCCTGGCCGATCGACCCGGCAGCGATCGACTGGCAGCCGGCGCGCGCCGCGAGCGAGCCGTGGCGCGCGCTCTCGGCGGCGTCGGTCCACTACAGCGCGATGCATCTTGGCGCCAATCTCGCCGGCCTGGTCCTGGTGGCGCTGCTCGGCTGGTTCGCGCGCGTGCCGTGGCAGAGCGCGGCGGCGTGGCTGATCGCCTGGCCGCTGACGCAGCTCGGCCTGCTCGCCCGGCCCGACCTGCTCCACTACGGCGGCCTCTCGGGCGTGCTGCACGCCGGAGTGGCCTGCGTCGCCTGGTGGCTCATCGTTCACGAGCATGGGCGACGCCGTGCGATCGGCGCGCTGACGCTCGCGCTGGTCGCGATCAAGGTGCTGAGCGAGACGCCCTGGGGACCGGCGCTGCGTCATCCAGCGGGCTGGGACATCGCCACAGCGCCGTTCGCGCACGCGAGCGGGCTGGTCGCGGGTCTGGCATCAGCAGCGCTGCTCGATCTGGTCGATCGCCTGCGCCGCGGCGATGGCGCGGGCGTTGCCGGCAATACCTAGGATCGTGCTGATGAGCGAGCGCAAGTCTCACCTCGACGCCCTCGCGGTCGGCTCGCTCGTCTTCTGCTGCTTCCTCTGGGGCCTGAACCAGGTCGCCGCGAAGGCGGCGCTTCCGGAAGTGCCCGCGCTCTGGCAGGCGGCGCTGCGCTCGAGCGGCGCCGCGATCCTGGTCTGGCTCTGGGCGCGAGCGCGCGGCATCGCCCTGTTCGAGCGCGACCGGACGCTCGGTGGCGGCCTGATCGCCGGCGCTCTCTTCGCCGCCGAGTTCTTCTGCATCTTTATCGGCCTGCAGTTCACGACCGCGTCGCGGATGGTCGTTTTCATCTACATCTCGCCCTTCGTCGTCGCCCTCGGCATGCCGCTGATCGCGCGCTCGGAACGACTTCGCCGGCTCCAGGGCGCCGGCCTCGTGCTCGCGTTCGCCGGCGTCGCCTGGGCCTTCGCCGAGGGCTTCTCGCGCCCCGCTGCCGGGCCGCAGCAGTGGCTCGGCGACGGCCTCGGCGTCCTCGCCGGCGTGCTCTGGGGCGCGACGACGCTGGCGATCCGCGCCTCGACGCTGAGCCAGGCATCGCCGGAGAAGACCTTGCTCTATCAGCTCGCCGTCTCGGGAGCGCTGCTCCTGGCCGCGGCGCTGGCGAGCGCGCCGCCGCTGTCGCTTCATCTTTCGGCCCTGGCGTGGAGCTCGCTCGGGTTTCAGATCGTCGTCGTCAGCTTCGCCAGCTACCTGCTCTGGTTCTGGCTGATTCGCCACTACCCGGCGACGCGCCTGGCGTCGTTCACGATGCTGACGCCGGTGTTCGGACTCGTCCTCGGCGCGGTTCTGCTGGCCGAGCCGGTGACGGCGCGACTGCTGTTCGCGCTCGCGACGGTCGCCGCCGGCATCTATCTCGTCAATCGCAAGACGTGATCCGGGTCGTCGCCTCGATCGCGCTGCGCCTGGCCGGCTGCGTCGCCATCGCCTGGGCCGCAAAGCGCTGGCTCGGCAACGTCGCGATGGTGACCGTGCTGCCGATCTTCGGCATCGCCCTCGCCAAGCCCATCATCGAGCTGGCGAGCGAGATCGGCCAGGCGATGAAGCGCGCCCACTGGCGCGACGTCGAAGGACAGCGCTTCGCCTTTCGCGGCCAGCCGGTCAGCGTCGTCAGCGACGCCGACAAGCGCCGCTGGGTCCGCCTCGCCGACGTTCGCGCGATCGCGGGATTCACCGCCAGCGAGGGCGCGCTCGAGCTGACTTACCCGGGCGGCACGCGGCGCTTCGCCAAGGCTGCGGAGCTTCACTTGAGCGACGAAGCGCTGCTCGCGCACCTGCGCAAGGAACGATCGCCCGATGCCATGCGGCTCGCTACCTGGGTCGAGCGCGAGATCGCCTTTCCGGCGCGACGCGAGCGAGAGCGGCTCGGCATCCATGCCGAGGCGGTCGACTTCCACCGCAGCGACTAGGGGCATGCGCCAGGTTTCGGAGATCGGCTGTCGGCAGCCGGCCGCCGGCAGCCGAGCACCTGCGCTCAGCGGCGGATGCGCTCGACCAGCGCGGTGGTCGAGTAGCCGTCGAGGAAGGGCAGCGCCTGCGCCTGCCCGCCCCAGCTTCGCACGAGCTCGGTCTCGGCC
>Ga0070670_100000515_pt1 | contig 30924 bp, 28 predicted proteins | sample KBSS63metaG_FD_64665 | JGI IMG/M metagenome (GOLD analysis project Ga0070670, IMG submission 64665) | Switchgrass rhizosphere microbial communities from Kellogg Biological Station, Michigan, USA - KBS S6-3 metaG | ecosystem: Host-associated > Plants > Roots > Rhizosphere > Soil ... | reverse complement strand
AGGAGATGCGCTCGATCGAAAGACCTGCCGCGCCGGCGGAGACGCCCAGCAGTTCCGCGTCGGCCTCCTTCATGTTGGTGGCCGAGATCCGCTGGACGGCGCGCACTGGCCGCACCTGGCGTTTTTCCAGTTCGGCATAGAGCGAGGCCGCGACGACCGAGGGATCGGGCAGGAATTCGCCTGACACACTGGCATGTTCGATCGCCAGCGGCTGGTCGTCGGCGATGCGCAGGCGACTCAGCCGCGAGACTTTCGTGTCGGCGGCAAGGCCGAGGATCATCATTTCGTCGGGCGAGGGCGTGTGGATGCCCTTGTGCAGCCATTGCGACCGCGCCTTCATGCCGCGCCGTGCCATGTCCTCGGTAAACGAGGTCAGTTGCGACAGCTTCTGCTCGACCTTGGAGACCGGCTTGCTGACGAAGGTGCCGGAGCCATGGCGGCGCACCAGCAGGCCGTCGGTCACCAGGTTGTCGATCGCCTTTCGCACCGTCACACGGCTGACGGCGGCGTATTCGGCGATGTCGCGTTCGGGCGGCAGGGCGTCGCCCTGTTTCAGGGTGCCGGCCCTGACGGCTTCCTCCAGCGTCCGGCGCAGCTTGACGTAGAGCGGGCCGGTGCCGGCGGACTGCATCCGGGCCGGCGAAAAGATCAGGCTGAGGTCGCCGGTCATGCACAGCACCTTTCGTCCTCTGCGGCGAGGGCAACCGCAAAGGACACGGCCCCCTGCAGCGCATCGCCCTTTGGTTCGGCCAGCAGGGCCCGATGCGCCGGGCTCAGCCAGGGACGATAGGCGGCGGACAGACCGCCCAGCAGGCAGACGGTGTCGCACTCCGGCCAGAGCAGCGCGTCGAGGCTGCGGTCGATGTCGGACGCGGCCTTCGCGACGATCCTCGTTGCAACCGCATCGCCTGCGATGGCGTGCTCGAAGACAACAGGGGCGTAGCGGGCGAATTCCCGAGGCTTGGCGGCATGGGCGAATTCGACGACATCTTGCGGGTTGTTGGCGAATTCGGCCATGACGATGCGGGTCAATGGGGTTGCTGTCTCGACGCCGTCATGGGCAAGCAGCGCGATCTCGAGAAGGTCGCGGCCGAGGCGAGCGCCGCTCGACTGGTCGCCGATGACGAAGCCCCAGCCGCCGATCTCGGTGACCTTGCCGTTGCGCCGCGCGCCATAGACGGAACCGGTGCCGAAGGCGCCGACGACGCCGTCCGAATGCCCGAGCGCCCCTTGCAGGGCGATCAGCGAGTCTGTGACGACGTCGGCTCTCGCAAAGGGCAGGGCCGTCCGGATCTTTTCGCCGTGCAGGCCGACATTGGCACCGGCAACGCCGAGGACGGCGGCGCTGTGCTCGGCCAGCGACGGATCGAGTCCGGCATCCGCAAAGGCGGCGCGGCTGGAGCGGACGATGTTTTCAAGTGCGCCGTCGGGATCGCTCATGATGTTGGCAGCTCCGGCAACGCCGCGTCCCACGATGGTCCCCGTTGCATCCGCCACGGCGGCGCGGCAGCTTGTCCCGCCGCCGTCTATGCCGATTGCATACTTGGTCATGTACCCCTCCGGACGCCGTCTGGTTTCCGCTTTTTCAGTACCATACCAAAAAAATACCATTTACCAAGTCCCAAGAGTTCTGGTGATAATTGTTTTTATTTCGTTGTTTTGTTTGATGATTTTCTGTTTCGGAGAAATATCGGGTCACAAAAGTTAAATTCGACTGGACAATTGGTATTTTTTTGGACTTAATTCCGATCAAGGGAACAGCATTGATGACATCGGCGGAACCGGCAAAAAAACAGCCGGCGCCATATGGATGGCAACGATCGTCGGTAATGCCAGAACGAGGAGCGGGTCGAATTTCGATACCCGCAGCTGGGCATTGCAGCGTTTCCTGATTGATATGTGTCCCGGCTGTGGTTTCAGACGGGATGGGGTGCCCGGCCTCAAGGCCGATCGGTGCTCGTTTCAGATCGAAAACGGCGTCTTGTGACGCCAGGAACAGGAGAGGGAAAAAATGACACAGAAAATTCTGAAGGGCATTCTGCTCGCATCGAGCCTTTTGAGCTCGGCTGGGTTCGTCCATGCTGCCGACGTGACCTTGAACGTCGAGAGCTGGCGTAACGACGATCTGTCGATCTGGCAGACGAAGATCATCCCGGCTTTCGAAGCCAAGAACCCCGGCATCAAGATCACCTTTTCGCCGACCGCACCGACCGAATACAACGCTTCGCTGAACGCCAAGCTCGATGCCGGCTCCGCAGGCGACATCATCACCTGCCGTCCTTTCGACGCGTCGCTCGATCTCTTCAACAAGAAGCACCTCGTCGACCTGACGACGCTGCCGGGCATGGACAACTTCTCGTCGGTCGCCAAGGCCGCCTGGTCCACGGATGACGGCAAGTCGACCTTCTGCGTGCCGATGGCTTCGGTCATCCACGGCTTCATCTACAACAAGGACGCCTTCGAAAAACTCGGCATCTCTGTTCCGAAGACCACCGACGAATTCTACGCCGCGCTCGACAAGATCAAGGCCGACGGCACCTATATCCCGATGGCCATGGGCACCAAGGATCTCTGGGAAGCCGCCACCATGGGCTACCAGAACATCGGCCCCAACTACTGGAAGGGCGAAGAAGGCCGCGTTGCGCTGATGGAAGGCAAGCAGAAGCTGACCGACGCCGACTGGGTCGAGCCCTACAAGCAGCTCGCCAAGTGGAAGCCTTACCTCGGCGACGGCTTCGAAGCTCAGACCTATGCCGACAGCCAGAACCTCTTCACGCTCGGCCGCGCCGCCATCTATCCGGCCGGCTCTTGGGAAATCGCCCTGTTCACCAGCCAGGCCCAGTTCAAGATGGGCGCTTTCCCGCCACCGGTGCCGAAGGCCGGCGACCAGGGCTACATCTCGGATCATCCGGATATCGGCGTTGGCCTGAACGCCAAGTCGGCGCATCCGGAAGAAGCCAAGAAGTTCCTCTCCTGGGTTGCCTCGTCCGAGTTCGCCGACATCTACGCCAACGCGCTGCCGGGCTTCTTCAGCCTGAACTCGACGCCGGTCAAGATGACAGATCCGCTGGCGCAGGAATTCGTGTCCTGGCGCGGCCCTTACAAGTCGACGGTCCGCTCGACCTACCAGATCCTGTCGCGCGGCACGCCGAACCTCGAGAACGAAACCTGGGTTGAATCGGCCAACGTCATCAACGGCACCGATACGCCGGATGCCGCTGCCAAGAAGCTGCAGACTGGCCTCGACAGCTGGTTCAAGCCTGCCAAGTAAGTAGCTTACCCTCCCCTTGAGGGGGAGGGTCGGCCCGACGGGCCGGGGTGGGGTGATCCTTCAGCGTGTAGCGTCACCCCCACCCGCAGCTTCGCTGCGACCTCCCCCCTCAAGGGGGAGGTACCGTGATCATGCTGTGCCCGCGCAAGCACCAAAAAAACAGGCAAAGCCATGAGCGACATCACCACTTCAGCGGCCCTGCAGCCGGTCTCGATCAAGCGCCATCGGCGCTGGCACATTATCGTGTTCCTGTTCCCGGCTTTCCTGGTCTACACGGCGGTCATGATCCTGCCGCTGGTCGAGACCCTGCGGCAGTCCTTCTATAACCTTGTCGACGGCCAGTTGGCCTTTGTCGGCCTTGCCAATTTCAAGGTGCTGTTCGGCGATGCCAGATGGGCCCATGATTTCTGGAATGCGCTGCGCAACAACCTGATCTTCTTCGCCATCCATATGTGCGTCCAGAATCCGATCGGTGTCGCGCTGGCCGCCATGCTGTCCCTGCCGAAGCTGCGCTTCGTCACCTTCTATCGCACCGCCATTTTCCTGCCGACGCTGCTATCCTTCGTCATCGTCGGCTTCATCTGGAAGCTGATCCTGTCGCCGCTCTGGGGCGTCACCCCATGGATGATGGATCTGGTCGGCCTGAAGGCCTTCTTCAGCCCATGGCTCGGCAAGCCGAGCTCGGCGCTGATCGCCGTGGCGCTGATCTCCGTCTGGCAATATGTCGGCATTCCGATGATGCTCATCTATGCGGCGCTGCTCAACATCCCGGACGAGGTGATCGAGGCCGCCGAATGCGATGGCATCACCGGCTGGAGCCAGTTCTGGAAGATCAAGCTGCCGCTGGTGCTGCCGGCGATCGGGATTATCTCGATCCTGACTTTCGTCGGCAATTTCAATGCCTTCGACCTGGTTTATACCGTGCAGGGTGCGCTTGCCGGGCCGGATGGATCGACCGATATCCTGGGCACGCTGCTTTACCGGACCTTCTTCGGCTTCCAGCTGCAGCTCGGCGACCGCTCGATGGGGGCAACCATTGCCACCGTGATGTTCCTGATCATCCTTGCCGGCGTCTCCTTCTACCTGTTCATCGTCCAGCGGCGCATCCGCCGCTACCAGTTCTGAGGCGGCACCGATGTCCAAGGCACGCTCATCCAACATCCGCACCGGTCTCGTGCATCTGGCCCTGCTCAGCTACACGCTGATCGCGTTGTTTCCGGTGTTCCTGACCGTCATCAACTCGTTCAAGGATCGCGGCGCGATCTTCCGTTCGCCGATGATGGTGCCGACACCCACGAGCTTCAGCCTGATCGGCTACCAGACGGTGCTGGGGCAGGGCAATTTCGCCATGTACTTCCAGAACAGCATGATCGTCACCGTCGTCTCCATCGTGCTGGTGCTGCTGTTCGGGGCGATGGCCGCCTTTGCCTTGTCCGAATATCGCTTTCGCGGCAATATGGTCGTCGGCCTCTACATGGCGATCGGTATCATGATCCCGATCCGGCTCGGCACCGTCGCCATCCTGCAGGGCATGGTAGCTGCCGGTCTCGTCAACACGCTGACGGCGTTGATCCTCGTCTACACCGCGCAAGGGTTGCCGCTTGCCATCTTCATCCTGTCGGAATTCATGCGCACGGTGTCGGATGACCTGAAGAATGCCGGACGCATCGACGGGCTCAACGAGTACGCCATCTTCGGCCGCCTTGTCCTGCCGCTGATCCGGCCAGCCATGGCAACCGTCGCCGTCTTCACGATGATCCCGATCTGGAACGACCTATGGTTCCCGCTGATTCTCGCACCCGGGGAATCGACCAAGACCGTGACGCTCGGCAGCCAGATCTTCATCGGCCAGTTCGTCACCAACTGGAATGCGGTGCTGGCAGCCCTGTCGCTCGCCATCCTGCCGATCCTGGTCCTCTATGTCATCTTCTCGCGGCAGCTGATCCGCGGCATCACAGCGGGAGCCGTCAAATGAGTGTGTCGGACAAGCCGATCCGCGTGCTGGTCGCCGGTCTCGGCAATATGGGCCGCAGCCATGCGCTGGCCTATCACAACAATCCCGGCTTCGAGATCGTCGGCCTCGTCAACCGCTCCGCGCCCGTGCTCGACGAGAAGCTGCACGGCTACCAGATCCACCCGGATTTCGCGACGGCACTTGCGGAACTGAAGCCCGACCTCTGCTCCATCTGCACCTATTCCGACAGCCATGCCGATTATGCCGTGATGGCGTTTGCGGCCGGCTGCGACGTGTTCATCGAAAAGCCGCTGGCAACGACGGTGGCCGATGCCGAGCGCGTGGTGGCAGCGGCCGAGGCATCCGGCAAGAAGCTGGTGGTCGGCTATATCCTGCGCCACCATCCGTCCTGGCAGCGGCTGATCTCGGAGGCCCGCAATCTCGGCGGTCCCTATGTGTTTCGCATGAACCTCAACCAGCAATCGAGCGGCCCGACCTGGGAGACCCACAAGGCGCTGATGCAGACGACCTCCCCGATCGTCGATTGCGGCGTGCATTATGTCGACGTCATGTGCCAGATCACCGATGCCAAGGCGGTCGAGGTGCGCGGCATGGGGCTTAGGCTCTCCGACGAGATCGCGGCCGACATGTACAATTACGGCCATCTGCAGGTGAAGTTCGAGGATGGCTCGGTCGGCTGGTATGAAGCCGGCTGGGGTCCGATGATCTCGGAGACGGCCTTCTTCGTCAAGGACGTGATGTCGCCGAATGGCGCCGTGTCCATCGTCATGGACCCGAACGCCAAGTCCGACGATATCGACACCCATACCAAGACATCGGTCATCCGGCTGCACAACGCCGAGACCGGGCCGAACGGCACCTTCATCCATCCCGACCGGGACCTGCACATGGACGGCGAGCCCGGCCATCAGGAGCTCTGCGATTCCGAGCAGGCCTATGTGCTGAAAGCCATAAGTGAAAATATCGACCTGACGCGGCACATGCACGACGCCGTGCAGTCGCTTCGCATCTGCCTTGCCGCGGACGAAAGCGTGCGCAGCGGCAAGACCGTTTATTTGTAAGGATCAAAGTCTGTGGGATCGCTTCAACTGAAATCCATCCGCAAGGCCTACGGCAACCATCAGGTGCTGAAGGGGATCGACCTCGAGGTCAAGGACGGCGAGTTCGTCATCTTCGTCGGCCCGTCCGGCTGCGGCAAGTCGACCCTTCTGCGCAGCATTGCCGGTCTCGAGGATGTCACCGATGGCACCGTGCTGATCAACGGCGTCGACGTCACCACCACGCCGCCGGCCAAGCGCGGCATCGCCATGGTGTTCCAGTCCTACGCGCTCTATCCGCACCTGACGGTCAAGGACAATATGGGCCTCGGCCTCAAGCAGGCAGGCACCCCGAAGGATGCCATCGAGGCCAGCGTCTCTAAGGCCTCGGCCATGCTGTCGCTCGAGCCCTATCTCGCCCGTCGTCCAGCGGAACTCTCCGGCGGCCAGCGCCAGCGCGTCGCCATCGGCCGGGCCATCGTGCGCGAGCCGGCATTGTTCCTGTTCGACGAGCCGCTGTCGAACCTCGATGCGGCGCTGCGCGTCCAGACCCGGCTCGAGATCGCCCGCCTGCACCGCAGCCTGAAGGCGACGATGATCTACGTGACGCACGACCAGGTCGAGGCGATGACGCTCGCCGACCGCATCGTCGTGCTGAACGCCGGCGCCATCGAGCAGGTCGGAACCCCGATGGAACTCTACAACCGCCCCGCCAACGTCTTCGTCGGCAGCTTCATCGGCTCGCCGCAGATGAACATGATCCCCGGCGACAGGCTCGGCGACAGCGCCAAGACGATCGGCGTCCGCCCGGAACACATCACGCTCTCGCGCGACAGCGGCACCTGGAAGTCCAAGGTCGTCCATGTCGAGCATCTCGGGGCGGATACCATCCTCTACCTCGAAAGCGACAAGACCGGCCTTTTGACCGTCCGCCTGTTCGGCGAGCATCCGTACTCGCCAGATGAGACCGTCTACGCGACGCCGGATCTTGCGCACATGCACCGCTTTGGGGATGATGATAAGGTTATCCGCTGAAAGCAGGCTAGAGTTGTCTGTTTGATGATAGGGACGCCTGCGATTTTTTGATGCGGGGACGGGAACGGGTACCCGTCCGTCTTGGAGCATATTTTTTCAGCCTTGAGGCTTGCCATGCGCCTCGGTTGAACCAGCCACTGCTGTGGGACATGGAACGAAGGAGAATATCGATGAAAAGCGATCGCCGCGACCTCTTTGTGGGTCTGGCCCTGCTCGTTGCAGGCGTTGCTGCTTTTTTTCTTTTTCTCTATGCGACAGGTCACGACCCCGATGAGCGCCCCTTGAGCCTTCTCGAGTACGTTATAGCCGGCGCACTTGTCGGACCCGGTTTCGGTTATCTCGTCAAATGGACGAAGAGCAGAGGCCGCAGTTAAGCTGCAGACCCGCCGCCAACGGTTCGGCGCTGCTGCGGCTGTCGATCAGTCCACCGAAAGCTGCCGTGTAAGTATGCCGTTTCGCTTTGCTCGCGTTTGGCCGTCAAATAGTCCGACGCAGACCGAGGGACCTTAGCCTCACCCCAGTACGGGCCGCATGAAGCTGCGTTCGTAGCTGACGATACTGCGGTTTTTCGCCTCCAGTGCCAGTGTCGCCTGGCACTCGGCATCGGCTGCCATGCGGCCCCGGTAGTCCTCGTAGGCGGCGAAGCTCGGGAAGGAGAAGAGCGCAATCGCGACATTGCTGGCGCCTTCCGAGGGAAGGAAGTAGCCGTGATGGGTGCCGCCCATGCGGTTTACGATCGGTATCCAGCGGCGTGCATACTCCTCGAATTCCGCGATCTTGTAGGCGTCGATGATGTAGCGCAGGTGGCAGGTGATCATGGCCGTCTCCAGATATTGACTGTAGTGGCAATCAAGCCTCTGCCCCCAGTCTCTCCGTCAGTTCCTCGATGCCGGCGGCGGCTTCGATTTCGTCGCCTTTGGCCATCAGATAGAGGCCGAGGCAGAAGGCGAGGGCGGCGATGAAGAGGAGGTAGTAGGCGTGGGCCATCGGGTTGACGGCCAAGAGGCTCGTGACTGCGATGGGCGTCAGGCCGCCGAAGATGGCGTAGGCGACGTTGTAGGAGAAGGACAGGCCGGTGAAGCGGACGCGGGCCGGAAAGGCGCGGACCATGACGTAGGGGACGGCACCGACGATGCCGACCGACAGGCCCATGATGGCGTAGAGGACGAACATGACCGTCAGCGAGGTGGCGGCGTAGCTGTAGAAGGCGAAGGTGGCGGCGCCGAAGAACAGGCTGGCGGCGGTGAAGAATTTGCCCGAGCCGACGCGGTCGACGATGGCGCCGGCAGATGCCGTGCCGACGATCAGGAACAGGGTGCCGAATGAGGTCGCGGCCAGCGATTGCTGGGCGGTGTAGTGGTAGAGCTTCTGCAGGAAGGTTGCGGTCATCAGCGTGGTGACGACGATGCCGGCCGAGAGGATCCAGGTGAGCAGCATCGAGATGACGATACCGCGCGGATAGTCGCGTAGCACCGCCTTCAGCGGCAGTTCCGAGACCAGGGCGCGGCTCTTCTTCATTTCGAAAAAGATCGGCGTTTCCTGCAGCCAGCGGCGGAGATACACGGCGATCAGGCCGAAGATGCCGCCGATCAGGAAGGGAATGCGCCAGGCATAGGCGATGACTTCGTCGGGTGTGAAGACGGTGTTGATGATGGTGGCGATGAAGGAGCCCAGCAGGATGCCAAGCGTCAGGCCGGAGCAGAGGAAGCCGCATGCAAAGCCGACGCGGCGGAACGGTACGTGCTCGGCGACGAAGGTCCAGGCGCCCGGCACCTCGCCGCCGATGGCAGCCCCCTGCAGGATGCGCAGGCAGATGAGCAGGATGGGGGCGGCGACGCCGATCGAGGCGTAGGTCGGCATGGCCGCCATGCCGAGCGTCGACAGCGCCATCAGCAGCAGCGAGAAGGCGAAGACGCGCTTGCGGCCATAGAGGTCGCCAAAATGGGCGAGCACGATGCCGCCGATCGGGCGCACCAGATAGCCTGCCGCAAAGATGCCGAAGGTCTGGATCAGCACCAGCCAGTCGGGCAGATCGGGCGGGAAGAACAGCTTGCCGATGACGGTGGCGAAAAACACGAAGATGATGAAATCATAGAATTCGAGCGCACCACCGAGGGCCGCCAGGCCCAGCGTCTTGAAATCCTGGGCGGCCAGGCGGCGGGGTGCTACGGTCGGCGTCGTCTTGTATGACATGAGAATGCGCTCTGCTGAAATGATCGGGCCTCAACTCCATGGGTTGCATGCGGGATAGAGGCTGGCATTTCAAGCTGTTTTTGCTGCCGCCGGATATGCATGTCCGAGCCAGGCGGGGATCTGTCGGCAAGGGCTTGCTTCGATTGGAATCGATAGCCAGCTGTTCAGGAGCGCGATCAAATGGGATGCGTTGGCGTCGAGGAGCTGACAGCTATCTCGCGGGCTAAGCGGCGAGCGTCTTCATCGCAGGCTATGTCCCCAGCGTCATCCTCGGCCTTGTGCCGAGGATCTGCCGGGCCAACCTGATTGGCCGGGTTAGATGCTCGGGACAGGCCCGAGCATGACGAACAACGGACGAGCGGCGCGGTTTGGGCCGCCCGCGTTGCAGCTAGGCCGCAAACGTCATCAGGCGGGCGCGTTCGCTGAGGATGTAGTGGCAGGCGCTGGCAGCCTCGCGCCCCTTCACCAGGAAATGCTCCTTGAAGAAGTTGAGGTGAGCCTCCGACTCCTGGAAATGATGGGGCGTGAGCACGACCGAGAGCACGGGAACGTTGGTGTCGAGCTGGACGCGCATCAGGGCGTCGAGCACGCTTCCGGCGACGAAGTCGTGGCGATAGATGCCGCCGTCGACCACGAAGGCGGCGGCGACGACTGCAGCGTAGCGGCCGGTGCGGGCGAGCGTCTGCGCATGAAGCGGGATTTCGAGGGCGCCGGGGACGTCGAAGATCTCGATGCCGGCCGCGCCACGGTCGTCGTACTGGCTCCACTCGGAAACGAAGCTGTCGATGCACTGGTCAACGATTTCGGCGTGCCAGCGGGCGCGGACGAGGGCGATCTTGCCTTTTTGCGGGAGTATGGAGATTGTCATGACTAGGTCTTGCCTTTCAAGGGTTTGAAAACATCCCTTGGGCGAACACGCCCGACCGCGAGACCTCCCGCGTGGAAAGGCCCTCGATCAGACTTGCTCTCTTCCATCCGGACTATGACCGTCGGCTCCGGCATCGCACCGGATCTGCTGACCCTTCCGCCCGGAGGCGAAAGGCGCTCGCGGGCTCCAGTCGCTGCATTCGCGCAGATCCTGATACCGCCGGTGGGGATTTTCACCCCGCCCTGAGAACATGGTCAATATGACGCGCTGCAGCAGACAAATCAAAGCAAAAAGGCCGGAAAATATCCGGCCTTTGTGAACAGTGTATCTTGACAGAGTGATCAGTCGGTTATCACCAGCAAGTCTTCGGCGGCAAAGCGCAGGGTAACGCGCTCGCCGACAGCCGGCGGCATCTTGCCGGGCGCGTTGAACATGTCGAAGGAGATCGTGTTGCCGCCGACATTCATGCGGGTGCGGATGACCGAGCCGAGGAAATGGGCGGAGGTGACATCGCCGGTCAACGCGGTGTCGCCCTTGGCACCTTCCGCCAGGGAGCCGGCTTCAGGGCGCAGCGCCAGCGAGACGGTATCGCCGGCCTTGAAGGCGGTGACCGACTGCTTCAGGGTCATGCCCTGGTCGCCGATGGAAATGCGGTTGCTGGCGGGATCGACAACCTTCGCCTCGATCAGGTTCAGCGTGCCGACGAAGGAGGCAACGAAGCGGGTGGCCGGGCGATTGTAGATGTCGAAGGGCGTGCCGATCTGGTCGGCGCGGCCGGCGTTCATCACCACGATACGGTCGGAGATCGACAGCGCCTCTTCCTGGTCGTGGGTGACGAAGACGGTGGTGATGCCGAGCTTCTGCTGGATCGCGCGGATCTCCTCGCGCAGCGACACGCGGATTTTCGCGTCGAGGGCAGACAGCGGTTCGTCGAGCAGCAGAACTTGCGGCTTGACGGCGAGGGCGCGGGCCAAGGCGACGCGCTGCTGCTGGCCGCCCGACATCTGGAACGGATAGCGATCGGCGAGGTGATCGAGCTTGATCAGCGCCAGCATTTCCTTGACGCGGCTTTCGATCTCCGGTTTCGGGGCGCCGGCGACCTTCAGGCCGAAAGCGACGTTGTCGAAGACCGACATGTTCGGGAACAGCGCATAGGCCTGGAACACCATGCCGATGTTGCGCTTGTTCGGCTTCAGGTTGCGCTGCTCCTTGCCGCCGATCATGATCGAACCCGACGTCGGGGTCTCAAAGCCCGCGATCATGCGCAGCACGGTGGTCTTGCCGCAGCCGGATGGCCCGAGGAAGGAGACGAACTCACCCTTCTCGATGCGCATGTTGAAATCGTGCACGACCTGGACCGGGCCGAAGGATTTCCTGATGTTGACAAGTTCGAGAAACGACATCGTGAAAACCTTTAAGCCTTCGCCGGAGCGGCGCGATTGAAGCGAGAAACGAGTTGGAGCAGACCCATGCAGAGCCAGGTGACGGCGAACGCGATCACCGCCAGCGCCGAAGGCTCATAGGCCTTGTTGGCGCCGACCAGCTGCAGGTAGGGGCCGAAAGCGGGGCGGCCGAGCAGAGAGGCCATGGTGAATTCGCCGATGACGATGGCCAGGGTGATGAAGGCCCCGGACAGCACGCCGCCCATGACGTTCGGGAAGATGCACTTGAAGAGAATGGTGGTCCAGCTTGCGCCAAGGCTTTCGGCGGCTTCGGTCAGGGTCCTGACATCGATGGTGCGCATCGCGGTGTCGACGGCGCGATACATGTAGGGCAGCGACAGGGTGATGTAGGAGCAGACCAGCAGGATGTTGGTCGTCGATTCAAAGCCTGTCATCGGAAGGATCGACGAGGAATTGTACATGCGCAGATAGCCGAAGACGATGACGATGGCCGGGATCACCAGCGGCATCAGCGTGACGAATTCGACGACCGGGCGCATCTGTGGCAGCCGCAGTCGCACCCAGTAGGCGGTCGGGACAACGAGCAGCATGCCGAAGATGATGGTGAACAGCGCCATCAGCATCGAATAGCCGAAGGTCTCGCGGAACGAGGCGTCGGCAAAGACCGACTGGTAGGCATCGAAACTGTATTCCCCGCGACGGGCGCGCAACGAGAATTCGAAGGTGCCGATGAGCGGCACGAAGAAATAGATGCAGCCGATGGCAATCGCCAGCCAGGCGAAGAAGCGACCTGTTTTCATTTTTGCCACCGTTCGGCGCGCATGCGCAGCAGGATATAGATGACGTTGGACACGCCGGTGATGACGATCATGCCGAGCGCCAGGGCGTAGCCGAGATTGGCATTGTGCAGTACGTCACCGCGGATCTGGGCGTAGAGCAGAATCGGCACGATGTTGAGCGACGAGCCTGTCAGGGCATAGGCGGTGGCGATCGCGCCGAAGGCGTTGGCAAAGAGCAGCAGCGTCGTGCCGAGCAGGCTCGGCCAAAGGATCGGGAAGGCGACCATGCGCCAGTAGGTGGCGTTCGTTGCGCCGAGGATCTGGGCGGCTTCCTTCCATTCCTTCTTCAACCCGTCCAGCGCCGGCGTCAGGATGAGCAGCATCAGGGGGATCTGGAAGAACATGTAGGTGATGGTGAGCCCGAAGAAGCTCAGCAGGTTGAAGCCGGTCGAATACAGATTGAAGCCGAACCACTCGCGCAGGAAGACGGTGACGAGGCCGGTGCGGCCGAGGGTCGCCAGGAAGGCGAAGGCCAGCGGTACGCCGGCGAAGTTGGAGGCGACGCCGGAAAAGGTCAGAAGCGCGTTGCGGATCCAGCCCGGCAGTCCGCCGAGCACGATCGCCCAAGCCAGAAAGAAGCCGATCAGCGCGCCGCCGAGCGACGAGGCGACGGAAATCTTGATGGAGATCCAGTAGGCATCCATGATCGATGGCGTGAACAGATCATAGATGTTCTTCAGCGTGAACGTACCTTCCGGCGTGAGGAAGGCGCCGACCATCAGGTAGACCGTCGGGACGATCAGGAACAGCAGAGCGAAAATGGTAAAGGGGGCGATCCCCAGCCAGTCGATCAGGGTCTTCCGGCTGACCAGCGGGGCGCGCGGACTGACCGCCGATGTCGATAGAGTGCTCATGAAGCCAGCAATGTCCCGCGCCTGAGGAGATAAAAAACCTCCCCGCCTTCGACAGGCGGGGAGGTGTGGATCGCTGATTACTTGACGTTGGAACCGACGACCTTGTCCCAGCCGGTGGTGATCGCGGTCTTACCGGCAGCCTGTTCTTCCAGGGTCGGGAAGATGGCCTTTTCATAGGCGGCAGCCGGCGGCAGCTTGGCCAGAACGTCGGCAGGGATCTTGTTGTTCTTGGCAAGATCGTTGAAGCGGATCGGGTGGCAATAGCCCTTCAGCCAGAGAACCTGACCTTCGTCCGAATAGAGGTATTCCATCCAGAGCTTGGCAGCGTTCGGATGCGGGGCGAAAGCGGAGATCGCCTGGACGTAGACGCCAGCAACAACGCCGGTGGCCGGAACGACGACGTCGACCGGAGGATTGCCCTTCAGGCTGTCGCGCCAGGCAAGGCCGTTATAGTCCCAGGCAACGACGATCGGGGTCGAGCCCTGGGCGAGAGGTGCGGACTTGCCGATGACCGGAACGAAGTTGCCGGACTTGTTGAGGTCGGCAAAGAACTTCAGACCGGCTTCGCCAGCCTTCGTGGCATCCTTTTCGCCAGTGGCGAGACCAGCGGCGTAAACGCCCTGGACGGCCTGGTTGGCAGTGCGCGGATCGCCAGCGAGGGCAACGGTGTTGGCGAATTCAGGCTTCTTCAGGTCGGCCCAATCCTTCGGGCTTTCCTTGACGATGTCCTTGTTCACGACGAAGGAGAGAACGCCGTAGTAATCGCCGTACCAGTAGCCTTCGGCATCCTTGGCACTGTCCGGGATCGAGTCCCAGGTCGAAACCTTGTAGGGCTGCAGCAGGCCGTCCTTCTTGGCGGATGGGCCGAACGACAGGCCGACGTCGATGACGTCAGGTGCCTGCGGGCCGGTGTTGCCCTTGTTGGCCTTGATGGCTTCGACTTCGTCGCCCGAGCCGGCGTCCGGGTTCAGTTCGTTGACGGTCAAGCCGTACTTTGCCTTGAAGCCGGCAATGACGTCGCCGTAGCCGCACCAGTCGTGCGGGAGGGCGATCGTGGTCAGCGAGCCTTCCTTCTTGGCGGCTGCGATGAGGTCGTCGCTCGGTGCGGCAGACGCGATGGCGGAAGATGCCATGACGATTGCGGTCGAAAGCGAAAGGAGGCGATGTATATGTCTGGTCACTGTTGTTCTCCTTGATCTTCAGTGTCTGGCGAAGCTGTTAATGACATTACGTGAAGCTTGTGTGACGGAGATTTCCGCCCGTATGCCCGATGATCTCGGGGCTTTCTGGCACATCAATTGCAAAGGCATAGTTGTCTAACCGGAAGGGGTACACGCAGTCGCTCGTCCGATCCGAATGGCGTCTCCCCCTAACCAATTTTGCGAAAGAGCTTGCTCTGCTCAAACAGGCCCTCCAAGGTTTTCATGCGCTCGCTGGTTTCGTCCCAGGTCGAGTTCTGTACGGCCTCGATCAGCGCCTCGACGATGAACAGCGTCACAACGGACGAGTCCCAGGCGGACGGGGCCTCGATGTGCACGCGGAAGGTATGCTTCGCGTGTTTTGAGGCGGGCGACGCCCATTGGTCGGTAAAGACGATGATCTCGGCACCGCGGCGCCGGGCAGCGGCGGCAAGGCTCACCATCTCCACCTCGTAGCGCCTGATGTCGAAAATGATGAGCAGGTCGCCGGGGTTCATGTTCAGCACATATTGCGGCCAGGAGCTGGAGTTGTCCGACAGCAGCGTCGTGTTGGCGCGGATCACCTGCATATGAGTAAAGAAGTACTCGGCCAGCGCGCCGGTGATGCGGCCGCCGACGAAATACAGTTCCCGCCGGCTTTCCGAAAGCAGGGTGGCGACGCTGTCGAAGGTTGATGTGTCGAGATCGGTCAGCGTCTGGCGCAGATTGGCGCTGATGGCATCGGCGAAGCGATTGAGGATGTGGGTGCCCGGTGCGTTGCTGGCCCAGCGGCCACGCTTGGTCAGCGGATTGGAGATCGTCGCCTCGACCTCCTGGTGCAGATGCGACTGGAATTCCGGATAGCCCTTGAAGCCCAGCTTCTGCACCATGCGGGCGACCGTCGGGGTCGAGACACGGGCGTTTTCCGCAACCGTCGTGATGCTGCCGAGCCCCGAGACCGGGTAGTTGTCGAGCAGGCTCTTGGCCAGCTGCTTTTCAGCCCGCGTCAGCCCATCGAAACGGGCATGTATCACGTCCGACACGGTTTTCGACGCGTTGATCACTCGATTTTAGCTCCCCGGGACGGTCTTTGCCGATCTCCATGACAACTTAAACAACGCTGTCACATATCGAGTCAATGTCTAATTTGAAGAGATAATTTCAGTTTCCGGTTGACACTCGTCAGGAGCTGAAGAATTCTTTTCTTTGAAGGTTTTGTTAAGCTTTGGGTGGGGACCCGGGATGCTGATGCCTCAGGCTGTGTTGAGCGAGACGGAAGGGGATTGCGTTGCGGTCGAGCGGCCCGATGGACGCAGTCCGGTGCTTGTCATCTGCGAGCATGCATCGCGCTTGGTGCCGGTGCGGTTCGGCAATCTCGGCCTCTCCGAGGAGGCGCTGAGCAGCCACATTGCCTGGGATCCAGGGGCTCTGGCGGTGGCAAGGGGGCTGTCCGCCAGTCTCGATGCGACGCTCGTCTACCAGAGATTTTCGCGGCTGATCTACGATTGCAATCGCCCGCCGGAGGCGCCCGCCGCCATGCCGGCGGCAAGCGAGATCTACGCCATTCCCGGAAACCAGCATCTCAACGCGGCGGAACGCCAGGCGCGTACGGAGGCGCTGTATCTGCCGTTTCACCAGCGCATCCGCGATCTGATCCGCAGTCGGACGGCGCGTGGGCTGTCCAGCGTCATTGTCACAATTCACAGCTTCACGCCGGTTTATGACGGTAAGCGGCGCGACGTCGAGCTGGGCATCTTGCATGATGCGGATGACCGCCTGGCGAGCCGCATGCTCGACCTGGCGGCCGAGGCGCCACTCTATCGGACCGAGCGCAACCAACCCTATGGTCCGGCCGACGGCGTTACTCATACGCTGAAGCTGCATGGGCTGGAAAACGGTTTCAAGAATGTCATGATCGAGGTCCGCAACGACCTGATCGTGGATGATGTCGGCCAAGGGGTCATGGCCGACTATCTGGCGGGGCTGATCCAGCGAAGTCTGGACGCCTGAATAAAAAAAGACCCCAGGGAGCAGTCAAACTGCGGCAGGCGTGGCCCATCGTGGTCGCGCCATAAGAAAAGGGGACGGTCCGCAATTCCGCGGACCTTCGGTTGAAGGGGACGTTTCATGTCGGATTACACCGAATTGGATAAGAAGCAGGATGTCAGCATCCTGCACTCCATGGGCTATGCCCAGGAGCTCGAGAGACGGATGAGTTCGTTCTCGAATTTTGCGATTTCATTTTCCATTATTTGCATCATGTCGGGTGGCATCAATTCACTGGCCCAGGCCACCTCGGGGGCGGGGGGCATCGCCATCGGTATCGGCTGGCCGGTCGGCTGCCTGATGTCGATCTTCTTCGCGCTGGCGCTCGCCCAGATCTCGTCCGCCTATCCGACGGCCGGCGGGCTCTATCACTGGGGGTCGATCCTCGGCAACCGCTTCACCGGCTGGCTGTCGGCCTGGCTCAACCTGCTCGGCCTCATCACCGTGCTCGGCGCCATCAACGTCGGTACCTATTACTTCTTCTTTGGCGCCTTCGGCACCTATTTCGGCATGCAGGACACGGTCGTTGTCCGCATCGGCTTCGTGGCTGTCATCACCGGCGTCATGGCGCTGGTCAACCACATGGGCATCGGGCTCACCGCCAAGCTGACGGACATGTCCGGCTACCTCATTCTCGGCGCTGCCGTCGCGCTGACCGTGGTGTGCCTGATCTGCGCGCCGTCCTACGAGTTCTCGCGGCTGTTCACCTTCACCAACTATTCGGGCCTGGCGACCATTGCCGCCGACGGCACCCAGAGCGGACCACCGGTGTGGCCTGCCGTCTCCGGCGCCTGGGTCTTTGCGCTCGGCCTGCTGCTGCCGATCTACACCATCACCGGCTATGACGCGTCCGCCCACACCTCGGAAGAAACTGTGAAGGCATCGGTTTCCGTGCCGAAGGGCATGGTATCGGCCGCCGTCTGGGCGTCTGTCATCGGCTACATCATGCTGTGCGCCTTCGTGCTTGTTCTGCCGAACATGGAAGATGCGGCTAAGCAGGGCTGGAACGTGTTCTTCTGGGCGATGGACAGCCAGGTCAACCCGACCGTCAAGATCATCCTCTATATCGCCATCTTCATCTCGCAGTTCCTCTGCGGCCTAGCGACGGTCACTTCGGTGTCGCGGATGATCTACGCCTTCTCCCGTGACAAGGGCCTGCCGGGCTCCAGCGCGCTTGCCAAGGTCAGCCCGAAGTTCCGCACGCCTGTTGCGGCGATCTGGACCGGGTCGATCCTGTCGGTGCTGTTCGTCTGGCTGACATCGGTCATCACCATCGGCGAATCCTCGGCCTATGCGATCGTCGTGTCGTGCACCGTCATCTTCCTGTTCCTGTCCTTCGCCGTTCCGATCGGCCTCGGCCTTCTGGCCTATGGTACGCCCAAATGGTCGAAGATGGGTCCTTGGAACCTTGGCCCCGGTGTCTTCCGCATCGTTGCGGTGCTGTCGCTGATCTCGATGGTCGTCATGTTCGTCATCGGCGTGCAGCCGCCGAACGACTGGGCGCTTTACATCACCGTCGGCTTCCTGGTGCTGACCGCCATCGTCTGGTTGGTGTTCGAGAACCGGCGCTTCAAGGGCCCGCCGATCGGGGACGAAGTCGCCCGGCGCGCATCGAGCATCGCGGCTGCGGAAAAGGCAGTGGGCGAAATCTGATATCGTGAAAACAGGAGGGGCCGCCTTCGGGCGGTTCCTCACACCAAGGCGGTCGGCAGGAGCGTGGGTGCGGTAGTGCCAACGAGATCGCGTTATTTTCAAAGCTAGGGCGGATCTCATGAGCAACATTTATACGTTCGACGATTTGAAGAAGGATGTGTCCGAGGGGCGCATCGACACCGTGCTTGCCTGCCAGGTCGACATGCAGGGACGGCTGATGGGAAAGCGGTTCCAGGCGGAGTTCTTTGTCGAGAGCGCCTGGAAGGAAACCCACAGCTGCAACTATCTGCTGGCCACCGACATGGAGATGGAAACCGTCTCCGGCTATGCCGCGACCAGCTGGGAAAAGGGCTACGGCGACTATACGATGAAGCCGGACCTTTCGACTCTGCGCCGCATTCCCTGGCTGGAAGGCACCGCGCTGGTGCTCTGCGACGTGCTCGACCATCACACCCATGCGGACGTCCCGCACTCGCCGCGCGCCATCCTGAAGAAGCAGGTGGCACGGCTGGAAGCCATGGGGATGAAGGCCTTCATGGCGACGGAGCTGGAGTTCTTCCTGTTCGACCAGAGCTACGCGCAGGCGCAGGCATCCGGCTACCGCAACCTGCCGCTTGCGAGCGCCTATAACGAGGACTACCACATCTTCCAGACGACCAAGGAAGAGGGCGTGATGCGGGCGATCCGCAAGGGCCTGCAGGGCGCCGGTATCCCGGTCGAGAATTCCAAGGGCGAGGCATCGGCGGGCCAAGAAGAGATCAACGTCCGCTATGCCGACGCGCTCACCATGGCCGACCGCCACGTGATCATCAAGAACGGCTGCAAGGAGATTGCCTGGGCGCAGGGCAAGGCCATCACCTTCCTCGCCAAATGGAGCGCGACTGCGGCCGGTAGTTCGTCCCATGTCCACCAGTCGCTGTGGAGCGCCGACGGCAAGACGCCGCTGTTCTTCGACGAGAATGCAGAGCACGGCATGTCCGAGCTGATGCAACACTATATCGCCGGTCAGCTCGCCCATGCCGGCGAGATCACCTATTTCCTGGCGCCCTACATCAATTCCTACAAGCGTTTCGTGGCCGGCACTTTCGCGCCGACCAAGGCGGTGTGGAGCAGCGACAACCGCACGGCCGGTTATCGTCTCTGCGGCGCCGACAGCAAGGCCATCCGCATCGAATGCCGCGTCGGCGGCTCGGACCTCAATCCCTATCTGGCCTTTGCGGCGCTGCTTGCGGCGGGCATCGACGGGATCGAGAAGAAAATGGCACTGGAACCGGCCTTCGTCGGCGACGCCTATGGCGCCCGCGACGTGCGCGAAGTCCCCAAGACGTTGCGCGACGCGACTGTTGCCATGACGCAATCGACGATGCTGCGCGCGGCCTTCGGCGACGAGGTCATCGATCATTATACGCGGGCGGGGGAATGGGAGCAGGAGGACTTCGATCGACGCGTGACGGACTGGGAGGTGGCGAGGGGGTTCGAGCGGGCTTGAGATAATCGCATTGGTTGTGCGATGTTGTTGCTATCGACGCATCATGCTAGGCTTTCTGCGGATCTTTGGAGGCCGCCGTGGGAAAAATCGACAGCGCGTGGTTTTACGAAAAGCTTGCCGAGAACGGCGCGTCGCTCAGGGATCTCGCGCGATACATGATGCTGGATCCAAGCGCGGTTTCGAGAATGTTGAACGGTGACCGGAAGATGAGTGCCGAGGAGCAGGATAGCATTGCAGCCTTCCTTCACTGCAGTCTCGAGGAGGTGGCAGCCCATCGGCGTGGAAGCGCCGCCGGTTTTTCGGAGGAAAGCCCGCCGGCCTACCAGACCCAACCGGCCATGACTGAGCCGCCCGTGGAAATGTTCACCGCAGACGATATCGTCTACAAGGATGGCAAGCGATGGATGGAGCTGGAAGACGGCACTTTGCTAGAACTTCATCCGATCTTTGGGTGTATGGAGGGGACGATAACGATCCCGCCCGGTGTCGATCTAACGGCACCCATGGATTGGGACGAGGCGTGGGGTGAAAAGCTCTACCATGAGTGACGCGTACTTGCTTGATACCTGTGTCGTTATCTGGATGACGAAGAGTGAACCGCTGTCGAAACCGGCCCTCGCTGCCCTCAGTCGTGGCAGACGGCCCGGCGGCGTGTTCGTCTCGACAGCGACGGCATGGGAGATGGCGATGCTTCTGGCACACGGACGCATCCGTGAAACGAGGGATGCGAAGAGATGGTATGATGACTTCAAGGGTGAGGCCGAGCTCGACGAGCAGCAGGTGACCGCCGCTATCTTCATTACCTCCTGCGCGCTGCCTCGACCCGTACACAAGGACCCGATCGACCGTATCCTGATCGCCACCGCCCGCGAACATGACCTGACCATCATTACCCGCGACCGTGCGATCCTTGCCTATGGCGCCGCCGGTCACGTCAAGACACTGGCTTGTTGAGCCTTTTGGAGCAGAAGAGAATGAGCATGATTCAATGTATTTCGCCTGTTAACGGTGAGGTCTATGCCGAGCGCCCCGGCCTGTCGCTGGAAGCGGCGAGGGAGGCCGTGGCGCGGGCTCGCAAGGCGCAGAAGGACTGGGCGCGCCGTCCGCTCGAAAACCGTGTGCAACTCGTCATGAAGGGCGTCGCGCGGCTGAACGAGATGACTGACGTCGTCGTGCCGGAACTCGCCTGGCAGATGGGGCGGCCGGTGAAATACGGCGGCGAATTCCGGGGCTTCAACGAGCGCTCGAATTATGTCGCCGCTATTGCCGCCGATGCCTTGGCGCCTCTCGTGGTGGAAGACAGTGCCAGCTTCGAGCGTCGCATCGAGCGTGAGCCGCACGGCGTCGTCTTCGTCATCGCCCCCTGGAATTACCCCTACATGACGGCGATCAACACCATCGCCCCGGCGCTGATGGCCGGCAACGTCATCGTGCTCAAGCATGCCGCCCAGACCCTGCTTGTCGGAGAGCGGATGGTGCAGGCCTTCGTCGAGGCGGGCGTGCCGGCCGACGTGTTCCAGAACGTCTTCCTCGACCACGAGGTCGCCGATGCGCTGATCTCCGAGGGCAGCTTCAACTTCATCAATTTCACCGGCTCGGTCGCGGGCGGTCGCGCTGTCGAGCGCGCTGCGGCGGGCACCTTCACCGGCCTCGGTCTCGAGCTCGGCGGCAAGGACCCCGGCTATGTGATGGAGGATGCCGACCTCGATGCCGCCGTCGACACGCTGATGGACGGTGCGACCTTCAATTCGGGCCAGTGCTGCTGTGGTATCGAGCGCATCTACGTCAACGAATCCCTCTATGATGCCTTCGTCGAGAAGTCGGTGGCCTGGGTGTCGAACTACAAGCTCGGCAATCCGCTCGATCCGGAAACGACGCTCGGGCCGATGGCACACAAGCGCTTTGCGAAGGTCGTGCGCGAGCAGATCGCCGATGCGGTTGGCAAGGGTGCGAAGGCGCTGGTCGATCCAAAGCTGTTTCCGGCAGACGACGGTGGCGCCTATCTGGCGCCGCAAATCCTCGTCGACGTCGATCACTCTATGACCTTCATGCGCGAGGAAACTTTTGGCCCGGCCGTCGGCATCATGAAGGTGAAGAGCGACGCTCAAGCGCTTGAGTTGATGAACGATAGCCAGTACGGGCTGACGGTCTCGCTCTGGACGCAGGATGCCGAGAGGGCAGCACGGCTCGGCCGCGAGATCGATACCGGCACGGTGTTCATGAACCGGGCGGATTATCTCGATCCGGCGCTGTGCTGGACCGGCGTCAAGAACACCGGTCGCGGCGGTTCGCTCTCCGTGCTCGGCTTCCACAATCTGACCCGTCCAAAATCCTACCATCTCAAGAAGGTGACAGCATGAGCATGATCACAGCCAATTGGAGTTATCCGACCTCCGTCAAGCTCGGGCGCGGCCGCATTTCGGAACTGGCCGACGCCTGCAAGAGCCTCGGTATGAAAAAGCCGCTGCTGATCACCGACCGTGGCCTTGCGACGATGGTGATCACCAAGACGGCACTCGATATCCTGGAAGACGCCGGCCTCGGCCGGGCAATGTTTGCCGATGTCGATCCCAACCCCAACGAGAAGAACCTCGAAGCCGGCGTCAGGGCCTTCAAGGATGGCGGCCATGACGGTGTCGTGGCTTTCGGCGGCGGCTCTGGGCTCGACCTCGGCAAATGCGTGGCCTTCATGGTGGCGCAGACGCGGCCGGTCTGGGATTTCGAGGACATCGGCGACTGGTGGACCCGCGCCAATGTCGAAGGTATCGCGCCGATCGTCGCCGTGCCGACGACGGCCGGGACGGGCTCGGAAGTCGGGCGCGCCAGCGTCATCACCAATTCGGTGACGCATGTGAAGAAGATCATCTTCCATCCGAAGTTCCTGCCGGGTGTCGTGATCTCCGACCCGGAACTGACGGTCGGCATGCCGAAGGTCATCACCGCCGGAACAGGCATGGATGCCTTTGCCCATTGCCTGGAAGCCTACTCCTCGCCGTTCTACCATCCGATGTCGGCCGGCATCGCGCTGGAGGGCATGCGGCTGGTCAAGGAGTTCCTGCCGCGCGCCTTCAAGGAAGGCACGGATCTGGAAGCCCGTGCCAACATGATGGCCGCCGCCGCCATGGGGGCCGTCGCCTTCCAGAAGGGGCTTGGCGCCATCCATGCGCTGTCGCACCCGATCGGCGCGGTCTACAACACCCATCACGGCATGACGAATGCCGTTGTCATGCCGGCGGTGCTTCGCTTCAACCGCAAGCCCATCGAGGAAAAGATCGCCCGCGCCGCCGCCTATCTCGGCATCTCCGGCGGCTTTGATGGTTTCTACGATTACGTGTTGCAGCTGCGCGCTGACCTCGGCGTTCCCGATACGCTGGGCAAGATGGGAATTGCCGACGATCGAATCGATGACATGGCGGCAATGGCGATCGAGGACCCCAGCGCCGGGGGCAATCCGGTGCCCATGACCCTGGAAAACACCAAGGCGCTGTTCCGCGACTGCTTCTAATTTCTTAACAGATAAAGCCGGGGATCATGAAAAATCCCCGGTTTCTATCCTCTAACGGGCCAGAAACAGCGTCCTTATAAGAATATTCGAAATAATTAAGGTTAATTTGTTTGGAATTTGTTAACCATAATCCGGAAGGATGGCCGGACGCACCATGACCCTCGGTGCATGTCGGAGCGATGGTGAAGCTCCTCTTGCCGTAGGACGTACCATGCCAGTCATCACATTTGCCAATACCAAGGGCGGCGCTGGGAAGACAACCGCAGTATTGCTGCTTTCGACCGAACTGGCCCGCCGCGGCTATCGCGTGACGATCCTCGATGCCGATCCGCAACATTGGATTTCCCATTGGAGCGAGATGTCCGGCCCGGTGCCGAATATCTCCGTCATCGATTTCGTCACGAGCACTTCGCTGCCGCTGCACATCAGCGAGAACAAGGCGTCCACCGATTATTTCATCATCGACCTGCCCGGCACGCGCACGCCGCTTCTGGCAACCGCCATCGGCCTTTCCGACCACGTCTTGATCCCGATCCAGGGCTGCGCCATGGATGCGCGCGGCGGAGCTCAGGTGCTGGAATTGCTGCAGTATCTCGCGCAGAAGGGCGGCATACATATCGACCATTCCGTGGTGCTTACCCGGGTCAATTCGATGGTGACGACGCGGGCGCTCCAGACGGTCAAGACGCTCCTCAACGAGCGGCAGGTCTCCGTGCTCGAAACGCCGATCGTCGAGCGCTCGGCCTTCCGCGACATCTTCGACGTCGGCGGCACGCTGCAGACGCTGGACCCCAACCGCGTCAGCAACCTCGACAAGGCGCGCGACAATGCCAGCGCCTTTGCCGAGGAGATACTGCGCAAGTTGCCGATGCGCCTGATGGACTCCGCCCGAATCGCTGCCCACCGGCTAATGTCCCGCGCCGCCTGACCGGGGCGCCGTCCAAATAACTGGATACAAAAAAGCCGCCGGGACGTGTTCCGGCGGCTTTCTTGTTTGTATTTGCGGTGTTCAGTCGACGAATTCGACGACGGTGCCGGGCTTGACCATCTTGGCGAGCTCGGTGGCATCCCAGTTTGTCAGGCGAACGCAGCCGTGGCTCTGGGACTTGCCGATCTTCGACGGCTCGGGCGTGCCGTGGATACCGTAGGTCGGCTTGGACAAAGCCATCCAGACGGTGCCGACGGGGCCATTTGGGCCAGGCGGGATGTCGAGGACCTTGTCGTTGGCCCCCTGCTTGAAGTTGATCTTCGGATTATAGGTGTAGCCCGGATTGAAGGCCACGCGCTCGACCGTTACCGTGCCCGAGGGGGAGGGCGTGTCGTTGGAGCCGATCGAGGCCGGGTAGGCCGAGACCAGTTTACCGCTCGCATCGTAGGCGAAAACCTGCTTGCGGCCCTTGTCGGCGAGAATACGGGTGACTTCGCCTGTTTTCGGCGGGCCGATGTTGACGACCTTGATGGTCGAGCCGGGCACGGTGAATTCGACCCCGGGGTTGATCTCCTTCAGGTAGCCCTCATCCATATGGAATTTCTCGGCCAGCATTTCCGTAGTCGAGGTGTAGCCCAAGGATGTCAGGCTTGCCTTTTTGGCATAGTCCTCGGGGATTTCGGCGACGTAGGGGCCTGCGGCATCGGCGGGCGTGATCGTGTAATTGACGATCGGCATGCCGCCGGAGTTGCGCAGTTCCTCCAGAATGGCGTCGGTGTTGTTCGGATCGAGCTGCTGCCCGGTCATCTGCTGGTAGGCATAGATGGCCTTGGTGACATTGCCGCCGATGCGTCCGTCGATGGCGCCAGGTGAAATGCCTTGGCGATCGAGGAACACCTCCAGTGCGGTGATTTCCATCTTAGACTTGTTCTTCAACGTGATGACAGGCTCTGCCACGCGCGGCTTGGTCTGGCCGAGATCGGGCGCCTGGTTCAGCGATGCGTAGTTGTCGTCGCCATTGCCTTGCGATGCCGTGTCGGGCAGTCCCTGGTTGTCGAGCGGCATGCGCTCGATCGAGCCTGCGCCCGGAATGCCGCCGGTGACGGCGCCAGGCTCCTGCTGGCCGTAGAAGTCGTCGGGCTGGCCATCATTGCCGTAATCATTGCCGCCATAGCCGCGATTGCCGTAGCCACGGTTGCTGCTGAATTCCGTGTCGCCGTAGCGGTTGGTGTCGGGACCGCCATACCCGTTCCGGCTTGGGGCCTTCGGATAATAGGTGCTGGCGCGCATTTCCGTCGCAAGGATCGTGCCATAGCGATCGACGAGCACGCGATTGCCGCGGCGGTCCCGCGTCATCACCACGTCGCCGTCTTCGGGGATCTGGTCAAGGATTCGACCATCGGGAGCCACGAGCACGACGTCGCTGTTGCGCCGTCCATAATATTGCTGGGCCTCGACAGGCGAGAGCATTGCTGCTGACGTCGCAAGCGCAACGGCTAGCGACAGGCTTGTTTGCAAGAATCGGTTCACGTCACTCGGGTCCTTGATCGGTCATCGGCCGCCACACACACTGTAATCTTGACGCCAGTATGGAATCTTTCGCCATCATGCTGAATAAAAGATAAAAATTTCTCACAGCAAGGTTACCGATCAACGCCGCGTGGCAAGATTGGTTTCGTGGTCTCTCTATCATGATCCGCAGGGGGCCATGTATGGTTAACGAACTGATAAGACGCGCAGGTCGCAAGCGCGACCAAAAAACAGGGGGGTGAACACTCATGATCGAATTTTCCGCCGACGCTGGTCCGAGGCTCCTGCTCGACGAGGGCTCGGTGCTCGACATCGGGGCCTGCGTGGTCGATGGCGTCGATCTCTCGCCCGGCAAGGCCGTTCCCGACGACGGTGACGCCAGGATATCCCACTCGGTCGAGGGCTTTCTCTTTACCTGCGGTCCGGATCATATTCGCCATCGCCAACCGATGGGCGGCGCCTTCGGGGATAGAAGCTATCCGCTGCACGGTTCTTTTTCCGCCACGCCTGCCAAGGTCCAGTGGCTGCGCCACGAGATGGGCAATGCCGAATGTCGTGCCGACGTCGACGTGGTGACCGCCGAGGGACTGACGGCGCGGCTGGAAAGGCTGTGGCGTATCGACGGGTCGACCGGCGAGGTCTTCCTCGGGGACCGCCTGGTGAATACCAGCTGCGAGCCAATGCCAATGTTCCTGATGTATCACATGAACATTGGCGGGAAGTGGTTTGACGACAGCGTCCGCCTGACGGGTTCGATGCTGGAAGGAGGCGGTTTTCCCTGGACCTTCGGCGAGGAGCATGGAGGCATTTTCTGCGTGCCCGCGCCGGCCACCGAGCATGCCTATTCCGAAGTATCGCTTGGCCCGATCGCCGCCATCGGTGGCAAGACGCTTCGGGTGCGTGTGAGCGCGGAAACCCTGCCGTTTCTGCAGGTCTGGCGCAATCAGAAGGCACCCGCGCATGTGCTTGGCATAGAGCCCGTGTCGCATCGCTGGGTGCCGCGCGCGGAGCTGGAAGAGGCAGGAGAATTCAACATTCTGCAGCCGGGCGAGGGGCGGGATTTCGCCTTGTGTTTTGCTTTTGTCGCGGCCCCGTCCACGGTTGACGCTTCCGCTGTCGCGTCGTAGATCAGCGGTACTGCTTCAAAAAGAGCCCTGCCTCAAGGAGGAATGTGCTATGGATATCCGCAAGATCGACGACGAATACTCGGTCACCGGACAGATCTCGCTCGATGATCTCGATGAAATCAAAGCCTTGGGCTTTCAGTCGATCGTCTGCCATCGCCCGGATCACGAAAGTCCCGATCAGCCGCTGTTCGACGATATCGCTTCCCGCGCGGAAGAGCTCGGTTTCATCGTCGCCCATGTACCGGTCGGCCCGATGGGCGTCACCGAGGATGCCGTCAGCAGCATGGTGGATGCGCTCGACGAGTTTCCACGTCCGATGCTCGGCTATTGCCGCTCCGGTGCCCGTTCGACGGCAATCTACGAAAAGACCAAGCATATGCGCATGTAATTTCTGCGCCTGCTATTTACCCTGCGGTGCCGCGCCCGTGGCATCGTCCCCTCCTTTTTCAAGCACCCAGGAGACTAACATGAGCATCAAGCGCATCGACGCAGGCGCCCGCATGAGCGGCGCCGTGGTTCACGGCAACACCGTTTACCTGGCCGGCCAGGTCGGCGAAGGCGAGACCGTCACCGAACAGTGCAAGTTTGCGCTCGCCGAAGTAGATCGCCTGCTGGCGGCGGCCGGTACGAGCAAGGCCAACATCCTGCAGACGCTGATCTATCTTTCGGACATGTCGTATTTTGCCGAAATGAATGCCGCCTGGGAAGCCTGGGTCGATCCGTCCAACACGCCGGCTCGCGCCACCAGCGAAGCGAAGCTCGCTGCACCGAAGTACAAGGTTGAGTTCACGGTTACCGCCGCGATCATCTGATCTCGCCCTTTTCGATCGATAGCCGGCGGGTGCCTTATCCTCGCCGGCTTTTTTGTGGAAAGCTTCGGCCACGCCATGGGCGGCATGCGTCGCCTGATGCTTCACCCTTCGTTAACCCTGTTAACGCTAGATAAATTTGCTAAAGGCTGCCGTCGTCAGCTGTCCGGCGCCCGCAATAAAGTTGGCCGATGTCTCTTATCCACGCCCTCACACTTCGCAGCGATCGTCTGATCAGGCTCAGCCTTGGCGCTCCGCGCGGTAAGGAGTTCAAGAAGCAGAACGGCCGCAAGTCGCGCCAGAGCAGGTCGCGCCTTGGCGTGCTCGCCGGAACGCTGTGCGTCGTCTACTGCGTGGTGTTCGGCAAGCTCATTTTCCTTGGCCTGCAGCCGCAGGTCGACACGACGAGCATCCCGGCCGGCCCGGCCATGGCGTCGCGTCCCGATATCCTCGACCGCAACGGCGAGCTGCTGGCGACCGACATCCGGACGTTCTCCATGTATGCCGAGCCGATCAAGATGGTCGATGTCGACGACACCATCGAGAAGCTGACCAAGGTATTTCCAAATCTCGACCGCAAATCGACCTATCGGAAGCTCTCCGACAAGCGGTCGCATTTTGTCTGGCTCGAGCGCCAGCTGACGCCGAAGCAGCAGGGCGAGATCCTGGCGCTCGGGCTGCCGGCCATCGGCTTCCGGCCGGAGGTCAAGCGCTTTTATCCGGGCGGGCGCACCGCGGCCCATATTCTCGGCTATGTCGACATCGACAATCGCGGCGTTGCCGGCATGGAGAAGTACCTTGACACGCAGGGGTTGTCGGACCTGACCGCTGCCGGTCTGGCCAGCAGCGAGCCGCTGGAGCCGGTCAAGCTTTCCATCGATCTGCGCGTGCAGAATATCGTCCATGACGTGGTTGCGGCAGCCCCGGCCACCTACGAGGCGCAGTCGGCCGGCGCTGTCATCCTCGACGTTCACACCGGCGAGGTGCTGGCTATGGCATCGGCGCCGGACTTCGATCCGAATGACCCTCAGTCCGACGTCAAAGGCTGGCTGAACCGGATGACGAACGGCACCGACGAAATGGGATCGGTGTTCAAGACCTTCTCGATGGCAATGGCCTTCGACACGGATACGGTGAAACTCACCGACACCTTCGACGCCGGCACCCCGCTTCACTACGGCGGCTTCACCATCCATGACGACCGCGACGTTCCACGCCGGGTGCTGACGGTACCGGAAATCTTCCGCTATTCGTCGAATGTCGGCACCGCGAAGATGATGGAAAAGGTCGGCATGGCAAACCAGCGCGCCTATCTGACGCGCTTCGGCCTGTTGTCGAAGATGACCACGGAATTGCCGGAAGTGAAGATGCCGAGCCAGCCGAAGGTCTGGAAGATGATCAACTCGCTGACGGCAGCCTTCGGTCACGGCGTTGCGACGACGCCGATGCAGACGGCGGTCGCAGGGGCTGCCCTGATCGACGACGGCAAGCTGATCGAGCCGACCTTCCTGCCGCGCACCCAGGAGCAGGCGGAAAGTACCGAGAAGATCGTCGTCAAGCAGAGCACCAGCGACGTCATCAAATTTCTCTTCAAGCTGAACGGAGAGCAGGGCTCCGGCAAGTTCGCCGACGTCGCTGGCTATCACGTGGGCGGCAAGACCGGCACGGCCAACAAGGTCATTCACGGCGTCTACTCGCACAAGCTGAGCTTCAACTCGTTCCTGGCCGCCTTTCCGATCGATCACCCGAAATATGTGGTGCTATCCTTCATCGACCAGCCGTTGACGGGCGTTCACAACCTGAACCTTGCCGCCGAGACTGCGGCGCCGATGGTGCATGACATTATCGCCAGGGCCGCACCGCTGCTGGGCGTCCAACCCGACTTCGGCAGCGCCCTGGTGGCGTCTTACTGAGCTGCGCTTGCTCGATGGGGCGCCTCGTCCTGCGAGGCGCCTTCCGACCATCTCGGCCGCTGCTACTTCAGCCCCGAAATCTGGTCCAGCGTTCGCGTTGGCGTGATCGCCTGCGGATCGAGTACGACCTCTATGATCGCCGGCTTGCCGCTAGCTCTCGCCCGCTCGAAGGCCGGTGCGAATTCCGCCGTTGTCTTCACCGTCTCGCCATGGCCGCCATAGGCGCGAGCAAAGGCCGCGAAGTCGGGGTTGGTGAGGGCCGTGCCACTGACTCGGCCGGGATAGTCGCGCTCCTGGTGCATGCGGATGGTGCCGTACATGCCGTTGTTAATGACGAGGGTAATCAGCGGCAGTCCGTATTGGACGGCGGTGGCGAACTCCTGACCATGCATCATGAAACAGCCGTCGCCGGCAAAGCAGATGACTTCGCGCTCCGGAAAGAGCTTCTTGGCGGCAACGGCCGCCGGCAAGCCATAGCCCATCGAGCCCGAGGCGGGGGCGGCCTGAGTGTTGAAGCGGCGGAAGCGATGGAAGCGGTGCAGCCAGGTGGCGTAGTTGCCGGCGCCATTGGTGAAGATCGTGTCATCAGCCGTGTTGGCTTCTATCCAGTCCATGATCCGGCCCATATGGACCGCGCCGGGGCTGGTTTCGGGCGTCGTCGACCACGTCAGGTAGGCGCCATGCATCCGGGCGGTGCGGTCAGCCCAGACGGGTGCTGCTGGAGCTTCCAGATCGGCAAGAGCGGCGACGAAATCGGCGGGGCTGGCGGCGATGGCCAGGTCCGGCCGGTAGACGCGGCCGAGTTCCGAGGGATCGGGATGGACGTGGACCAGCGTCTGGGCCGGATAGGGGATCTCCATCAGCGTATAGCCGGAAGACGGCATTTCCGAAAAACGACCGCCGATGAGGATGAGGAGGTCGGCTTCCTTCACTTCCTTCGCCAGAGCCGGGTTGATGCCGATGCCGACATCACCGGCATAGGAGGGGTGCAGATGGTCGAACAGCATCTGCCGGCGGAACGAGCAGCCGACGGGCAGCGCCCACGCTTCTGCTGCCTTCTCGATCTGGCCCTTGGCCGTCTCGGTCCAGCGGCTCCCGCCAAGGACAGCGATCGGCCGGCGCGCATTGGCGAGCAGGTTTGCGAGCTCGGTCATCTGCTGAGCGGACGGATTCGTCTCCACCGGCGTATAGGGCAGGGCGGTCGGCGCCTCAGCCTCCTCCGTCAGCATGTCCTCCGGTAGCGCAATCACCACCGGCCCCGGCCGCCCCGA
>Ga0070670_100000511_pt1 | contig 31073 bp, 22 predicted proteins | sample KBSS63metaG_FD_64665 | JGI IMG/M metagenome (GOLD analysis project Ga0070670, IMG submission 64665) | Switchgrass rhizosphere microbial communities from Kellogg Biological Station, Michigan, USA - KBS S6-3 metaG | ecosystem: Host-associated > Plants > Roots > Rhizosphere > Soil ... | reverse complement strand
GCCACGCTCGCATCCGGCCGCAGTCTGACATCCGTTGTTGTAACACCTTCGCGGCCAATTACAAAAACGTCCGCCAGCAATGGTAGACCAACAAACGGATTCCAGTGGGAAGTAACATATTTGTGCGTCGCAAGCAACATTCCCGCAAACGCAAGAATCAGGATCGCCGCGACCAGATACGGCCGCGCTTTGCGCCGGCCCTGCGGGCCAACCTCGCGTCGTTTGGTCGATGTCGCTGGAACTTTCCGGCTGCGCGGCACATCAGGCAGGGCGTCGATCCGCTCGCGCGCACTCCTCGCGTCGTCGACCTCTGCCCGAGGAGATCGAGCATGCTTCGCGTGGACCGTCGCAACCGGCACGACAATCTTCGGACGACGAGCAGCCGGGTCGTACTGCTGGGCCGTCGCCGCGGAATCCAGCGGCGCATGTGTAAAGGCCTTTACCGGCTGAAACCGAGCTTGCGGCGGCGCTTCGGTAAACTCTTCGGGCTCGATACTCAAGTCTGAGCTCGGTCGATGACGCAACTCGGCGGCGGCTAATTCGCCGGGAAGCGGGCGGGTCGCCGGCAACGTTGCGTCGGCAAGGTCGTCCCAGAATTCCTGGACGGTCTGGTAACGCGCATCGGGCCGGGTTTGCGTCGCCTTCTGCAAAACTCTCAACACCGGGGCCGCCCAATACTCGTCGCTCACCGCCGCCGGCATGTCCTTGATCGAGTGTTGGGCGAAACGTCGCGGCGACTCACCCGCGAGCAGCGCGTACGTCGTCTTCGCTAGAGAATAAATATCGGCGGCAGGCGTTAGATGTTCACGGCCGGCGGCAATTGCGCCCAGATCGAGCGCGCCGGTTTGCACGAGCGGGTTGTGCTCCGGGGCGGCGTAGATGTTGGTGCCGACGCGCGTGATCGCTCCCTCATTCGCCTCCAGCCGCGCCACGCCGAAGTCCGCGATTTTTACTACTTCACGATCGGCCGTCAGCAGGAGGTTCTGCGGTTTGATGTCGCGATGAATCACGCCGCACTCATGCGCGTGGGCCAGGCCGGAACAAACCTGCTCCAGATAAAACAGCGCCTTCTCGAGCGACAACGGTTTACTGCGGGAAAGCGCGGCCAAGTCGCCGCCGGACAAGTACTCGAGCACGATGTAGTGGAAGGTTGTGCCGGCGAGGTCGATGGCCGTGCCGTGGCCCAACCGGTTGATGATGTTCGGATGCCGCACTCGATCAAGCGCCACCGCCTCGTTCTGAAAATTCTCAATCAGCGTGTGTTCGAGCGCTTCGTCGGGCGCGTCCTGCAGAAACATGTTCAGCGCTTTGATGACGACGGTCTCGGGCGCGTCGTCGGACGCAGCATTGTCGTGCGCGACATAAATCTCGGCGTAACTGCCGCGGCCCAGGCATTCAATAATGTCGTAGCGGCCGTCGAGTCTGCTTTGTTGTAGTTTGAGTTCCGCCATCGCGATCAAAAATTTCTTTCGTAGGGGCGCACCTATGTGTGCGCCCAAGGGCGGACACGCAGGTCCGCCCCTACCAATTGTTACCGCGCCGGTCGCTGACGCTCCCGGTTCTGCCTATGTCACGGGGAAACAGAAGGGGATGCAAACGGGGAAGACAGGGGCGATGCTGCGGGCCGCATCGTTTCATCGAATCGCGCGAGGGCGGCGGGCCGATCTTTGTCAGACTTCAACGCGATCGCCGCGAGTCCCAGCGTCGCTTCTTTCCTGAGCGTCGCATTTTCCTGCGGCGACGCGGCATTAGCTTTGGCGATGGCCGCCTCGAAAGCTTTCGCTGCTTCTTCGTTGTTTCCCGTGAGCAGCGAGGCGCGCCCGTAGAGGTAAAGAAACTCGGCGTCGGTCGAGTCGAGCGGCTGTTTTATCGTCTGGCGCTCCAACTCGTTCTTCAACTGAACCGCGAGCCAGGCATTCGGATCGTTATCCACTTCGCGACGGCTGCGCTCAAACTTCAGGACGGGATCGTCGCCAACAACCGGAGTGGGCGAAGGATCAACAACCGCAGCGGAATTCTGATCCATGTAAGGAATCGTGCCCTTGTATTTTCGGCCGGCATAAAACGCAGCAAAGACGACGGCCAGAAAAACTACGAACATGAACAGGCGCGTCATGGTTCGTTCAACGCCGCTGCGCTCGTGCGGCACCGCCGGCAAGTCGATGCGGTTTTCGATCGCGTTTACATCGGCCGGTATTTCCACGGTGTCATCGGTCATCGCCGCCGGCTGGCGAGCGGGAAACGCTGTGCGCGACGGCGGCAGCAAATTCGCGAACTCACTGTCAGCGAGCATTGTTTGGATAGAGCCCGCGACAGCCACCGGAGTCGTTTCCGGCGAGATTGTTTTTTCGAGATCGTTGGTGCGGTCCGCCGGAGAAATCGGCGGACCGACGCAAACGACCACTGCGGTCAGGTTGTCTTCAGCGCCACGCTCGTAGCACACACGCTTGAGTTCAGCACACAACTCCGTCAGGTCGTCGTAACGGAGCAGCAAGTTTCTCAACTCATGATCGGGAATGTGCCGCGTGATTCCGTCGGTGCACAAGAGAAACTCGGTACCGTCGTCGACCTCGATCACCTTCATGTCAACTTCGACGTCGTTTTCCGCGCCGAGGGCGCGACTGATTACGTTCTTGCTCGGATGGTTCGCGGCCTGTTCCGCAGTCATTCGTCCAGCGCGAACTTCCTCTTCAACCACGGAGTGATCGTCCGTCTCGCGCAGCAGTTGGCCCGCGGGGGTCAGACGATACAAACGCGAGTCGCCGACGTGTCCGATAGTGGCGACGTTTCCTTTGATATGAAGCGCGACGATGGTTGTGGCCATCATCGAGAAGCGGGGATTGTCCTGGGCCATCTGGTGAATCGAAGCGTTGGCCCGTTGGATCGCGAGCTCCATGAGGTCTTCGATGTCTGCGCCGTCGTCACGATGACGAAAAGCTTCATCGAGCACTTCGATCGCGGTTTGGGAAGCGACTTCGCCCGCCTCCGCTCCCCCGACGCCGTCAGCAACCGAAAAAATTCCGCGCTGCCCGTCCGCGAGGAAAGAATCTTCATTCAACGGACGCTTCTCGTTGAGCCCGCGATCGGTTACCGCCGAGGAGTGCAAAAGTGGCGAAGCGTCTGGCCGCGCGTTCGTTTGATTGTCGGACTCGCTCATTCAACCGCCTCCAGTTTCAACGACGAGCGCGGCTCGCCTCGGGGTCCTTTAGCCAGCATCGTGTCGCGCGCGTTGCGATGCGAAAAAGCCATCAGCATTCCCAGCATGGCAAAGCTGGTAATCAGGCTGAAGCCGCCGTGACTGACGAACGGCAACGTGATTCCGGTCATCGGCAACGCTCGCAGGATGCCGCCGACGTTAACCAGGGCCTGAAAACCAATAAAAGCCGTCAGGCCGGCCGCGCAAAGTTTAGTAAACATATCACGCGCGTCGAGCGATGTACGAACACCAGCGATGACGAAAATAATTACCGCCAGCATGACTATCGCGCCGCCAACCAAACCTTCCTCTTCAGCAACGGCGGCGTAAACATAATCGGAGTCGGCGATTGGTATTACCTCCGGGTAACCAAGGCCAAGTCCGCGCCCGGTATTCTTGCCCGACGCGATCCCAAAAATCGCCTGTGCCGGTTGAAAAGCCAGCTTGTCGAACCACACATCGACGTTGACGATCTTTTGCATCGCCGGACTCTGCTCGGCAAGTTGCTTCAGTTGCGGGTCCTTGTTAACAGCATCGTTGAAGTCTTTCTTCCACCACGACACTTCAGGCGACGGCGGATCGAAGCCATCCAGCCAAAGATGAAAACGCTGCTGAATGCGCGATGGCAGCATCGCCTGAATCGGACGGGCCACGGTCGGGAGAAGTGGAACTTTCTCCTGAACGTCGCGTGGCAAAGCGCCGACAACCAGGATGCTGATGACGAGCAAGACTGAGCCGACGAACAACAGCAGTTGCGGCCAGCGCCTGACGGCGACGAGGTAAAGCGTCGTGTAGGCGCCGCTGAAAATAAGCATCTGCCCGAAATCTTTGAGCGCGAAGAAGGGAACGAACGGCATCATTCCCATGACCAACAGGGGAACGACGTCGCGGGCGCGGGGAATGCCCCAATAAGTCTCCGCCAAATCTTTGTAACGCGCGGTCAGAATTCCGGCGAAGCCCAGCAGGAAGGGAATCTTCGAAGGCTCCCAGGGTGTCATGTTTCCCAGCGCTTTGCCGGCGCTTGAAGTTACTACCGCCACCGCGAGCGGCAGCAACGTGAGCAGGACGATGATGAAACTGTTCCGCTGAATCCAGAGCAGAAACCCGTCGCGCAAACAAAATGAGAATGCCAGGCCAAAGGCGATGAAGGAAAAAATGGGAATCCAGGTGTAACTGGAAACCAGGGCACTGCCGAGCGTGTAATTCGACGGACGTTTGGGAAGTTGATCGACGTCGATGGCCTGCGCGGGAGTGGCGGGCAGGCCCATGAGTTGTTTCTTAGTCGCATCATAGTTCTCGATGATGTAGCGCGTGCGCAGCGCTTCCATCTTTGCCTGCCGCGCTTCCGCTTTGTTGCGCGCGTTGTATTCCGGATCGCTGTAGAGCCGGTACTGGATCAGCATGCCGACGGCGAAGAGCATTATCGCTACCGTGAAGAGAATCCAGTTCCCGCGATAGCGCCGGACACGAGACAACCAAATTACGAGAATGAATAACGGCAGGAACATCAGCAGGTCGCGCACGGCGCCGATGATCGAAGTTTCATAACCGCGCAGCAGGGCGGCGCGATGAACGCCCCAATAGCCTGCGACCTCGAGCAGCAGGACAGCCACGATGATTAGCAGATGTGACGATGCGCGATTTTTCATTTAACTGGAAAACAGTAGTCAGTAGTCAGTAGTCAGTAGTCAGTAGTCGCTCGTCCCGTAGGGACGAAATGTTTATAGAACCCGATCACATTCCGAAACCCGCCCTGTAGGGGCGAAACATTGCGCTCCTACGGAGCGCGTCAACTATGCTGGAGCGGTGCTATAAACATTTGGCTCCGCTGGAGCCAGAACCTTCGTCCACATTTCAAAAGTCTCGTCATTAACGTCGCGGCGTGGCGCCGGCACGAGGTTGTCGTTGTCCCGCGGCTGGCCCGGCTTTATTACCGACAACCTTGAAATACCCAAGGTCCTTCGCCTTCAACACGAGGGCCGCGGCGATGGGCGCCGCCGATTTCGAACCGTAGCCCCCGCCTTCCACAATCACTGCCATCGCCAGCTGGGGACGTTCGAGCGGCGCGATACACAAAAACCAGCCGTCGATTCGCGGATGTTCTTCGTCCATGATCGTTTCTTCATACTCGCGAATAATGTTGCCGCGATTGTCTTTCTCCACCCGGTGCCTGGTTTTTGGCTCGCCGGTTTTTGGATCGTAGACCGGCTCGATCTTCTGGGCCGTGCCAGTTTTGCCGCCAGTTTTAATACCCGCTGCCGCGACTGGAGCAAACACCCCGCGCGCCGTGCCGCTTGGGCCACCGGTGACGAGGCCCATGATGCCGCGCAGCGTCGCCGCCACCTGCGGCGACATCACCTGATTAAACATCTCCGGCGGCCGATCAAACTCAATCTTCGGTTTCATCAGCTTGCCTTCCATGTTTCCTATCGCCGACGCCGCAAGCGCCATTTGGAAAGGCGTCATCTGTCCGGCGTAACCCTGGCCGTAGCCCATGAGCGCGAGGTCGTATCTCGTCACTTGTTTGCCGGTAACAATCGTCGCTTCGCGCGGAGCGAGCGCGCGTTTCACTGCGTCAGTGCTGGCGTTCCAAAGCTCGGGTTCCTTGCGGCCGCGCAATGCTTCCGCCGGCGTATCGTAGGTGCCGATGCCCAGCAATTGCGCCGCCCGCTTCAAACGCTCTGGCCCAAGCTTCACGCCCATTTGCGCGAAGTACTGGTTACAGGAAACTTCATACGCCGTATCGATGCCGATGCGTCCGTGAACTTCACCTGGGCCACCATCGTCGAAAATTACGTTTGCGCCCGGCGCCGCGTAGTAACCGCCGCCACTGCAGGTGAACTCCGTCCCTTGCTCGCCCGCCAGAAACGCGGCCGTCATCGTTACGGTTTTGAAAGTTGAACCTGGAATGTAGTAAGCGCCGAGCGCCCGGCTCACGAGCGGGCGATCGCGCTGATTGGCTTCGAGCTTCACCCAGCTAGTCTCGTCGTCTACTTCTTTCAGGCTGTAGGAAGGTTCACTATAGAGCGCGAGCACTTCGCCGGTTTGCGGATTCAGAACTACTACCGCGCCATGCTTTCCTTTTAGCTGGTCCACCGCGGTCTGTTGCAGATCGCGATCGATCGTCAAGCGCACGTCGTTGTTGCCCTTGAATTCTACTGTCTCACCTCTAACAACCTGGAGCGCTTCCGGCAGCGCGCCGCTCTGCACGCCAAACAGCGCGCGCTCCAGTCCCGGATCGCCGCGATCGGATCCAAAGAGCTGGGCCATCGGCTTGTCGAGCGGGTAATCGCGATAAATATTACCCGAAGCATCGCGGCGGTAAAGCGCGAGCGCGTTCTCGAGTTTGCCGCTGCGATCGAGCAACCAGCCGCGCAGCGTGGATTCCGAAAGCCGCCGGTTGCGCAGGTCTTTGTAGCCCAGCTCCTGAAATTTGTCGTTACGCTCGGGCGCGTAATGCGTCCAGTAGATATGAAAAGCGAAAACTGAAAGCGAGAGCAGGACAAAGACCCAGCGCAGCGCGCGCAGCCCGCGATTGGTGGAAATAGAACTGAGCCGCTTGCGGACTTCAGGAGGCAGATCGTCAGGCACGGCCGCGGGAACGGTGACGCCGCGACGGCGATTGCGGAAAAGCGAGAAGAGTAATAACAGAACGATCAGCGCCAGCCCGCCGAGATAGATCAGCGTAAGCAGCGCCGGCATGCGTTCCGGAATCTGCACTGGAACCTGAGCCGGCGTCGACGATTGCAGCAGGAAAAGGAAGGTCATGTTGATAGCGGGATGTTTCTTCTCTGTGCAACCTCTGTGAACTCTGTGTCTCTGTGGTGGAACCTGTTGAAGCACACTCACCACAGAGACACAGAGTTCACAGAGATCGCACAGAGGGAAAAGCGTTGTTCACAATCACTCACTCAGTTTTCTTAAACCTTACTTCCACATCGCCGAAGCCGACCACGTCGCCATCTTCGATTTGCCGGGCTTCGCCGTAGGAAATGCGCCGGCCATTTATAAAGGTGCCGTTTGTCGATCCTGTGTCCGCCACCAGCAAAGTGCCCTGAACATTCATCGTCAACGCGGCGTGAATCTTCGACACGCTGGCGTCGTCCAGCGCCAGCTCGTTATCCCTCACTCGGCCCACGCTGACGCGTTTGCCACCGGGAACTAACAGAAGCGGCACCACCTGAACCTTATCGCCTAACGAGACGCGGGCAATTAATTCGACGGCGGGTGTTTTCTCGAACGGACTGCGGTGGGGAACTTCGAATTGCGCGGCGCGCTTGGCTTCGTCGGCCTGTCTCAGCTCTTCTTCAAATTCGCCGAACGTCGGATCGACGGAGATTCCGGTAGTAAAAATATCTACTTCGGTCTCAACTTTCATCGGCGCCATGGTCCGGTAACGATGATCGTTCACGTGATCGATAGCGGCGGCTAAAACTTCGTGTTCGAGTTCCTTAATAATTTCCGGCGGCGCTTCGGAGTGAGTGCCCCACTCGATTTTGAGTTTCAAATAGTGCGGTGCGATGCGGCCCTTGCGTCCTTCGTCGCGGACCCGTTCATCGATCAATTTCTTCATGCGTTCGATGAGCTGCGAGGTTGTAAGCCCACCCTTGGGTTCCACCGTGCGGCCAAACTTGCGGTCTACCACGTCGCCGACATTTTCGAGCACGCGCCGCAGGAGTCGCTCGGGCAACGCTTCTTCACGCTTCTTTGGGGTTGGTGGTTTTTCCTGCTCAGTCATGAAACCTCGCACGGTGTCGGATGAAGGCAAGCCTTCGGTGCAAAAAACGCAGCCCAATCGACTGCGCGCGACAAGAAGAACTTGATTGCCTGGAACGGTGATATTCTAGCCGAAAGTGTTTTCGGTTAGTAGTCCGCAATCAGGAACACAAAATCTTGCCGCAGAGGCGCAGAGACACGGAGAAGAGAAGTAAGACTAAACCGCTCAGCAAGACCTACTGCCGGATTTTCGGTATGGTAATTCTCTGAGTCTCTGTGACTCTGTGGCGTTCTGTTCTTAATCGATGAATCCGCGTCACAAACAACTCAAGAAGGATTACCAGCAGAACGCGCCGCCTATGGGAGTTTTCCTGATCCGCAACACGGTCAGCGACAGAGTGTTTCTCGGCTCGAGCCTGAACCTGCCCGGCATCATCAATCGTCACAAGTTTCAGCTCGCCAACGGAAACCACCCGAACAAGCAACTGCAGTCTGACTGGAATGAACTTGGCAGTAATAAGTTTGCTTTTGAAATTGTGGACGAGCTGCCAACGCGATCGGGAACCGATGTTGATTACAGGACCGAACTCAACTCTCTCGAAAACCTCTGGCTGGAGAAGCTTCAACCATTCGGCGACCGCGGTTATAACGAACGGCCAGTCACCAGGGCCGAGCGATTGCGCCGCATTGCCATGAAGTAGTAGTGCTTTAGTTAGGACTGCCTCTGCGTGACTTCGGCGTTCTCTGCGTCTCTGCGGTAAGGGAGTCTCTGGAGTTATTAACCGCCGAGACGCGGAGAACGCTGAGGTCACGCGGAGAGTTGAAACAGTACGCCATGAAGGAGAAACCTTGAAAAAGTCCCGCGCTATTGCCCTGATGCTGGCTGCTCTCGTCGTTGGTGTAATTGTCGGTGGTTATCTTTTTTCCGACAGTCGTCCGCGATCGTTTCTGGCGTTGAACGATTGCAACGGAAGCTGTTTCAAGCCAAATGAACTGCTGGGCCTGGTTGCCTCGGTTGGGATACAGAGGTTTGGCGGGTTCGTTCCGTCAGTGGTTAAGGAGACCGACAAGACAATCGTGATCCAGAGTCCCAGTCCGCAGGCGCGGGTTCACTATCTGGTAATTCCGAAGAAAGATATAAAAGACATCGCTTCCGTGTCAGACGCCGACGCGGATTATTTGCTCGATGCCGTCAAGGTGGCGGGCGACATTATTCGTGAGCAGAACCTCAGCAACTACCGGCTCACGACGAATGGGCCGGGCTATCAAACCATGACGTACCTGCATTTTCATCTCACCGCAAATTAGTAAGGACACGGCATGCCGTGGCCTGGTGCCCTATCGATCTGCCGCGATTCCTTTCGTGCGCGGAGAAACGTGCTCACCATCAGAACCGGGAGCGGTAGCGACCGGCCAAATACTCTCCATGCGTTTTGCAAGCTCTTCGTTTTCAAGTTGAATCTTTGGCCGGTCGCTACCGCTTCCGGTTCTGATGCGACCACGCCCTCCCCGCGGGGCGGCATGCCGTGGCCCTACCCCTGACCCCTTTGTCGCGCTGCTTCGTAAAGCAAGACGCCGGTTGCCACTGCCACATTCAAACTCTCCGCCGCTCCATGCATAGGAATTCTTACCGAAGCATCCGCCAAAGCAATTTCTTCAGCAGACAATCCATTTGATTCGGGTCCGACTATCAACGCCGAAGGTTTTCTCCAGTCGACCTCATCATAAGTCTTCGCGGCGTGAACATCCGCGCACACTGTCTGGATGTTGCGTTGTTTCAACCACGAAATGACTTCGTCGTAGGTTGGTCCAAACCAAACGGGTAAACGAAACGCGGAGCCCATCGCGCCGCGTAGGGCTTTTGGAGAGAACGGATCGGCAGTGTGGGCCGTGGCAACAATGCCCGAAGCGCCGGCAGCTTCCGCGGTTCGCACGATCGCCCCAACGTTAACCGGGTTATTGATGCGATGCATCACTACAATCAAGGCTTCCTGCTGATTGACGTCCAGCCGCCGTTCATTAGTCTCTGGTCGATTCGCGAGCAGAATAATTCCCTGAGGCGTTTTGGTGTAGGAGACGGACTCCAGCAGTTTTTCACTAACCAGGGCCGTGCGCTTTGCAGCCGCGGCTAGCGCAGCAAGGATCGCGGAAGGCTTTTCTTTTGCCGCCAGCTCTTCTGAAACAATGACCGCTTCGAGCGACAGGCCTGAGCGCAAGGCTTCCTCGCATAAACGCAGACCTTCAACAAAGATGTATTCCGTGGTTTTGCCTTCGCGCACCGAGCGCGTCAGCTTGAGCAGGGAATTGTCGCGACTGGTTATGGTTTCAGCGTTCATGGATTAATTGATCCGAATGTCTGTGCGTCCTTTGTGTTCTCTGTGTCTCTGTGGTGAACCGGTTGCGCGCATCCACCACAGAGACACAGAGGTCACAAAGGTGGCACAGAGAAATCGCGGATTTACGATAGATCAACTTTCGCCCAAATCGGCCAATGGTCCGAAACGCTCAACGGCCGGGCCACGCCCCAATTCGCAATCTTCAAATCACGATAGAAAATCCAATCTGCATGAAGGCGAATGCCCATCCCGCGCCACGTCGCCGTGCCTGACGGAAACGGCGAGACATAACCGCGCGCTTCCATGAAGCTTCGAGTTTCCTGAACCTTGCGCTTCGAAAGCGTGTTGAAGTCGCCCATGATGATAGTTGGCCCAGCCTCTCGCTCAGCCTCAGCCAGCAAGGTCTCGAGTTGTTCAAGTTGTCCGCCGACTGCCGCGTGAGGATCGACATGCGCGTTGAGAATACGCAAGCGGCTTGCACCGGTAGAGACCGTCGCAGCCATGGCCAGGCGCGGTCGCCAGGCGCATTCGTGCCATGGCAGATCGATGCGAGTAACGTCGTGAACTGGAAGGGAAGTCAACATTGCGACGCCCGTGTCTCCCGGGTCGTCGAGCGCAATCGGCTCTTCAAAATCAAGCCACCACTGGCGCGTTTTCGGCGGCACGCCGCGCGGAATGCCGGCCGGCACGTGAATCCAATTGAGCTCTAAGGCCTCAGCCAATTCGCGCGCCACGTGATGCCCACCGGCGCGGCCAGTTTCTTTGTCGGCTTCCTGCAGCGCAATCACGTCGGGGCGTGGCATCAGTCTGCCGTCGCTGAACGCGCGCGCCGCAGCCTCGATATTCCGGGCCATGCGCGCTGCTCGCTTTCCCGCCGGACGTCCGCGAACTTTCCTGAGCAGGCCCCCGGAGATTAAACGCGAACCTGCGGCGTAACGAATGTTGTAGGAAGCGACGATGATCGTCGGGTCGACCGAGGCCCTGGTTCTGCGGGATTGCGAAAGGGAAAGCGCGGGATCAAACTCAATCTGCTCGGAATCTGCAAGTGGGGGAATTGCGGTGGCCATTGCCGTATCAGAACCGGGAGCGGTAGCGACCGGCCAGGGATTCACGACGTGAAATCGTTCCAGGAATCTTAAAATGAGTGTCGGGCCGGCCGCTGCCGCTCCGGTTGTGATGCGGACAGACCCAAACGACGACCCCCTAAGTGACGACCGCGGGCGCAATCACGTCATGAATCGCGCGCACTTCATTCACCAGACCCTCATACTGAGACAGGGTCAAGGCCTGCGCGCCATCGCAAAGTGCGTGGTCCGGTTGATCATGAACTTCAATAATCAAACCATCAGCGCCGACGGCCACACCCGCGCGAGCGAGTGGCGTCACCATGTAGTTCTTGCCAGTGCCGTGTGACGGATCGACTATCACCGGCAGATGCGAAATCCGCCGCACGGCCGGTATCGCCGAAAGGTCGAGCGTGTTCCTGGTGTGCTGTGCAAAGGTGCGAATGCCGCGTTCGCAAAGCACCACCTGGTAGTTGCCTTCGGACATGATGTACTCAGCCGCAAGCAGCCATTCGTCAAGCGTCGCCGATAAGCCTCGTTTCAGAAGCACCGGCAGTCGCGATTTGCCAACGCGGCGCAGCAGCGTAAAGTTTTGCATGCTGCGCGCGCCGATCTGAATCATGTCAGCATAGCGTTCCACCAAATCAACTCCAGCTTCGTCCAAAGCTTCGGTCACAATTTTCAAGCCATAGCTTTCGCGAATCTCTTCGAGGATCTTCAAGCCATCTTCGCCAAGACCCTGAAACGCGTAGGGCGAAGTGCGCGGCTTAAACGCGCCGCCACGGAAAAACCTGGCGCCACTCCGTCGCACGGCTTCGGCAACAGTAAACGCCTGCTCCCGGCTTTCAATCGCGCACGGGCCGGCAATGATCGCGAGCTCCTCCCCGCCGATGGTTGCGTCGCCGACCTGGACGACAGTTTTGTCTGAACGAAGATCGAGCGTGACCAGTTTGTAAGGTTTGCTGACGCGGACCGCTTCGGAAACGCCGGGCAGATTTTCAAAGTGTGATGGGTCAACGGCTCCGGGATTTCCCGTGATGCCGATGGCGGTGCGCGAGGCGCCGGGCATTGGGTGGGCGCGGTAGCCAAGCTCTTCGATGATGCGGACGACAGTCTGGACCTGACTGTCGGTCGCATCGGCTTTCATTACGATTAACATGACGAGTGTACTTTAACTGGGAATCGAAGATTCTCAAAAGCGCCAAAGGCGCGAGATGCACTGGGGCCAACTGATCTTCGCTCCATAGGAGCGATATGTTTATAGGCACGAACCAACGCTCAAATATTCTTCGCTCCGTGAGGAGCGAAACTTCTTTCCAAGCTCGCTAATGAGCCCCGGTTGTTGCGCTCCTACGGAGCGCCGAACTAATAACCCTGATGGCAGGCTATAAACATCTCGCCCCGCCGGGGCGAAATCCGCGAGCATTCACTCTTTGCAGTTCTAAGTTGAAACCGCGTTTCACGCCATTGCGTTGGCGGACGGAAGGGGTCCCGTGCCTTACATCCTCTCCGGCACTGCAATGCCAAGCACCCCGAGCGCCGCGGTTAGCTGCCGCCGGGCGATGTTTGCCGCGACCACCAGCACCGCGCGCCGAGTTTGATCCTCTTCCGCGATGATGCGATGACGATGGTAGAAAAGGTTGAAGGCCCGCGCGAGCGTAAACGTGTACTTCGCCAGGTTAGCGGGCTCGGCTGAAGCCGCACACTGCGCGATCACCTCATCCAACCGCTCAGCCAGCATTACGAGCGACCAGATTTCTGTCCCCGCTTCATCGCCCAACGTTTCAGTCAGCTTCGCTTTGATGTCTGCTTCGGGCGTCGTTAACAATTCTTCCGCTTTACTTACCGCGTCAGCGTCAAGCTTGCGAAAGATTGAGTTCGCGCGCACGGCCGCGTATTGACAGTAAGGTCCGGTCTCGCCTTCAAAAGACAGCGCTTCTTTGAAATCAAAAGCGATGACGGAGTTGCGCGTGAACTTCAACAGGAAATACCGCAGGGCCCCAACGGCGATCTGGTGGGCCGTCTCCTGCTGTTCGTTCGCGGAAAGTTCAGGGTGACGCGTTGAGACCTCGCGCAGCGCATCGCCTTCGAGTCTGCTTATCAAATCGTCGGCCTTAACTCCGAGACCTTTGCGTCCGCTCATTTCGATGAACGGCCGGGCCCGATCTTCTTCACTAAGCTCGATGCCCAACTCCTCACAAGCACGCGGCGACAGCGCCACCATTTCATAACCGAAGTGAACGCTGGCATCGGCGCCAACGTCAGGCACGACCGCCGCAACGCCGCGCGCCACGATGTCTTGCGGATAGGCCTGGCGCGAATCGATCACGTTGTAGACTTTTACGCCGCCGCCGAAATTCGGTCGCGGCACTTCCGGCAGAATTTCTGCGTTCGGTTCGGTTGTGGTGACCCAGGCAACATGCCCGTCGTCGTAAGCGCGAAAGGGTTTGTAGTTGAAATCGAGTCCGAGGCGCCCCAGCTTCCAAAGTTGATACGCGATGTCTTTGCCGGTGTAGGTTACAGTTCCATTTGAACGCACAATAATCTTGTCAGACTCGTGCTCGTCGGTGCCGGTATGCGATTCGAAGGGCATCACCCAACAGCCCGCATGCTTGCCTTCGCTCTGCAGGTGAATCACGCCTGCTTCCTTCATCAACTCAAACGCGCGATCCCAAAAATGCAGGTGCAGAATGTCTGACTCCCGCGCCAGCAGATCGTAGCGAATGCCGAGTCGCTCCATCGTGTCAAGAATGCATTCGACGTTTCGCGTGGCAACATAGTCGGCTAGCTCCGCAGTTGGATTGTTTCCTTCCTCAAGAGCGTGCAAGACGTCGTTGCGCAGCTTCAGCAGCTCGGGATTCGGCGCCGCAGCCGCATCGCCGTCGCGATAGAAGAGGCCGACCTTCGTGTAAAGGTCCCAGCAGTAGTAATCAAAAGGACGATCGGTGGGAAGCGAACTATCGAGCGCCTTGATTTCCTCGAGCGTCATCTTTTCTATGTGCATGAAACCGACAACAACGTCGGCAACCTGCACGCCGGTGTTGTCGATGTAATTCTGAACTTCGACGCGCTCGCCGGCGGCCTGAAGAATGCCGACAAACGTGTCGCCCAGCACCGCGTTGCGAACGTGTCCGATGTGCGCCGCTTTGTTGGGATTGATACTGGTGTGCTCGACCATCTTCTTGGGGCGATCGATGACCGACGAAGAATCCACCGCAGCCTTCTCGGGCGCAAAGGACGACAACAGCCCCGCGCGATCGAAAAACACGTTGAGGTAACCAGCGCCGGCCACGTCGACGCGCGAAACATCGGCAGAAGTTTCGAGTCTGGCTTTTAGTTGTTCGGCGATGGTGCGCGGCGCGGTTTTCACGCCGGTGGCCTGCTTGATCAGTTTTGCCAGCTCGAAAGAAACCGGAAAAGCGAGGTCGCCCAGCTCGGGACGTGGCGGAGTTTCCGCGTTGACTTGTTCGAGCTCGACGCCGAAAAGCTCAAGCGCGGAGCGGCGCGTTTCCTGTTTCAACCGATCCTGTATCTCAATTACTGTCACTGTGTGGTCCTTGTTGGCGCCGTCTGCGTCTGCAAAAGCGCTGAGTATAGCTTAGGGGATAGGACGACCGCCAAGACGCCAAGAACGCTAGGAGAACAAACGTTCACAATACCGCTTACTTGATTCCTTGGCGCTCTTGGCGTCTTGGCGGTTGGATGTTAGAACTATTCACTATTCACGATTTACGATTCACTACCTTATGAAGACTTTATATTTCGACTGCTTCGCGGGCGCCAGTGGCGACATGATCCTCGGCGCGCTTATCGCCGCGGGCGTCGACCGCGACGTCTTTCAGCAGCAACTAGCATTGCTTGGCGTCGACGGTTACACCATCGGCTTCGACAAAGTTGACCGCTCCGGCATAACCGCTACCTACGCGCGGGTGGAGACGCGTCACGAACACAGCCATCGTCATCTTTCCGACATTCTCAAAATAATCTACGAGTCAAAGCTATCAAACGGAGTCAAAGAGCGCGCGGCCAAAATATTCTCGCGACTCGCCGAAGCCGAGGCCCGCGTACACAGCGTGGCCGTAGACCAAATACATTTTCACGAAGTTGGGGCTCTCGACGCGATCATCGACGTAGTTGGCGCTGCGATTTGTTTTGAGCTCCTTGGTATCGAGCGCTTCCTGTCGTCGCCTTTTCATGTCGGCAGCGGCACCGTCGACATGGACCATGGATGCTTTCCCGTCCCGCCGCCCGCAGTCGCGGAACTGCTGAAGGGAGCGCCGTTCTATTCGACTGAAATTGTGGGCGAGCTGGTTACGCCAACCGGGGCAGCGATAATTACGACGGTGTGTAATGAATACGGCCCGATTCCCGCAATGACATTGCGAGAGGTTGGCTACGGAGCGGGCACGCGCGAATATCAAAAGTTTCCCAACGCCTTGCGAGTTCTCATTGGCGAGGATGAATCAAATGCTAGCGACGGCGTCGAGCAGCTATGGATGCTGGAAACAAACATGGACGACATCTCGCCGCAGATTCTCGGTCATGTGATGGAACGCGCCTTTGACCTCGGCGCGCTCGATTGTTACTTCACGCCGGTGCAGATGAAGAAGAACCGGCCGGGAGTTTTGTTGTCCATACTCTGTCGCGCGCCGGAACGAGCGGCGCTGACGGATTTGGTTTTCAGTGAGACGACTACGCTCGGCATTCGATCTTATGAAGTTGAGCGGCGCGCTCTGCAACGTAAAATCGTGACGGTGGAAACGCAGTATGGATCCATCGATGTTAAAGTAGCGCAACTCAACGGACATGTGTTGAAGGCGATGCCGGAGTATGAACAATGCCGGGAGGCTGCGCGGCGTGCGAATGTGCCGCTCAGACTTATTGAAGAAGCAGCGCAGGCGGCGCTGGCGAAGCACAGGTAATGAGTCGGAATCAGCGGGGGGCAGGCCCGCCTTCCTAACCATGAGCTACTAAAGTGGATTGCGACGACAAGGTGGAAAGCCTTCAATGTTGGATCCGCGAACGTTCTGGATAATCTCGGGGTGAGGAAGGCGGGCTTGCCCCTGCTCTTTCTGTAGCAGGTTCGATATGACGACAAGGTTATCTAAAGAAGAAAAGAGTGAGTCACCGACGCATGAGCTCCCTCCGGTCGATCTGGATCTAATCGCGCAAGGTGTCCGCTTGATCCTCGAAGGCCTTGGCGAAGATCCGACTCGTGCGGGCCTGCAGGAGACTCCGCGCCGGGTGGCCGAGATGTATGCCGAGTTAACTTCCGGCATGCGTGAAGATCCAAAGCAGCATGTGGTGCCGCTGCCGGGCGACAAGCACGACGAGATGGTGATCGTAAAAGACATCAGCATCGCTTCGATGTGTGAACATCACCTCGCGCCGTTCGTTGGCAAGTGTCACATCGCTTACATTCCGCGCGAGGGACGCATCCTGGGAATTTCGAAACTGGCGCGGCTCGCGGAGACGTTTTCGCGCCGGCTGCAGCTGCAGGAACGACTAACTACGGACATCGCGAATACGCTCTTCGAAGGGTTGAAGCCGATTGGTGTGATGGTTGTGATTGAAGCGGCCCACACCTGCATGACGCTACGCGGCGTGAGAAAGGCCGATGCGAAAACGGTGACTTCGGCGGTGCTGGGCGGTTTTCGCACCGACCCACGCACGCGCGCAGAAGCGATGGCGTTGATCACGGGTAAAGAGTAAGACTCTGTGCCTCAGAGATCGTGAGCCACACAGTAAGAATCAACATCAGAACCGGGAGCAGTAGCGACCGGCCAAATACTCTCCTTATGATGATAGCTGTCTTCACACACTGGTCGTTTTTCAAGGTGACTCTTTGGCCGGTCGCTACTGCTCCCGGTTCTGATATAAGGATATTGAGATGACGAACAATACAAAAGTCGGTGTTCGCGCTGCCCTGGTCTTGACTGTCATCGTCGCGGCTTGTGTCGCAGCGTTTTCACAACAACGCAAACAGACCAGCCCGCAGTTGAACGAAGACGCGATTCGCGCGCATATCAAGTTTCTCTCCAGCGACTTGCTGGAGGGCCGCGGCACCGGCGCGCGCGGCGGCGAGATTGCCGCGAACTACATCGCCGCGCAGCTCGAAGCACTTGGCGCGAAAGGCGCGGGCACTAACGGAAGTTTCTTTCAACCGGTGTCGCTGGTCGGCGTCAAAGCTGATCCGAACACCAAGCTGACTGTCTCCGGTCGCAACGGCAAAGAGAGTTTTAAGTTTGCCGATGAGTACGTCGCCTTCACCGGTGCGCAAACAGACGAAGTCGACGTTGACGCCGACATGATTTTCGTTGGCTACGGCATCGACGCTCCGGAAGCGCGTTGGAACGACTACAAGGGCGATGCCGATTATCGCGGCAAGATTCTGGTGATGTTGGTTAACGATCCGCCGGCGACGCCGGCTGAGCCAAATTTGTTCGGCGCGAAAGCGCTCACTTACTACGGCCGTTGGACCTACAAATTTGAAGAAGCCGCGCGTCGCGGCGCCGCCGGCGTGATTCTGCTTCACACGGACGCGTCAGCTGGTTATCCCTGGAGTGTGGTGCGCACTTCTAACGGCGCCTGGCGGTTCGACATCGCCCGCACGTCTGACGCAACACCTTTTCTAAAAATTCGTTCGTGGGTTACCGACGAAACGGCGCGAAAGATCATGAAGCTGGCGGGCCAGGACCTTGACGATTTGCGGGCCAAGGCCGCGACGCGCGACTTTCAGCCGGTGGATTTGAAGCTCAAGGGCAAGATCAATCTCAAGAGTGAAGTGAAACGCGTGCAGGCGCCAAACGTCGTCGGAATACTCCCGGGTCGCGATCCGCAGTTGCGCGATCAGTATGTCGTCTACTCAGCGCATTGGGACCATCTTGGCGTCGGCGCTCCTGACAAGAATGGCGACACGATCTATAACGGCGCGCTTGATAATGCGACCGGAGTCGCGTCTGTGCTGGCCATCGCCGACGCACTTGCGAAGCTGCCGCCGGCGCAACGGCCGGGCCGTTCGAGCTTGTTTCTGTTTCCTACGGCGGAAGAGCAGGGGCTGATCGGCGCCGAGTGGTACTCGCAACATCCGATCGTGCCGCTGGAGAAGACCGCCGCGGATGTAAATCTCGACTCAATGAATGTGCTCGGCCGAACGCACGACTTTATTCCCCTGGGAGCGGAACGTTCTTCGCTGTTAGCGGTGGTTCAGGCTGTCGCTCGGGAGCGCGGCATGCGAGTGTCGCCGGACGCGCGTCCCGAGCAGGGATCGTTTTATCGTTCCGACCATTTTCCGTTTGCCAAAGTGGGCGTGCCTTCCATCAGTCTGAAGGAAGGGAACGACTACGTGGGACACACCAGGGAGTGGGGTGAAGAGCAATTCAAAGCCTACAACACCGCACACTACCACCAGCCATCGGACGAATATCGGGAATCGTGGGATTTTAGCGGGATGCTACAGGAAGCGGAGATTGCGTTGGCGATTGGACGACGAATCGCAGACGCGCCGGCGATGCCGAGGTTTAATCCAGGCGACGAATTCGCTAAGCATCAGCGACGCTGAGGCGGATCAGACAAACTCGATGACTGCGGCGACTGATAACACTATTTCTTCCAGGATTGCTGGAGAGACTCTGCCAAGCCTGCGGATGAATCGCTGTTAATCCATGCCCCTGATTTGTAATGCGTCAACTGCTGAGGTTTTTGAAAGGCCATTCTCCGCTTCTGGCTCGACCCGGACATGCCACACGTTCGCCGCGTAGTGAGCCTTCCAATCAGTCACCGGTGCCACGAGCTTTACAGGTAAACGCCCGACTGCGTCCGAGCTAATAACTACTGCGGGTCGTGTCTTTCGAATTTCCCTGCCCAGCGTCGGATCAAAACCCACCAGCCAAACATCGCCGCGCTGAGGTGTTTGTAACCTAGTAGCTGACAATGTCACCACCCTGCCAGGGTTCACGTTCAGTCGATTGTTCTTCGGATTCGTAATGCTGGGCCGCCGCTTCGGCTTGTTTGAGGAGTATTTGCCGGCGTTCTTCAAGCGGCAACTTGAGGAATTCGCGCTTTTGCATGAGGTTCGTTAAATTCTCTCGCCGAAGCACTTCGTTGTGTTTAAGCATAAGGTTGCTCCTCGTTTACCAGTGTATGATACTACGTCGCTTCGACAAATCCAGATAGAACGGTAAAAGCTGGGCTGCAATTCCTTGCATGAAAACTTTCTACGTAACCACACCAATCTACTACGCCAACAGTCTGCCGCATCTTGGTCATCTTTACACGATGATCGTGGCCGATACGATTGCGCGTCATAAACGTCAGCAGAGCATTGAGACCTTCTTCCTCACCGGCACTGACGAGCACGGCATCAACATCGAGCGCGCCGCCGAGCGCGCCGGGCGCACGCCCAAAGAGCAAGCGGATTACGTCGTCGAATATTTCAAACAGATGACTGCCGAGTTTCGGCTCGACACCGCACACGGCGGCTACGATTTTTTTATGCGCACGAGCGAGCCGTTCCATTACGAAGGCGTGAGTGAATTTTGGCGACGCGCGGCGAAAGCCAAAACGCCGAAAGGCAACGACGCAATCTACAAGGGGCACTACGAAGGCTGGTTTTGTGCGCCGTGCGCCGCGTATAAAACTGAAGACGAATATGCCAAGCCGGCTGAAACCGGCGCGCCTCCGACATGTTTGATACACGAGACTCCGCTCGATCGCGTCTCCGAGGATAGCTATTTTTTTCGGCTGTCGGATTATGACGAGGCACTGCTCGAGCTTTACCGCTCCCGCCCCGAGTTTGTGCAGCCGGAATCCAGAAGAAATGAAGTCACGAGTTTTGTGAGCGGCGGGCTGCAGGACCTTTCGGTAAGCCGCCTGCGAACTTCGGTGAGTTGGGGTGTGCCGGTACCGGACGATCCTGAGCACACCATGTACGTTTGGTTCGACGCGCTGACGAATTACATCACGGCTATCGGTTTCGGCAACGAAGAACGCGAACGCACCGTGGGCTTTGAAAAGTTCTGGCCCGCGCTGCATCTCGTCGGCAAAGACATCCTGCGATTCCACGCCGTTTACTGGCCCGCGTTTCTGATGGCCGCGGGCGTGGAGCAACCGCAAGGGGTCATCGCTCATGGCATGTGGCTCGATCCCAAGGGCAGGAAAATGTCGAAGACTCTCGGCAACACTGTCGAGCTCGAGGTATTGAACCGGCATTTTCCGGTCGACGCGATACGTTATTTCTGTTTGCGCGAAATGGTCTTTGGGCACGACGGCCGTTTTGGTTACGAAGCCCTGATTGATCGCACCAACAGCGATCTCGCGAGCGGTTTAGGAAACCTGTCGAGCCGCACGCTCACGATGGTCCAAAGGTACAACGACGGGCGGATTCCCTCGGGTATCATTTCCGACGACGGGTTGTTGTCAGCGAAACGCACCGGCGTTGATACGGATGAAACTACAATTTCCGGTTTTATTGAACACGCCCGCGATCAGTTTTTGCAGCAGCTCGAAGTTTTTGCGTTCAGTAAGGCTCTCGAGGCTGCGTGGTCGGTGGTGGCCCGCGTCGACAAGATGATTTCCGATGCCAAGCCCTGGGACCTCGCTAAAGACGTCCACCAGAAACAAACACTTAATGCGATCTTGTATCGTGCGGCTGAGAGTCTGCGTTGGTTGTGCGTGCTGCTGTATCCGATCATGCCGACGGCGACGACGGAAATCTGGAGTCAACTGGGTTTGACTGCTGGCGAAAGGGGCGAGCGCGGCCCCGGCAATTTCGATCCGGCCAAACTGACGTGGGGAGAGTTGGCCGAAGGCACAAGCGTAGGCGAAGTGAAACCACTGTTTCCCAGGATTGACAAGGTGAAGACGATGAAAGAAATCAACGAGGTCCAAAGTCCAACGTCCAATGTCCAAGGTCAAGCTGACGCTGGGAGCGTAGACAAGCGGGGTCCCCATCGGGGCAGCCCCGATGGGGTGCTCGTCCTGTCTGCAATGAGCGCGCAGCGCGAACAAAAGAGCGCGGAGCGCGAAGAGCACTCTGGCGTGCACGCAACCGAAGCAGACGCAGTGCCCGGTGCGCCGTCTTTGGAAACTAAACCGTCAGTTCCAACACAGCACGCTACCGAAGCCGAGGCAGTTGCCGGAGCCCAGGGTGTGACCAGTTTCATCGACATCACCGACTTCAGCAAAATTGAGCTGCGAGTAGCCGAAGTATTGACGGCGGAGCGCATCCCCAAGGCCGACAAACTGCTTCTGTTGAGCGTTGATGTGGGCGAGGACAAGCCGCGACAAATCCTGGCAGGCATCGCTCAGCACTACGCGCCCGAGCAGTTGGTTGGCCGGAAGATTGCGGTGGTCGCGAATTTGAAACCGCGCAAGATGCGCGGCTACGAATCGCAGGGGATGTTGCTGGCTGCCTCCGTCGGCGACGAAGGCAGACCGGTGCTGGCAACGTTTACTGAAGAAGTTCCCAACGGCGCCCGGCTGAAATAGCGATTTCGGTAATAGAGTTTCGCGCGGGTTCATTGGATCCCTTCCTAGCGGCACAGCATGCCGTGCCCCTACCCGCGACAGGGAACTTTGCCGAGCAGCGAGGCGTTAGAGGTTATTAACGGCCACAGAAAGTCCAGGGGCGACAGGGGAGGGCGAGATGTTCTGTCCCAGATGCAGCGATGCTCAGATTTCAGAACACGTGCGCTTCTGCAAACGCTGTGGGCTTCGCCTCGAAGCGGTTCAGGACTTGATCTCAGCCGACACGCGAATGCAGTCGCAGGCTGACGCCGCTTTGCCGCCACAAAAAGAGATCAGCATTGGCGCCGGGCTCATGTTTATTGGGAGCGTCGTCGCAATGGTATTTTCCCGGTCACATCTCGGAGGCGATCCGGACGTACTGCCCCAGGTCTTTCTCATCCTCTCATTCACACTCGGTTTTATTCTGCTGTTGTTTCATCCGCTTCTTGGTGGTTTGAAAAAACTCTTTTCAAGAACTGAGCAGCAAGGCGACGCCCGAGAACAGAGAAAACATCGGGCAAAGCAACGCGATGGTATTAACCTGGGTGCGCTGCTGATGTTTCTCGGCCCGTTAAAGCGATGCTGCTTGCGACGCTCGTGCCTGACCTCGCACAGCGACCTATGCTGACGATTGAAATTGCAGCTGGAATGTTTTTGTTGCTGCTGGGTATTCGGCGGCTGGTAGGAGGAGTCTACCTATTGTTTTTCGAAAACTCTGAAGCGCAACAAGCGCAAGCCGAACGCGTAACTTCAGATCTGCAGCCGGCACTTAGAGGAGGCGCGCCCGGATTGCATCCGGCACAGCCCGACAAGTTCATCCCACTTCAGCGCAGCACATCGGAGTGCGTTGAAATAATGCAGCCCGCCAGTGTCACTGAAAACACGACGGGCCTGTTAGGGAAATAATAATTATTAACTAGACAGTCCTACTAATCCTCCGACTCTTCTTCGGCCGGTCCAATCGTTTGTCCCACTAATTGCCAGCGCCCATCTTTCTTTGTCCACAAACGTTTGACGTGGACTTCTTCCTCTTTTTCCGCGCCGCCCTTCTTGTGTCTGGGATTCTCGCCGATGCCTTCGATAGTCACAATGTCGACGCTGGAGGAAATCGTTCGGTGCTCCGTAATTCCATAAAACGGCAGTTCGCCGTTCTTGCAACGGGCCAAAATTGTTTTTTTGTTTGTCGCTCGCTCGCTACCTTCAAACGCATCCGCGTAATAATCCGTCAAAAGTTTGGCAAGTGCGGTCGCATCGCGTCTGGCGATTGCTTTTCCGAGCGAGGCTTCCGCTTTGAGTATCTCGCGTTCCAGTTTCTTCTCAGCGCTGGTTTTTTGCATCGGCGAGCGCGCCATTGAAGATGTCGCTGCGGGAAGGGAAGCCACACAAAAAAGGATCACTGCCAGGTTAAGTAGTCTCATCGGTGTTGTAAGTTGAAAATCGATTGAATGGGGAAGGACAGGGCTAATGTAGCGAAACTCGAGCGAGCCGTCCAATGGCAGAAGCCCGACCGTGAGGGAGGGCCTATCGAGAGTTGAATTCAAGCCCTTCCTAATGGTCAGGCTTCCGCCAACGCGTGCTGAAGTTTGTCTAAACCAACGCCCAGGCCTAGAATGTTCGCAACATGAATCACGCGTTACTGATAGCTGGCGTTTCCGTACTCTCCTTTTGCCTGCTGCAAAATAGTTCGTGCAAAGATAAGCCAACGAATTCCGATCCGGCGGCGCGCGCCACCGCAACTCCGGCGCCCGCAAAAACTATGAATACGAATTCCAGCAACTCTCCCGCAACCGGAGCGAGGAACGCCAATCAAAACCTTTCCGGCGTTTGGGGCGGCCTCCACGTCATACTTGAAATCTCCAGCGACGGTGCCACGCTGGAATTTGATTGCGCCAGCGGCGCGATAAAAGATCCGATCCTGCTCGATGCCGCCGGACACTTTGATGTGGTTGGTTCATACAACCGGCAAGGGCCAGGTCCGACGCGTCAAGGTGTAAAAACAGACAGCGACGCTCATTACTCAGGCACGGTCGACGGCAACACAATGAAACTCAAGGTGCAACTTCCAGGGTCCTCCGAAATTTTGGAGTTTTCATTGACTCACGGCCGGCCCGGCAAGATAACCAAGTGTTATTGAAACGCGTTTGTCATTGCCGCAGTGTCGTAGCACACACGCCGCTCGGCTTTTATCAGTGACTACTAGGCTTCCTCGTTTTTCCTATTTACAGAACTGGCATTCGAATATATAGTCCCCTTTCTTCTACGAAAAAGGTTGCCAGCCCAGTCTCCCTATGTTCCAGCCGTTGGCAACGTCGCATAAATGGTCGAGCGAGAAATCACCTCAGCTCAGACTTATTAGAAAACTCCGATCTTGATCGCCAGGTCGGGCGTTTCCGCCCATAAACAGAGCAACACCCACAACAGTCTCAGAAATTTTTCAAGGAGTTCACACGCATGAAACGAACAAAGGCATGGGGTTCAATTACTTTATTAGTATTGTTCCTGTCAGTTCTGCTGATACCCATTAGTCATGCGACGCGCGACAAGGCAGCGTCTCGGGCTAAACAGCAGCAGAAGGGACTTGATCTTCAGAGCATGGCGCAATTAAGCCAGCCCACGCTTCCACGCGCTCAAACCGAGCCAGTGATGAAGCCAATCTCACGACAGGCGGTGGGATTCGCCGTCTCCGATCCGGTGCGGGAGCTTGCCGCCCAACCAAGTCTGGAAACTGATCACGGCGACGGCTCAGAAGAAGCCGAGCATGAGAAGAATGAGCTCAACGCTCGCGAAACCAAGAGCGAGCGAGCAGGCTCCGCAAAGACAACTTCGCTCGATGAATCGTTGATGAGTCCGAAACCAATCGAGTCTGAGACGCCAAGCACTCCGTCGCTGACCTTCGACGGCATCCTCGACTCCGACAACATTCCTCTCATCGGCGGCACGGTGGCGCCTTCTGACCAGAACATCGACGTCGGTCCAAACGATGTAGTGCAAACTGTCAACGATGCTTTTCGCGTTTGGGACAAGAATGGCAATCCCAGGATTGTTCCGACGTCGATCAGCAAGTTGTTCAAGAAGCTGGGCGGAATCTGCTCCAACACAGACCGTGGCGACCCGGTAGTGCTTTACGATCGCATGGCCGATCGCTGGTTCATCACGCAGTTCGCATTCCTGGGCGCCGGCCAGGCCCCGCCGTTTCACCAGTGCGTCGCCGTCTCGCAGAATGGCGACCCGACGGGCTCCTATTACGCTTACGACTTTGTGACGCCAGGCGCGGAGTTTCCCGACTACGGCAAGTTTGGCGTTTGGCCTGACGGCTACTACATGACCGTCAACCAATTCACCGAGCCGGGCGACCATTTCAACGGCGTCGGCATGTACGCGCTCGATCGCAAGAAGATGTTGGTCGGCGATCCGACCGCGAGCTTTATCTACTTCAACCGAAACGGAACCGATTTTCCGGAGTTCTACAATTCCACGCTGCCTTCGGATCAGGATGGGTTAGAAGCCCCGCCGCCAGGCGCGCCGAACGTCTTTGCTTATTTGATTTCGGATGAATTCGAAGCCTCGCCTTATAACAAGGATGCGATCAGGCTGTTTGATTTCCACGCCGACTTCGTGAATCCGGCCAATTCAACTTTCACCGAAAGACCCGAAAGTCCGGTGCTGGTTGCCGCTTTCGACCCGCGCAGTGCTCCGGGAAGAGCTGACATCAAGGAGCCGGCTCCGGCCACCAACGCAGACGCGTTGGATTCGATTCAGTATCACCTGATGTATCGCCTTCAGTATATGAACCGTGGCGGTATCGAAACATTGGTTTCCAGCACCACGGTTAACGTTAGCGGCGTGGCCCCGACTACGCTGGCAAACTATCAGGCCGGCGTTCGTTATTTCCAACTGCAACGCAGCACACCGGGCGGTCCGTTCCTGCTTTACGACAACGCGACTTTCTCGCCCGACGCAGGTAATCCCGCGACCGGTCTTAATCGTTGGCTGCCGAGCGCAGCGATTGACCACATGGGCAACCTCGCGGTCAGTTACAGCGTTTCCAGCACCAGCGTTTTCCCGTCGATCAGTTATGCGGGCAGAGACTTTAATGCGCTGGGCGGTCTAACCGGTGAACTATCTATGTTCGCCGGCACCGCAGTGCAGCTGGGGAGCGTTAATCGCTGGGGCGACTACCAGTCACTCCAGGTAGACCCCACAGATGATTGTACGTTCTGGACCAATAACCAGTATTACAACACCAACAGCCAGTTTAACTGGCGCACCAGGATTGGGCGATTCAAGTTTCCGACCTGCGCCGCTCCGCCGCAGGGAACTGTTAGCGGAACCATAACCGCCTGCGATTCGGGCGTTCCGCTCGAAGGCGCTGTCGTTCAACTCTCCAACGGCTTCTCGTCGACTACGAAGGCCGATGGAACCTATTCCTTCAAGGTAGCTCCGGGAACCTACACGGCTACGGTGAGCGGGAACATCAATCGCGACTGCACGCCGTCTACCAGCACGGTGATAGTGGTGACCAACGGAAACACAACCACCTACAACGCCTGTCTGGATGGAAGGGCGAAGGTTGTTGTCGATAATTCGGACCCGACCGCGGTAGTGGTTGCGGGCGGAAACGGCAACGGCATTATCGACCCGAATGAATGCGAGACTTTGACGGTGAAGGTCGATAACGTTGGTTGCGCGCCGGCCAGGAACATTACTTCCACACTGAGCACGTCGACCCCGGGTGTCACTATCACCCAGTCGCATTCACCATATGCCGACCTGGCGATCAATGCAGAGGGAACCAGTCTTGTTCCCTATTCCTTCAGCACTGGTGCCGGTTTTGTTTGCGGTAACCCGGTGCAGTTCACGCTAACCGTAAATTTCACCGGCGGCAGCACAGTCAGTACTTTTAGTATTCCGACTTGTACTGAATCACAGCCGCCACAGACTGTTAACGGCAGTCTCGATCCGGCTGATCCCGATTCCACAGCGGGACGGCTGGGACGCAACGGCCTCGTGAACACCTGCGCGTCGCCAAAGGCTTGCCCGGGCGGACTCGGAACCGGTGGCAGATCGTTCGACACGGTGTCGTTCGTTAACTCCGGCCCGGTCTCCGCTTGTGCCACGATCTCGCTGGCATCGGCTGGCGGCGTAAACTTGATAGGGTCGTCATACCTGGACAGCTACAATCCTGCTGACACCACCTTCTGCAACAACTATCTGGGGGATCCGGGCGGTAGCCTTAATGGGACAGTGACCTGGGAGTCGACTATTCCCGCCGGCCATACGCTGGTTGTGGTGGTAATGGAAGTTAACGCCGGCACGGCGGCGACGCCCTACAGCGTCACTGTCTCCGGCTTGAGCGCACCATCGCCTGCGGGCAATGGTGAATGTCAGGCATGTTCAATCACGCCCATGCCCAACATCACTGTCTCGAACGATGCCAATCAGTGCGGCGCAGTGGTCACGTTCCCGGCGCCTACAACGGCCGGCACCTGCGGCGTTGTCAGCGTCAGTCCTGCTTCGGGATCTTTCTTCCCGGTAGGCACGACTCCGGTGACCATCACCACGACGTCTGGAGCAACATCCAGCTTTAACGTCACGGTGAACGACACGCAACCGCCGACTATTACCTGTCCGGCAAACATCACGCAGCAAACGGCGCCAAACGCCACTTCGGCGGTGGTGACCTATGCGGCGACTGGCGGTGATAACTGTCCCGGATCTGTCCTGAGCTATAACCCGCCGTCGGGTTCGTCATTCGCGCTCGGGACTACGACGGTCACAGCCAAGAACACTGATGCGTCAGGCAACACCGCGACCTGCACTTTCACGGTCACGGTCAACCAGCCGCAAACATTGCAGTTCAATGCGGCGACTATGAACGTTCCTGAAGACAGCACCGCGGTAAATGTGATTGTCAGCCGAACCGGCGGCAGCGTCGGTCCGGCCACGGTCGACTATGCCACCAGCAATGGCACCGCGACTCAGGTGGGCGACTACACGATCAAACTGGGAACGCTCCGTTTTGCCGACGGCGAGACCAGCAAGATCATTTCGATTCCGATAGTCGATGATGTTTTTGTTGAAGGTAATGAAAACTTCAGCGTCACGTTATCGAATCCTACCGGAGCCGGTGTGTCACTCGGCAGCCAGTCAACCACGACCATCACGATCATGGATGACGACGTAAACGCGCCGACTTCCAACCCAATCGACGGAGCCGAGTTCTTCGTGCGTCAGCACTACCTCGACTTCCTGAATCGCAACCCTGATAACGCTGGTCTGAATTTCTGGACCAACATCATTACGAGTTGTGGTGCCGATGCCAACTGCACCTCCGCGAAACGCGTACAGGTTTCCGGCGCGTTCTTCCTGTCAATTGAATTCCAGGAGACAGGCGGTTTCGCGATACGAACAAATCGTGTTGCTTTCGGCCGCAAGTCGGCTGAAGCCGCAACTCGAATAACGTATCTGGAATTGATACGCGCCCAGTCTGACCTTGCTAACGGCGTTATCATTGGTCAACCCAACGCCCTGACGCAGCTCGAGGCAAACAAACAGGCGTACGTGTTGGCTATGGTGAACAGTTCGGCCTTCGTAACCAGGTACGCGGCTGCCACCACCGCCGAGACCTTCGTTGATGCGCTATTCGCTTCTGCCGGGATCACCCCGACCACAAGCGAACGCAACGACGCAATCGCGGCGTATAACTCTCAAGGCACGCAATCGCTTTCGCGGGCTGCAGCCCTTCGCTTCATCAGCGACTCGACGAAGCTGCGCAATGCCGAAGTCAGTCCAGCCTTTGTGCTGATGGAATACTTCGGCTACCTGCGCCGCGATCCGGATGAGCCGGGCTATCAGTTCTGGCTGGCGAAACTGAATGCGGCCGGCGGCGACTTCATCCAGGCCGAGATGGTCAAGGCGTTTATCACCTCGACTGAGTATCGGCAGAGGTTTGGTCCCTGAGAATGAAAATTAACGCTGACGGTTAGAGTCCACGATTCGAATCCGTCCGCACTGGAAATTTCCTCTAGCACAATGCCCACGGTGTCTGCCGTGGGCATTGTTATTTGGAGTGACTCTGCATTTGACGCTTCCTACTGCGATATCAGAACCGAGAGCGGTAGCGACCGGCCAAGGAATCAACACCAAAAGCGCTGAGGTTGGCAGCCACCTCTCACCAACCGAGAGTACTCGGCCGGTCGCTACCGCTCGTGGTTCTGGATGTTGAGCATTTTTCTGCAGGGTCCTCCCACTGCGCTTTCTTTGCGAGCTCTGCGCCTCCGCGGTGAATCTTTTCGCAACTCTTCAACCGCAGAGACGCAGAAGATCGCAAAGGCAACGCGGAGAAAAGCTGCGTTAGAAGTCCACCAATGAAATAAACCCTTGAATCTGCCTCGCTCACCCGTGTACTCTGTGATTTGAATCCATTGCAACTAATTTTCGACTTGCCTGTATTCCGCATTAAGACATCAAATGAGCCGCCGGCCATTCGGCCTTTTCAACTTCGCTTCTTCGTGACTCCGGGACACTGCTGATAATGAAAGGCATCCAGGGCAACCTCTCGACCATGAGTGTTTCCGATCTGCTGCAATTTCTCGCGGCCAGCCGGAAGACCGGGATGTTGCGCTTCGACTGGGCAAAAATAGTCAAGGAGATTTACTTCGAGGATGGAGTTATCGTCGGCGCCAATTCCAACGACCCCAAGGAGTATCTGGGGCAACTGCTGATTCACTACGCCAAACTGGACGAGTCGCAAATTAAAGCGGCGCTGGAAATCCAAAGGGAATCGGGCGGCCGGCTGGGAGAGATTCTGGTGACGACCGGAGTCCTGCCGCAGTCAGAGGTCTTGCAGATTCTGCGCGTTCGCACGCTCGACATTATTTATGAGTTGTTCCTTTGGGAAGACGCGCATTTCGAGTTTTACGATAACAAGCGACCGCCGGACTTTTTCGTGCGCATAGAAGTGCAGCCGACCAAGGTGATCATGGATGGCGTTTATCGCATCGATGAATGGAAACGTTATCGCACTCTCATTCCTTCAGATCGCGCCATTATCGAGTTGGGGGCCGGTTGGACCTCTTCTCTCAACGTCAGCAAGGAAGTACGTCACATTCTCTTCTTCGTGGAGAAGCGTATGTCGGTAGCCGAAATAAGCTACAACATGCACGCGTCGCCGTTTCATATCTACGGGCAACTCTACGACCTCGTAAACCAGGGAATCGCCCGAGTGGCCGGAGAAGCACCGGAGCCTTTTCGGCCGCCGCAAGTTGATCTGCCAGAGCCGATTCCCGAACTGATCCTCGCGGCCCGCCGTCATCTGCGTGAAGGGGCGGCTGACTCAGCTCTCTCGACTATTCAGAAGGTGTTGGACAAGGAACCGCAAAACTCTGAAGCTCGTGCGCTGCTCACGGTTGCGGAAGATTCACTGATCAAGCAGATGTACTCGCCCCCTTTGCTTCCAAACGCCGTGCCCAAGCTACTGATGTCGGAAGACGGCGTCACCCTGCAACCACTCGCGCCGCAGGAAGCGTTTGTGCTCTCGCGCATCAACAACGAATGGGATGTGAAGTCGATTCTTTCGATCTGTCCGTTTCGCGAAGTTGATAGCCTGCGAATGATCAAGATGCTGCTCGACCGCGGCATCATTACCTTTTGAAGTAGTTCAGAGTTCAGCCTTTAGGCTGGGGGTTTCCTTCGTAGTTCAAACCGCAAGCTAAAGCTTGAAGTAGCTTTGCCCGAATAGTAGCTCTAATAACTGAGTTCTCGGGCAAACGTCATTTCTGCCCGAAAACTCAATACGGTTCTGCTTAGCTTTCGTCCTTCAGTCTCCCAAGCTCATAGTTTCCGTACAAGCGGGCGCGGCGATGTCCAGCACCTTTCTCGTATCGACTGTAAAGTTGAGCTAGTCCGTAGAGACTCAGGCCAGCATCAAGTAACCAGATATTGATCTTTGACTCGCCAGCCATTTCGATCAACGTTTCGAGGATCGCGTCGGTTACGCGGTCGGGAGCGTGTGAATGGTGAACAAGGTCAACGGTCAGTTGGGCCGCGCCTTCATAGTCCGTGTTACGATTGTCAGGCATGGTCGATTCCTTTCACTAAACCAGTCAGGATTCGGCTGTGTAGGGCTGGTTTTCCGTTAGCGCGGAAACCAGCCCGCTGTGCTAAATAATACGCATCGTACCATCAAAGGGGCGTAATACGCAATGTATTATACTGGCGTGGTAGAATGTTAGCTATGAAGGGCGCTAAACTTCG
>Ga0070670_100000510_pt1 | contig 31075 bp, 25 predicted proteins | sample KBSS63metaG_FD_64665 | JGI IMG/M metagenome (GOLD analysis project Ga0070670, IMG submission 64665) | Switchgrass rhizosphere microbial communities from Kellogg Biological Station, Michigan, USA - KBS S6-3 metaG | ecosystem: Host-associated > Plants > Roots > Rhizosphere > Soil ... | reverse complement strand
AAGATCACCGATTTTCGTCCCGGCAGCGCGCGCATGCTGTTGACGATGGCGAGGAGCGCGTTGCTCGTGGAAAGTCCCTGCTGATCCTGCTCGAGCATCTCGAATGTTTCGAGCGTCCGCTGCTGCATCTCAGCCGCCTTGGCGTCCGCCGCTCCCGGGCCCGCGCCACCCTGCGCGGCGGCCGCCGCGCCCTGTCCTCCGGCCTGGAGCGCGGCCATCGAATTCGCAGCCGCTTCTGATTGCTGCGCCAGTTCGCGGGCCTTGCCCGCCTGTGAATTGAACTGCGCCACGTTGCGGACGCCGACCTCTTCGACCGCCTTGCGCAGCAGCGCCGCATCTCGCGTGTACGTCTGGTAAGTCAGGAGCGACAGGTCGATCCCGAAGACGGCAATGCGTGCACCGCTCTGCTCCCGCTGTCCGATGTACGCCAGCGCCGCCTTGCGCGTCAGCACCCGGGCCTCGGGAGTCAACCGATCGAACACGAGCGCGATAACCGGTTCCGGCGTCGGTTCCGGTTTTGGCCTCGAAGCGGGGGTTGCCGCCACCGGCGGTTCAGGCGTCGTGGACGCTGCCACGCCGCCATCGGCCTCGGCCGCATACCGAGTCAGCGCGCCGATCTCCTGAAGCACGCCGTCTTCGTACAGCTCGAAGTCCGCGGTCGTGAGATCGGTGACCGGCTGTCCATGTTTGTCGCGCACGACGACGTCGACGAGGATGGCGGTCGTCTCGGCTTGAACGGTCCCGCTGGCGCGGGCAGGGGGCGGTTGCTGCGTCTGGGCGGCAGGGCCGGCGGCGACGAGCGCGACCGCCACTGCCACCGCTGCGATTCGAATCCCTGTCATTGTTTCTCCGGCCTCACCGACCCCCGGTCGGAAATGCCCCCGACCGACTGTGTACCTTGCTTCCGGTTTCGGACGAGTCGATCGAGGCGGAGGAATTCCGCCCGCTCGCGCTCTGCGTCCGCCTGACGCCCGGCTTTCTGATAAGCGCGGGCGAGCATGAATCGCATCGACGGGCTGTCGGGCGCCAATCGCACCCCGGCCTCGAGCTGCGCGATCGATTCAGCAACACTCCCCGTCTCCAGCAGGACTTGGCCAATCGCCCGCCTGGCCGTGAAGTCGCGAGGAGCCAGGTCGACGGCCCGCTGCGCCCAGCCCTTCGCCGACTCCCAGTCCGAGCGCCGCAAGTACTCGAAGGCAATCTGCAGGATAGAGGGGAGGTGGTCGCCAGAGATCTTGAGTTCCTGCTTGAACTCTTCGATTCCGCGATCGGGCTCCTCATCGAGCAGGTACACGCCATACGCGTAATGCACGTTCGGCGTGTCGGGGTACCTCTGGACCAGCAGCTCGAAGGCAGGCTTGGCTGCCGCCGGCTTTCGCGCGGACCGATACGCCGCGGCCCGGCCGGCGAGCATGACCAGCTCGCGCCGATCCGCCGGGAGCTCCGATGGAATCATCGGGATGCGCAGCAGCGCCATGCCGAGCGCTTCGATGACGCGCGGGCTGTCGTTGCCGTCGCGCGCAAAATTCTGCAGCGTCCCCAGCGCGAATTCGTACTGTTCGAGGCGGGTCATCGTGATCGCCGTGTGATACGCGATCGCGTCCGCCAGATCCTTTGGTTCGGTCACGCCGAGGTCGGTCGCGTGCATCAGGTCGTCGAGCGCGCGATCGTACTCCTTCAGCTGGAACTCGGAGAGCCCTTTGAATCCATATGCACCAGCATGCTTGGGCTGCAGCCGGACGACACGCGCGAATGCTTCTTTGGCCTCCGCGTACTTGTCGAGCTCGTACAGCGCCGTGCCGAGCGACCACGATCCTTCGGCCCAGGACGGACGAAGACGAAGCCCCTTCTGGTACAGAGCGATCGCCTCGTCGAGGCGTCCCGCGTCACGCGCGGCGGCCGCCTCGCGCGCCAGCCGATCGAATTCGGGGTTGGCGGGAGTACTCGAGCGCCCAGCCGTCTTCGCCGGGGGGGCGGCAGGCTTCGGGCGGGTTTGGCTCTGAGCCGCGATTGACGCATCCGACGCGAGCAATAGTGCGGCGACAACGAGGCACCCCTGTGCCGACGTGATCATTTTCCGTCACCGCCCGAACGAGGCTGCCGTTCCTGTTCTTTGAGGCGAAGGCGCTCGGCGATCTCTTTTTCGCGATCGCCGTCGGCGGTGCGCTTCAGTCGGTAATAGCACGTAGCCAGCATCACGTGCGCGGCGGTGTACTCGGGCACGTCGACGACGACTTTCTCCAGCAGCGCGCGGGACTCGTCCAGCTCCCCGAGCGACAGCAGCGCCCCGGCAAGGCCGAAGCGCGCCGTCGCATCGTGCGGACGCAACTGAACCGCGCGGCGGAGGTAGAGCGCCGATTCCTGATGACGCTCGTCGCGGCGCAGCAGCGCGCCGAGCTCGAGGTTGGCTTCGAAATCGTTCGGCGCCGCGGCGAGCGCGCGCCGCAGCTCGCGCACCGCGCCGTCGTGATCGCCGGCGCCGAGCAGCGCCCGCGCGTAGACGGTGTGCAGCGTCGGCAGCGAGGGGTTCAGCTCCGCGGCTTTTTTCATCTCGGCGATTGCCGCCGGATACTCGCGCGATTCGATCTGCGCAATGGCCATCAGGAGATGCGCCTCGGCGGAATCGCCGGCGCTGAAGATGCGGTCCAGATAGACCTGGGCACGAACCCGCTCGCCGGTCCGCAGCAGCGCCGTACCGAGCACGTAGGCGAACGCGAGATCGTTCGCGAACTGCTCCTGATGCGGCGTCAGGACCTCGATGGCTTGCTGGAAGCGGCCGCTCTGGAGCAGCGTGTCGCCAAGCAGCAGCGCCGCCTGCTTGTTCCCGGGATCCGCGGCGACGACTGCCTGAAATGCCTCCATCGCTTCGGTGAGACGATCCCCCTTGTAATAGGCGAGTCCGAGATTGAGCCGAATCGCGGAGTTGGCGCGATCGATCGCCAGCGCCTGCTGGTACTGCTCGATCGCTTCGTCGTACTTGCCAAGCTTGACGTAGGCGGCGCCGAGGTTCGAGCGCACGCCTGGTTGCTTCGGATCGATGCGCAAGGCGGCCTGGTACGCGTCGATTGCGCCCAGCACGTCGCCGGCCTGGTGGAGCTGTACCGCCTCTGCCATCAACCTGTCGAAGTCGCGCGCCGGCTCCTGAGCCGGAGCCTGCGCGAGGATGACGACCAGAGAAAACAACAGGAGCGGGACCACCGGATCACACTTTCTCGTTCGGTCGGATTACGGTGCTGCGAAGGGGCGAGGGTTCATTCTACCAAAAGAAAAAGGGGGAGCCGCGCGTGCGGCTCCCCCTCGCTACTGACGAGTTCGCCCCTTTAGAAGTAGTACTTCAGGGCGAATTCGATGACGCGGTGGCCTCGCTTGAGGTTGATCTTGCCGAAGTTCGCTTTCGCGGTATCGGTGTAGATGAACCCTTTCGTCGGATCGCAGACGTTGTCCGCGGTTCCGCCGATGCCGTTCGGCACGCCGTTCACAGACACGTTGCATACCGTGTCGAGCACCAGGTCCACGTCGGCGGCCGACTGCGTCGTCGCCCAGGCCTGGTTGAACAGGTTGAAGAACCCGACGCGGAACTGAATCTTCTGCTCGCCGGTGATCCCGAAGTTCTTGAACAGCGTCAGGTCGTGATTGATGCGCGTCGGCATACGCAGGTTGTACTTGGGCACCAGGTCTCCGTTCTCGCCGAACGCCGGAATCTTGATGCAGTCGATGTTCAGGATCTTCGTCCCGACTTTGGTGTTCCCAGTGCGTGGATCGCACGTATAAATGGGTGCGAGCCCACCCCGATCGCCGCCGCCGGGCCCGGGGTTGCCGATGATGTCCGGCGTTCCGAAGATTGCCTGCGTGACGTTGTCGCTCCCCGCCTGGCCGCCGAACCCGAGATAGATCGGGACACCGCTGGCGAGCGTCGAGATGCCCGACAGCTGCCAGCCGTTCAGGAGGCCGCGGCCAAACGGGTTGTCCATTCCTCCCTTCGCTCCGTCGGGAAGGAAGGCGTTCCACGACAGGTTGAAGATGTGGGTGCGGTCTTCAGGCAATACGCCGTAAGTGCGGCTCGCGTCGAACGGGTCGATGAATCCGTACTCCCCGTTGCCCGAGGTGGTGCCCTTGACCAGCGAGAGCGTATAGGCGGCGAAGTACTGAAGCCTGCGCCCCGTCTGCCGGCTGAGTGTCACCTGCAGCGAGTTGTAGTTCGAGACCCCCTCGAAGCTCCAGTCGTCGACCGCCGGGTACGCCTTGAATGGGCGATACAGGTTCAGCACGGACGCGTCGAGCGCCATACGGTTCACGGGGATCGAGAGATCGACACCGTTGACGGTCCCGCTCAGCAGCGCACCGAGTGGAATGACGTTCAGATGACGCCGGCTGACCAGATCGCGGCCTCTGGTTCCGACGTACGCGCCCTCCAGCACCTGATTGAAGAAGATGCGTCGGGCGTAGGACGTGCTGAAGCTGTAGGTCTTCGGAAACGTGCTCGACTCCGGATTCAGCGTGTTGATCGTCAGCGTATCGACGCGGGTCGTCCAGTCGAGTTGACGAATCGTGTCGTAGGTCAATCCGAGACCGTTGCCCAGATTCGAAGCCGCGGACGAGCCGATACTGACCAGATACGACGTCGGCGGAATGCGCAGGTAGTCGTATTCCAGGTTGCCCATGTTCCGGTTGTAGAACATTCCGAACCCGCCGCGCAGCACGTTCTTGCCGTTGCCGGTCACGTCCCATGCGGCGTTGATGCGCGGCATGATGAACGGATTGCGGTTATCAACCCCGCCCAGGGGAGCCTGGCCGGCCGAGGCATATCGCCACCCATTGAGCTGCTTGTAGGTGCCGGGGTCGAGGAACGTTCCTTTCGCCGGGTTGTACAGCGACGGATCGAAGTAGCCGCCGAACTTCTGCAACTCTTCGTTGTTCTTCCAGAAACCGCCGCGCACCCCGAACTCCAGCGTGAAGTTCGACTTCAGCTTCCACTGGTCCTGCGCGAACCCATCGAAATTCCAGTAGCGCCAGTTGCCCTCCGGAATTTGCGTCCCCTGACGATACGTCGCGAGCCGTCCGGTGAGCAGGTCGGCCAGGGCGTTGCCGGTGCCGCCAGTTGCCCACGGGTCGAACTCCAGGTAGCCCATTTCGTCGTTCTGGAAGTTCTGCTGCTTCTGGCCGCGTTCGGCGGCGAATCCGAACTTCAGGCCGTGCGCGCCGGCCACCTTCGTGACCTTGTCGGAGAACTGCAGCGCGTCGTTGTGCGCATAGACGTCCATCGCCGGCGCCCACAGATTGCCTGGACCTCCCTGGCCCCAGCCAGATGTGATGATGTTCAGCGGGAGATAGGGACTCTGGTTCGGGAAAAATCCCTGGTTGTAGCCGGCCAGTTCCGGATATGCGTCGATGCGGACCTTGGACGGATCGCGCCAGAAGTTGTCCAGCGTCAGGCGACTCCAGCTCACCACCGCCTCGTTGGTCATGGTCGGGCTGAGCACCGTCACGACGTTGCCCGAGACCGACCGACCCTTGTTGTCGCCGTACGTCGGCGTGGGCAGAGCCACGTCCGACGACGCCCACCAGATGCCGCGCGCGTTTTCCGCGTTCTCGTGCTCGATCGCGGTCCGTACGTAGGCCCGCGTGTTGTTCGAGATGTTGTAGTCGACGCGGAACTTCAGGTCCTCGCGGTTGGTCGGCTGCAGCGTGTGGAAGTTGTAGTTGTACCGGTTGGTTGGTGTATTGACATTCGGGCTCGGGTAGAGACCTGCAATGATGCGACCCATCGGGTGCAGGTAGGGCGCGAAGTTGTTATTCGGCGCCGGTGTGCCCTCACCAGGGAACCCCCGAGGGATGTTGAAGTTGGCGCAGCCCATGTTCAGGTTGTCCCCGTTACAGTTTCCGGGGAGCAGCTCGCTCAGATCGCCCTTTTTCATCTTGTCGGTGAGCGTCGTGCTGAGAAACGAACCCGGGTCGACCTGCTGGCGCTGGACTTCGAAGCCCGCGAAAAAGAAGGCCTTGTCGCGGCTCTTGTTGAAGCTGGTACCGGGGATCAGGATCGGACCGCCGAGGTTGCCGCCGGGATAGTTGAACTTGCTCTTCGGCTTCTCCGTCCCGGTGATGCTGTTGGAGCGGTCGTTCGCGGCGAACTTATAGTTCCGGTTGTAATCGTAGATCGTGCCGCTGAACCGCGAGCTGCCACCCTTGGTGACCGCGCTCACGTTCATGCCGCCGGTGCCGTACTCTGCGGCGAAGTTCGAGCTCTCGACCTTCACTTCCTGGACCATGTCGTTGTTCAGCGTGACGATCACGCCGTTGTTCGACCCGATGTCGATCAGGCTTGAACCATCGAGCTCGACACGGTTGGATGTCCCACGAATGCCGTTGACCGTGTAGCTGATGGTGCTGTTCGCCCCACCGCCGAAGCTGACGCTCTCCATCGATGCCTGGTCGGGCGCGACGACGCCCGGAAGGATGCGCAGCAACTCGAGGGAGCTGCGGCCGATGACCGACAGGTTGTCGATCTGTTTTGCGGTGAGGACGCCTTCGCGCGCGCCCGTCTCCGTCTGAATCACTTCCTGCTGTGCCGTAACGGTCACAGTTTCGCTCTGCTGGCCGACATCCAGCCGGATGTCGATGCCGCGCGTGTCCTGCGCGTTGATCAAGACGTTCTTCTGCTCGTAGGTCTTGAACCCACTGAGCTCGACTTTCATGTTGTAGGTGCCGGGGAACACGCCGGCGAAGAGGTACTGTCCACGGTCATCGCTGGTGACCGTGTTCACTGTCTTCGTCCCCACATTCGTCAGCGTAACGGTCGCTCCCGGCAGAACCGCGCCACTGGTGTCCTGGATGTTTCCGCGGACGGTGGCGGTCGTCGAGAGTTGCGCCGACGCTGTCGTGCTTGCGAGCAACAGCAGGCAGAGCGCTGTTGCCGCCGACCCGATCAGGAATTGCTTCTGACCTGCTCGCGACATGTGTGTCCTTTGACCGATTCCAGCGACATGCTGGTATTCGCGACAAAAACGGCGTTTGTCGTGGCGTAATAGTTTTGGATTAGCTAGCCGAAGTCAAGGGGCCTAAGAGGGGGTAGTCGATATGGCGAAAGACATAAGGCTCAAGGCTCAAGGCTCAAGGCTCAAGGCAAGGCTCAAGGCTCAAGGCTTCAGGCTCAAGGCAAGGCTCAAGGCTCAAGGCTTAAGCCCGAAGCCCTGAGCCCTGAGCCATTTACTAGGTCGCCTCCAGCTGGACTATGCCGCGCTGCAGCGCCACAGTGACGGCCTCGGTCCGGTCCGTGGCCCCCAGCTTTCCGAGAATGCTGCTCACGTGCAGCTTGACCGTCCCCTCGGTAATATCGAGGGAGTTGGCGATTTCGCGGTTGCGCCGGCCGCTGACCAGCAGCCGGAGCACCTCGATCTCGCGGCCCGACAGCTGCGATCGCGAGACGCGATCCGCCAGCCGCGCCGCCACTTCCGCTGGAATGTGACGATGCCCCGCCGCCGCCTTCCGGATGGCATTCGTGAGCTCTTCGCGCTGCACGGACTTGACGAGGTAGGCCATCGCCCCCGCCTGGAGCGCCCCGTAAATCTCTTCGTCGCACACGTAGGTCGAGATCATGACGATGCGCGCGTCGGGGAATTCGCCGCGAATGGCCTGAATGGTTGCCGAGCCGCTCATCCCGGGCAGCCGCAGGTCCATCAGCGTGACGTCAGGCCTCGCCGTGCGAAACAGCGCCCGTGCCTGCTCGCCGGTCGACGCTTCCGCGCACACGGTCATATCGGGCTCGAGCGCGATGATGCTCGCCAGGCCCATTCGGACCAAATAGTGATCGTCGACGAGCATGATTTTCAGCTTGTCCGCCATGATTCATCCAGTACGTGCGCGACACCCGTCGCCGCGTCTGTTCCACGGGACGGCACCATCACGCTCAGGCGCGCTCCCGCGTGCGCAGCACTCTCGATGTGCAGCACGCCCCCCAGTTTGTCGACCCGTTCACGGATCCCCTGCAGCCCGAAGTGCGCGCCGCCGAGATCCGGCGCCGCGATATTAAACCCGCGGCCGTCATCCTGCACAATCAGTTCGGTCGAGTCGGGGCCGAAACGGAGCAGGATGTCGATCTGGCGCGCGCCAGAATGCTTCAGCGCGTTGGTCACCGCTTCGAGTCCGATTCGCAGCAGGTGATGTTCGTACGAGGCGTCGAGGCGCTGCACCTGCCCCTCGACCACCACCGACGCCGTCGCCCCCGTTCCCCTCGTCGTCTGCTCCGCGAGGTCGGCGAGCGCACCCGCGAGGTCGCGGCTTTCGAGCGCCTGCGAGCGCAGGTCCATGATCGAGCGGCGCGTTTCCTCCTGGCTATAGCGCAGCATCTGCCGCGCGACGTCGAGCGAGCGGCGCGCCCCGTCCGGCGAGGCCTGGAGACTTCCGGCGACCGCTTCGAGCTGCAGGGCAATTCCGGCAAGCCCCTGCTCGAGCGTGTCGTGCAGCTCGCGGCCGACGCGGCTGCGCTCGTCGAGGACGGCCTGATACTGCGCGCGCTTCCGGTTGGCCGTGGTCCGCATCCACGCACCGCCCGCAGACGCGACGAGCGCGAAGACGATCACCATCACCGCCGTGTGGCGCATCGTCCACCACGGGGCGGCCGACAGGACGGTCACATCCGCCGGCGATCGCAGGAACAGACGAAACGACGGCGGTGGCCCCCACTGGTATGCATAGACGCCCGTCACCGCGACCATGCTGCCGGGGCGGATCCGCTCAATAGATGCGCTTGCCGTGTCGGCTTCGAGCGGCGCGTCGAATACCGTCTCGCCTACCTTTAGTACAAGGATGCGCTCGGTTGGACCCGTCAGGAGGCTGAGGAAGTGCCCCTGCATGCGCACCAGCATCGCATCGTTCTCGGGCGTGAGCACGTTCGTGCCGCTGACCCACGTCGGTACGCGTGCCGCCGCGTTCCCCGCGACCTTGAAGACGGCATTCGTCAGGATCGGTTTGCCCGGGGTCACGGCCGGGAAGCCGGCCACCTCCACGACGGCGCCCGGCTGCACGCGCTCCGGCTGTTCCGTCTCCACGCGCGCGCCACCGGTTCCGTCGTCGACGTAGAGTACGTGGCGGACGTAGCGGAACCGCGCGGTGCTGGTGAAGTCGCTGACCTCGACCGGATGTCCCGGGATGTATCCGGTCACCACACCGCGCACGCGAATCCGGCGGTTGACTTCGCCCGCCACGGAATAGTTGTAGATGCTGCGGATTGTGCGCGTCGGCAGATAGAAAGGATTCGGCGGCGACTCCAGCAGGACGACATCGCTCGTGTGCCCGACGAATAGCGAGACCCCGCGGAGTTGCTCGGTCTGGCCGAAGAGCGTCCCGACGTTGCCGCGAAGCTGGACGCGCGCGTCGATCAGGTGCGCGAGGTCGTCGGGCTTGTAGTCCCAGAACGTCGCCCGCAGGACCCCCTCCTCGTACGCGACGTCGGCGAAGAGCGTGCGATTCGTCGGATCGGAGGCGAACCACGCGCGCTGAATGACGCCGTTCACCTCGACGTAGTCGCAGTCGTGCCGCCCGGTCAGCATCGACGTGAACGGGATGATCTTTGGCGTCGGCAGCGGAGCGCGCCCGACTTTTCTCACGCTCGCGGGCTCGATGTTCGGTGCGAACCCGCCGCGAACCGTGCGTCCCTCGATCTCGATGACATCGCCGCGCTGCAGGTTTTTCCACTCGCCCACTCGCTCCGGCTGTTTGGGCGTGTTCACGTACTGCCCGAACTCGCCGTCGTGAACGATCAGGCCGGTGTCCCACTGCTCGTCGAAGTGCGAGACGATCGCCCGTACGCGCACCGGATATCCGCGCGCCGCTTCGTCCTGCGACATGGCGCGAATCGACTTGATGGTGGTCAAGGGCGGCAGCGGGTCCGGACGTGCCGCCTGCGCTTCGCCCCACGAGGCCAGGCCAAAGGCCGCCCACAGAGCGAACGCGAGCATGCGGGGAAGGGGGTGCCGCACCGCGGCAGTATAACGCGGCCCAGCCTGACAAAGGTACCGTCTCGCGCCCTGGGAATGGGAAGCGTATACTCGCCTGACTTCACCGTGAGCTGCAACCGCGGTGCAAGTACCGGAGGGGTCCATGGTGGCTGCTCTAGAAATAGCGGAGCGGCGTCGGGGTCATGTCACGGTCGTCGGGCTTACGGGCCGGCTGGTCGCAGACGACGGCGACAGTTCCTTTGCCAACCGCATCACATCACTCGTGGCGTCCGGATCCGGCGATGTGGTCGTGGATTTCGAACGCGTTACCTACATCGACAGCGGCGGCGTCGCCGCGCTCGTGTCGATGTACTTCCACATCGTCCGGCGCGGCGGCCGCCTGAAGCTGTTGCGCCCGAGCGATCGGGTGCGTTGCATGCTGCAGATGACGCGGCTCGTCGAAGTCTTCGAAATTTTCAACGACGAGGCCGCGGCTGTGCGCAGCTTTGCGCAACCGACCCCCGTGCCCGCGATGGTCAGGCGGTTCCCGCCCGGCCGGTAACCGTCGGCGTTACTTCTTCCGCGCCGGCGGCTCGGCCGCCACCGCGGCGTTCTCCGCCTGCAATGTCGTCGCTTCCGCCTTCGCCGCCATCATCCGCGGGATGTCGATGCCGAACTGATCCTTCAGCATTTCGAGCATCGCGCTCATCCCGCCACCGACGGTCCCCATCACCCGGTTGACGCCGCCGCTGCCGTGGCCGTTGCCGGTTCCGCCCATCTCGATGATGTTGATCTTGTCGATCCCGGCGAGCTGCGTCGCGAAGGCCTGCGCGAGCTCCGGCATCTTGTCGACGACGAGGTTTATGACGGCCGCTTCGTTGAACTGCTTCCAGGCATCCGCCTTGCGCTGCAGGCCTTCCGCCTCGGCCAGCAGCTTCTTCTTGATGACTTCGGCTTCCGCTTCGCCGACCGCCAGCACCTTCGCCGCTTCGGCGCGGCCGATACTCTCGATCTTCGCCGCCTCGCCCGCGCCTTGGAATTCCAGCTCTTTCTGAGTCGCTTCGGCCTTGATGATCGTCGCCTGGCGTGCCCCTTCGGCCTGGAGGATCTGCGCCTGCCGCTGCGCCTCCGCCGGCTTGACGACCGTAGCGATCAACTCCTGTTCCTTCCGCGCCGCTTCCTGTGCCGCGACCGCGACCTGCTGCTGCGTGCGGACTTGCTCGACGCGGACGGTCTGCTCCGTGACGCGCTGCTGCGCGACGGCGTTGGCCAGCGGCCCGGCCTGTTCCGCCTCGGCCTGCTTGGCCTTCACCGCCGCGTCGAATTCCGCCTGCCGCGTTTCCTTGTCGCGCAGCGACTGCGCGATCGTGACGTCCGCTTCGTACCGCTTCGTCTTACCTTCCTGATCCGCCGACGCCGACTGGATCATCGCGTCGCGCTGGGCGAGCGCCTCGCCGATCAGCGCGTCACGCTTCACTTCCGCCGTGCGCTTCCGGCCGAGCGCGTCGAGGTAGCCCATCTCGTCGCTGATCTGCTGGATCGTCAGGATGTCGATGTTCACCCCCATCTTCTTCAGATCCTGCGCGGCTTCGTCGGTCATCTTCTGCGCGAAGGCGGAGCGATCCGCATTGATCGCCTCGACGGTCAGCGTGCCAAGGATCGCGCGGAGGTGTCCTTCGAGCGTTTGGAAAATCACGCTCTTGACCTGGTCCGGCGTCATGCCGAGGAACCGCTCCGCGGCGGCGCGCAGCGACATGTCGTCGCCGGCGATCTTCACGTTCGCGACGGCTTCGACGCTGACTGGGACCCCTTCCTTCGTATAGGCGCGCTGAATCTTCAGCGGGATCGAGATGATGTTCAGCGAGAGATACGCGATCTTCTCGAGCAGCGGCACGCGCAGCGCCGCGCCCCCTTTGACGACCCTGAAGCCGACGACGGCCTTGTTCCCCTTGTCGTCCTCGTACTTGTGTTTGCGGCCGTAGAAAATCGCCACCTGCGACGGCGGGACCTTGATGTAGTTGCGGGCGAATAGGCCCATGACCGCAAAGAAGGCCACGATGCCCACGAGAACCATGAGCACGACGGTGATGGCGGTGAGATCGCCGAGGATCATGATGAGACTCCACTCGCGGGCGCTGACGCCCGCGAGACGACTAGCGATTGGCCGAGTGGATTGGAGATGACGACGTCCGTGCCGGCAGGGATCCCATGGCCATCGGCGGATCGGGCGATGTGCGTGGTGCGCTCACCGCCGGCGATGATGGTGATTTCACCGACGCCGTTCTCCGGGATCGCGACCGTTACTTCGCCGTGCGTTCCCTTGAGCCCGGCCATGCGCAGCTCGCTCGATGCCTGCTGCGAATACAGGATCTTCGCGAACTGGTACACGAGCCCGGCCATGAGCACGCCCGTGACGATGCCGACGCCCGACGCCGCGGGATGCGACAGGTTGTAGTAACGGCCCAAAACGCCGCCGACACCGAACGCCGTGATGAAGGCCGAAATGATTCGGGCGGAGAGAAAGCTCGGGCCGCCGCCGAAGTCGCCGTCGTGCTCGACGGAATGATCGAAATCGTGGTCGCCACCGAACACATCGCCCATGAAGAGCATGGCGAGGAGGAAAAGCAGGCCTAGCAAGCCGATGGCTGCGTAGACAAACACCGTGTGCCTCCGAGGTTCTGGCCGAGGGGTTCGAGTGGGGTAAGTATAGTCGAGTCGGTGGGTTAGCGCAGGCAAAGGCACGGCTGTTGCTGGTTGCCGGCCCATAAAAGGGGCAGCCTACGCGGTAGGCGCGGCTTTAGCCCCGGCAGGAGACGATCATGACAACAGCACACAAGGAGATCACCTGGGAACGGGATTTTGATGCGGCGCTCGAGCGCGGCCGTGGAAAACCGCTGCTCGTCGATTTCAGCGCCGCCCCGATGTGAAGCGGCTGTGCTCGGCTGGATGCCGAGGTGTATTCGGATCCGCGGGTCGTGGACGTCATTCAGCAGCAGTTCACGCCCGTGCGCGTGCACGTGCGCGAGAATGCCGAGGAGTTCAAGCGGCTGGGCTCGCGCTTCAACGCACAGTGGACGCCGACGACGTTGATCGTCGACAGCGACGGCCACGAGCGTCACCGGATCGAGGGGTTCCTGCCGGCAGACGACTTTCTCGCCCAGCTGGCGCTGGGACTCGCGAAGTCGGCGTTCGCCCGCGGCAGCTTTGCGGAAGCGGAACCGCTGTTCCGGACCATCGTCGAGAAGTACCCGAACAGCGATGCGGCGCCGGAGGCGCTCTACTGGACGGGCGTGTCGAAGTACAAAGCGAGCGGCGATGCCGGCGCGCTCGGCGAAACCGCGCGCGCGTTCAGCACGCGGTACTCTGATACGAGCTGGGCGAAGAAAGCGTCGGTCTGGAACAAGTAGCAGGTTCGGGATAGTCGACGTAATTCCGCTCGGCCGTGCGAATCGATCGATACCGCCGGAAGACGTCGCGATCGGTTTCGAGGCCGACGGCGGATCGCCACGTCGATCCGCGGAAGGTGTGCGCGAACATGCGCGCGCCGTGCCGCAGTACGAACGCGGGATCGTGGGCGAGGGCGACGGGAAGGTGGCGCAGCTTCATCCACCGTTCCGCCTTCCAGCGCATGAATTCGATTTCCTCCGGCTCGAGATCGCGCGTGCGCGTCACCGCGGTCGTCCCGTCGTATTGCGCGACATCCGACGTCGTAATGAGACCGCGCGCCTCGAAGTCCTTCGTCATCGGCGTGCCCGGATAGGGCGTCGGATGCTGGATGTAGGGCCAGTCGACGTATTTGCGCGCGAAGGACAGATTGGCCTCGATCGATTCGCGCGTGTCGTCGGGGTTGCCCACGATCAATCCGCCGACCACGAGCATGCCGTGGCGATGCAGCGCCTCGACTGCCGCCACGGCGGTGTTGATGCGCCGCCCCTCGATCTGCCTGCTGTTCTTCGCCTTCGCTTTCAGAAACGCGAGATCCTCCTCGAGGACGTTTTCGATTCCCAGGAAGACGTAGCGGAACCCGGCCGCGCGCATCAATGGCGCGAGGCGTTCGCCGTGTGCCGCGATGGACGCGGTCATCGCTTGCACCAGGTAGTCGATCTTGTGCAGACGCGCCCGAATGATCGCGGTACACAGTTCCTCGAAGCGCGCCACGTCGAGGGTGATGTTGTCGTCGACAATGAAGATGCTCCGGGCGCCCCGGCGTGCGGCGTCCGCGATGTCGGCGATGACCCGGGAAATGGGAAACCGGTAGAAGTTGCGGCCGCGCATCTCGATGATCGAGCAGAAGCTGCAATCGAACGTGCAACCGCGCGTTGTTTCCACCACGTCAATTGGACGTCCGAGCATGGTGTAACCGGAGAGCACGCGGCCGTCGCGGCCGGGCGGGCGAATCGCGCCGTCGTCCAGCCGCGCGGCCGGGCGCGGCGGATTCCGCCTGAACACGGCGCCCTCGCGATACCACAGTCCGTCGATCGCCGACAGCGGGCGCCCATCCGCGAGCGCGTTCACCAGCTCACGGAATGTGACGTCCCCCTCGCCGCGCACCAGCGCCGTGACGCCGAGCTCCGGATCCATCCATGCTTCGGGAGCGAGCGTCGGATCGTATCCGCCGACGACGATGTGCGTGTCGGGTTTCAGCGCGCGGATCAAACCGATGATCCGCCGCGCCGTCCTGCGCTGGAAGGTCATGACCGACAAGCCGACGAGGTCGGGTTGCAGCGTCGTGATCAGGTGCTCGATCGTGGCGCGGACGGACGACTGCACCAGGATGAGATCGGCGACGGCGACCCGGTGAGGCGGGTCGACGTTCCCCGCCAGCGATGCGAGCGCGCCGTTCGGCATGCGCATCGTTACCGTCGCGGTGTGCTCGAATGAATCGGGCATCGAGAGCAGCAGGATTTGCATGGCGGCACTCACGATTCACCGACGTTCCCTGTCACGGTGCACGCGCCGACGGCCTTAAACCACGAAGACACGAAGGCACGAAGGACACGAAGAGAAAGACGAAGACGAAAAGGACTCGCCAACGCCGGCCTGCGGCCGGCGTTTACGAACGAACAGCGAGATCGAACACACAAACGCCTCGTCGATTCTGTGGCGCTTGTGTGTCGATCTCGTTGTTCGTTCTAACCGCGCGCAGCGCGGTTGGCGAGTCCTCCCAAGTCCTCAACTCTTATTTCTCCCTTTCTCCGTTCTCCTGTTCGATCTTGACAGCGGCTGCCGCTGATTGAACTCAACGACACGATAATTCGGCGGTCGCGAAATGTCCATGTCACAATGTCCGCCTATCAGCTGTCAGCTCTCAGCTGCCAGCTCTCAGCTGTCAGACGCTCAGCTTTGGACGAGCTGACGGCTGATGGCTGATAGCTGATAGCTGAAAGCCAACTGTGACACCGGTCAACATTGTCCTCATCGGCCCGCCCGGATGCGGCAAAGGTACCCAGGCAGTTCGGCTCGCCGAGCGGTATACCATCCCGCAGATTTCGACCGGTGAGATTCTGCGCGCGGCGGTCCGGGCGGGGACGCCGCTCGGCCAGCAGGTTGCGGCGACGCTGGCGAGCGGTTCGCTCGTGGGCGACGAGATGATGACGGACCTGGTCCGCGATCGGCTCGCGCAGCCGGACGTCGCGCGCGGGTTCGTGCTCGACGGGTTTCCGCGCACCGTGGTCCAGGCGCAAACGCTCGACGAGATGATCGGTCCCACTACCATCGTGGTCCTGATCGACGTGCCGGATGCCGAGATCGTCCGCCGGATGGGGACGCGCCGGGTGTGCGATGCGTGCCGGCTGACGCAGTCTGTTTCCGACGCGTTTCACCCTGACAGTGAACCATGTCCCTATTGCGGCGGCAACCTGGTTCGCCGCCCCGACGATGAGCCGGGCACCGTCAAGCACCGGCTGGCGACTTACGCCACGTTCGCGGCGCCGATCATCGAGCATTACCGTTCGCGGCGCACGTTCAGATCGATCCAGGGCACGCGGCACGCCGACAAAGTGACGGCTGCCATCACCAAGCACATCGAGACATGCCTCAAGCACTCGGCGGAAAAGTAGCGATCGTCACGGGAGCGGGGCGTGGCATCGGCCAGGGGATCGCGAAGGAGCTTGCGCGGGCGGGCTGCCGCGTCGCGGTGAACTACGTGATCGAACCCGAGCGCGCACAGGCCACCGTCGAGGATCTGCGGGCCCTCGGCGTGGACGCGATCGCCGTCGAAGCCGACATCAGCGATCAACGCGCGGTGACTGCGATGGTCGATCGGGTCACGCGCGAGCTCGGCGCGCTCGACATCCTGGTGAACAACGCCGGGGTTCAGACCTGGAAGCCCTTTCTCGAGGTGACCGAGGCCGAATGGGAGTTCGTCATCAACACGAACCTCAAAGGAACCTTTCTGTGCATGCAAGCCGCCGCGCGCTTCATGAAGGATCACGGCGGCGGCGCCATCATCAATATCGGGTCCGGCTCCAACAAGGCGCCATTCCCCGGCCTGGTCGCGTATACCGCAAGCCGCGGCGGGATCGAGATGTTGACGAAGGTTGCGGCAGTGGAGCTCGGCCCGCTGAAGATCCGCGTCAACTGCGTCGCGCCGGGGGCCGTCGAAGTCGAACGCACCAAGCTCGAATTGCCCGATTATGCCGGCACATGGGGCGCGGTCACGCCGCTCGGTCGCGTCGGCTACCCGGACGACGTGGCGCGCGCCGTCGCGTTTCTCGCCGGCCCTGACGCGTCGTTCATCACCGGGCAGACACTCTGGGTGGATGGGGGACTCTTCTCACAGGCGCCCTGGGTCAAGCAGGGGACCTAGCCTGGCGGCTGGCGACTGGCGGCTGGCGTAGCCGGTAGCCGGTAGCCGGTAGCTGGTAGCTGGTAGCTGGTAGCTGGTAGCTGGTAACTGGTAGCTGGTAACTGGTAACTGGTAGCTGGTAACTGGTAGCTGATATGCCGACATCTACCGCCGAACTCTATGTAGACTGCCGCTGCACCCTCGGCGAAGGCATCCTGTGGGATCCGACGCGGCGGGCGCTTCTCTGGACCGACATCGAGCGATCGACGCTCTGGCTGCGGGACGATCAGGGTCTCCGGAGCTGGCGCGTGCCGGATCGCCTGGGATCGTTTGCGCTGTGTGCGTCGGGGCGCGTGCTCCTTGCGCTGGCAAAAGGGTTGTTCGTCGCCGACATCGACAGCGCCGCAGGGTCCGACCTTCCGGTGCAGGCGCTCGCGCCGGTGGAGCACACGGTACCGAACACGCGCACCAACGACGGCCGCACCGATCGGTCTGGAAACTTCGTGTTCGGCACCTTCAACGAAGCGCAGGACGCCCCCGCAGGGAGCTTCTACCAGTACTCGGCGCGCGACGGGCTGCGCCGCCTCGACCTCGGCGGCGTCACGATCCCGAACAGCATCTGCTTCGCGCGTGACGGCCGCACGATGTACTTCTGCGACTCGCCGCTCGCGCGCATCATGCGGTGCGAGTACGACGCCGACGCCGCGCGCGTCTCGAACGTGCGGGAGTTCGTTCGATTCGGGCCCGGCGAAGGATTGCCGGACGGATCGGTGATCGACGAAGAGGACTGCCTGTGGAATGCCGCGTGGGGCGCCGGCCGCGTCCGGCGTTATTCGCCGGAAGGTCGGGTCATCCGGGAGATAGCAGTGGCCGCGAAGAATACGACCTGCCCTGCATTCGGCGGAGCGGCACTGGATCAGTTATTCGTGACCTCCTCGCGGCAGGAGATGTCGGAACGGGACCTCGAAGAGGTGCCGCACGCCGGCGGCGTTTACCGGGCTTTGAACAGCGGTGTCCGCGGAATCGCAGACGCCCTGTTCCTAGGGCTGTAGTTATCGGCTCGCCGGTCAGGTCTTTCTGACACCTCGACCGTATCCGCAAGTCAGGAACAGGCCGAATCGTCGAGATTAGGCGCGGCCTTCGTTTTGCGTGCATGAATACGACGTGGAGCTTCACTACCCTCGATTCGACTTCGTGCATTCGACCTTATCGCGGCGCCCGCGCCTCATCATCGCTACCATCGCGGTTCTTGCGCTGACGCTCTTCCTGTTCGGCGGGTGGGCGGCGTGGTTCAGCTATGAGCTGACCGCGCATCTTCCCGGCAAAAAGGAACTGAAGGCGCTGGGGGACATGGCGCAGGCGACCACGCTCCTCGACGCCCGCGACAAGCCCGCGTTCACGCTTTTCAAGGAGCAGCGCCTCGAGGTACCGCTCGAGAAGATTTCGCCGAACCTGGTGAAGGCCGTGGTTTCGATCGAAGACCAGCGGTTCTACGAGCACAGCGGCGTGGACGGAGTCCGCGTCGCCGCCGCGATGGTCCGGAACTTCGAGGAAGGCCGGCGCGCCGAAGGCGGCAGTACCATCACCCAGCAGCTCGCGCGGCAGCGCTTCCTCACGCGCGACAAGACCTACCGGCGCAAGCTTCAGGAAGTGATCCTGGCGGCGTACATCGAAAGGATGTACGACAAGAACGACATCCTCGAGCTGTATCTGAACAAGGTTTACTTCGGCGGCGGATTGTACGGCGCTGAGGCCGCCGCGCGGGGATATTTTGGCAAACCCGCGAGCGCGCTTTCCCTCGAGGAGTCGGCACTGCTCGCCGGTCTGATCCAGGCGCCATCCACTTACGCGCCGACGGTGAACCTCGATCGTGCGATCGCACGGCGGAACGTCGTGCTGCAGAGCATGGTCGACTCCAGCGCGATCGATCAGGCCACGGCGGACCGCGGGAAGCACGCTGGGGTCCGGCTGGTCAATGGCCTGGAGATTAGCGAGACCGCCGGCGGGCTGTATTTCAAGGAGCAGGTACGGCGGGAGCTCGTCGAACGGTTCGGCTCTGAGCGGGTCTATGAAGGCGGATTGCGCGTATTCACGACGCTCGATCCGAAGCTTCAGGAGGCGGCCGAGAAGCTCGTCGAGCAGCGCTTGGTCGAGATCGAGCGCCGGTCGGGATACAAGCATATCGTGCGAGGCAAGGCGGGCGCGCTCAAGGAAGGAGAGCTTCCGAAGTACCTGCAGGGCGCGCTCGTCTCAATCGATCCGGCGACCGGATACGTGCGCGCGATGGTCGGCGGGCGCGATTTCGGGGAGAGCCGCTTCAATCGTGCCATGCAGGCGAAGCGGCAGGCGGGTTCGGCATTCAAACCGTTCGTCTACGCGGCTGCACTCGAGGCGGGTTATTCGCCGGCGTCGGTGATCACGCGGCTGAACGATCCGATTGCGACGCCGCAGGGTGGATGGGTGCCGGAGGACGAGCACTCCACCGCGGGTTCGATGACGTTGCGAACCGCGCTTCGGACGTCGAGCAATCGTGCCGCCGTGCAGATGCTCAATACGGTCGGGATTCCGGCCGCCGTCGACTACGCCAAGCGGTTGAACGTCGGGACGCCGCCGAGCGTGCCGTCGCTGGCCTTGGGCGCCGGCGATGTGACGCTGATGTCGTTGACCTCCGCCTACGGCGCGTTTGCGAACGGCGGCCTGGTGCGTCAGCCGATTCTCATTCGCCGCGTCGAGGACCGTGACGGCAAGGTCCTGTTCCAGGCGGCCGACACACCGCGGCGTGCGATCAGCCAGGCGACCGCGTTCCTGATGTCGAGCATGCTCGCGGACGTGATCAATTCCGGGACGGCATACCGGGCGCGGCAGGCAGGCTTCACGCTTCCCGCCGCCGGGAAGACCGGAACGACGAACGACTACAACGATGCATGGTTCGTCGGTTTCACGCCGCACGTGGTCACCGGCGTGTGGATTGGGTTCGATCGTCCCTCGACGATTGTGTCGGGCGGCTATGCCGGCGAGCTCGCGGTTCCGATGTGGGCGAGCTTCATGAAGATCGCCACCGATGGCGATAAACCCGAGTGGCTCGCGAAGCCTGACAATGTGATCGCGGTGAACGTCTGCCGAGTGACCGGCTTGTTACCGAACGCCGGTTGCAGCAGCGTCGAGACCGTGGATCGTGATGGATACCCAGTGACTCGGTCGATGATTTACACCGAGTACTTCGTGAAAGGTACACAGCCCACCGCGATGTGTCCGGTTCATCCGGGCTACTACGCGGACGTCGTCGCCGAAGCGGCACCTGAACAGCAGGCGCCCCGCGCGGCCGTCGACGAAGGGCATGCGCCGCCTCCCCCGAGAGTGGCGACGAGCGGTGTGCGGCCGCCCGCCCCTGCTCCGGAAAGTGCAGAACCGGTCCACGGGGGACAGGTGCCGAGCACTGCGGAGCCGGAGCCGAAAAAGCGCGGCTTCTGGGGCAAGCTGTTTGGACGCGGCGACAAAGACAAAAAGGACAAAAAGAAAGGCGGATGATAGGATTCAACTGTCGAATCCATGCCATTCCGTGAGATTACCGGGCACCGCCAGCTGCTCCAGCTGATTGCGCGCGCGGCGGTGCGCGGGACGCTGCCCCCGAGCCTGATCTTTGCCGGCCCGGAAGGGGTAGGGAAGCGCATGGCCGCCGTGGCGCTCGCGCAGCTGCTGAACTGCCCGAGCCGCACCGGCGACGACAGTTGTGGCGTGTGCGCATCGTGCACCCGGATCGCCAGGCACGTGCATGCGGACGTACTGGTTATCGAGCCCGGTGACAACGGCAGTATTCGAATCGATCAGATCCGCGAGGCGATTGAGCGCACCGCCTATCGTCCGTTCGAAGGGCGCCGTCGCATCGTCATCATCGACCGTGCGGATGCGGTCAACATCGAGGCGCAGAACGCGCTGCTCAAGACCCTGGAAGAGCCGCCGGAAACCTCGACGTTCGTGCTCGTCACCTCCAGGCCGGACGTGTTGCTCCCGACGGTGCGCTCGCGCTGCCAGCGGTTGCGATTCGAGCGGCTGACGCCCGCGGACGTCGCCGCGGTTCTCATGCGGGAACACGATTACTCGGAAACCGACGCCCACGCGGCGGCGGCGCTGTCGGATGGCAGCATCGGCCTCGCGCTCGAGGGAGGCTCGGAGGAGTTCGTCGAGGCGCGTGACGCGGCGGCGGGGCTTCTCGAGATCGTCGCGGGCCATACCGATCCACGCCGCAGGCTCGAAGGGGCGAAAGCGCTGAGCGGCGCAGCGCGCGGCGGCAGCGACCGGGACGAGCTCGCGCGCCGGCTGCGCGCGTTGTCGTCCATCTTGAGGGATCTGGGAGTTCTGCTTTGCCGTGCGGACGAACGCGCGCTGGCGAACGCCGACCTGCGGCCGCTGCTTCAGCGGCTCCAGCGGTCGTTCGACGGCGAGCGCGCGCTCCGTGCGTTTGCGGCGGTCGATCGCGCGCTGTCGGCGCTCGATCGCAATGCGAGCCCGAAGATCGTCGCGGACTGGCTCGCGTTTCAGATATAGCCGGATTTGCCGGCCCATAAAGGGCCGGCCTACGGCGATTTGCCGGCCCTTCAGGGCCGGCTTACGGTAGGGCGGGGCTTTATGCCCCGCCGTTAACGGATAGAGGCCGACAATGAGCACCGGGCCCTCACGCCCGTACGTCAGCGTCAAGTTCTCGCCGGTCGGCCGCACTTACTCCTTTCTTCTTCCCGATCTGGCGCTGGACGGCATCGAGACGCCGCCGACCGTCGCTCCGCCAGCCGAACCTCCGCTGAAGCCTGGCGATTCCGTCGTGGTCCAGACCGCCGAAGGGCGCGCGCTCGGCACGGTGACGCGGACGGTCCCGGAGCTCTCCGCCCGCAAGTGTCCGCCGGCGGATTCCGAGCTGAAAGTCGTGCGGCGCGCGACGCGCGAGGATGTCGTCGCCCGTTTGAAGCACCAGCAGCGCGAGCAGGAGGCGCAGCGGATCTGCCTGATGAAGATCCGCGAGCGCGGCCTCGCGATGAAGCTCGCGAAGGTCGAGCAGGTCTTCGACGGCTCGCGGTTGATTTTCTATTACACGGCCGAAGGGCGGGTCGATTTCCGCGAGCTCGTCCGCGATCTCGCCGCGCACTTCCGCGTCCGCATCGAGATGCGGCAGATTGGCGTGCGCGATGAAGCGCGCATGCTGGGCGGCTACGGCTCCTGCGGACGACCTCTCTGCTGCACGACGTTCCTGCAGACGTTCGAGCCCATCTCGATCAAGATGGCGAAACAGCAGAACCTCAGCCTCAATCCCTCGAAGTTGTCCGGCATGTGCGGGCGGCTGAAGTGCTGCCTGCGCTATGAGCTGCCGAACGGGAAGGGCGTGAAGCACGGCGGCTGTGCCGACGAGGGGGGCTGCGGCTCCTGCAGCAATCCCACCGGCCCCGGCGGCTGCGGCACGTGCGGGTCGGGCGGCTGCGGGACGTGCGGGTGAGCGATCGGCCGCGCATCGGTGTGACCGTCGGCGATCCGGCCGGAATCGGTCCTGAGATCGCGCGCAAGGCGGCGGCGAATCCAGCCCTCTCGGCGCTCTGCGAAATCATCCTCTACGGCCCGTCGAGCGATGAGGACATCGCACGGTTCGAACGCGGGCGCGTATCGGCGGAGGCGGGACGCGCCGCGTACGACGCCGTTGTTGCGGCAACGCGCGACGCCCAGGCGGGCCGAATCGACGCGATCGCCACGGCCCCGGTTAATAAGGAAGCATTTGCCGCCGCGGGCCTGCCGTGGCGCGGCCACACGGACCTGCTGGCGCACCTCACCGGCGCGACGCGCGTCGCGATGATGTTCCACTCGGATTCGCTCCGTGTGATCCTCCTGACCGTGCACATCGCGCTGGCCGAGGTTCCGCGCGCGCTGACGCGCGAAGTCGTGGAGGGAACGATTTCGCTCGCCGCCCGCGAGTTGCCGCGGTTCGGCTTCCTCACGCCCCGGCTCGCGCTTGCCGGACTGAATCCGCATGCGGGAGAACACGGCGTCATCGGCCGCGAGGACGGCGACGTGCTCGCGCCTGCGGTGTCGTCGTGCCGGATCGGCGGCATCGATGTCGCCGGACCGTTTCCCGCCGACACGGTGTTCGTCCGCGCCCTGCGCGGCGAGTTCGACGCCGTGATCGCGTGCTATCACGATCAGGGACTGATTCCGGTGAAACTGGTGGCGTTCGGGCAGGCGGTGAACGTGACCCTGGGATTGCCAATCGTCCGCACCTCGGTGGATCACGGGACCGCGTTCGACATCGCCGGGAAAGGGGTCGCGGATCCGTCGAGCCTGATTGAAGCGATCACGCTGGCGGCGCGCCTGGCATCGGGAGCCGCTGCGTGAAACGGTGGTCCGCGGATGTCTGGCTGGCTGCGGCGATCATTCTCTATTACACGGTCATCGGGCTCGCCGTGCTCCGGCCGGAGGCCGTGTATGCGGGGGACATCGGCGTCAAGTATGTCCAGGCGCAGGCGCTGGTCGAGCGGCACTTCCGAAGCCTGAACATCGGCTATCCGGGTGAATTCCTGGATGTCGAGCGCCGCTTCTTCCCGCTTCGCCCCCCGTTCGTGATGACCGTGAACGGCGCGCCGCAGGCGATCTTTCCGCCCGCCTCCACCCTCATCCAGGCAATCGGCGTTGCGGTTGCCGGGTTTCGCGGGATGATCGTCGTCACGCTGATCGGCGCGGCGATCACGATTTATGCGGCACGGCGGCTGACGCCCGAGCGCGATCGCGTCGTCGCGCTCCTCGCGCTGGGTTTCGCGAGCCCGCTGTGGTTTTACGCCATCAGCGGCTGGGAACACGCCCCGGCGGTCGGTCTTGGCGTGCTCGGCTTCGCAGTGGCGCTGGGCTCGCCGTCACGCGCGGCCGCCTTTCTGGCCGGCGCCGCGGTCGGATCGGGCGCCACGGTACGCGACGAAGTGATTCTTCTCGTCCCGGGAGTGGCGCTGGCCGTCTGGATGCACACGCGCCGCTGGCAGGCCGTTGCCGTAACGATTGGCGGCGTCCTGGTGCCGCTGGCGCTGGCCATGGCGCTCGAGGTCTGGTGGTTCGGCCGGCCGTCGGCCGCACACGCCCGGCACGCGGTTCATGCGCTGCAGACCGTGTTGAACGTCACGACGACGCCCAATCCCGATGTCCCGGTGCTGCAACCCATCACACCGCGCGAGCGCTACGAGTACGTCGTGCAGTACTGGATCTTCGGCTACGGCAACGATCGCTGGATCTGGACGTTCGTCGCCGCCGGTGCAGTCGCCTTCGGGCTCAGAGCGTTGACCGGATCGTCGATCCCTCTCGCCATCTGGCTGGCGGCCGTCCTCGTTCCCGCGTGGCTGGATTTTCAGGAGCTGATGCGTGCGCCGAAATGGCTCGCCGGCCTGCAGCGCGTCGCGCCGTACGCGGTCTGCGCGCTCCTGCCGCGTCCGCGGGGAGCCATCGATGACCCAGAGAGCACAGAGAACACAGAACTTCGCCGCTGGTTTCCCTTCATCGCGGTGGTCACGACGGCGGTTTATCTGCTCGCCGCGTACGTCGGGACCGACACGCACGGAGGCAAATCGCTCGGCCCGCGACTGCTGCTCCCGCTGCTTCCGCTGGTCATCGTCGCGGCGGTGATCCGCATGAGTTCGTACCTGCGGTCAGGATTTCGCACCGAACGGCTGGTTGGGTTGCTCGGCGTCGCGCTGCTGTCGCTGTCGTTCGCGATGCACGTGTTCGGCACGCTCCCGGCGTATCATCGCCGGAACCACGACGACGCCGGAGCGCTCGTGGCGCTGGCCGCGTCGCGCGTGCGCGTGGTCGTGGCTGACGATGACGCCACGGCGCAGTTGCTGATGCCACTCTATCGCCGCAAGGTAATCTTTCTTGCGGACACGCCAGTGTTGATGACGGATCTGGGGAAGGCGATGGTGGATCAGCGGATCCCCGAGGTGGTCGTCGTATCGCGACAGCTCCAGCCCCCCGCCCTCGAGGGCCTGTACGTCGATCATGCGGAGACTCGAGGCCGCATGCTGTTGCAGTACTACCGCCGATGAAGACGGCACGCGAAGAGGCGCAGAAGAACATTGCCGAGAACCGGAAGGCGTTCCACGACTACCACATCCTCGAGACGTTCGAGGCCGGGGTGGTGCTGCTTGGAACCGAGGTCAAGGCCATTCGTGAAGGCAACGTCAACCTGCGCGACAGCTATGCGCAGCTGAACGACGGCGAAGTGTGGGTCTACAACATCCATATCAAGCCGTACAGCCATCGCGGTTACTCGGACCACGAGCCGACACGCAAACGGAAGCTGCTGCTGCACCGGCAGGAAATCCGGAAGCTGATCGGCCGGACCGTGGAGCGCGGGATGACGCTCGTCCCGACGCGCATGTACTTCAAGAACGGCCGCGTGAAGCTTGCCCTCGGCCTGGCCAAGGGCAAGCAGGCGCACGACAAGCGGGAAACCATCAAGCGGCGCGAGGCGGATCGCGAGACGAGAGCGGCCGTAAAGGAGCGGCGCCGCTAGGCTGTGTCGAGGGAGTCGAAGGGTGGTAGATTCTGTTGGAATCAATCGAGAGGGTAGAGGCGTATGAAAGGAAATCGCGCGGTTCTCACCGCAGTCGTTGTCCTGGTGCTGGTGGTTGCGGGGTGGTGGCTGTTCAAGCGCAGCAACCGCGGTCCGTCGGTGGATCTGATTGGCAGCTTCCCGGCGGCGACGAAAAAAGCGCCTTCCGGCGTCGCGGAGGTGACCGACGCCGATCTCAATGGTGAGAAGAAGCGCGCGATCTACACGATCCCGCCGTCCCGCATTACCTGGAAAACCCGCGTGCCGGACGACGGCTGGTTGAAAGTCGATCTCGGGATGAAACCGGAGTCCTGGGACAAGGAAGGGAACGGCGTCTGGTTCTACGTCGGCGTATCGGATGGCCACGCCTACGAAGAGCTGTTCATGCAGCACGTCGATCCCTTCAACAACAAGAGCGATCGCCGCTGGGTCCCGGTGTTCGTCGACTTGTCGGCGTACGCCGGCGAGGAGGTCGAGCTCGTGTTCAACGCGCGGACCAGCGCCGAGAAGTCGCCGGAAGACCCGCGTAACGACTTCGCGCTCTGGGGGGCGCCAGAGATCGTCATCCGATGACCTCGTCGACCCACACACGGGTCCCGCTCCTCGATCTCAGCGCGCAATACCGGCCGCTCCGCGACGAGATCCTTGCGGCGATCGCGCGGGTCTGCGACAGTCAGCGATTCATTCTGGGAGCCGAGGTCGAGGCGTTGGAGCGTGAGCTCGCCGCCTGCCTCGAGGCGCGCGAGGCGATCGCGGTCAGCTCCGGCACCGATGCGCTGCTCGCCGCCCTGATGGCGCTCGGTATCGGACCGGGCGACGAAGTGATCACCAGCACGTACTCGTTTTTCGCGACGGCCGGGTGCATCGCGCGCGTCGGCGCGACGCCGATGCTCGTCGACATCGATCCCGCCACCTACAACATCAATCCGGATGGTGTTCGCAAGGCCTTGACGCCGAAGACCCGCGCAATCCTTCCCGTCCACCTCTTCGGCTTGTGCGCCGACATGGACCCGATCCTGACGATCGCGCAGGAGGCGGCCGTGCCGGTCATCGAGGACGCCGCGCAGGCGATCGGCGCGAGGTATCGCGACCGTCAAGCCGGATCGATGGGTGCAATCGGCTGCTTCTCGTTCTTTCCCAGCAAGAATCTCGGCGCCTTCGGCGACGCGGGGCTGGTGACGACGAATGACGCGTCGCTCGCCCACGAACTCCGGCTGATTCGCAATCACGGGGCCGAGCCGAAGTACTTTCACAAGCGCGTCGGTGCGAACTTCCGGCTGGATGCGATCCAGGCCGCGGTGCTCCGCGTGAAGCTGCCGCATCTCGCGCGCTGGACATCGAAGCGCCGGGAGAACGCGCGGCGCTACGACGCGCTTTTTGCCCAGGCCGGCTTGACGGATCGCATCATGCTCCCGACTGCGCCGCCCGACCGGACCCACATCTTCAATCAGTACGTCATCCGGGTTCCCGACCGCGACCGCGTGCGCGGGTTTCTCACGGACCGCGGCATCGGGTCCGAGATTTACTATCCCGTCCCGTTCCATTTGCAGGAGTGCTTCGCGCCCCTGGGCTACACCGCTGGTGATTTTCCGCAGGCCGAGGCGGCTGCGCGCTCGACGTTGGCGCTGCCGATCTACGGCGAGTTGATGCCCGACCAGCAAGCGGCCGTGGTCACGGCCCTCTCCGACGCGCTGCGCTGATGCGCGTCCTCGTCACCGGCGCGCGCGGACTGCTCGGGTCCGCAATCGTGCGCGAGTTCCACGACGCCGAACTGCACGCGTTCTCGCACCAGGAGCTCGACGTCTCCGACGAGGCGGCGATTGCGGAGACGGCCGGCTCCATTCGTCCCGACGTGCTCATCAATTGCGCGGCGTACAACGACGTCGACCGCGCTGAGACGGAGCCGCAGACCGCGCTTCGCGTGAATGCGTTCGGCGTGCTTGCACTCGCGCGCGCGGCCGCGCAACTCAACGCCACGCTCGTGCACTACAGCACGGATTTCGTGTTCGACGGGCTGAGCGATCGCCCGTACACCGAGGAGGATCGGCCGAACCCGCGTGGCCTCTATGCCGCGTCGAAGCTGCTCGGCGACTGGTTCGCCGCCGACACTCCGCGCGCGTACGTTCTGCGCGTCGAAAGTCTGTTCGGCCATCCTGGGCCGAAGACGGTGCGGCGGGGAAGCCTCGGCACGATCATCGACCGCATCCGTGCGGGTGAGGAAGTGCCGGTCTTCGTAGACCGGACGGTGTCCCCGAGTTACACCGACGACGTGGCGCGCGCCACCCGGGCAGTGATCGATCGCGACCTCCCGCCGGGCCTCTATCACTGCGTGAACGACGGGTACACGACCTGGGCCGACATCGCCGGCGAGGCGGCGCGGCTGCTCGGGCTGTCATGGAGGATGAAGCCGCTGACCCTGGAGACCGCGGTGCTCGCCGTCCCGCGCCCGCGCTTCTGCGCCATGTCACCGGCGAAGCTGGCCGCCGCAGGCATCGTCATGCCGCCGTGGGAGGACGCGCTCGAAAGATATCTGACGGCCTAGGAGCAGCGCGGCTATGCCGGATTGTAGGCCTTTGTGCTGTTGGTCCCACCCACGACCGCAGCCGTTGCGTAGTCCAGCAGCAGGTTTCCCAGCACCAGGCTGTCCCCCGTCGCTGCACCACCCGATGTCAGGTCAATCCCGTACCGCGGCCTCGAGAGGCTGTTGACCGATTCGACGATGTTGCCGCCGATGTGAAACACGGCGCTTCTCGTCATGGCAGTGCCGTCCTGTGCGGTGACCAAGATGCCGGAGTATTGGTTGTGCGCCGCGAGTCCCGCGCCGTAGATCGCATTGTTCGACACGTTGACCCGGTAACACGTTCGAAAGACCATGCCGTGTTCCATCATGGCGGTCATCATGTTGGCGTTCACCGCGAGGCGATTGGCGTACTCGCACACGATTGCCGTCCGCGCCTGGCTGGCGTCCCCGCGGATGACGTTCCCGTTCAGCGTGATGTCGTAGCAGAAACTTCCCGCTCCAAGCACCGCGATCCCGAAGACTTCGCTGAAATTGTACGACCCGGCCTCGATGACGTTGTTCGCGACGACGATGTTCTCGAGCACGTCAACCGCGGACCCGTGTTTCTCGAGATCGATTCCGGTCAAGACGGCGTTTCGCACGATATTGCCGGTGACCGTGACGCGCCGCGCATTCGTAATGCCGATACCCACTTTGTCCTGACCGCCTCCGCCCGCAGCGAGTCCGCAATTCACGAGCAGGTTGCCGGAGACGTCGATGTCGTTGCAGGGAGTCGGGTCGGACGGCGATCCCACGACGATGCCCGAGCGGGCGGTATCGTGGATATAACAGTTCCGGATGAACCCTTTGTCCACTTTTCGAAAATAGATACCGACGCCACCGCTGTCGTTGGCCTGATCGTCCTTGCTACCGTCGATGCCGAGATTTGCGATTCCAACTTTGCTGACCTGGCCGGGTTCCGTGTCGATGATGATGGACGACGAGACGCCAAGTTTCAGCGTCGACGCAAACGGAGAGGCGCCCAGCAGGACAACGTTCGAATAATTGAGATCCAGCCCCGGATTGATCAGGTATGTGCCCGGCGGAAAGAACACTGTGCCACCGCTGCCCGCCGCCGCGATGATCGCGTTCATGATCGCCGAGCGATCGTTCGTCGCTCCGTCCCCGCGTGCGCCAACGTCACGAACGTTGACAGTTTCACCGGCGAGGCCGAACCACTGGGAGCCGGTGTCCATCCACATCCCGCGAACGTCGTCTGACACTCGCGCCAGACGGCCGGGAATGCCGGCAGATGGCAGCCCGGCCTTGGAGTAGGAAGGAATTGTCACGGCAGTCTGGGCCGAGGCCTCCCGGCTGGTGGCGAGAACCGCGCCGAGCCCTGCTGCGCCCAACGCGCCTGCCGCGGTCAGGACTCGTCGCCGCTCTGCCCGAAACCCTGGATCATCTGTTTCCACCGTGCCACCTCCACGCGGGATTTATAGTCTGCTCCGGACCAAATCAGCCACACGCGCTCCAACCGACAGGCACGCGGTCAGGCCGGGCGATTCGATCCCGGCGGCATGAATCAACCTCGGGAGAGTCGCGTCCGGCCGAATCATGAAATCCGCAAACGGCTCGTCCGGCGGCGCGAGCTTGGGCCGGATCCCGCTGCCAGCGTAGGCGAGATCCTCCAGAGTCACCGCCGGCAAGAGACGCCGCGCGGGTTCGACGAAGTCCTCGAGAGGTACGCGGTCAGACTCGTAGTCGCCTTTGACCCCCTGATAGCGGGCGTTTGGTCCGAGCAGCACGGCGCCGGCGGTTGTTCTCGTGAGGTGGACCCCGAGCCCGTGGCCGGACACGAGCGGGAGCGGATACACGAGGCCGTTGACCCAGTGTCGTCGCGCCGCGCGCAGCTCCGCGTACTCACCGCGGACAGGATAAACCGTGAACCGCTCGCCTCCGAGCGCGCGCGACACGTCGTCCGCATACAGGCCGGCGGCGTTCACCACCACCCGGGCCTGGATCGCCTCCCGCTCCAGGGTCAGTTCGATTCCGTCCGTGATCGGTTCTCCGCCGAGCAGCCGCGCACCGCGCAGCATGATCGCCCCATCTGCTTCGGCGCGGCGCGCGAGAGCACGAATCAGAGCTTCCGCCTCGACGCGGCCCGTGTTCGGCGACCACAGCGCCGCATACGCGGCCACGTGCGGTTCGCGCGCCCGGACGAAATCGCGGTCGACGAGATCGAGCCCGCGCACGCCGTTGTCAGTTCCGCGAATCCGGAGTGCTTCGAGAGCCGGCAGGTCATCGGCGCGGCTTGCGACTATGAACTTGCCGCAGCGATCGCACGGCACGCCGTTCGCCGCACAGAACGCGAACAGCCGCTCCGCCCCCTCGACGCACAGCTCGGCCTTCAGCGAACCCGCAGGATAATAAATGCCTGCATGGATGACGCCGCTGTTATGCGTGCTCGTCTCCATGCCGAGTCGGGGCTGCCGTTCTATCAGACAGACGGTCACACCTGCGGCCGCGAGTGCGCCGGCGGCCGCCAGGCCGGTGACGCCGCCCCCCACGATAGCCGCATCGATGATCTCCATCAGGGGTAGCGGAGCCTTCCCATCACCACGGCGGACGAGGCGGGTTCAACGGTCACATCTATGCGGCGGAACCGGCCGTGCGGACGGTCGGAAGGAAGTACGACGCGGACGCTGACCCACTCGGAATCCTGCAGAGTAATCATGTTTGCCGGTTTTCCATCCAGCACGATCAACACCGACGTCGCGACGCCCGGGTCTGTCAGCCGTAGCGGTATCTCGACCAGGGGAGCATCGGTAGCATAGAACGTCGAACTGCCCGAGAGGTGCCTGACCCATGTTCGACCTGCGTCTCTTTCCCACGCGGATACGCCGCTGGCGACTTCTTCGAGGTCGATGTCGCGACTGTGTTGGACGACACGAAAAGGCATCGTCGCTAGAATGAGAACGATTCCGGCAAACACCACCAGCTGGTGTCGCTTTTTGCCCGCTCCAGCAGTCGGCTGCATCGGCGCGACGCGCGCAGCGACGAGACCCAAGGCTATCCAGAAGGGGTACGCAACCTCGCGCACGAGCAGTGGATGGCCCATCAGGCATGTGAACAAAAAGCCGACGAGGCCGATGCGCACGGCGAGCGTCTCGTGTTCCTCCTCCGTACCACGCGCCACGCCGTCGTTCTGTGGCACCAGTACGGTCGCGAGCAGCCAGCCGAACGCGACAAGGCCCGACAGGCCGAGCTCCGCTAAGACCTGAAGG
>Ga0070670_100000507_pt1 | contig 31183 bp, 29 predicted proteins | sample KBSS63metaG_FD_64665 | JGI IMG/M metagenome (GOLD analysis project Ga0070670, IMG submission 64665) | Switchgrass rhizosphere microbial communities from Kellogg Biological Station, Michigan, USA - KBS S6-3 metaG | ecosystem: Host-associated > Plants > Roots > Rhizosphere > Soil ... | reverse complement strand
GGCCACGAACCTTGAGTTCGGTGAAACTTCCGGGACCTTCCAGAGTTTGAACGCGCAGGCCCGGAACATTGCGAATGGATTCCGAAATCGATAGCTCGTCACGCAGGTCAATATCTTCCGAGTTGACGACATCCAGCGCCTTGGAAACTTCATCGCCACTGAGCGAAGTTCCAGACGCGGTCACCAGCACATCTGTTTTCGCCGCGGAAATCGTCAGCTTCAGATCCATCTTCTCGTCGCCCCGGACGGTCACTTCCTGAGACCCACGAAGTGTTCCGGTAGAGGCATCGGCTTCGACCAGGTAAGTACCAGACGGAATACCCTGGAACCCGTATACTCCATCCTTCGAACTCATGGTGGATCGCATGTCCCCGCCATATCGATCGAAGAGACGGACCTGCGCATCCACGACAGCACTGCCCTGCGGATCAAGTACCTTGCCCGTGATGTTTTCCCCATACGCAAAGGTCGACATCGCGAGAACAATCGCAGCAACAGTGAACATCGAACTCGCAAGTGTGAATGGATTCAACCTTACAGACATTTAAGCCCCCTTAAAAATGCAAACAACTTCGATCGTCATTGGATCGTGCAATCTCTATTCACGTGCTCTGACCGAATTGGGAACCTGCGGCCTCATCGGATGAAAAACCATGAACGAGGAGCCGTCACGTGAGAACACGGCTTCCGAACGGACATGAAACGCATGTTCCAGATTTTCTGAAGTAAGAACGTCGGAAGGCGGGCCCACGCCCAGAAGTTTTCCGGAGTCCAGCAGCGCTACTCTGTCGGCAAAACGGCATGCCCCGTTGAGGTCATGAGTGGCGATGGCCACAGTCCTGCCTTCATCCGCCAGCGAGCGGCACAACGCCAGAACATCGAGGCCATGCTCCACGTCCAGGCTGGAAGTGGGTTCATCGAGTAGCAGGACGCGGCTCCGTGTTGCCAGACTTCTCGCAATCAGTACCCGCTGTCGTTCGCCACCGGACAAATGCGTGACTGGCCGCTCGGCGAGGTATGCGACATCGGCTCGGGCCAACGCTTCTTCCACGGCATTTCTGTCATCGCTGGTCTCACGTTCGAAGCGTCCGCGATGGGCATACCGGCCCATGGCTACGATTTCACGAACGGTAAATTCAAATTCCAGTTTCGGTTCCTGAGGCACGTACGCAACCGCACAAGCCACCTGCTGCCGCGTTATCTCCAGCAGGTCCCTGCCTTCGAGTACAACGCGTCCTTCAGTCAACGGCCAGATGCCTCCCATGCAACGAAGCAATGAGGATTTTCCGGAGCCATTCGGTCCAACGATGGCGAGAATCGTTCCCGGAAGCAGATCTATAGTGAAGTTCTGCAGTATCCAGCGATTCCCGCGATGCAGTCCCAGATCTTCGGTCGACAACACGCACCTCATACGTTCAGCTCGCGATACTTCCGAACAAGAATAAAAAGAAAGAACGGCGCTCCGAATGCCGCAGTGATGACACCCAGGCGAATTTCGCCTGGTGGATGAATCGTTCTTGCCAGGAGATCGCAGATGATGACGAATGCCGCTCCGGCGACGGCACTTGAAGGAAGTAGAGACCGGTGCGACGGCCCGACAAACAACCGGACGATGTGCGGCACGACGAGGCCGACAAATCCCACGGCGCCGGCTACGGCAATGGCACTTCCTGTGATCAAAGCCGAGATGACGATGATGGCGCGCTTCGTCGATTCCACGTCGACTCCAAGCGAAGCCGCCGTGTCTTCGCCCAGCATCAGCAGGTCCAGATCACGGGCGTAGTAAAGGCTCGCGGCGAATGCGAACAAAACGAAAGGCGCACATATCCAGACGTGCGTCCAGGTGCGCCTGTCGAGACCTCCACTCATCCAGAAAATCATTTCCTCGGCAACTTCCCAGTTGGCAACAGTCAGCGTCAACAGCAAAGAGGAAATGGCAATCAGGAGAGCGGAGAGTGCAATTCCAGTTAGAAGAAGCATCGAGACAGGTGTCACGCCGCCGTGCGTCGCCAGTGCATAGACCGTTATCAGTGAAAGCAAAGCGCCGAGGAAGGCGGCAATTGGGAGAGCGATGACGGACCTCGCAGCGAGGCCGGTGGAAAAAACGATCATGGCGCCGAGCACTGCCCCGGAGCCGACACCGACGGTGTTGGATTCGGCCAGGGGGTTTCTGAAGAAACCCTGCATAAGGGCTCCGGCTACCGCCAAACCGCCGCCGACCAAAGCGGCGACAAGGACACGCGGAGTGCGTATGAGCCAGATGATGACGTCGTCTGCCCTTTCAATGCTCGCGCGATCGATCCAGAAAGGAAACAGTCTTGCACCGAGCACATGGAGTGCAAGGCGCCAGTCCACATGAGTGCTTCCTGCAACAATTCCAGCAACTGCCGCGACGATCAGCAGTGGAGTGACGATGAGGAAAAACACCGTTCGCCGCAATCGGAAATGCGGGTGCCTCGCGGGCGCGGAGTGCCGCAATCCGGCCCTCGCCGCGAGTAGTGGTGTTACCGCGGACGATATTGATGATCGGTGGATCCGCGATGAAGGGATTTTCATATTCCAGCCTTTGATGGCGCGGGATATATGGATTCACTCAAAGCGTCGAGCAGGAGGACCGTAAATGGAGACATCGGAAGGAACACGTGACTCTCAAGAACCAGGATCTGCCCCTTCCGTGCAGCAGTCGTCAGCTGAACCGCCGGGTCGTCAAGGAGCCGCTGCAAGGTCGCTACGGACTTGCCTTTCGCGGATCCCGTAACGATCCATTCCGGGTCCCATCGCAATATCTGTTCCGAGCTGATCGCGTCATAGCCGTGCAGTCCATGCTCTGCGCCCACATTGACGGCCCCAATCGTGCGGACGATGTCGTGAAACAGTGTGCGATCGCCGTAGCTGTACCGGCCGCCGAATCCCAGTATCCGGACTGGCGGAGTGCCTCTGGGTTTTCGCGCTGCGGCGCGCTCAATTGCGGCTTGAAACTCGAGGTATTCGCGATTCGCGTCCGCGTCGTGTCCGGTCAGATAGCCTGCGAGCAGTATGGTTCGTCCGACTTGATCGAGAGTCGTAAACGTCGTAAAGACTCGAAACACCGGCAGGCCGGCATTTCGAAGGATGTCACTGAAATCCGCGCTGCCTTCGCCGCCGTCCAGAACCAGATCCGGGTCAAGCCGGATCAGAACTTCCGGGTTGTCTGCGACGGCAGGATGGAACATCGTAGCCCACTCATAAACATTGCTCGTACTCCGTTCATAAGCAGTGCTGCTGACAGACACGACATCTTCGGCAGGAGCCACCGTATACACGTACTCATCCAAAGACCAGTAGTGCGATGCGATACGATGTGCCGGGCGCGCAACGGTCACGGCATAGCCGCCGGAGTCGATTGCAGTCCTCGGATATTCATCACCACTCGTGCTAAAACCCGCCTGACCGCTGGATGAGGTCAGGCGGATACCCTCGAACCGGCCGGCATGTGCCTGAACGAGGTGCAACCCGAACGACAGTACCGCGACTCCACCCAGGATTAGCGCGGCCGGCATGTTCGGATACCGATACCGAAGGAATCGACTCATGTTCGACCGTCCGGAAATTTCGTTGCGTGGATGCGGACTACCATGCACGCGACCATCGGGGACTCGCGTCGTTTGGATCTCGCAAGCTCGAATTGACGGAACGTTCAACTTCGATCAATCGCCCGAACAGCCAAAGGAGGTCCGAGAGTCTGTTCAGATATCGCAATGCATTGGGATCTACAGCTTCCTCCAGTGACAACCGGACGGCCAATCGTTCCGCACGCCGGCACACTGTGCGCGCCACATCGTATGCCGCAGATGCGACATCCCCACCGGGCAGCGCCCAATCGCCCAGAAGCCCCTTTGTTCCCTCAATGCGATGCACTTCGTCGGTAAGCCGGTCCACGCTCGCATCGGCGATCGGGGTCGCGGCCTTTTCACCGCCGGCCGACGTAGAGAGACAGGACCCGACACGGAACAACTCGCGCTGGATGGATGCCGTCAGCGCCTGGATTCCGGGATCGCTGCACATGGCGCGCGCCAGACCCATACTGGAAATTAGCTCATCAATGGTCCCGTATGCTTCGACACGAAGGTCGGATTTGGAAACACGAGTACCACCCGGCAGACTGGTTTCGCCAGCATCGCCGTGCTGCGTGGATATCGACATGGCAAGTCTCCCTGCGGAGCATTCGATTCAAAAGACGGGAAAGTTGAAGTGCGGATCGATCGATCTGACTGATGCTGCATCTCGCCCTTTGCCTCGAAGGCTCCAATGAAATACGGCGGTTCACGCCGGCCATCGACAGGTCTTCGGACTTGCAGGCTTATTCAACATTCCTATTGGCCGTTGCTTCCCAGGTCGGTTCTTTTGACCCAGTGCATTGATACGGCGTTCGTTCCTGCTTACCGCTGCGGGACAGTTCCGGATTCACACCGGATTCCCTTGTGATAGCGAAGCGAACGTAACACAAAATTTTCAGAAGCCGCAATCATGAATTCAGATACGGCGAAAAATTCAGGGAGGCACATGGCTCCGATCGAAATCGAATTCACAAGGGGTGGATTGGAAATGCGCCCCGTGAACTGGAGTGTCTTTCAGCGGGTTTAAGTTTAAGAACGGTTTCTCCAGCACGAGGTGACGTTTGAATTCGATTCCGAACTTTCGACGTAATAACGCGAATCCCCACACGCTGCCCTGGAAAAGCTTCGCACACGAAGCCTCGACGAAGATTCATACTGGCGACTGGCTATGGAAAATCTCTCCAGCCGATGGGGGCACCCAGATTCCCCTCCTGAGTCACGAGGCGTGGCGCGAAGCGCCGGGGTGGTTCCCATAGCAAGAACTTCCAGGAGTGCGTTCCGAAACGTTTTCCGTGAGGAACCAGCCCCTCGCGCGATCGCGTTGCGATCACGCTGCCCTCCTGACTCAGGAGGGCGATTCCGCGATTGCATCGATGAACAAATCCACGCAGAATAAGCGACTCACCGTCCACGAGTAGATTGGAGACCGCATGAGGAATGAATACCAGCAACTCACATGGAAGGAATGCCCGTGGTTCCAGGGACCCACATTCAACTGCTATCGACAGGGCCGATTCATTGTGGCCGAACTGGATGGACAGCATCTCGTCCTCTCGACTTCATCGCGCGTTGGAGGAATGCGTTCCGACATTCGCTACCTCGTCAATCATCAGAGCTGCGAAGGGGCCGGACACTCCATGCGCGGATCCTTCATCATGAGGCTTGGCATGGATGGCTACCATGACAGTGTTTGTGCGGAACTCCAGCTCAACTCATCCAATGTCGCGGTAATGGGAACCGCCGCAAGCATGGTTTACGCCGCACATGAGCGAGCCTCGTTCGATAATCTGCAAGTCGATGCCATCGTGACGGCAGGTGTCGAAGGCAACGCAACATGTGCCGGAGATCCGGCGCAATGGGTGGAAACTCCCAGCGGCTGGAGCAAGCTGGCCGAAGTGGCCGGAACGATCAACACCATTGTTATCGTGAACCAGCCGCTCAAACCTGAAGCCCACATTCGTGCACTCCTGACTGCAACCGAGGGCAAGAGCGCCGCACTGACGGAACTTGGAGTGTCGAGCCGCTATTCGAGGGATCTCGCGACGGGAACCGGAACCGATCAAATCTGCATGGCCGCACCATTGGACGAAAGTCGTTACTCCTATGGCGCCACGAATCCGCACAGTAAGCTCGGCGAATTGCTGGGACGCGTCACCCGCACTGCCACACGAAATGCGTTGCGATGGCAGAACGGACTTGAACCGTCAATTACGCGAAGCATGGTCCACGCACTTCGGCGTTTCGGATTTTCCGAAACCTCATTTCTCGCTGCGATGAAACAACGGCTCGACGAAACATCCATGGAACTTCTGGAGAAAAACAAAAATGCGGTGTTATTTGAACCGCAGGCTTCGGCTTCGGCATTTGCTTTCGCCAGTGTTCTGGATCGGGTCCGCTTCGGAGTGCTGCCTCCATCCATCGGCCGCGAAGTTCTCAGGCACCAGGCAGCGACTATTGCGGCGTCTCTCTCCACTGAAATCGAAAGATGGAGTACGTTCTGGCGACAAATCGCCGTCGATGAAAACCAGCCCATGAATGCGGTGTATGACGCGATCGGCCTGGGCTGGACAGCCAAATGGGAATCACGGGGCTAGCTCCGTCCGCAATTTTTCTTGTTGCCGGAGTGATCATTGACGCGATTCTCGGCGACCCCCAGGTCTGGTTCCATCCTGTTCGCCTGATGGGTAGAACCCTTTCCGGATTCGAATGGCTTTTGCGACGACTGGGCCTGGACGGATACATCGGTGGATGCGTGCTTTTGGTGCTCCTGACCGTTACCTGGGTCATTGTGCCGTGTTTCCTGTTTATGCGTATCTACCAATGGTTTCCACAAGCCGGCGCCGCAGTGCATGTCCTCGTAATCTACGTGTTCTTCGCACTGCGTGATCTCATTGATCACGTTCGAGCGGTCCAGAGCGCTGCAGATCGTGGCGACATCTCGAAGAGCAGGAATGCCATCGGGAGGCTCGTCGGACGCGATGTCGAGAAAATGGATATCGCGGCGTGCCGGCGCGCGGCCATCGAAAGTATCAGCGAAAATTTTGTGGATGGTGTGGTGAGTGCGGCGTTCTGGTATGCCTTACTTGGAATTCCCGGTCTTCTTCTCTTCAAGGTAGCCAGCACCATGGATTCGATGGTCGGTTACAAGACTCCACGATACTTCTATTTTGGCTGGTGCGGTGCCCGGCTCGATGATGTGATGAACTACATTCCGGCTCGGCTCACCTGGCTGCTTCTCGGCTTCTTCTCAATTCCCAAAGGATGGCGCGTCGGGCTCGAACAACATGGCATTCTTCCCGGTCCCAATCCCGGATGGAGCGAAGCAACGATGGCCGGAGTCCTCGGAAGGCGATTGATTGGGCCGATCTGGAAAAATAGTCAACTCGTAACGGACGTGTGGCTGGGCGATCCCACAGACCCGGAAGCTGGAACCTCCGAAGACATTTCAAAATCGATCGAGATCGTCGTGATCGCCTCCGCACTGACGGTTGTCCTCGGCGTCCTTGCAATTTATGGAATATGGCGATGACTTGCAAATGTCATTGCTGGCGAGCCGATCATGGAAAGCTACTTTTTCCCGACGTCCTTTGGGTACCAGTATTTCAAATGACAATCTTCGCACGCTTTGTCGATGCCGGAGCCCGCGTCGGACAACGCCATTGGATCCCTGGCATCGATTGCCTTCAGCGCGGGAAGAATGGAATCATGCATGTCGTGCGCCATCTTTACCCAGGAGGCGCGATCCGCGTCAATCAGCGCTTCGATCTTTTCGGGCGCCAGGTTCACATTGGGATCCTGTTCCTTTTCTCCGGCTGCCGCCACATGACGGCCCGGCATCAGGATCAGGTCGCTGGCTTCCATGATTGTAACGGCGCTGCTGCGAACAGTCTTCCATTCCTCTTCGGTCTTCGGAGCCTTCTCTTCGATACCGTTATCCGTAACATTTGAAGAAACGGCGCTCCACAAAACATCGGCATTCGGCATAACCATGGAACCCATGATCTGCCTTATCGGAGAAGTCAGCTTGTATTCGGATTCCTTTGGAGGCCCCTGGGACTTGCAGCCAGTAGACAGGAGAATAGCGACACATACCGATATCATCATCAAATAACTACGCATGGACTTCACCTCTGAAAGAATAGATCGGACACGGCGGGGCTGATGATCTATAAAAATGAACAGGCCGTCAAGGTGGAGTTATAGGAGGGCAACGTCAAACGGAGTGTTTTAAAATCCATTCAAAGAGTGCGCAGCTCTGGAACCACCCCCCGCACGATCTCGACTGCTGTCTCGATCGTGCTGCCCTCCTGACTCAGGAGGGCAGTTCGGCTTGCTTCGACACGGCAGTGTCATCCCTGGACAGGACAACTACTGCTTCACGTAGATTTCGGCGCCGGCCTTGAGGAACTCACCGCTCTTCTCTTCCATGGCCTGCTTCACTTCTTCGGTAATTTTCATGGAACAGAACTGCGGACCGCACATGCTGCAGAAGTGAGCGGACTTTGCGCCATCGGCGGGCAGGGTTTCGTCATGGAAGTCTCTGGCAGTCGTCGGATCGAGGCTGAGATTGAACTGATCTTCCCATCGGAATTCAAACCGGGCTTTGCTCAACGCATTATCACGTTCCTGGGCTCCCGGATGTCCTTTTGCCAGGTCGGCCGCGTGCGCGGCAATCTTGTAAGCGATGACGCCATCTTTGACATCTTTGGCATCAGGCAATCCGAGGTGTTCTTTCGGAGTGACATAACAGAGCATTGCTGTTCCAAACCATCCAATCATGGCAGCGCCGATGGCGCTGGTGATGTGATCGTAACCGGGAGCGATATCGGTGGTCAGCGGGCCAAGCGTATAAAAGGGCGCCTCGTGGGTGAGCTTCAATTGAAGGTCCATGTTCTCTTTGATCATGTGCATGGGCACGTGACCGGGCCCTTCGATCATCACCTGAACATCGTGCTTCCATGCCAGAGATGTGAGTTCGCCCAGCGTCTGAAGCTCGCCAAATTGCGCGTCGTCATTTGCGTCTGCAATGGAGCCCGGACGCAACCCATCCCCTAAACTGAACGACACGTCATAAGCGCGCATGATCTCGCAGATTTCCTCGAAATGCGTGTAGAGGAAATTTTCCTGATGATGTGCAAGACACCATTTCGCCAGTATCGATCCCCCTCGGCTGACGATGCCCGTCCGTCGTTTGACCGTCAGCGGAATGTAGCGGAGCAGAACACCGGCGTGAATCGTGAAATAGTCGACGCCCTGCTCGGCCTGTTCAATCAATGTATCTCGATAGATTTCCCAGGTAAGGTCTTCCGGACGGCCTCCGCATTTTTCCAGAGCCTGATAAATTGGCACGGTTCCAATGGGTACTGGAGAATTCCGGAGAATCCATTCGCGAGTCTCGTGGATATTCTTTCCGGTCGACAGATCCATCACGGTGTCTGCGCCCCATGCAATGCTCCAGCACATCTTCTCCACTTCTTCTTCAATGGAACTTGAGATCGCGCTGTTTCCAATGTTCGAGTTGATTTTTACCAGGAAGTTCCGCCCGATGGCCATCGGTTCCAGTTCAAGATGATTGATGTTGGCGGGAATAATCGCGCGACCACGCGCGACTTCATTGCGAACGAATTCGGGAGTAATGGTATCGGGAATACTGGCGCCAAACGATTCGCCTTTGTGCTGGAAGCGCAGGTTGGAACGTTCCGTGATTGCGCTCTCGCGCTCTCGCTCACGGCCGAGGTTCTCACGGATGGCGACAAATTCCATTTCGGGAGTGATCACTCCCTTGCGCGCATAGTGCATCTGAGAAACATTTCCGCCGGGTTTTGCCTTTCGAGGTCGTCGTCGGACGCCTGGAAAGATATCGAGATCGTTTCGCCCGGACGTCGCCCTCGCGTGCTTTTCGCTGAGATAGCCATTGTCTTCCGGACGGATGCGGCGGCCTTCGTATTCGTCCGTGTCGTTGCGATCCAGAATCCAGGATTCCCGAAGAGGAGAAAGACCCATGCGAACGTCGCATGCGACATCGGGATCGCCCCAGGGGCCCTGCGTGTCGTAGACCCGGAATGTGGACTTGTCTTGAAGCGCGATCTCGCGAAAGGGAACTCGAATCGAGGAATGGAGTTTGCCGCCGGACCAGACGCGCGAACTTGCTGGAAATGTGGTCATGTTGCCTCCCTACGTCGGAATTACCCGAATCAGGTTCATGGGGTCGTCCGCCGGGCCAGTCCGCGCCCCCGGATCCTCTCAGCGATTTCAGCTCCCCCGAAATTGGATGTGATGTTAGATGTTAAACGCTAAACGAACTTCCGCAACCGCAGCTTCCGGTAGTATTCGGATTGTTGAACTTGAAACCGGCTCCGTGCAGGCCATCGACGTAATCGACTTCGGATCCATCCATATACAGCAGGCTGGCCTTGTCGATAAAAACCTTCAGACCTTCGAATTCAAAAACGGCATCGCTCTGATCGTTGAAAGCCTTGTCGAAGCCCATGCGATAGGAGAAACCGGAGCAGCCGCCTCCCACGACCTGGATTCGCAGGCCCGCATACGGCTCGGGTTGATCCGACAGAATCTCTCGAACTTTCTCTTCTGCTTTCTTTGTCAAAGTTATCGCCATGATTTTTCCTCCCTTAATGTACCGCTCAGGATCGGGCGACACCCATCGCCTGCAGCCGGACGGTGCGTTCCCGAGGCCCGTCCAACTCCGCCATAATGATGCTTTGCCATTCGCCCAGGACGATTTCCCCATCCGCAATCTGGAACGTCAGCGTCATACCGAGAATCAGAGACCGCAGATGAGAATCGGCATTATGGCGATCGCAATCCGATAGTGCCGGGTCATTGTGACGGTAATATGTATCCGGCCCCGTCAAACTCTGAATATAAGTCTTCACGTCATGGACCAGCGCATCCTGCCATTCGTTAATAACAAGAGCACAGGTAGTATGCATCGATGAAACGATGACGGATCCGGCCGTGACACCGGAGGATTTTACAAAATCCCGCACCAGCTGTGTCAGGTTGTAAAGCTCTTCTCGTTTCTCGGTTTGAACCTTCGAAACGGTAGTTGCGACCCGGTACGTTCCTGTTACAACGTCAACAGCGGACTGGTCTTGTACTTTCGCGGACGCAGAAGCCATATTCTCTTGAACCCCTTATGCAGCTGTTAGCGAACGAGCATTATAACAAAATATATTGAAACTATTTCGACAGCTTTGGAAATTCACCTTGAAGTGATCCAGGATCGAGCCGAAAATCATCTCAATGGTCAATACCGTTATAACCGTCCTAGTTATTCTTGCCATTGTGGCAGTGGTTCTTGCAATCAAAAAGCAGGCACGGGTCACAAGATCGTTGTCTACTGAAGAACAATCCCAAAACAGCAGAGTGTTTGAAGAATCTTCAAAACGCATGGAATTAACCGTCGCTGAAGCGCTGGCGGAGAAGGCCCGTGATCCGCGACTGGCCACCATGACACAGGAAGATCTCGCGTACGAAGTCCTGAAAGAGTGCTTCGATCCGGAAATTCCCCTGAATATCGTCGATCTTGGTCTGATCTATGACGTTAAGGTACATCCCGACAATGTCGCGGTGAAGATCACCATGACGTCTCCCGCCTGTCCGTCTCATGTACAGATCGGGGAAGATATCAAAGTGAAGCTCGCCGACGCGGGTTTTCCGGATCCGAGGATCGAAGTGGTATGGGAACCGGCCTGGACACCGCAGCGTATCTCCGAAGCAGGCCGCAAGGCGCTCGGGATCTAGCCTTCAGCGAATCCGGAAATCGAACAATTTTGAAAATGCACGATTCCTGCAATTCAAAGCCGAAATTCTATGCATCGGATGGGTTCAATTCTGAGATCTTAGAATTCGGGTTTGAATTGCGGGATCGTGTGTTTCAAGATTTCCGATTTCCCCAAATCTTGCCAAAAACAAAAAGCCGCCTGTTTAAGCAGGCGGCCTTTTGATTCCGTACGATTCGAACTATACGATCCGAACTAGTTGTTGACGACTTCCTCGGCCTTGCGCTTCGCCAATTCGATCTTCACGAGTTGGCCCGCTTCGGTGGAACCGAGGTTCTTTCCGTAGGTGAGTTCGTCCATCATTCGCTTCATTTTCTCGGCTTCACGCTGGGCGGCGCGCTTCATTCTCTCTTCTTCCGCCGCTGTTTCCGGCACATCCGCATGGGCGCGAACGCGAGCCGTGTCGTTGGAGTTCAGAATCAGATTGTGCTGGAAGTCCGTCAAAGGCACATCGTGACCACCGGCGTACACGCCATGCTTGCCGTACTTCTTGTTCCATTCCTGCACGCTGGCCGTCTTGTACATGTTTTCGATGATCTTGCGCCATCCTATGCCCGTGTTGTACGCGCAGAATGAGATTTCACCCAATTGCGTTGCATATGGAATGATGCACATTTCCGTGCGACGGAAATCGTAGTTGAACAGATCCTGGAACCACATCCCTGCGATAAACAGGAAGTTCCACGGGTCCTGCCGCCGCTTCGCGACATCTTCAACAGTGCGATCGCCACTCACCTTGCCGTAGCTCTTGCCGCTGAGTCCGAAGGACTTGTCGAACTTCTTCATGATATCCATCAGGGTCAGGCTGGGCGGGCCACCGAACGGATTGTAGTTCTTCAGGAGCGCCAGGCCCATCATGGCATTTGAGAACCACTTGCCACGTCCGGAGTCCGTGATCTGTTGCATGTCCGACACTAGACCCGGGATGTTCAGGAACTGTGGAACTGGAGCAAACTCCTTTGTCTCCTTATTGATCATCATCGCAGTACCCACCCCGCAATTCGGGTGGCAACCGCAGCTGACTTGTCCCCAGTCGGCGCCCGGTCCGTGGACCAGGTCCGCGAAGTCGGCGAAAGCGCCCATCAGGGAAAGCGGGAACCAGTCGCGAGTCGGTTCAGTAATACCGACCTGGCTCTTCACATCGTTGGCGAGATGCGACAATGTGTATCGCTGGCGCAGACGACGTTCCGGAGTGATGTCTTCATCGCGTCCCGTAAACGACACGGGTTGAAACGCGATGAACGCAATCTTTTTTGGATTGTCCATGGCGAACCGAATAATGGAACCCACCTGGTCGTTATTCACTCCGTTGACCAGCGTAACGACGAGGATGATCTCCACACCGGCCTCGTGCAGGTTTTCGATGGCTTTCAATTTCACATCGAACAGATTGCCGATCTGGCGATGGCTGTTCGCATCGTTACCGATGCCGTCAAACTGGAGATAGGCATAACGGAGGCCGGCCTGTGCCGCCCTCTTTGAGAATTCCTTGCTCTTGGCGAATTCGATACCATTTGTCGCCGCCTGGACGCTGGAGTACCCCAGTTTGCGGGCATAAGCGACGGCGTCGCAGAAGTATGGGGACATGGTCGGCTCGCCACCCGAAAACTGAATGGACATCTGCCGCCGCGGCTTGATGCCGATGGCGTTGTCCATGATTTCCTTTACGTCCTCCCAGGATAGTTCGTGAACATAGCCCACCTGGTTGGCATCCATGAAGCAGGGGTCGCACATCATGTTGCAGCGGTTTGTCAGGTCGACGGTGAGAACTGAACCTCGTCCGTGCTTGATGGTGCTCGAACCATGGTTATGCAGTCCCTTGTCGTTGTGTGACGGAATGTCGCGACCGGGAAAATTCTTCTCAATCCACTCGAGGAATTTCACGTCGATGGCCATGAGGTCTTCGGTAAGGCCATGCTGCGGGCAATCTTTGACCATCCAGACTTGACCATCGCGTTCGATGATCTCCGCTTTCACCTCACCGACCTTCTCGTGAAGAAGTTTGGTCCATTCCTGCTGGCCTCCGATAATTGCTTCCCGGGCTTCTTTGACGCACTCGGGGCAAAGCGAATCGGTCTGGCGAGGCCATCCCAATGTAGGTTTGGTCTTCTGCCAGGATTTCAACAGCGGTTTCTCCGTCCACTTCGGCGTAAACGGAAGTGACGGGTTAAACCGGTTGAAATACTGAACGGTGTCGAAGGCGACGCCTGCGGCAGAACAGATGGCGGCATCCACATATTTTGTCAGGCGCTTTCCCAGCGGGGCTTTGGCCTTATTACGAACCGTATAGTCGGCATTGGGTGTTTCGAACGCTGCTTGACTCAAGTCAGACAATGAAGCCTCCTTTATTAATGGGGGAGTGGCCGCCCCTCCCGGATCTGGGAAGAATGCCAGAGTGACAGTAAACGGCGATCAGAATAGCGGACCGGCCCTGAATCTTCAACAGAATTGTTATACAAGTCCTAATTCTTTTATAGGCTTACAGGCCGAACAATCTCGACCGATACGTAATCTACCCGAGGTGCCGCGATTGGCGATATCTTTCGTACCAGTATTCGGACCTGTGGAATCGGGAATTTTTCCAGAATGCGAGCGGCGATTTGTTCGGCCACGGTTTCGATTAGATGAAACTCCTGGCTCAAGCAAACCTCAGCCACCGCCCGGGCAACGGTATCGTAATCCACCGCATCCTCTATAGAGTCGGTGGCTGCAGGATGCCCCGCTACGGGAAACTCGACATCGATGGAAAGCTGTTGCTTGACCGCCCTCTCCCCGGCAGTTACTCCGATTGCGGTCAGGCACCCCATGCCGGAAATCAGTATTTTGTCCGACATTTTCATTACGAATTGCAGTTGGTTGTCATCACTGACACTATTTGTCAGTGTCGTCCAGCGGCTCGCGGCCGGCAAAACCGCTTTCGATGTCATGCCAGTAACCGATCGACTCTTCACCCAGATGCCAGCAGAGATAAACGATGCGCCCACGCCGCATATACGGGAAATCGCAAAGCCCCTTGTCGGCATCCTTCAGGTGAACTCCCATTTCCTTGATCTGATGGAGCAGGAACATGAGGTGCGAGACGGCTTCGACATATTGCACCCCATAAGGCGTGAAGGCATCCATTGGCGTCTTATCCCGAACCTTCTGGATTTCAGGATTCAGCTCGCGAACGCGACGCCATTCCCCCGTAACTTCCTCCAGGATTGTCCGAATCCTGGGAAGGAGGCGAGACGCTTCTTCGAGGGTAAAAAGCCGTTCTTCCATTTCTATCACGCGTCAGTGTTCCAGCCAGCGTTCCGCTTCAAGCGCAGACATGCAGCCCGACCCGGCTGCGGTGATTGCCTGGCGGAAAACGGGGTCCTGAACGTCACCGCAGGCAAAAACGCCGGGGATGTTGGTGCGGGTCGAATTGTCCTGGGTCTTGATGTAACCGCGCTCGTCCATTTCAATCTGACCTTTAAAGATCTCCGTGTTTGGATTGTGGCCGATCGCGATGAAAATTCCATCGAGATCCATCGTCGAGGTTTTGCTGGTCTTGACATCCCGCAGCTTCAGGCCGGTGACCCCGGTTGCCGGAGATCCCACCACTTCGTCCACAACCGTGTTCGTATGGAACTTGACCTTCGGATTGTTCCGGGCGCGGTCTACCATAATTTTCGATGCCCGGAAGGTTTCGCTGCGGTGAAGCAGATTCACTTCTGTGGCGAATTTCGTGAGAAAGTTCGCTTCTTCCATGGCGGAATCTCCTCCGCCGACCACGGCGATCTTTTTTCCCCGGAAGAAAAACCCGTCGCACGTGGCGCAGGTGGACACGCCATGTCCCATGAGTCGGACTTCAGATTCAATGCCGATCAACTTCGCCGAGGAACCCGTGGAGATAATGACGGTCTTGGACTCCACTACTTTATCCCCGTAATGCACCCGGAAAGGTGTCTGTTTCAATTCAACCTTATGTACAAAGTCGCTGACCACTTCAGTTCCAAACCGCTGCGCCTGCTTTCGCATGTCTTCCATCAATTGCGGCCCCATGATGCCATCCGCAAACCCAGGGTAGTTCTCGACGAGAGTCGTCAATGTCAGCTGTCCGCCGGGTTCCTTGCCCTCCAGCATGAGCGGAAGAAGATTGGCGCGGGCGCTATAAATGGCTGCGGTTAATCCCGCGGGACCGGAACCTATGATGACGACGTTTCGCATGACGGCTGCTCCATTGGTCTTGAATTCAAACGATTAAGGTATCACAAGCTCTGCTACAATCGCTGGACCGCGCCCGTAGCTCAGCTGGATAGAGCGTCGGACTTCGAATCCGTAGGCCGGGGGTTCGAATCCCTCCGGGCGCACTTTAGAAATTTCTGAATCATTGAGGGGACTGGCACCGAAATCGAAACCGTAACGGTCATTCTGGCAAGAACCGCACATCGGTTTCGGCGCCAGTCCCCCTCAATTTTTCACTCCATTCAGTGCCCGCATTCCACCCACAAACGGCAGATTCCGATACTTCTCCGAATAGTCCAGCCCGTATCCGACGACGAAACGATCTTCGATGACGAACCCCCTGTAATCGATCGCCACTTTGCACTTCATCCGAGCTGGTTTCTCCAGCAGCACGCACACTTTCAAGGACGCGGGGTGGCGCGCCTTTAGATTATCCAGAAGGAATTGCATGGTAAGCCCGGTATCGACGATGTCTTCGACGAGGAGTAGATGCCGGCCACCCATCGGAGCCGACACGTCGTGCGTGATCCGCACCTCTCCCGACGACTCATTCCCATCCAGGTATGACGACACTCCCATCAGCTCAATACGCACCGGCAGGTCGATAGCCCGTGCCAAATCGCTGAGGAAAAAGATCGATCCTTTTAGAACGCCAACCAGCGTGAGTTCCCTGCCCGCGTAGTCGCGCGTGATCTGCGCCCCGAGTTCGCGAACCTTCGCCTGCAATGAAGCTTCCCGGATCATCACATCAATTTCCCGTTCGTAGAAAGCCATGCATTCCGCTCCTTCACCTTTTCCGATAATATGGCAGCACGTCTACCGGTTCACACGTATCCCTGCAATTATGATGAACCTGCTTTTGGCCTCATTGCTTGTTCTGCAGTTGGCAGGAACTTCAACTCCGGCACAGGGTCCGCGCGAAGGCGCGGTAATCGAGGGAATCGTTGTCCGGCTCGATACTGGCGAGCCCCTTCGGCGCGCGCAGCTGACCCTATACCAGGTAATTCCGCCGGGGTCGCTTGCGGCAGCTCGGCCTATTGATTCCTACACGGAACCACCGCGATTTCCACCGATTGATCCGATCATGACCGAAGCCGATGGAGTATTCCGATTCACGAAGATTCCAGCAGGATCCTACCGTTTGAGCGTCGCCTGCAACGGCTATGTCTCCACCTCGTATGGTAGCGACAAGGGCCAGACGCAAGGCACCATCATTACGATTGTCGGCGGACAGGTCATCAAGGACATCTCACTTCGCCTACGCCCGGCGGCAACTCTATCCGGGCATCTCCGAGATTCGGAAGGCAGCCCGATCACTGGCCTTTCCGTGTCTCTGTTAGCGGCGTCCTTTTACCCAAACGGCTTGCGCGCAATGGAGGCCGTGGCTTCGTCGACCACCGACGACCGCGGGGAATACCGCCTGTTCTGGGTATCGCCAGGTCGCTACTACCTGAGTGCCGGAATCTCGGATTCTCGGTACTCTTTGGGGAACGCCGTTCAGGAAAAGCAGTACCCGCCTTTTTACTATCCCGGAACCTTCGATATTCAGCGCGCGACAATGATCGACGTTTTGCCTGGCGCAGAAATGGGAGCCATGGATATCGTCATGACCCGACCGAAGACGTACCGCATTCAGGGAACAATTGTTGACACTGGCGGTGGCGCCCCGCCCGAGGGCGTGCAAATCGACCTGCTGCCACGTTCAGAAGGAGATGTTGCAACCATCGATTATCTGAACTCCGGAATAAACAACCGCAACTTCACGTATGCCAGTGGGGCTTTTGAAATCACCAACGTTCTCCCAGGGTCCTATATGATGCACGCCTCGGCAAATCGGGACTTCAGCGCACCACTTCCCGCAGATGCCGTCGCGGCCATACGTTCCCCTTCCGACCTTTTTCGCGTCGCGTTCAGCAGCCAATCGACTGCAATACTTCCAGTGGAAGTTTCCGCGTCGGATGTATCCGATTTGAAGATGACCCTGGTTGCGGGAGTTCGTGTCTCCCTGCAGATTCGCTTAGAAGGAAAGGAACTCTCCTCGCTTCCGGATTATGACAAGATCCGAGTCAGACTCCAGCCGCGCCTCAATAGCTGGGAAGGAGCAGTGCAACAGGTCTCCGTGAATGCGAATGGAGTGGGCGCCATCGAGAATGCCGAAATCGGAGAATATCGCGTCGTGGTTGAACCAATGAGCCCCGATTTTTATATTAAAGAAGCGAGAATTGACGACACCGACGCGCTGAATGGTTTCTGGAAGTTCAGCGGAACACCGACCGGCGTTCTCAACCTCGTTCTTGCGGACAAACCCGGAAGCGTCGAAGGAACTCTCACGGATGTTTTGTCCAAACCGGTCGCCGGAGTTGAGGTGGTTCTCATCCCGGAAAATCATCGCCATCGTTTCGAACTCTACGAAACGGTCGATACGGACGACAAAGGCCGTTTTGCATTTCGAGGTATCGCCCCAGGCGACTACCGCGTCTTCTCATGGGAAGCTCTGGAGCCCAACACCTGGTTCGATCGCGAGGTCCTCGCGAAATACGAGCCGCAGGGCAAGCTCGTGCACGTGACGGAGGCTTCCCAGCAATCGGTCGACATCAAAATAATTCCCGCACCCAGGGATTAAGTACAACGATGGGTATCACCAAGTTTCTGTCGCTGCGACCGATGTTGCGCACGAGAGACCTTCACGCAACAATCGCGTTCTATACAACCGTCTCGGATTCCGCTGCGCATCCCTGAGCCGGGACTCGTTCAACGTTGCTGACGCAGCCGCACTATGGACGACAGTAAAAGACCCCGTCATGGTTTGTTATCCAATCGGAAGATTTCCGCTACGGAACGCGCGGGTTTGCCATCTACGACAGCAAGGGTTACATGCTTCAGTTCTGCTCCCCGCTTGGGTAGAAACGTGTCTGACGTGTCTGGCACCTTTTTTCTGGAAAAAAAGGTGCCAGACACGTCAGACCCCTTTTTTCTGTGCTAACTTCGGGGCCGTGAAAACCCTCGTCATGGCCACCACAGTCATGCTGGTCGCGCTGGCGCTGCAGGCCTGCGCCCCGACTGCGGCAGATTCCGGGTACTTCGGAAAAACGGATCCACCTCCGGGACAAACGCTACGATACATCAGCGGTCCCGAGCCGCAGTCCCTCGACCCGCAGGTAGGAACAGGTATTGTGGAAGCGCGCATCTACATGGCGTTCTTCGAAGGTCTTGTCATCTACGATCCCAAAACCATGGGACCGTACCCCGGGATCGCGGAAAAATGGGATATCAACGACAACTTTACCCAATTCACGTTCCATCTCCGGAACAACGCACGGTTTTCCAATGGCGATCCCATCACAGCGGAAGACTTCGTCTGGTCACTGCGACGGGGCCTCGATCCTAAATTCGCCGCCGAATACGCGTACATCGCTTATCCCATTCTCAATGCGGAAGGCTATAACTCAGCCGGGTCATTCGTTCGCAACAAAGCCACTGGCGCATACGATCTCGATCCGGCGACCCACGCCCGCCGTTTCGTAACACGCGACGCGAAGCCGGAACCCGGCAAGGAGTTCGTTCCGATTCGGGCCGAAGATGTCGGCGTCGAAGCGATGGATCCGATGACCGTGCGCTACACGCTTACGCAGCCGTCACCCTATTTTCTCGGGATGATGGCCCATCAGTTCTTTATGGTGGTTCATCGCAAATCCATCGAAAAGTACGGCAATGCGAACTGGGTGCAACCCAAAAACATTGTGACGAGCGGACCGTTTCGTCTGACGGAGTGGGTTCCCTATGACCGCATTGTTGGTTTGAAGGACCCGATGTACTGGGATGCGGCGAATGTCCGCCTCGAACAGATCCGATTTTATCCGGCCGAGGACACAACCACGATGATGAACCTCTATAAGGCCGGCGCCGTCGATGCGCTGGAAAATCATTGTGTGCCGCTGCCATGGAATGACTTCATCCGGCAGCTCAAGGACTACATGGATGCGCCCGAAGAGGGAAACTTTTATATCCAGATCAACACGACAAAACCCCCGATGAACGATATCCGCGTGCGCCGAGCATTCAGTCTGTCGCTGGATCGGGATGCTCTGGCCCGCTTCCGAAGAGTGGCGAAGCCGCTGAGTGTTTTCATACCGGAAGGCATTTATCCAGGCTATCCAAAAATGAAGGGGGACTCTTTCGACCCGAAGCGCGCAAAACAACTGCTCGCGGAAGCCGGTTATCGCGATGCGGCAGGAAACTTCGATCCTTCAAAATTCCCGGTCGATAAAGTCGAGTATACCTACAACAACGCGGACCCGTGGCGTCAGGTTGCCGAACTGCTTCAGTCTCAGTGGAAACAGAATCTCGGAATTACTGTGCCGCTAAAGAACATGGAGACGCGGACCTTTTTTACGTCGCGAAACAAGCTGGAGTATCAGGGACTCTCTCGCTCCGGATGGTTCGGCGACTACATGGACCCCTACACATTCCTGAGCTTGTTTCAGACTCCGACCGGCAACAACGGAACCGGATGGTGGGAAAAAAGCTACGTCGACAAACTTGACGATGCCAATCGTACACACGATCCCATGGAGCGATATCGGAAACTCGGCGAAGCCGAGCAGCAATTGCTGGACTCCGCCGCCGTTATTCCTATCTGGGTCACATCCACAGACTGGGTGAAGAAACCCTATGTTAAAGGCATGTATGCGAACCCGGGGTCGCTCTTTGCATGGAAGTTTGTCTACATTGAACACGATCGCTCCAAATGGGAAGCCCCCGCGCCGGAGCCAAAACCCTGATGCTGCGATTCGTCGTCCGGCGGCTTCTCTCAACAATCCCCATGGTTCTCGTCGTCGTTTCGCTCACATGGGGATTGATCCGGCTGGCGCCGGGCAGTTTCTACACGGGAGAAAAAGCCCTGCCCCCGGCAATTGAACAGAACCTCCGGGCGAAGTACGGCCTCGATAAGCCGTGGTACGTGCAGTATGGAAAAATGATTTCCAATACGGCGCGACTCGATTTCGGAAGCTCTCTGAAATACGAAGGTCAGTCGGTGAACGCCATTCTGTGGCGGGCGTTTCCGGTTTCCGCAATGGTCGGGCTGCTGGCTTATTCGCTCTCGCTGCTGGTCGGGATCACGTCAGGGTTATTTGCGGCCGTCCGGCACAACTCAAAATGGGATTACTCGTCGATGACGCTATCGATGCTTGGCATTTCCGTACCGACGTTCGTGCTGGGCCCGATCCTCGTTCTGTTCTTTTCACTGACGCTGTACTGGTTTCCGCCGGCGCGATGGGACGGATTCGCCACGCGCAGCGCGGTGCTTCCAGTGTTGACGCTTTCAGTCATCTACATGGCCTACATCGCGCGCCTGACGCGATCCGGAATGCTGGAAGTGCTGCGATCCGATTACATCCGTACGGCGCGTGCCAAAGGATTGTCGGAAACCGCCATCGTGCTGAAGCACGCGTTCCGCGGAGGGATCATTCCAGTGGTGTCGCTTACCGGACCAGCCCTGGCTGGTCTTATCACCGGCACCGTCGTCGTCGAACGGATTTTTGTTCTGCCCGGCCTCGGCACTTACTTCCTCAATGCGAATTTGAATCGCGACGAACCTTTGATTTTGGGCATCGTGGCATTTATCTCGATTACGATTCTGGTATGCAATCTTCTGGTTGACGTCGCATACGCCTTCATTGACCCGAGGATACGGTATTGAGTACGCCGGAGCTCATTGCGGGGAACTCGCTATTTCATCAGGCCATGCGGCGACTGGTGCGTAATCGTCTGGCTGTGTTTGGAATGGTGATCGTGGGAATCATCGCTCTGGCAGCGATCTTCGGTCCGGCGATCATCTTCCGCGCGACAGGCTACACGTACGACTACATTCCGGCGGACTCGAATCTTGTGAAATCTTTTGCGCCGTCGTGGATGCACCCCATGGGCACGGACAACGAAGGCCGCGATCTGCTGGCACGCGTGCTTCTGGGCGGCCGCATTTCCCTGATGGTTGGAATCATTTCGACAGTAGTTTCACTGCTGATCGGCGTTGCCTACGGCGCCACCGCTGGATACGCCGGCGGTAAGCTTGACGAACTGATGATGCGCATCGTCGACGTCCTGTTTGCAATTCCGTACATGATGGTCGTCATCGTGTTGCTCGCGCTTTTCGGCCGGCACACCGCGCTTGGCCAGCTGTTTCTGCTATTCATTGCGCTGGGTGCGGTCTCGTGGTTGACGATGGCGCGCATCGTCCGCGGACAGGTGATCTCGCTCAAGAACCAGGAATTCATTCTGGCGGCCAGGGCGACCGGCGTGCCGAAATGGAAGATCGTCCTTCGACATCTCGTCCCTAATACCCTGGGTCCCGTGATCGTTTATGCAACGCTGGAAGTACCGGCCGTGATGCTGCTCGAAGCGTTCCTGTCGTTTCTCGGTCTCGGCGTCCAGGCTCCTCTTGCCTCATGGGGCAGCCTCGCGTCAGAAGGAATTCAGAACATCGCCGTGTTTCCCTGGCAGCTCATTTTTCCCGGCGTGACCATGGCCCTGACACTCTTCTCACTAAACTTCATTGGCGACGGCCTGCGTGACGCGCTGGATCCCCAAACGAAAAGATCATGAGTCTGCTTTCCGTTCGCAATCTTCGAACACACTTCGATACGGATGGCGGTATCGTCAAGGCTGTCGATGACGTGAGTTTCGACCTCGAGCCCGGAAAGACTCTGGGTATCGTCGGAGAATCGGGTTCGGGAAAATCCGTGACCAACCTGTCGATCATGCGATTGATTCCTTCTCCGCCGGGCCGCATCGTTTCTGGCCAGGTGATATTCGGAGAAAAGGATCTTCTGAAACTTCCAACCGAGGAAATTCGGAAAGTCCGCGGAAAAAGAATCGGCATGATTTTTCAGGACCCGATGAGCTCGCTCAATCCATTCATGCGCATCTCGCGGCAGTTGATGGAAGTGACCGAATTGCACATGGGCCATTCTTCAAAACAGGCGCGGGAACATGCGGTGAATATGTTGCAGCTTGTTGGCATCCCGGATGCCGCTGCGAGAATGGACAGCTATCCGCACGAGTTTTCAGGCGGCATGCGTCAGCGAGTCATGATTGCGATGGCTCTGTCCTGCCGGCCCGAGCTGTTAATTGCCGATGAGCCGACAACCGCGCTGGATGTGACGATTCAGGCCCAGATTCTGGAGCTCATCAAAAAGATCAAAGCGGAAATTCAAACCAGCGTGATTCTGATCACGCACGATCTTGGTGTGGTTGCAGGAATGGCCGACACCATCATCGTGATGTATGCGGGCAAAGTTTTCGAGCGTGCATCCGCCATGGATCTTTTCGATCGTCCCGCGAACCCTTATACCAAAGGCCTTCTGATGTCCGTGCCGGATCCTCTTCGAGAAAGCACCGCCCGCGGCGAGTTGTATCAGATTCCGGGACTGCCGCCCGATCCCGCGAATCTTCCGGCGGGATGTCCGTTCGCTCCGCGATGCGACAAGGCAGCCGACATCTGCCGACGGGAATTCCCGCCGATGGTGCAGGTCGCGCCGAGTCACGAATCACTCTGCCACTTCGCGAAGGAGGTTTATGGCGAATCCGCTCATCTCCATTCGTGATCTGAAAGTCCATTTCAAACGCCGCCGCCAGCTGGTACAGGCCGTCGACGGGGTCAGCCTGGACATTCATCCCGGAGAAACTGTCGGGCTGGTGGGAGAATCCGGTTGCGGGAAGACGACGCTGGGCCGCGCGATTCTGAGATTGTCCGAAATTACGAGCGGTTCTGTGTTCTATCGCGGTCAGGATCTTGCGCATCTGTCTCATTCGGAAATGCAGAAGCATCGACGCCATCTTCAGATGATTTTTCAGGATCCTTATGCGTCACTGGACCCGCGGATGACCGTGGCCCAGATCCTCTCCGAACCGCTGGATACCTTCTCTTTATACAAAAGTGGCGAGCGGGACGGCCGAATCCGGGAATTGATGGAAACTGTTGGCTTAAGTACACGATTTGTTCGGCGGTATCCGCACGAATTCTCCGGCGGACAGCAGCAGAGAATCGGGATTGCGCGCGCACTGGCAGCCAATCCGGACTTTATCGTGGCCGATGAGCCGATCTCGGCGCTTGATGTTTCCATCCAGGCGCAAATCATGAATCTGATGGAAAGGCTCCGCCGCGAACGAAACCTCACGTATCTTTTTGTTTCGCACGATCTGCGCGCGATACGTCACGTTTCTGACCGCGTAGCCGTGATGTACCTGGGTAAACTTGTGGAGGTCGCCGACGCGAAGGCCGTCTACGATAATCCCCTGATGCCTTACACGAAGGCGCTCATGTCGGCTGTTCCTGTTCCGAATCCGAGAGTCGAAGCGACGCGACGTCGACTCGTACTCGAAGGCGATGTGCCGTCGCCAATCAATCCTCCGAACGGATGCCGGTTTCATACGCGCTGTCCCTGGGCTGTTGCCGAATGCCGGCAAACCGTACCTGAATTGCGAGAGATTCAGCCACACCACTGGGCTGCATGCATCCGCATCAGCCCGGAACAACCCTATATCGAGCAAGCCTCGTCTGGCTCGCAGTGATTCTTTTTTTGTGCTACAAGTTTAGAGCGCGCGCCTGTAGCTCAGCTGGATAGAGCGTTGGTCTCCGAAACCAAAGGTCGGACGTTCGACTCGTCTCAGGCGCATTCAAAACAAATAAAGTAAATAGCGTCGTGATACACACTGGCAATAGGAGGTTCACTCGTGAAGCCTAACTTTTTTGGGTTCGTGTTCCTGCCGTTCTTCGCCATCCTGCTGACTGTCGATTACGCGGTGGCACACCACTCGTTCGCCGCGGAGTTCGACGCCGAGAAACCGGTAACGCTCAAAGGCATCGTCGTGAAATGGGAGATGATGAACCCTCACGGATGGATCACACTGGATGTTACCGGGCCTGGCGGAGATAAAGTGCGGTGGATGGTCGAGACCTCGAATCCCAACGGGTTGATGCGGCTTGGCTGGACAAAGAATTCACTGAAACCGGGAGATCAGATCACAATCGAGGCATACCGAGCCAAGGACGGATCGAGCACCGCTAATGCAGCACGCGTAACTCTGGCGGACGGCCGCAATGTGTTCGCGGGTTCTTCACTGAACTCTCAAGCCACCCCTGAAGCGGTGCCGCAGGGAAAGTGAGGAGACGGTGAAGCGTGTTTCCACCTTGCACTGCTTCGGCCTTGCGACAGCTCTGTGTGTGTTTTTGAGCGCCGGCGGCTCCGCTCCTATCGCAGCACAGGCAACGCGAACTTCATCGAATGCGCCCGGTGCAACTGTTCCCAGACTTCCCGGTGGACGCCCTGATTTTCAGGGTCTTTGGCTGAAGAGTGCGGGCGGCTTTCAGGGACTGTTCATCGGCTCGCTGGATGGGACAAATCTCGCCGCAGGTGGCGCCAGAGGTGGCGGGACCAGAGGCGGCCCCGCGCCGAGTCGATACGAATACACTCCGGAGGCCGAGGCCGAGAAGATGGACCGGATGCGCCGCGGGTACGAAGATCCCGAAGCGCGCTGCCATCTGCCTGGGGTTCCGCGGGCCCTGGATCAGCCCGGCGGGCTCTATCCCATCCAGATCATCCAGGATGAAAAGTACGTGGCGCTGCTGCACGAAGCCATGCACGACGTTCGCATCATTCCCACCGACAACAGCCGGCATCCACGAAACTACTGGGCATGGGATGGAGACTCTCGCGGCCACTGGGAAGGCGACACATTCGTCGTGGACGTGAGCAACTTCAATGGCCGCACCTGGCTGGATATGGCCGGAAACTTCGTTGACGAAAACGAACAGGTGGTCGAACGCTTCACACTCACGGATGCCGACACCATTCTCTATGAAGCGACGATCACCGATCCAACCGTCTTCGTGAAACCCGTCGAGATGCGCTTCACACTCAAACGCGTGCCCGCCGAGCAGCAAATCCTTGAATACAGCTGCCTCGAAGGCGAGCGGAGCCTGCAACACTACACCGAAGAAGACGGCGGCAAAAAGCTGAGGACGAAATGAACATTCGCTCCTTACGGCTTGCTTTCTGCTCGATTGCGGTCGCCGGGATTGTGACGGCGCTGGCTCTGACTGGGGATGCACAAACGCAGAGGCCGTTCACTCCAGCCCGATTGTCGGACGGCAAGACGCCGGACTTTCGCGGCATCTGGCAGGTACGCGATACGGCCTACATCAATATCGAAGGTCATCCCGCGGAAAAGGGCATAGCCGCCGCCAGGAGCATCATCATTGATACCCCCGATGGGAAGATTCCGTACAAACCGCAGTCCCTCGCGCAGCGGCAAGAGAACTATAAGAACAGAGCAACGGCCGATCCGTCTATTAAGTGTTACCAGGCCGGTGTTCCCCGCGCGACGTATCTACCGACCCCACTGCAGATTCTTCAAAGCCCGGGAAACTTTGCGATTGTGTACCAGGACAATCACGCTTTCCGAGTCTTTCATCCGGACACTCGACCGCACTTCGACAGCGCAGACTGGTGGATGGGCGATACACGTTATCGTTGGGAGGGAGACACGCTGGTTGCTGATGTCGTGGCGCTTACCGATCAGCTTTGGTTGGACAAGGCGGGAAACTTTCACAGCACGGATATCCACATCGTGGAACGTTACAGGATGACCGGCGCCGATACGATGGATTACGAAGCACGGATCGAGGATCCGGTCGTCTATTCGAAGCCATGGACGCTCCGCACCGTTCTTTATCGAATCAAAGAACCGTCAGCCCGGATCATCGAGGACGAATGCCTCGAAGACGCAAATGGCGTCAGGCATCATATTTCCCCGGACGATCCGAAGAACTTGTTGAAATCCGACTACTCGCGCTGGAAGAAGCCGACTCAGAAGTAACCAGGGCACCAGAGACCTCAGGAGAAGCGAGAACGGATATCCCGGGACCTAATTCAATATTCAATCGGATTGGCTATGAAAAAATCTCTTCCGCTCACTCTGCTGTTCCTCGTGACCAGCGTTGCAGCATCAATGGCCTATGCCTCTATTCAACAGCAAACGCAAGCGGCCGTGCGCCTGATCGACGGTGCCGCTGAGGCCCTGGGTGGAAGAGAACGCATTCTTGCAGTAAAGACCATCGTTCTCGAGGGCTATGGAGAGACGGCCTATATGAATGGAGGGGGCAATATCTCGGCTTCTCCGGATGCGCCGCAGAAATGGGTCAGCATACCGGAATATGAAAAAACGATAGACCTCGAACATCGCCGCATGCGTGTGCGCCAGCGCAATCATCAAAATTTCGTTTTTGCGTCGGCTGCAGGATATCTCGGACCGGCGGATCTCAATACGGTCTACCTCGATGGACAAATTGCATACAACGTGATCGGCGGACGCGCCGTCCGTGGCACTGAGGCTGCGGCACGTGCGCGGCGGTTGGACATGTTGAACAACCCTGTGGCCATCGTGCGAATCGCTTTGGATCCTTCGACGAAATTGAACAACCTTCGCAGGCAAGGAAACGTGCAGCTTGCCGATGTGGTCACGGCGACCGATGACAGGTTGACTCTTGCGATTGACAACGTTTCGCACCTCCCGGTGTGGGTGAGTTGGATGGAACGAAATGAAAACCTGGGGGACGTCACGTTACGAACAACCTATACAGGATACCTCCCCTTCAAGGGGATTCGCCTGCCGATGGGGTACAACACCACAATAGACTTCCGGAATATCACCGCCACCAAGACCTACGTGGAAAAATACACGATCGACGATTTGATCGATGATCTCGCGGCTCCGCCCGACGTTCGGTCGGCGCCCGTTCCGGCCCTTCCCGCTACGCCGGTTCCACAAGTCACATCCGTTGCCAAGGGCGTGTGGCTGCTGCATTCGGCCGGCGGAGGCGGCGGAGCAAACTCGATTCTGTTCGAATTCGCTGACCACCTGACGATGTTCGAAGCACCGTCAAGCCAGGCGTGGACGAAAGCATTGATTGAGCGTGCACGGTCGACAGTTCCTGGCAAGCCGCTTACCGAAGTGATCGTTTCCCATCACCACTTCGATCATACCGGAGGTATCCGGCAAGCCATCGCTGAAGGCCTGACTGTCATTGCGCATAAAGGCAACGAGGGTCTGTTGCGCGAAATCGCCGCCCGCAAAGGAACGATTGGCCCCGATGCGATCGGCGCGAATCCGAAGGCGCTCAAATTCCTGGCCGTGGATGAAGAGTTGGAGATGAAAGACAGCGCCATGGAAGTGCACCTCTATCATGCCGTTTCCCAGAGTCACATGGCGGAAGGCGTATTTGCGTACGTTCCGCGCGATAAGCTTTTGGTTCAAGCCGATTTCTTCGATGTCGGCTGGGAACTCTATTTTTGGCAGAACACCTATATCGACAACATCCGGCATTGGAATCTTCAAGTGGACACGGATGTACCGGTTCATGGACGAGTATTGCCGTTGCCACAGGTCCTGCAGGATATCCAGCGCATGACGAAAGCCGCGCAGGAGCTTTGCGATCGGACCAAAGCGGCAGGAGCTTTCATGCCCGGCTGTCCGGTCAAAACCCCTGCTCGATAGTGATTTCCCGAATGAGTTCGCTTTCGGTTGACGGATCGTACCGCGGGTCAGATTTGCCCGGGTCCATCTCGTGTTTCTTGTTGGCTTATTTCGGCTGAGGCGCTCCGTCCGTTTCGTGTGTTGGCGGTTGAGGTGTCGATGAGAACTTCGGAGTGAGTTCGAAAAATCCCGAGATAGGAGGCCCATTCCAGCACGCCGTGACTTATGCGAGAATGACGCGACAACATGAATTCAGAAGAGTATTCTTTGTTACAATCAGCCCTCCGTGAGACTTCAAAAAGGTCACTCGCAGGTTAAGCAAATCTGTAACGGCAGGCAGTTGGCTTTGAGGGTGAACTGGATTGATTTGAAAATATCGATATTCCAGGCCCTCTATGACGACTACAGGGAATAAGGAAAGGATGAAAGAAATGCGACGACTTGCAGTTCGTTTTCTTTTTTTGGTTCTGGCAATCACATTCGGGCTCTCCGCTTCGGCCTTTGCCAACTCGATTCTCTACACGTTTAGCACCAGCAGCGGCGTAGCTGGGAGCTTCATGTTGGACGACTCCACTCCTTTCACAATTAGTGACCAGGGGTTATTCGCTTCTGGCGGTTTCCCCCCCACACCGTTCGTCGAATACCACGCATTTTCTCCATTGATTACGGGAACGTATGGAGCTTATTCCTTTTCCGGGGTTGGGGGCTGTTGTTTTCCGAGTGGCCTGGACATATTGGATTATCAACCTCCCTATGGTTCGGCATTGGATCAAGCAAGAGGGGACTGGTGGATTGAACGCTCAACCGTATCGGGTCCTGTTCTTAATGGTCGTTCAGTGACCGGACTTTCAATTTTTAGTTATCTCGGTCCTAACGGATTAAACGGTCCAAGTTTCACTCCGCCGACGCCAATTCATGACGCGCAACATTTCCAATATTTCGTCAGCTACTCCGATGGCTCGCAAGAGTCGGGAGGATTGGAATCGTTAACTCTGGTCCCGGAACCGTCGTCTTTTGTCCTTTTAGGGCTGGGACTAGCCGGAGTTTTCGTGGTTAAGGTCAGGCGCGCAACAAAAGTCGGGGTCTCCGATAGAGTTCTGCCGTGACACAACGCACTTAATCGGTTCACTCTCGTCATCGCAATCGCCACGGCGGGCGTGACGGGGCGATTCATTTTCAGGCGCAGACCCATAATGGCCAACCGCGGGAATGGATCGTTCGGACGATTGCCGGAATCGGACGTCGGCCGGGTTGAAACGAATCTTCAGTCGGCAAATTCTCCTTTTAGTCTCTAAATCACTTAGAAAGCTCCCTTGCTATACTGCCGCAATGGAAATCGAGGCTTTGCGAAGACAGCTCTCCGAGGAGATCGCGGCTCAGTTTGAAGCAAAACTGAGAGAAGCAAAGCGGCAGAAATCCCAGATCGAGGAAGAGTTCGAGCAATCCTCCGAAAAGTGGCGAACCGAAAGACGCCGTCTGAATTCCGAAATTGACCGTCTGGAATCGGCACTGGCTGAAGCCCGGCAATCGGGAAGAGACTTCGCCGAAGCCAGGCCGGATTCGGCCATTGACGCCCAGGAAATCGCAAAACTGCAGGCAGCAGCCGACGAAACCATCAAAGAAGCATCGCAGGTATGGGAAAAGGAACGCGGCAGATTACAGGCCGAGATCTCCCGGCTTCAGGAGGGCATTGCCGAACTGATCGAACGTTCAAATAATCCCCTGCGCGCAAACCCAACCGATCGCGGAAGACTGGATTCGAAGTACGACGAAGCGATGCGTGCAAAGCGTCAGGCTGAGGATGCGCTCGTCGCGGCGAAGGCCCAATGGGAGGCCGAAAAGCGCACTCTCACCAGCGATGCCGCAAAACATGGTCCACCCAGCGCCGCCGCCAGCCCTCCTCGAAAGTCCGATGAACAACTTGAAAATCGGTTGAAGGAAGCCGTTCGCCTTCAGGAGGAACTGGCATCCGACCTTGAAAAAGCGCGGCAGGAACTTTCCAGATTGAAGGAAGCCCACTCCGCCGAGTTGCAAAACATGACAGCCAGGCTCCTGGCCGCAAAGAACGAATGGGAATCCGAGAAGGCGAGTCTGGTAAACGAGGCGGCGAATCTTCGAGAATCCGCCGGTCAGGCAAGTACTGCCCGGAAGGAAGACGAGCAATTCGAAAAACGGCTTCAGGACGCCATTCGAACACGAGATGGCCTTGCCGCAGATCTCGAAAAGGCAAGACAGGAGCTTGGGAGGCTAAACGCAGCTCACTCGACGGAACTTCAAAACATGACAGCCAGACTCCAGGCGGCAAAGGCCGATTGGGAGGCGGAAAAAGCCAACCTTGCCGGAGAGGCGGCCAGGCTTCGACAATCCGCCGCCACTGCGGCCAGCCCGCCCAGGAGAGGTGACGAGCAACTCGACAAGCGCCTGCAGGAAGCCATTCGAACTCGCGAAGCTCTTGCGGCCGATCTCGAAAAATCAAAACATGAAATCGCGAAACTGAAGGAAACGCACTCCGCAGAACTCCAGGACTTTACTGGACGATACATCAAGACCCGCTCGGATCTGGAAAAGCAGCTTCGTGAAAGTGAGGAGGCGCGGGGAAAATTGGAGCGGGAGCTGAAAAAGACGCAGCAGACGTTGGAACAGGCGGCACAGGCGGCAGCGGCATACCCGGCAGATGGAGCTTTATCGGAAGAAGTGAGTCGGCTCAAGAAGGAACTCGATCAGATCCAGGAAGAAAGGAAACGGCTCGTCCTTCGTCTGGCGGAAACAAGTGACCTGGTCAGCGCCGATGTAGTCCGCGACCTGCGACAACAGTTCGAAGGACGCATGCAGGAACTGGTCCTGGAAAACACTCAGCTCGCCGAGAGAGTCAAAGACGCCGCGTCCCAGATGGACGTCGTATACGTGAAAGCGGCTGACGGATCCGGCGATAACGGTAACATTGTCTCCACGCTCGACTCATCCGTCATTGATGAAGAAATCAAACGGATCGAGGAACTCACTGCGGAAATTGCACGTCTCATCGATGATCCGGAAACC
>Ga0070670_100000506_pt1 | contig 31200 bp, 24 predicted proteins | sample KBSS63metaG_FD_64665 | JGI IMG/M metagenome (GOLD analysis project Ga0070670, IMG submission 64665) | Switchgrass rhizosphere microbial communities from Kellogg Biological Station, Michigan, USA - KBS S6-3 metaG | ecosystem: Host-associated > Plants > Roots > Rhizosphere > Soil ... | reverse complement strand
GGCATCGGTGTCGTCGGCGTCGCGCGCGCGCGCGGCCCGTTCAGCAGCAAGGAGCTCGCGCTGCTGCAGACCTTCGCCGACCAGGCGGTGATCGCCATCCAGAACGCGCGCCTTTTCAACGAGACCAAGGAAGCGCTCGAGCGACAGACGGCCACCGGCGAGATCTTGCGCGTCATCAGCGGTTCGGTCACCGACTCGCAGCCAGTCTTCGACGCGATCGTCGCGAGCTGCCAGCGGCTGTTCGGGGGCAAGGCCGTCAACCTCGTGCTGGCATCGGGCGACATGCTCGTGCGTGCCGCGATCACGCTCGATCCCGCCATGAAGATGGACAGCGTCGACCGGTGGCCGCTCGACCGCCAGAGCGTGTCCGGCGAGTGCGTTCTGGCATCTCGTGTGGTCGTCGTGCCAGACAGAGAAGCGGTGCACGACCGGTTTCCGCGTACGCGCGACATGGCTGCGGCAATTGGCTGGCGCTCGATCATGATGGTTCCGCTGCTCCGCGAGGGCAAGGCGATCGGCTGCATCGGCATCCTGCGCTCCGAGCCAGGGGCATTCGCCGAGAAGGACATCGCCCTGGCCCAGACCTTCGCGGACCAGGCGGTGATCGCGATCGAGAACGCGCGGCTCTTCAACGAGACCAACGAAGCGCTCGAGCGGCAGACGGCGACGGCCGAAATCCTGCGCGTGATCAGCGGCTCTGTCACCGACACCCAGCCGGTCTTCGAGGCGATCGTGCAGAGCTGCCGGCGCCTGTTCGGCGGCAAGGCGGTGCACCTGGCGATGCCGCGCGGCGACATGATCGAGGACGTCGCTTTTGCATCCGACGCACCGGCACCGAAGGGCGTCGGCTTCCTCAAGCCTTGGCCGCTCGATCGCGGCAGCGGCGCCGGGACTTGCATCCTCGAGGGACGCGTCATCACCGTCGCCGACACGGTCGAAGGAGCGAAGCGCTTCGCGCGCATGCCCGACCTCGCCACCGCGCTCGGCTACCGCTCCTGCCTCTTCGTTCCGCTGCTGAAGGAGGGCAGGGCGCTCGGCTCGCTGGCGATCCTGCGCGAAGCCGCCGGCGACTTCGACGCCCAAGAGGTTGCTCTGGCGCAAACCTTCGCCGACCAGGCGGTGATCGCGATCGAGAACGCGCGGATGTTCAACGAGACGCAGGAGTCGCTGGCCCGGCAAACGGCCACCTCCGACGTGCTTCGCGTCATCAGCGAGTCGCCCACCGACGTACAACCCGTGTTCGAGATCATCGCCGAGCGCGCGGCGGCGCTGACGGGGTCGCGGTACTGCCTGGTGACGCGGCTCGACGGCGATATGCTGGACCTCGTCAGCCTTTATGGCGTCAACGCCGCCGGCACGACGGCGCTGCGCGACATCTGGCCGCAGCGCCTGCAGGACAGCACTTCGATCGCCGCCCGCGCGCTGCGCCGTCGCGACGTGGTCAACGTCGCCGACCTGCTCGTCGATGCCGACTACGACTCGGTCATCAAGCGGGCGTGCGAAGCGGCCGGCTTTCGCAGCGGCCTGAGCGTGCCGATGCTGCGCGACGGCCAGCTGATCGGCGCGATCACGGTCAACCGCGCCGAGCCCGGTCTCTTCGGCGAGAAGGAAATTGCCCTGCTGCAAACCTTCGCCCGCCAGGCGGTGGTGGCAATCGAGAACGTGCGGCTCTTCCACGAGACCAAGGAGGCGCTCGAACGCCAGACGGCGACCGCCGAGGTGCTCAAGGTCATGAGCGCGTCGCCCTCCGACGTCCAGCCGGTGCTGGACATCGTCGCCGAACGCGCGGCACAGCTCTGCCGAGCCGAAGGCGGCAGGGTCTGGCTCGCCGATGGCGACAAGCTGCGCGCGAACGCGATCAGCGGCCAGGGCGCCAGCTACGGCCGTGATGCCCTGGGCAGCGAGCTGATGTTGCGGCCGACCTCGGTCGTCGGCCGCGCGTTCCTCGAGGGCCGGACGGTCCACGTCGACGACGTCGTCCCGCTGATGGACACCGAGTATCCCGACGTCCGCGAGCTGCAGGCGCGAAACGGCTTCCGGACGGTGCTCGCCGTGCCGATGACGCGCGAGGGCCGCTCGATCGGCGCCATCGCGCTGCTGCGCAACCAGGTCCGGCCGTTCTCGAGCGCCGAGATCGCGCTGGTCCAGACGTTCGCCGACCAGGCCATGATCGCGATCGAGAACGTGCGGCTGTTCAACGAGACCAAGGAGGCGCTCGAGCAGCAGACCGCGACTGCGGACGTGCTGCAGGTGATCAGCGGCTCGGTCGCCGACGCCACGCCGGTGTTCGACCGGATCCTGGTCGCGTGCGAGCGGCTCTTCAAGGGAAACCAGCTGATCGTCTTCCTCATCGACGCGGCCGAGCAGCTCTCCATCGGTGCGATCCGTGGACCGGATCCCGGGCGGCTCGAGAAGATCCGAGGGCTTTTTCCCGTGCCGCTTGCGGGCACTGCCTCCGAGCAGGCGATCCGCGAGCGCCGGCTGGTGACCTTCGCCGACGTCCGCCACGACCCGGACGTGCCGGAGGGCCTGCGCCGCATCGCCACGCAGTACGGCGAGGACTACTCGGTGGCAGTCGCGCCGATGCTCTGGGAAGGTGGGGCGATCGGCTCGATCCTCGTCGGTCGCGACGAGCTGAGGCGCTTCGACGACAAGGAGCAGCGCCTGCTCAGGACCTTCGCCGACCAGGCGGTGATCGCGATCCAGAACGCGCGGATGTTCAACGAGACGCAGGAGGCGCTCGCCCACCAGACCGCGACCGCCGAGATCCTGCGCGTTATCAGCGAATCGCCGACCGACGTGCAGCCGGTGTTCGAGGCGATCGTGAGCAGCGGCGTGCGCCTGTTCCCGGGCGCCGCCGTCGCGGTAAGCCGACCCATCGACGGTGCATTGCGCTGCCTTGCGATCGCCGAGGATGACGGCGAACGCGCTACGCGCTGGCGCGACGTGTTTCCGGTTCCGCTCACGCGCGATTACATCCACGGCGCGGCGCTTCTCGATGGTCGGGTGGTCGATGTCGGTGACGTGCTGGAGGAGGGGGGCGACTTCGGCGCCGGCAAGCGCAATCTCGCGCCCGCTGGTTATCGCGCAATGACGGTCGTGCCGATGCTCCGCGGCGCCGTCGCGATCGGTGCGATCGCGGTGGTGCGCACCCAACCCGGCCTGCTCGACAACAAGCAACTGAGCTTGCTTCAGACGTTCGCCGACCAAGCCGTGATCGCGATCCAGAACACGACCTTGTTCAACGAGACCCAGGAGGCGCTGGAACAGCAGAAAGCTTCGGCCGACATCCTGAGCGTGATCAGCAACTCGGTAGCGGACACCAAGCCGGTGTTCGACAAGATCCTGGAAAGTTGCCTGCGCCTGTTCGGCAGCGAGCAGATCGGCATCTTCGTGATGCACGACGACGGTCTGGTGCATTCCGAGGCATGGCGCGGCAGCGCAGTGGAAAGCATCCGGAGCAACTTCCCGCGGCCGCCTGGAGAAACCATCACCGGGCGGGTGATGCACGAACGCCGCTGCATACGGATCGACGACGCCGAGGCGATGACCGATGCCCCGCCGACGATTCGCAACGTGCAGCAACTGATCGGCGACTACTCGGCCGTCTTCGCGCCGCTGCTGCGCGAAGACGTCGGCATCGGTTCGATCATGCTGATGCGCCAGCCACCCAAGGCTTTCTCGGACAAGGAGGTCGAGCTGCTCGAAACCTTCGCCGACCAGGCCGTGATCGCGATCCAGAACGCCCGCTTGTTCAAGGCGACGCAGGAAGCGCGGGCCGCCGCCGAGGCCGCGAACGAGGCGAAGAGCGCGTTCCTGGCGACCATGAGCCACGAGATCCGCACGCCGATGAACGCGGTCATCGGCATGAGCGGGCTGCTGCTCGACACGCCGCTGAGCGACGAGCAGCGCGACTTCGCCGGGACGATCCGTGACTCCGGCGACGCGCTGCTGACGATCATCAACGACATCCTCGATTTCTCGAAGATCGAGGCCGGTCACATGGACATCGAGTCGCATCCGTTCGACCTGCGCGAGTGCATCGAGTCGGCGCTCGACCTGATCGCCGCGCGTGCCGCCGAGAAGCACCTCGACATCGCCTACCAGTTCGAGGGCGAGGTGCCGTCGGCGGTGGCTGGCGACGTCACCCGGCTGCGCCAGGTGCTCCTCAACCTGCTCAGCAACGCCGTCAAGTTCACCGAGCAGGGCGAGGTCGTGCTGACGGTGTCGGCGAGCGGCGACGAGCTCCACTTTGCCGTGCGCGACACCGGCATCGGCCTGAGCGATGCCGGCAAGGGCCGCCTGTTCCAGAAGTTCAGCCAGGCCGACAGCAGCACGACGCGCAAGTACGGCGGCACCGGCCTGGGCCTGGCGATCAGCAAGCTGCTCGCCGAACTGATGGGCGGAACGATGTGGGCCGAGAGTGCCGGCCCGGGCCGGGGCTCGACGTTCCACTTCACGATGCGCGCGCCCGTGGCGGAACTTCCGGCCGGCATGCGGCGCGACTTCATCGGCGTCCAGCCGGCGCTGCAGGGCAAGCACATCCTGGTCGTCGACGACAACGCCACCAATCGCCGCATCCTGGCGCTGCAGATGGCCAAGTGGGGCATGCGCGTCGAGGACACCGAGGATCCGTCGAAGGCTCTCGCCATGCTGGCAGCGGATCGCTTCGACCTGGCCATCGTCGACATGCACATGCCGGGCATGGACGGCAGCGCGCTGGCGACCGCGGCGCGCGCCGCCGGGCACACGCTGCCGCTGGTGCTGTTCAGCTCGCTCGGCCGACGCGAGGACACCGACAGCGTGTTCGCTGCGGCGCTCGCCAAGCCCTTGCGCCAGAGCCAGCTGTTCGACTGCCTGGCGACGCTGCTCGTCCACGACGCGGCGCCGAAGGTCGTGCACGCCGCCAAGCCGAAGATCGACGGCACTCTGGCAGCGCGCCATCCGCTGCGAATCCTTCTGGCGGAGGACAACGTCGTCAACCAGAAGCTCGCCCTGCGCCTGCTGCAGCAGATGGGCTATCGCGCCGACCTGGCGTCGAACGGCGTCGAGGCGATCGAGTCGCTCGCCCGCCAGCCGTACGACGTCGTCCTCATGGACGTGCAGATGCCGGAGATGGACGGGCTCGAAGCAACGCGGCGCATCACCGCACGCTGGCCGAACGGGAGTCGCCCGCGCATCATCGCGATGACCGCCAACGCGATGCAGGGCGATCGCGAGACCTGCCTGGCGGCGGGAATGGACGACTACGTGGTCAAGCCGATCCGCGTCGACGCGCTGGTCGAGGCGTTGCTGAAGGCGGCGCCGAATCATGGCCTCTGAGCGCCGGCGCCGCAGCGAAGGCGCGGTCGACGACGCTGCGCGCCACTCATCGGTGGGCTCGTCGGAGCGGCTCCGGCGCCTGGTCGACGCGGGCCTGCGCCTCTCCGCGCCGCGGAGCGACGCCGCGCTGCACGAGCTCGCGATCGCGGAAGCGGCCGCTCTGCTCGGCGCGCAGCGGGTCTTGCTGGTCGTGGACGAAGCTGATGGTCAGCGCATCGCCGGGGCGCGAGTGCCGCCGGGCGAGGTCGCCCCAACGCTGCTCGCCGCAGTCGTGCCCTGGCTCGACGAGGCTCGTCGCACACGCCGGGCGCGTCTGCGCCACGGCCCCGAAGGCGCGGCTGCGCCGCTGCAGCGCAGCTGCCTGGTCGCGCCGGTGCTCGCGGAAAAGAAGGTACTCGGCCACCTCTACTGCGACATCGACGGCAGCGTCGGCCGCTTCGGTCGTGCCGAGCGTGATCTGCTGGCGCTGCTGGCGGATCAGGTCGCTTCGGCGATCGTTGCCTTGCGCCGGGAACAGGCGCTCGAAGCGGAGCTTGCGGCACGCGACCGCGTGCTCGACGCGCGCGTCGGCGAGCTCGAGGTGATCGGCGCCATCCAGCGCGGCGTCGCCGGGCAGCTCGGCTTCCAGGCCATCATCGAGCTCGTCGGCGACCGACTGCGCGAGGTGTTCGCGACCGGCGACGTGAGCGTCATCTGGTGGGATCGCGACAGCGACACGGCCCACGTTCTCTACCGCTACGAGCACGGCGTCGCGCTGCCCTTGCCGGCGCCGATCAACGTAACGCCCGAATGGCCCGGTTACCAGGTGCTGCATCGCCGTTGGGCCGGCGCCGTCAACACGCGCGAGGAAATGCTCGCGTTGGGGCTCACGGCGCGTCCCGGAACCGACTGGTGCCGCTCGATGGCCACCGTGCCGATCGTCGGCGGCGACCGCGTGGTCGGCATGGTCAACCTGCAGAACCACGAGCGCGAGCATGCCTACGGCGAGGCCGAGGTGCGGCTTCTCGAGACCATCGCCGCGAGCATGGGAATGGCGCTCGAGAACGCCCGGCTGGTCGAGGAAACGCGCCAAGCGCTCGAGCGGCAGACCGCAACCGCCGAGGTGCTGCAGGTCATCGGTGGTTCGGTGGCCGACACCGGGCCGGTCTTCGACAAGATCCTCGAATGCTGCGAGCGGCTGTTGCCCGCCGCCTCGTTCCAGCTCCATCTCCTCGACGAGGCCGGCCGGCTGACGCTCGAGCGGCTGCGCTGGACCTCGCGCGCACGTGCTGCTCTCGATGCCAGCCGGCTCGGCGAGATCGAGGCCACGCTGCGCACGGTCTATCCGATGCCGCTCGCCGACACCGCCGCCGCTGCGGCGTTCGCCAGCCGCGATCTGATCGAGTTCCGCGACGTGCTCAACGATCCCGACGTGCCCGCCTCGATGCGCCTGGCCGCGCAGCGACTGGGCCGCAGCTACTCCTCGCTGAATGCGCCGCTGATCTGGGAGGGCCGCGGCATCGGCACGATCGCGGTCACGCGAATCGAGCTCGGTCGCTTCGGCGACGAAGAGCGCGCGTTGCTCAAAACGTTCGCCGACCAGGCGGTGATCGCGATCCAGAACGCGCGCTTGTTCAACGAAACCAGGGAAGCGCTCGAGCAGCAGACGGCGACCGCCGAGGTGCTCGGCGTGATCAGCAGCTCGGTCGCCGACACCGGGCCGGTGTTCGACAAGATCCTGGAGAGCTGCCGCCGCCTGTTCGCAGGCGATCACGCCGTCGTCTCCCTCGTTCGCGACGATGGCCAGGTCGACCACGTCGCGTTCAGCAGCGTGAACGAGCAAATGACGGATTCAGTCCTCATTCGCGGCTATCCGCGGCCGCTGAGCGATTCGTACCAGGCCTACTGCCTGCGCGAGCGTCGCGTCGTCCACTACCCGGACATGGCCCACGGCGCCAAGATTCCGGAGAACATGCGCGCGACGGCGCGAAGGGAGGGCAACTTCTCGATGCTGATCGCACCGATGCTGTGGGAGGGCAAGGGCATCGGCACGATCCACGTGACGCGGATGCCGCCGCTGCCGTATTCCGAGCGCGACATCAGCCTGCTCAAGACCTTCGCCGATCAGGCCGTGATCGCGATCCAGAACGCGCGTCTCTTCAGGCAGGCGCAGGAAGCCCGCGCCGCCGCCGAGGCCGCCAACGACGCGAAGAGCTCGTTCCTGGCGACCATGAGCCACGAGATCAGGACGCCGATGAATGCGGTGATCGGCATGAGCGGCCTGCTGCTCGACACGCCGATGAGCGAGGAGCAGCGCGACTACGCGGCGACCATCCGCGATTCGGGCGATGCGCTGCTGACGATCATCAACGACATCCTCGATTTCTCGAAGATCGAGGCCGGGCGGATGGACATCGAGTCGCACCCGTTCGACCTGCGCGAATGCGTCGAGTCCGCGCTCGACCTCATCAGCGTGCGCGCGACCGAGAAGCACCTGGACACCGCGTACGTGTTCGAGGGCGACGTGCCGGTGGCGATCAGCGCCGACCTGACGCGGCTGCGCCAGATCCTGCTCAACCTGCTCGCCAACGCGGTCAAGTTCACCGAGCGGGGCGAGGTCGTGCTGACGGTGACGAGCGCGCCGGTCGGCGACGGCCGCGTCGGCCTGACCTTCGCGGTGCGCGATACCGGCATCGGCCTCAGTGCCATCGGCTTGTCGCGCCTGTTCCAGTCGTTCTCGCAGGCCGACTCGAGCACGACGCGCAAGTACGGCGGCACCGGCCTCGGCCTGGCGATCAGCCGGCGCCTGGCCGAGCTGATGGGCGGCCGGATGTGGGCCGAAAGCGATGGCCCGGGCCGCGGCTCGATGTTCTCGTTCACGATCGAGGCGCCGGTCGCGGACTTGTCGACCACCCGCCGGCGCGAGTTCGCCGGCGTGCAGCCCGAGCTTCAGGGCCGGCGCGTGCTGATCGTCGACGACAACGCCACCAACCGGCGCATCCTGGCCTTGCAGGCCGGCAAGTGGGGCATGGTCGCTCGCGACACCGAGTCGCCCGGCGAGGCGATCGGCTGGCTGTCGGCCGACGCTGCCGCGAGCGACGCCTTCGATCTGGCGATCCTCGACATGCACATGCCGGCGATGGACGGCCTCGAGCTCGCGCGCCGCATCCACGCGCTGGCGCCGAAGCTGCCGCTGGTCCTGTTCAGCTCGCTCGGCCGACGCGAAGCCGGAGACGTCGAGTCGCACTTCAAGGCGTACCTGGCCAAGCCGCTGCGCCAGTCGCAGCTGTTCGATACGCTGGTCAGCCTCTTCGCCAGCGACGCCGCGGCCAGGCCGGCGCCTGCGAAGGCAGTCGGTTCGAAGCTCGACCCTGCAATGGCGGCTCGCCATCCGCTGCGCATCCTGCTCGCCGAGGACAATGTCGTGAACCAGAAGCTGGCGCTGCGCCTGCTGCAGCAAATGGGCTACCGCGCCGACCTCGCGTCGAACGGCATCGAGGCCGTCGAGTCGGTCGAGCGCCAGGCCTACGATGTGGTGCTGATGGACGTGCAGATGCCCGAACTCGACGGCCTCGACGCGACCCGCCGGATCCGTACGCTCGGCCCGGCGCATGAGGGGGTTCGCATCGTCGCCATGACCGCCAATGCGATGCAGGGGGATCGGGAGATGTGCATGGACGCGGGGATGGACGATTACCTGACCAAGCCGATCCGGGTCGATCGGCTGGTCGAGGCGCTGCTCGCCGTGCCCGCGCGAGGGCTGCCATGACCGCGCCGGTGATCGACGCCGCGACCTTCGCCGAGCTGCAGGACAGCGCCGGCGCCGATTTCGTCAAGGAGCTGATCGACACCTTCCGCGAGGAAGCTCCGGCGATGCTGGCCGAGCTCAAGCGTGCGCTGGCCGCCGACGAAGCCGAGCCGTTTCGTCGCGCCGCCCATTCGCTCAAGTCGAATGCCAACACCTTCGGCGCTCTTGCCCTCGGTGCGCTGGCGCGTGAGCTCGAGCTGGGCGGTCTCGACGCGGGCCGGCAGCCCGGTGCCCTGGAGCGTCTCGACGAGGCCTACCGGCTCGCCACAGCGGCGCTTGCGGAGCAGGGCGATGGCTGACCTGCGCCACGGCCCGGCGCGCCTGCTCGTCACCGACGACAACAAGGTCAACCGGCTGCTGCTGCAGCGCAGCCTCGAGCTGCAGGGTCACTCGGTGGCCTGCGCCGCCAACGGCCGGATCGCGCTCGAGATGCTTGCCGCGAGCCCGTTCGACCTGATGCTGCTCGACATGGAGATGCCGGAGATGAACGGCTTCGAGGTCCTCGAGCACCTGGCCGCCGATCGGGCGCTGCGCGACCTGCCGGTGATCGTCACGTCGTCGCTCGAGGGACTCGATCACATCGTCCGCTGCATCGAGCTCGGCGCCGAGGACTACCTGCCCAAGCCCGTCAACGCCGTGCTGCTCAAGGCGCGCATCGGCGCCAGCCTCGAGAAGAAGCGCCTGCGCGACCAGCAGAAGGAGCTGGTGCGGCGCTTCGCCACCTCCGAGGTGGCGCAGGACCTGCAGCAGTCGGGATTCGCGCTCGCCGGCCGGCGGGTCCAGGGCTCGGTGATGTTCTGCGACATCCGCGGCTTCACCGCGCTGGTCGAGTCGCAGCCGCCCGAGGAGACGATCGAGCTGCTGAACACCTTCTACACGTTGATGTTCGACGCCATCAGCGGCCACGGCGGCGTCGTCAACCAGATGATCGGCGACGGCCTGATGGCGATCTTCGGCGCGCCGCTGCCGCTCGCCGACCACGCCGCGGCCGCGGTGAACGCCGCGCTCGAGATGGTCGAGCTGATCGAGCTGCTCGGCAACGAGCGGCGCGAAGCCGGGCGCGAGCCGATCCGCATCGGCATCGGAGTCGCCACGGGAGCGATGGTCGCCGGCTACACCGGCACCCAGCAGCGCGCCACCTACACCTGCATCGGCGACACCGTCAATCTCGCGGCGCGGCTCGAGGCGCACACCAAGGTGGCGTTGCGCGCGATCCTGGTCGATGCCGAGACCTGCGCCGCGCTCGGCGAGCGGATCGCCACCGAGCGGCTCGGCCCGGTCGCCTTCAAGGGCAAGGCGCTGCCGGTCGAGGTGTTCGCCGTGCCTACGCCGCCGCCGGCGGGGCGAGGGTGATGAACCGGATCGGCGCGCTGCGCTGGACGATTAGGCGCTCGAGCGAACCAGGCGCAGCGGGAACTTGCGCTGGCCGGCGTTGCCGTGCACCTTGCCGTTGGCGAAGTTGACCAGCCAGGCGTTGAGGTCGTCGTCGCTCCCCGGGCGCATCGCCCAGAACGGCAGCGAAGGTGTCTGCGGAAAGACCTTCACGTCGATCCGCGGCTTCTTCTTCGCCGTCTTGTCGACCAGGCTCACGAGCTCGTCCTTGGTCGGGATTCGCCACGCCTTGGAGTCGGCCTTGGCGACGCTGGCAGCGTCGTCCTTGGCGTCGCCGTATTTGAACGTCTTCACCTTGCCGGCGCATGCCTTGCCGTCCCAGCGCAGCCCTTCGGCGCAGCGGCGCCAGATGAGCTTGGTCGTCGCGTCGGTCGCCTCCTGGCCGTCGCTGGAGATCGTGAAACGATCCTGGCCGTGGCTCGCGCTGGCGAGCACGGCGAGCAACGCGAGCGCGGCGATCCGCGGGCCGGACGCAGCCAGGCGCAGCAGTGTCATGTAGTCTCCCTCTCTTCTATTGAGCGGCCCGTGCGGCGGCACGGCTGATCGATTATAGAAATGAAGCCCGGCGGTCGCGCTCGCAAGCCCGATTCGCGCAGCAGGACACGGCCGCGACACGCGCTGCGTATCCTCGCCGCAAAGCAGGAAGAAACGCATGGACACGGAGATCCTCGTCGTCGGCGCCGGGCCGGCTGGGCTCGCGGTAGCCGCGGCATTGATCGACCGCGGCCGGCATCCGATCGTGATCGAGAAGGCGGCCCACGTCGGCGCGTCATGGCGCGCCCACTACGAGCGGCTGCACCTGCACACCGTCAAGGAGCTGTCGGCCTTGCCGGGAATGCCGTTTCCGGCCGCCGACCCGCGCTACGTGCCGCGCCAGCGAGTCGTCGACTACCTCGACGCCTACGCCGCGCATTTCGCGATCGGGCCGCGCTTCGGTGCCGAGGCGGCCGCGATCGTTCCGGCCGAAGGCGGCGGCTGGCAGACCAGCCTGCGCGGTGGCGAAGCGATCCGCTCGCGCGTCGTCGTGGTCACGACCGGCGCCAACAACGTGCCGTTCGTGCCGGCGATCGAAGGCGAGGCCGGCTTCGCGGGCGAGGTCGTGCACAGCCGCAGCTATCGCAACGCCGTGCCATTCAAGGGCCGGCGCGTCCTCGTCGTCGGCATGGGCAACACCGGCGCCGAGATCGCGCTCGACCTGGCGGAGCAAGGCGTCGAGGTCGCGCTCTCGGTGCGCTCGCCGGTCAACGTCGTGTACCGCGACGTCCTCGGCAGGCCGACGCAGAAGACGACGCTCCTCCTCTGGCTCCTGCCGACCGCGATCGGCGACGCGCTCGCGCGCTGGCTCTGCGACGTCACGGTCGGCGACCTCCGGCGCTACGGACTGCGTCGCTCGGCGATCTCGCCGTTGTGCGAGCTGCGCGAGCACGGCCACACGGCGGTCATCGACGTCGGCACGCTGGCCAGGATCAAGGCCGGCGAGATCGCGGTCTATCCCGGGATCCGCCGTCTCGACGCGGACCGCGCCGAGTTCGTCGACGGCCGGAGCGCGCCGGTCGACTCGATCATCCTGGCCACCGGCTACCGATCGGGCATCGCGGCGATGTTCCCGGCCAATGCGGTGCCGCTGGACGAGAGCGGCCTGCCGAGCGAGTCGATCGGCCGCGGCGCCTTGGCCGGTGCCTACTTCGTCGGCTTCGACATGCGCCAGCCCGGGACGCTCAGGACGATCGCCGGACAGGCCGGGATCGTCGCCCGGGCGATCTGCGCCGACGAAAAGACCGGCGCGAGCACCGCGAGGTAGTGGTTCGCGCCATTCCGGCGCCGCCGATCGCCGACTAACATCGCGACCACGAGCCGAGGCCATCGCCCGGCGCTGACATCACGATGCCGGAGAAGCACCGATGAGCGCCCCCTTGCCGCCGCCACACCCGCGCGCCTGCCGCGGCGTCGACCGCCGGGTCGACGACTCGTTCGTCCGAGGCGTCACCGACGCGCAGTCGACGGGGCCGCGTTGAGCCCGAACGAGATCGCGATCTACGCCGTCGAGACGAAGGCGATCATCCAGATCCTGTGGGGCCTGCTGCTGATCATGGCGATCACGCTGGTAGCCCTGTCGATCATGTACGTGCTGCTGCGCCTGAAACTGCGCTCGAACCGTAAGCGCGAGGCGCAGCTCGCGCGCCACGTCGCCGGCAAGTCCGAGGAGATCGTCCGGCTCGAGGCGCGCATCGCCGAATACGCCGAGATGGAAGAGGGCGTCGAGGAGCTCAAGGCCGAGGTGCGGCGCGCCGACGCGATCCGCACCAAGAGCGAGAAGCGCCTGCAGCAGCAGAACACCGAGCTCGACGAGCTGCGCACGGTGGCCGCCGAGCGGATGGCCGAGCTCGAGCGCTTGCGCAAGATCGTCGAGCACGTCGATGGCCTGTGAGGGCCGGAGCTGCGACGCGCCGGCCCGGCCGCTCGAGCGCAGCGCAGAATCGCGGCGATGAAAGCACCCGCGCGGCTCGTGCCGCTGATCGAAGAAGGGCTCGTCGACGGCGTCGTGCGCCAGCTCATGAGCGGCAAGGAGGCGATGGTCTATGTCGTCCGCTGCGGCGACGAGACGCGCTGCGCCAAGGTCTACAAGGAGGCGAGCGAGCGCAGCTTTCGCCAGGCGGTCGACTACACCGAGAACCGCAAGGTCAAGAACAGCCGCCAGGCACGTGCCATGGCGAAGGGAACGCGCTTCGGCCGCGAAGCGCAGGAAGCGGCGTGGCAAAGCGCCGAGGTCGACGCGCTGCATCGCCTCGCCGCCGCCGGCGTTCGCGTCCCGAAGCCCTACAACTTTCATGATGGCGTGCTCTTGATGGAGCTCGTCGTCGACGGCGACGGCGCCGCCGCGCCGCGCCTGAACGACGTCGCCTTCAGCGCAGAAAAGGCGCGCGAGCACCATGCCGCCCTCATGCGCGAAGTCGTTCGCATGCTGTGCGCCGGCGTCGTCCATGGCGACCTGTCGGAGTTCAACATCCTGCTCGCCGCCGACGGGCCGGTGATCATCGACCTGCCCCAGGCGGTCGACGCCGCCGGCAACAACCACGCCAAGCGGATGCTGCTGCGAGACGTCGCCAACCTGCGCGACTTCTTCGGCCGCTTCGCGCCCGAGTTGATCGCGACCCGCTACGGCGACGAGATCTGGGCTCTGTTCGAGCGCGGTGTGCTGCAGCCGGCGACGCCCCTGAGCGGGCGCTTCGAGGCCGAAGTGCGCCCGGTCGACGTCGCGGCGGTGCTGCGCGAGGTCGACGATTCTCTGGCCGACGAGGCCGCGCGCCAGCGCCGTATCGCGCTCGCGGGCTGACGTCGCCGACTCCGGCCGAGGCGCATGAGTCCCGGCAGCGCCTGCTCGCGGTGAACGCCACGGCTGATCCCTGGGTCTGCCCGAGCTGTGGCACCGCGGCGACCACGCCCTTCTGCCCCAGCTGCGGCGAGCGGCCGATCGCCCCTTTCGACTTGTCGTTGAAGGGCATCGCGAGCCAGCTGATGAAAGTCGTCGGCGGCCTCGACAGCCGCGTCATGCGCAGCCTGCGCGAGCTGCTGCTCTCCCCCGGCGCGCTGACGCTCGCCTATGTCGCGGGCAGGCGCAAGCCCTACATCGGCCCGTTCCAGCTGTTCCTGCTCGCCAACGTCGTCTTCTTCATCGTCCAGTCGCTGACCCACACCCGCGTCTTCTCGTCTTCGCTCGACTCGCACCTGCACCATCAGGACTGGAGCGCGCTGGCCGGGCAGCTGGTCGCGGAGCGGCTGAACGCTCTGCACACGACGCTGGCCGAGTTCGCGCCGCTGTTCGACCGCGCCGTCGTCCTCAACGCCAAGGCGCTGATCGTCCTGATGGTGGCGCCGCTCGCGCTGATGCTGCCGCTGGTCTTCCCGCGCCACCGCCGGCCGCTGTCGGTCCATGCCGTCTTCGCGCTGCATTTCTACGCCTTCGCGCTGCTGCTCTTCAGCGTCGGCCTGGGTGCGGCATTGATCGACCAGCTGCTCGGCGGTGGAGGTCTGGCATCGGCGCAAGTCGACAAGGTCGTCACGGGCGTGATGCTCGTGGCGTGCGCGGTCTATGCGTATCTCGGCGCCGGCCGGGTCTATCCGGGTCATGCGGCGCTCCGCGCCGTGCAGGCGACCGTCGTCGCGGTGATCGTCGGCGCGGTGATCCTCGGCTATCGCTTCGCCATCTTCCTCATCACGCTCTACACCACCTGAGCGTCTTCAGACAAGGCGCGCGTCGGCGGCGATGCGCGAGATCCACGGTTTCGTTTCGACACACGGGAAGCATCTGCTCGCACGGCCGTGAAAAACTGGTCGCTCGACCTCCCGGGCCCGCGGCGTCGACCGCTACGACTAACAAATAGTGCCGCTTTCGAGCCGGCCGGCAGCCGCCGCGGCATGGGCACGTCATCTGCGTATGAAGTTCGGCACCGGCATTCGTATCAAGTCGTCGCCGGCCCTGTTCATACAAAGAGAAAGCGCAGCACCAGTGTTCGCCCGTTCCCAGGAGCCACAACGCGAGGCCGCCGTGCCAGGCAGGTTCGGCCAGGGCTCGTCCGGCTCGTGGCTGAAGCGCGAAGAGGCGATCATGGGCACGGCGATCTGCGTCGAGCTCTGGAGCGAGGAGCGCGCCGCGGGTGAAGCGGCGATCGCCGCGGTGATCGACGAGATGCATCGCATCGACCGCGAGATGAGCCCGCACAAGCCGAACTCGGAGCTGTCGCGCATCAATCGCGATGCCGGCGCCGGCGCCGTTCCGGTCAGAGCCGAGATGGCGCGGCTGATCGTCCGCGCGGCCGAGTTCTCCGAGCTTTCAGGCGGTGCATTCGACATCACCTACGCCGCGGTCGGCCATCTTTACGACTATCGCCAGGGCATCAGGCCGAGCGAGGAGGCCCTGGCCGAGGCGCGCGCCGCGGTCGGCTGGCGCCATCTCGTGCTCGACACTCAAGCCGGCACGGTGCGCTTCGCGCGCCCGGGCATGCGCATCGATCTCGGCGGCTTCGCCAAGGGCCACGCGGTCGACAACGCGGTCGCGATCCTGCGTCGACGCGGCATCGGCCACGCCATGGTGAGCGCGGGCGGCGACAGCCGCGTCATCGGCGATCGGCGCGGCCGACCCTGGTCGATCGGCGTCCGTGATCCGCGCAACCCGAACCGGATCGTGGCGATGCTGCCGCTCGAAGACGTCTCGATCTCGACCTCCGGCGACTACGAACGCTTCTTCGAAGCCGACGGCGTGCGTTTTCATCACTTGATCGATCCGGGCACCGGCAAGTCGCCGTCCGGAATACAAAGCGTGACGATTCTTGCCGACGACGGGTTGACCAGCGAAGCGCTTTCCAAGATCGTCTTCGTACTCGGCGTGGCGCGCGGAATGGCGCTGGTCGAGTCGCAGCAGGGAGTCGACGCCGTGGTCGTCGATGCTGCGGGAGCACTTCACTTCTCGTCCGGATTGCTGGCAGCGCCACGGTCCGGACAGTCGCCAAGTCAATAAGTTTGTGCAGAGCCGAGACCACCAGGAGACTTCCATGAACAAGGTCGTGACCGGATCGTTATGGACCAGCAGCGTGCTGCTGGTGGGCGTGTTAGCGGGCTGCGGCAGCGGCACAAGTAGCGGCGACTCGGCCACCGTCACCGTTCAGGGTGACGTGCCGATCGCGTATGCACAGCGCGCCAACACGATCAGTCAGAACCCGACCAACGGCGGCCCGAGTGCCCCCGGCGGCGACCTCATGATTCGCGAGAAGTCCTCGGCCAGCGCGCTCGAGCACAACGTCACGGCCCAGTTCACGCAAGGCGTGGGCGACGTCCAGGCCCCCGACGTCTCGTACGACGGCAAGAAGATCATCTTCTCGATGCGCTGCCCGAGCAGCAACACGTCGATGATCGGCGCGGTCAAGGCCTGTACCGGCGCCTGGAACATCTGGGAATACGACATGACCGTCGGCGGCCTGACCGGCGGAACGTTCCGTCGCCTCACCGCCACCGGCAACGACGACGTCGAGCCGACCTATCTGCCCGCGGGCAAGGGCTACGTCTTCACTTCGAACCGGCAGACCAAGTCGAGCGTCAACCAGTTCAACGGCCACACTTACAAGGCGCTCGACGAGTACGAGCGCGAAACCGTCTTCAACCTGCACACGATGGACGCCGATGGCGGCAGCGTGACGCAGATCTCGTTCAATCAGAGCCACGACCGCAATCCGACGGTGCGCCAGAACGGCGACATCATGTATTCGCGCTGGGACCACGTCGGCGGCCGCAACCACTTCAAGGTCTTCCGCGCCAAGCCGGACGGCACCGACATGTTCGTCCTCTACGGCGCGCACAGCTCGGGCAACAGCTTCCTGCACCCGCGCGACATGGACCCGAAGGGCAAGTACGCGGGCTTCCTCGCCTCCGACCTGATGCCGCTCTCGGGCACGCATGAAGGCGGTGCGCTGGTCTTCATCGACGCCGCCAACTTCTCGGAAGAGAACACTCCCGCTGCTCCCGGCACGAGCGGCGTCGGCCAGAACCAGGCGACCCAGCAACTGCTCGACTTCGGCCGGGGCCTCTCGAAGTACGGCCGCGTCACGACCCCGTTCCCGCTCTGGGACGGCACCGACCGCGTCCTGGTCTCGTTCGCCCCTTGCGAAGTGACCAAGAAGGGCGTCGTCGTCTCCTGCTCGACCCTCACCGCCGACGAGATGTCGCGTCTCGGCGACATGGAGCGTCTGACAGAGGACGTCGTCGCCGACGAAGTCCAGGACAACGTCAAGCCCTCCTACGCGGTCTACATGTTCGATCCGAAACTGCAGACGTTCCTCATCGTCGCTGCAGCGCCGCCCGGCTTCATGAACACCCACCCGGTCGCGATCCAGCCGCGCACCGAGCCGAACTCGACCGAGCCGACCAACGTCGACACGACCCTCGCGGCGGCCAACCTCGGCCTGCTCGAGGTGCGTAGCGTCTACGACACCGACGGCCTCGGCCGCATGGGCGACGGCGTGCTGGTCGCGGGCGACCTGCCTGCCGGCTGCACCTCGGCGATCGCCAAGACCGCGTCGACCGATCCGCTCGACACCCGCTCGCAAGTCGCCGACCTGGCGAAGATGAAGAACCCGGCCGATGCTGCTTACGGCTGCACGCCGGCGCGCTTCATCCGCGCGGTTCGAGCCGTCGCGCCTCCCGGCGGCATGACCGGCATGCGCGGCGCCATCGGCGAGACCGAGTTCGAGATGCAGCAGATCCTCGGCTACGCGCCGATCGAGCCCGACGGTTCGTTCAAGCTCACCGTTCCGGCCGACGTGCCGATCGGCCTGGCCGTCATCGACGCCAAGGGCCGGGCCTTCCAGACCCACACCAACTGGATCCAGGTCCGGCCGGGCGAGCGTCGCACCTGCGACGGCTGCCACAGCCCGCGCCGCGGCGGCGCGCTCAACTCGGGCGCCGTCGTCAACGCAGTCGCCACCGGCGCCAAGTCGACGCTGCAAGCAGCGCATCAGAACGGCGAGACGCAGGCATCGACCCACACCCGCCTCGACCCCAACGCGCTCAAGCTCGTCAACGACCTGATGTTCACCGAGTACTGGGCCGATACGACCAAGGCCGGCGTCAGCGGCCGGTCGACGATCGCGCTCAAGTACAAGGGAAACGCGGTGGCCAGCGACGACCTCGCGACGGCGGCGCCGGTGAACGGCATCGTCAACTACCCGACGCACATCGCGCCGCTCTGGACGCGCGATCGCGGCGTCAACAACGCCGACAAGTGCACCAACTGCCACACCGATACCGACAAGCTCAACCTGGGGAAGACACTCGCCGGCACCGGCCGCTACGTCTCGTACGAGGAGCTCATGCTCGGCGATCCGAAGCTCGACCCTGTGAGCGGTCTGCCGCTGACCCGGGTCGAAGAAGGCGTGCTCGTGATCGTGCGTGGCCCCGCGCTGGTCGACACGATGGCGAGCGAAGGCGACGCCGGAGGCCTGGCACGCAAGAGCCGCCTCATGGAAATCATGACCGGTGAGACGCTGATGTCCAGCGCCGAGACGCGCGCCGCGCATCCGAATCCGCCGCCGCCTGCCCCCGACCACTCGAAGATGTTGAATGCAGCCGAGCTGCGCGTGCTCGCCGAGTTCATGGACCTGGGCGGCAAGTACTTCAACGATCCGTTCGATCCGGCCGCCAACGTGAAGACCATCAACGGCTTGAGCGAGGCGACTTTCGCGAAGGATGTCCTGCCGATCCTCACTACGACGTGCGCAGCTGCTTGCCACCAGGCCATCGGAAGTAGCATGTCCAAAACGCCTATCGGGACATCGTTCCGCAACAACCGGTTGGTTCTCACCGGCGACGCGAAGGGCGATTACGGCGTGACCCTCACGATGATCTCCGACGCATGCAACGCGGCTTCGAACTACCTGTTGTCCAAGCCGTCGCAGTTGTCTTCCCACCCGGCCTCGCCCCTCAAGAACGGATCGTCGGCCGCCGTGCCGGTGCTGCCGGTCGGCAGCGCGAACTACAACACCATCGCAAGCTGGATAGCCACGGGCTGTTGACACTGATGATCGAACTGCGGAGGTCTTTCCTATCGATCGCGTTGCTCAGCACGCTGGCGGCTTGCGGAGGTTCATCGAACCCCCTCACCAATCCGCCGGTGGTGAGCAACCCGCTCAACGATCAGGGACAGCAGCACCTCGCGTTCGCGTACTTCCAGAAGTGCATCAACCCGATCTTCATCGCGCTGCTGCCGATCCAGGGAACTTCGGTCACCAATACCTGCGCCGGCTCCGGTTGTCATAACGGAGTGACCGGCGCCGGCGGCGCCTTGCGCATCGTCCCGGAAGCCCAGCCGATCGACCTCTCGGATCCGGCCAACACGCCGGACGTGATCCGCACCACCGACATCTACAAGAACTTCTACTCGGCCCAGGGCATGGTCATCCTGGGTAACCCAGGGCAGAGCCGTCTGCTCGCCAAGCCGCTGCTCCTCAACGTCTTCCACGGTGGCGGTCTCATCTTTCCGAGCGATACCGACCCGAACGCGAAGCTGATCAAGTACTGGATCACCCACCCGGCGCCGCTCGGACAGGACGAGTTCAGCCCCGCCACCTACACGATGTTCACACCGGCCGATCCGAAGACCGGCACGTGCAACACCCAGTGAGAAGAGGCCGCCCCGTGAGCGTGCGCGGCGAGCGCGGCAGGGTCGTGGTTCGACTGCTGCAAATCTTCTTCGTCGACGTCTGTCTCGGTGCGGCGTTGCTTGTCGGCGGCGCTGCCCGTGCCGCCGATGCCGCCGATCCGGCCGCCACCGGCGCATCGGCTCCGGCCGCGGCGACCGCTGCATCGGCCGCTGCTCCGGCAGTGGCGTCGACGGCGGCATCCGCTCCGAGCGCCGCGGCTTCCGCCGCCGCGGCGCCGATGGCGGCGGCGTCGGCCCCACCGCCGCCACCCAAGCGCTCGGCCAAGGCCGAGAGCGTCCTCGTCGCCGATGCCTACATCGAGCTGCGCACCGGCCCCGGCCGCGGCTACCCGATCTTTTACGTCGCACAGCGCAACGAGTGGCTCGAGATCGAGCTGCGCCACACCGACTGGTTTCGCGTCCGGACCGAAGACGGGAAGGTTGGCTGGGTCGTTCGCCAGCAACTCGAGACGACTATCACCACCGCCGGCGGCAAGAAGACCTTTCGTGATGTTCTTCTCGATGACTACCTGAGCAGGAAGGTTCAGCTCGGCGCGGCCTGGGGACATTTCCAATCCGAGCCGATGTTGAAGGTATGGACCAGCTACCGCTTCTCGGAAACGCTCAGCCTCGAAGCCACCTACGGCCAGGTGCAAGGCGTGTTCTCGGGCACCGACCTCTGGCACGTCAACGTGGTGGTCGAGCCGTGGTCCGATTACCGCTTGTCACCGTTCTTCAGCGTCGGCCTGGGCAAGTTCAAGAACTTTCCCAACCTGAGCCTGATCGGAGCGCAGACCACCGACGCCAAGCTCGGCACGGCGAGCATCGGCGTTCGCTACCACTTCACCGAGCGCTTCGTCCTGAGCGCCGACTATTCGCTCTACAGCGCCTTCGTCAGCGACCAGCGGACCACCGAATACAAGGCCTGGACGATCGGCATCGCGTTCTTCTTCTGAAGCGGTGGCCATGACCACCGTCAACACCATGCACCACCACATCTCAGCAAGGCAGGCACTCCTGGCATCGGCGCTCGCCGCCGCCAATTGGAGCGCGCTCGCCGCCGACCCGCCGGCGCCGCCGAACGACCAGGTCGTGGTGCCCCAGGTCGACCGGCGTGACCTCGAGGTGCCGAAGTTCCCGTCGAACGACTTCGAGTTCGGTCTGTACACCGGCAGCTACTCGACCCAGAACTTCGGCACGAGCTGGGTCTACGGCGCCAAGGTCGGGTACCACATCACCGAAGACTTCTTCGTCGAAGGCGTGTACGGGCAGACCAACGTCAGCGACGAGCTGTTCCGCCAGATCCTGCCGGGCGGCGTGTTCCCGCAGGAAAAGCAGAAGCTCGCCTACTACAACTTGTCGATCGGCTACAACCTGCTGCCGGGCGAGATCTTCCTCGGCGCCCGGCGCGCCCGGCCGTCGCAGTTCTACCTGGTCGCCGGCGTCGGCAGCACCAAGTTCGCCGATCAGCGCCGGCCGACCTTCAACGTCGGCTTCGGCTATCGCGTCTACCTCGCCGACTGGGCTGCGCTGCAGCTCGACCTGCGCGACCACGTCTTCTCGCTCGACCTGCTCGGCACGCGCCAGAGCACGCAGAACGTCGAGCTGACCGCCGGACTGAGCTTTTTCTTCTGATCCTCGAAGGCCCGCTGCCATGAGCACCTCCTTGTCCGTTCGAAGCACTGGCCGCCGCATCAGCGCCGCCACCCGGCTCGCGTTATGCACGACGCTCGCGGTCGTCGCGAGCACGGCATCGCCCGCGCTCGCGCCGGCGACCGCCGCGCCCGACTTCACGCTGCACGCGATGACCGGGCCGAACCTGCAACTGAAGGACCAGCGCGGCCGCGTCGTGATGGTCAATTTCTGGGCGACCTGGTGCGGGCCGTGCCGCGAGGAGATGCCGCAGCTCAACCGCCTCTACGAGAAATACCGCGCCTCGGGATTCGTGCTGCTCGGCGTCAACGTCGACGACGACTCGAGCAAGGCGGCCGAGGTCGCGAAGAAGCTCGGCGTGACCTTCCCGGTTCTTCTCGATACAGACAAGAAGGTGAGCAAGCTGTATGACCTCAGCACGATGCCATCGACCGTGATCATCGATCGCGACGGCAAGGTCCGCTACGTTCATCGCGGCTATCTGACCGGCTACGAGGACAACTACGAAAAGCAGATTCGGGAGTTGCTGAAATGACGATCCGCACGACAGCGACGAGCTTCCTGCTGGCGGCCGCCGCGGCGCTGCTCGGCGGTTGCTCGTGGCTGCCGACGGTCAAGCCGATCCAGCCCTGGGTCAAGCCGTACGAGCGCGAGCGCCTCGCCGATCCGATCATGTCGCTGACACGCGAGGGCCTGTCGGCCAAGCACTTCGAGCACGTTCACGACGTACGCGAAGGCGCGCGCGGCGCGACCGGTGTCCAGGGGGGTGGCTGTGGCTGCAACTAGGGCAGCTATCTCGATGTGGCGACGGCTGCTCGCGCTCCTGAGCGGCCTCCTCGGCGGCGTGTTCGCGGCCGGGCCGGCGCGCGCGCTCGATCTGCCCGAGGACGGCGCCACCGCGCTGTTCCACCTGTTCACCGGCGGCGGCGTCGATGCCTACGGTCCGGCGGTTCTGGTGCGCAAGAAGCTGTTCGACAAGGTATCGCTCACCGGAACCTATTACATGGACGCGGTCAGCAACGCCTCGATCGACGTCGTCACGACCGCGAGCAAATACCACGAGGTCCGCAACGAGTTCGGCCTGGCGGCCGACTACGTGTATCGCGAGACGCAGATCCGGTTCGGGCTCTCGACCAGCCATGAGCCCGACTACACCGCCAACGCCGGCGCCCTCGACATCGCGCAGGAAGTCTTTTCCGGCATGACCACGATCTCGCTCGGCGTCTCGCGAGGCGCCGACACGGTCCTGAAGACCGGATCGCCTGAATTCCACCAGAAGGCCAGCCACTGGCAGTACCGGCTCGGCGCGACCCAGATCCTGAGTCCCAGCTGGATCATGAGCGCGAACTTCGAAATGCTCGCCGACGACGGATTCCTCGGCAGCCCGTACCGGGTGGCGCGCGCCTTCGGCACCACCGTGCCGGAGCGCAACCCGCGCACACGAACCGGCCGCGCGATCAAGTTCCGGCTGCTCGGCGACCTCGGCGCGCGCGACTCGGTCTTCTTCGGCTACCGTTTCTTCAGCGACACCTGGGACATCAAGGCTCACACCGCCGAGATGGGCTACAGCCGCTACTTCGGCGACGACTGGCTGGCCGACATCTATGCGCGCTACTACACGCAGACCGGCGCGATCTTCTACAGCAACGACGCGACCACCGAGACCGTCTTCCTGTCGCGCAACCGCCAGCTCAGCACCTACAACAACGGCGCCCTCGGCGCGAAGCTGCAGTACGCGCTGCGGCGGGGCGGTGGCTACGACCTGAGGTTGAACGGCGCGCTCGAATACACCCGCTTCAAGTTCAAGGACTTCACCGACGTGCGCACCGGCGAGCTGTATGGCTACAGCTCCGTCGTCATGCAGCTGTTCCTGACGGCCAATTATTGAGACTGCCATGTTCAAACGAAGCCGCAAGCTGATCGTCGCCGTCGCGCTCGCGGCCGCGCTGCCCGCCGCCTGGAGCGCCGACCCGGCCCCCGCGGCCACGCCGGCGCGCGGCGCCAGCGCGCCCGCGGCCTCGACCGCCCCCGGGACGGCCGCGGGTGCGATCAACGCGATCAACGCCGCGCTGGCCTCTCCCGGCGCGGCATCGGCTCCTGCGGTGGCGGCGGCGAGCGCGCCGGTCGGCAGCGCCAGCGCGCCGTCGATGGTGAGCGCGGCGCTGACGCCGGGCGGCCCGGCGAGCGCCCCGGTCGCGGGAACCCTCGACGGCCGCATCCAGGACGTCAAGGCCGACGTCATCAAGCTCAATCGCGACCTGCTCGTGCTCGAGGAAGAGCTGCTGTTCCCGGCCAACACGCAGGTGGCGCTGTTCCTGTCGATGGACGTGGGCAAGATGTTCCAGCTCGATTCGGTGCAGGTGAAGCTCGACGACAAGGTCGTCGCCAACTACCTTTACACCGCGCTCGAGGTCGAGGCGCTGCATCGCGGCGGCGTCCAGCGCGTCTATCTCGGCAACCTCAAGACCGGCCAGCACGAGATCGTCGCCACCTTCACCGGCAAGGGGCCGCATCAGCGCGACTACAAGCGCGGCGCCAACGTCAAGTTCACGAAGACCACCGAAGCCAAGTACATCGAGCTGCGCATCCAGGATTCGACCGGAAAGCTGCAGCCCGAATTCGACGTCAAGCTCTGGCAGTGACCGGCCATGCGATTTCGCCCGCGCCTACCGCTTCGCATCGGCCGTGCCGCCGCTGCGGCGGCAGCGTTCGCGCTCGCCGCACCGGCGTTCGCCGCCACCTGGCCCTTCAGCGATAGCGCGCCCGCCGAGCCGACCCACGAGATCAAGGCGCCGTTCTACGGCGACGCGCTCTTCTACTTCTTCCAGGACCGCTACTTCACGTCGGTGACGACGATGATGGCGTCGCAGCAGTTCGATCGCCTGACGCACCACGACGACGAGGCCGAGATCCTGCGCGGCGGCATGCTCGCCTCCTACGGCATGACTCGCGAGGCGGGCGAGATCTTCGCGACCATGATCGCCCGGGGCGCGACGCCGAAGGTCCGCGACCGTGCCTACTTCTACCTCGCCAAGATTCGCTACCAGCGCGGCTACCTGCCCGAGGCCGAGGCGGCCCTGGCCAAGGTCGAGGGCAAGCTGCCGACCCAGCTCGAGGAAGAGCGCGGCCTGCTGCTCGCCAATCTGCTGATGGCGCGCGCGGACTACGTCGGTGCAGCGGGCGCGTTGCGCGGCCTGCCGATGAAGGGCGCCAGCTCGCGCTACGTTCGCTACAACCTCGGCATCGCCCTGCTCAAGTCGGGCGAAGGCAAGCGCGGCACCGAGCTGCTCGACGACATCGGCAAGGACTCGGCGGCGAACGAGGAATACCGGAGCCTGCGCGACCGCGCCAATGTCGCGCTCGGCTTTTCCGCGCTCGCGGAAGGCCGGCCCAAGGATGCGCGAACCTATTTGGAGCGGGTGCGCCTGAAGAGCCTGCAGTCGAGCAAGGCGCTGCTCGGCTTCGGCTGGGCCGCCGACGCGATGAAGGATCCGCAGCTCGCGCTCGTGCCGTGGACCGAGCTGTCGCAGCGCGACTTCGGCGACACGGCCGTGCTCGAGGCGCAGATCGCCGTGCCTTACGCGTATGCCGAGCTCGGCGCCTTCGGCCAGTCGCTGCAGCGCTACGAAAGCGCGATCGCGGCGTTCGAGCGCGAGAGCGCCGACCTGACCGACTCGATCAAGGCGATCCGCGCCGGCCGGCTGATCGACACGCTGGTCGAGCAGAACCCCGGCGAGGAGATGGGCTGGTTCTGGAAGATCAGCGACCTGACCGACATGCCGCGCGCGCGCCACCTGGCGCAGGTGCTCGCTCAGCACGAGTTCCAGGAGGCGATGAAGAACTACCGCGACATCCGCTACCTGTCGCGCAACCTCGACGAGTGGCGCGAGAAGCTGGCGGTCTTCGACGACATGCTCGCGACCCGACGCAAGGCGTTCGCCGACCGGCTGCCGCTGGTGCGCGAGCGCCAGCAGACGATCGACATCGAGGCGCTGGTGAAGCGTCGCGAAGCGCTCGCCGCCGAGGTCGCGGCCGGCGCGGCGGCCGGCGACGGCGTCGCCTTCGCTGACGCCAAGCAGCTCGACCTGATCGCGCGCATGAAGGAAGTGCGGCGGATCGTCGACTCGCCGACGGCCGACGAGGAAGTTTTCAAGGCGCGCGACCGGGTGCGCCTGATCGGCGGCGTTCTCGCCTGGCAGCTGGCGCAGGACTCGGTCGGGCGCCTCTGGGACGCCAAGGTCGAGCTCGAGCGGATCGAAGGCCAGCTCGCCGAGGTCAAGGCGCACGCCGCGGCGCTGTCTGCGGCGCAGCGCGACGAGCCGCTGCGCTTCGATCAATTCGCGAAGCGGATCGCAGCGATGACGCCGGTGCTGCAGGTGATGATCCCGCGCGTCGCTGCGCTCGGCCGCGAGCAGCGCGAGGAGGCGCAGGACATCGCCGTCGCCGAGCTCGCCGGCCAGCAGCAGCGGATCGCCGCCTATACGACGCAGGCCCGCTTCGCGCTGGCTCAGCTGTACGACCGTGCCTACGGCAAACAGGATGCAGACCGTGCGGTCTCGGCCAAGCCGTAGCGCCATGGCGCCGACCGCCGCGCTGGCGCTGGCCGCGGCATGCGTGCTGTCGGCGTGCTCGGCGTTCCGCGGTGGCGGCACGCCCGACAACGAGCCGACGCTGAAGACGCTTGCCAACCGCAAGGTGACGGTCGACAAGGAAGACGTCGTCGCCGTCAACGAGACCAAGGCGATCGACGCCTATCGCAAGTTCCTCGACATCGCGCCGCAAGCGCCGCAGCGCTCGGAGGCGATGCGTCGCCTCGGCGACCTCGAGATGGACAGCGCCGACAGCCAGAGCCAGGGCGCCAGCGCCGCGGCCTCGGGCGCGCCCGACTACAAGGCCGCGGTCAAGCGCTACCAGGAATACCTGAAGACCTATCCCGCCGACCCGAACAACGACCGCGTCCTCTACCAGATGGCGCGTGCCTACGAGCAGAGCGGCGACCTCGAGTCGGCGCTGAAGACGCTCGACCGCCTGGTCAAGGACTACCCGGCGACGCGCTACAGCAGCGAGACCCAGTTCCGGCGCGGCGAGCTGCTGTTCACGGCCAAGAACTACGTCGGCGCCGAGAAGGCGTTCGCGACCGTGCTCGCTGCCACCGACGCGAACCCGTACCGGGATCGCTCGCTCTACATGCAGGGCTGGTCGCAGTACAAGCAGGGCCGTCTCGAGGACGGCCTCAAGTCGTTCTTCGGCGTGCTCGACCTGAAGGTGGCCGGCCGCGGCGGCGACATCGCGCTCGACTCGATCCCGGGCCTCACCCGCGCCGACCGCGAGCTGATCGAGGACACGTTCCGCGTCACCAGCATCAGCCTCGCGAACCTGCAGGGCGCGGAGTCGATCCCGCCGTTCATGGACACGCCGGCGAGGAAGACCTACGAGTTCCGCGTCTACGAGCAACTCGCCGACCTCTACATCAAGCAGGAGCGGCCGAAGGACGCGGCCGACACCTTCAACCAGTTCGCACGCAAGAACCCGCTCGCCGAACAGGCGCCGGTGATGCAGGCGCGGGTGATCCAGATCTACGAGCGGACCGGTTTCGCCAACCAGGCGATCGAGGCGCGCAAGGAATACATCGCCCGCTACGGCCGCACGAGCGAGTTCCGGCGCGTCAACCCCGACGGCTGGGACAAGGCGCAGCCGCTGGTCAAGCAGCGGCTGACCGAGCTCGCGCGCCACTATCACGCCACCGCGCAGCGGAGCAAGGCCAGCGCCGACTACCAGGAGGCGGTGCGCTGGTACCGCGAGCTGCTCGCGTCGTTCCCGAACGACGCCGGCGCGGCGCAGAACAACTTCCTGCTCGCCGAGCTGCTGTACGAGGACTCGCGCTTCGCCGAGGCTGCGGTGGAGTACGAGAAGACCGCCTACGGCTACGCCAAGCACGACAAGAGCGCCGAAGCTGGCTACGGCTCGCTCCTCAGTTACGCGGCGCTGCTGAAGAAGGCGCCCGCGGCCGAGCACCCGGCGCTGCAGCGCGCGACCATCGCCAGCGCGCTGCGCTTCGCCCAGACGTTCCCGAGCGACACGCGCGTCGGCTCGGTGCTCACCGACGCCGCCGAGAAGCTGTACGCGCTCAAGGAGATCGACCAGGCGGCAGAGGTCGCGCAGCGCGTTGTCGACCTCAAGCCGCCTGTCGCCGAGGCCCAGCGACGTGTCGCCTGGACCGTGCTCGCCTACACGTCGTTCGACAAGAACTCCTTTGCCGTCGCCGAGAAAGCGTTCACCGAGGCGATCAAGCTGACGCCGGAGAAGGATCCGGCGCGCGCCGACCTGGTCGAGCGCCAGGCCGCGACGATCTACAAGCAGGCCGAGCAGGCGCGCGCCAGCGGCCAAAACCGCGAGGCCGCAGCGACCTTCGCTCGCGTCGGCGCGGCGGCGCCGGGATCGGCGGTTCGCGCCAACGCCCAGTACGACTCGGCTGCGGCACTGATCGCGGTCAAGGACTGGGACGGTGCGATCCGCACCCTCGAGGACTTCCGCCAGCGCTTCCCCAACCACGCGCTCCAGCCCGAAGTCAGCAAGAAGCTCGCGGTCGCCTACCTCGAGAAGGGCAACTGGGCCAGCGCCGCCGCCGAGTTCGAGAAGCTCGCCGCTGCCAACGCGAGCAAGGACCCGAAGGTCGCACGCGACGCGCTCTGGCAGGCGGCCGAGCTGTACGACAAGGCCAACGCGAAGCCGGCCGCGGCCAAGGCCTACGAGCGCTACTTCGCGCAGTACCCGCAGCCGCTCGAGCCGGCGCTCGAGGCCCGCTTCCGGGTCGCGACGATCGCCAAGGACAGCGGCAACGTCGCTCGCGAAGCGGCGTTGATGCGCGAGATCTTCGTCGCCGACCAGGGCGGCGGCAGCGCCCGCACCGATCGCACCCGTTACCTGGCGGCGACCGCCGCGCTGGCGATGGCCGAGCCGGTGGCCGAGTCGTTTCGCAGCGTCCAGCTGACCGAGCCGCTGCAGGTGAAGCTGAAGCTGAAGAAGACCAAGATGGAAGAGACGCTGAGCGCCTACAAGGTTGCCGCCGACTACGGCGTCGCCGACGTCACGACCGCTGCGACCTATCGCATCGCCACGGTCTATCGCGATTTCGGCAAGGCGCTGATGGCGTCGGAGCGGCCGAAGAAGCTCTCCAAGACCGAGCTCGACCAGTACAACGTGCTGCTCGAGGAGCAGGCGTTCCCATTCGAGGAAAAGGCGACCGAGCTGCACGAGCTCAACGCCCAGCGCGCCGCCTCCGGCGTCTACGACAAGTGGGTCAAGAGCAGCTTCGATGCCTTGCGCGAGCTGCGCCCGGTGCGCTACGGCAAGACCGAAGTGAGCGAGGGAGTCGTCGATGCGATTCGCTAGCCTGGCCTGGCGCCTAGGCGCCGCTGCCCTGGTGCTCGGCGCTGCCGGCTGCGCCACCGTCAACGACGGCATGAGCTCGATCAAGAGCGCGGTCACGCCGGGAACGGCCGCGCCGGCGAGCACGAGCAGCGCCGCGCCGACGCGGCCGGCGCCGCCGCCCGAAGCGCCGGTCAACGCGACCACGCAACGCGCCTTCGACGATGCCAGCCGCGCCCTGCGCAGCGGCCGCGTCGACGAGGCCGAGCGCGCCTACAAGTCGCTGGCGCAGGCCAATCCGGACCTCGGCGGACCGCACGCCAACCTGGGCGTCATCTACCGCCAGAACGGCAAGCTCGCCGAGTCGGCGAGCGAGCTCGAGCAGGCGGCCAAGCTGAACCCGCGCCAGCCGATCTACCTCAACCAGCTCGGCATCACCTATCGCCAGCAGGGCCAGTTCGCCAAGGCGCGCGACGCCTACCAGCGCGCGCTCGCGCTCGATGGCGCGTATGCCGCGGCGGCGCTCAACCTCGGCATCCTCTACGACCTCTATCTCGGCGACTCGCCGCGTGCGCTCGAGCAGTACTCGCGCTACCTCGCGCTCGCGCCGAGCGACCCGACCGTAACCAAATGGGTCGCCGACCTCAAGAACCGCAAGCCCGGGCCGATCACGGTCAGTCGTCAGGAGAAGCCATGAACGCCAGCAGATTCGTCGTGACCGGCCTGGTCGTGGCCGGCGCGGCGCTCGCGTCCGCCCCGGCGGCGGCGCAGAGCGCGCGTGCCAAGGCCGACGCGGCCGCTGCCGCCGCGGCCGCGGCGTCGGCGCCCGCGCCCGACCGTGCCGACCTCGACAAGAGCCAGATCATCGGCAACCGCGAGCTGCCGAAGGTGACCTACATCGTTCCGTGGAAGAAGCCGGGAGCGGGCGACCTCACGGGCCGGCCGCTGGTGAGCGTGCTCGACGAGGCGCTCGCGCCGCTCGACCGCGACGTCTTCCGGCGCCAGGTCCGCTACGACGCGCAGACCGTCGCCCGCACGCCTGCCCCTGCGACCCCGGGCGCTCCCGCTCCCGCCGCCCCGGTCGCAGCGACCAAATAGATCCCGCCTTCAACGCCTCAGCACTTTCATCGGAGTCAGCCATGGATCCCCTCTCAACCGTCATCAAGTTCTTCCAGGACTGCGGTCTGTTCATCTACCCGAGCGCGCTGATCATGGCGCTTGGCATCACGATCGCCGTCGAGCGCTTCATCTTCCTGACCAAGGCGCGCAACCAGAATCGCAAGATCTGGGCGCAGGTGCTGCCGATGCTGCAGAAGGGCCAGCTGCGCGACGTGCAGAGCATGACCGCGCAATCGGACGCGGCGGTCGGCAAGATCGTCAGCTACGGCCTGACGCGGATGCAGAGCCCGGGCCGGCGCGAGGACTTCGACGCGGCGATGGAAGAGGGAATGATGGAGATCGTGCCGCGGCTCGAGAAGCGCACCCACTACATCGCCACCTTCGCCAACGTCATCACCCTGGTCGGCCTGCTCGGCACGATCATCGGCCTGATCAAGGGCTTCACGGCGGTCGCCAGCGTCAACCCTGCCGAGAAGGCGCAGATGCTCTCGGCCTCGATCTCGATCGCGATGAACAACACCGCGTTCGCGCTGATGGTCGCGATTCCGTTCCTGCTCGTCCACTCGTTCCTGCAGGCCAAGACGAGCGAGATCGTCGACGGCCTCGAGGCCGCCAAGATGAGCTTCCTGAACCTGGTCCAGCGCATGCGCCTGGAGCACGCCGGCTCGTCGAAAGGCGGCTGAGTTGAGCGATCGCTCAATCGACCGCACCTGATCGGAGGCCGACATGCCCGCACGCCGCCTGAAGAAGACGCAGGCCCACCTCGAGATCACCGCGTTCATCAACCTGATCGTGGTGCTGGTGCCGTTCCTGCTCTCGGTGTCGGTGTTCACGCACCTCGCGGTGATCGACCTGAGCCTGCCGGCGCAATCGAACGAGAAGATCGAGAAGCTCGATCCCGACAAGCTGCTCAAGCTCGAGGTCGTGATCCGGCCTGAGTCGGTGGAGGTCGGCGACCGCATCGGCGGGCTGATCGAGCGCATCCCGAACACCGCCGCCGGCCCCGACCTGAAGGCGCTCGGAGCGCTGATGCAGCAGATCAAGCTCAAGTTCCCGGATGCCAAGGACTCGACCGTGATGGCCGAGCAGAACACGTCGTACGACACGCTGGTCCAGGTGATGGACGCGGTGCGTGCCGGGCATCAGGTGCAGGGCGCGCGGGTCGTCAGCACCGACTACTTCCCGAACATCTCGATCGGCGACGCGCCGGTCAGGAAGCAGTAGCGCGGCCATGAAGCCCTTAACCCCGCTGCAGCGGCGCGCCGAGCGCCGCAACCGCAACCAGTCGATGGTCGACATGAACCTCGTGTCGCTGATCGACGTGTTCACGATCCTGATCTTCTTCCTGATGTCCAACGTCGGCGTCGAGACG
>Ga0070670_100000505_pt1 | contig 31333 bp, 30 predicted proteins | sample KBSS63metaG_FD_64665 | JGI IMG/M metagenome (GOLD analysis project Ga0070670, IMG submission 64665) | Switchgrass rhizosphere microbial communities from Kellogg Biological Station, Michigan, USA - KBS S6-3 metaG | ecosystem: Host-associated > Plants > Roots > Rhizosphere > Soil ... | reverse complement strand
AACGGCATCGGCGATGGTCGGATTGCCGATCATGTCGTACCAGTGTTCGACGGGCACCTGGCTGGTGACGATGGTTGAACGCTTTCATATTTGTCCTCGACGATTTCCAAGAGGTCACGTCTCTGCTCGTCATTGAGCTTCTCTGGCCCCCAATCATCGAGAATGAGCAGGTCGGTTCTAACAGCTCTTGTCGACACCGGCAGGTCCGATCATCAGTATGCTGTGCGCTGCCGGATCCAGTCACATCCGGCGAGCTTCAGGAAAAGATTGCGATCGAGGCCACGGGTGGCGCGAAAGTCGATGTTCTCAAACTGGGCGTCATGGCGGAGGTTTGCGGCCCTAGCCCTGCCTCGAAGCGCTTCTGGCGGCGTGCGGTGGTCTCTCGCTCAAGAAGAAGCGCGAGCCATTCGCCGTGCTCGAGGTGCCTGATTTCCGGCTGCGTGTCGAGTTCTTGATAGGTGCTTGCCATGCCGGAAAGGCCGAGATCGCGCAGCATGTCGATGGTGGGATTGGTTGGAGTCCGCGAATGGAATGTGAGCACGTGCTCATGCCACGGGCCTCAATTTTCAGGGGGCCGCTGAACGGCGGCTACCTCAGAACACCGACGAAACTGTGCAGATTCCGTCCAACCGTTAAATTTGATCAGAATGGAATTCAGTTTGCAGAAGGCAGCCTGATCCAACGCAAGAGGCGGCCACCGGTTAAAAGTTCGACTCCGGGCAGGGCTGTCGATAGTTTCCAAGTGACACTTCCCGATCTCACCATCTGGCGGGCCACCGGTTCCCGACATCGAGACCTTCGTCCATGTGACGGGAAACGGGTTTCCTACGGCCGACTTATCCTTGCTGCCCGATGGGCCGACGGAAGACGAGCGATTGGCCATCCCGTCCCATTGGGATCGTGTTTCGGGAAAATGAGCCTACTCGTTTATACTTTGGCGAAGCATCATGCCAACACAGCGAGCCTGTCACGCAGCCAGCTTTGTGCTGGATGGTTGGTCGTGCGTTCGTGCCAGATACTGGCGATGGCAAATCCGGGTATGTGGAGCGGCGGTTCCATCACCTGCACCCGGTCTGACCACCCATCTGCGATCCGGCGCGGTATCACCGCGATCATATCGGATCGCGACACGATCTCCGGCACGATCAAGAAGCCCGACGTGGACAAAGCGACGGTACGACGGCGGCCGATCGCCTCAAGCGCCGCATCGGTGGGCCCCGTAAAGCCGCCGCCCAGTTTTGAAACGACGACGTGGTCCAGATCGCAGAACAAGTCTAGATCAAGGACACCGCGCACGGCCTGATGCCCCTGTCGCGCGACGACTACATACTCCTCCTCGTAAAGCCAGCGTTGGCGCATCGACGCCGGCGCTTCTTCGGGCCTTGCCAAGGCCAGATCCACCTCGCCACGCTCCAACTGTGTTGTGAGTGCAATCAAGTCGAGCGCCCGCCAGGCGATGCGGACCATCGGCGCCTCGGCCCGCAAAACGACCGAGTAGCGTGCCAGCAGCGCATACTGGACGTAGTCACTCGCCGCGATCACCACGGTTGCACGCAGGGTCTCCGGATTGATCGGCGCTCCTTGCTCAACGACGCGGCGAATCCCCTCCAGTGCCTCGTGCAGTGGCTCCGTCAGCTCGAGTGCCCGCTGGGTCAGAACCATCCCGCGCTGGCCCGGGATCAGTAGCGGGTCGCCGAGTGCATCGCGGAGTCTTGCCAGCCGTGCCGACAAAGCAGGCTGGCTGAGGTTCAGTCGCCTCGCGGCGCGTGTGACGTTGCGCTCCGCAAGCAAGGTCTCAAGCGTCACGAGAAGTCCGAGATCAAGGTTCCTGGTATCCATCGCGTCAATATCAACACATAAAACGTTCGATTTCAACACCCAACATAAACGCCCTATCTGAGGTAGGAACAGATCCTGCGGGGCCTCAATCGACGAAATGGATACCAGTTCGCTTATGACAGCTTTCCAGTCTTATTCGCACCAAGGGCTAAACGGCCCGACGCTGGTGGATCTCCGCAACCCCGTGGCACCCGAACCGGCCACCATCCGCGAGCGTGTGTATGCCGCCTCCTTGAACTTCCACGATCCGGGTGTGGTGACGGGACGGCTGCCGTGCGCCAATGGACGCATCCCATGGCGGATCACGCCGGGGTGGTGGTGGCGGTTGGCTCCGAGGTCACGGAGTTCAGGCCCGGCGGCCATGTCGTACACACCTTCTTTCCGACCTGGCTGGACGGCGAGGCTACCCCCCTTGAGCAAGAAGACGGAAACGATGCGATAATCCGGACGAACGTCGCCGACTTCTTCAAAAAATTCCTTAGTCCAGGCTCCGGCAACCCACGGTTAACCGAGCTGGATAGGCATCACCCATACCATTTAGGAGAACAAAATGTCTCACTTAGGCAACACTTTTATGCGTCGCTTCGTGCAGTTCATCAACACTGCGGACGAAATGCTTGGCGAGGAACTCGTCGCGCCGAATGCGGAGTTTTACGTTCCTTATCAAAGCGAACCGCTCGTAGGGCCGCCGGGATATCTCAGAGCTATTGAGGTGATGCGCGGCGGCTTTCCGGACATCCAGTGGACGCTCGAGGAGTTAATCGCTGAGGATGAGAAGATCGCCGCGAGGTACACAATGCGTGGCACACACGAAGGCGCGTTCTTCGGAGTACCGGCGACCGGAAGGCGGATCGAGGTCCAAGCCATGAACTTCTATGACGTGGCCAACGGGAAGATCGTCGGCGAGCGCGGTCTGCCCGATCTCCTCGGGTTGATGCAGCAGATCGGTGCCGTGCCTGCGCCCAGTTGATCGCAACGGCAGATCCACCAAATGGCAGGTCTCGCGCTTGCGCCGGCTGAGATGTAATTGTCGCCTCCGGCCAAATCGAGCAGTTCCCCTTCGAGCCCAAGGCAGCCATTGGGTTGGCTGCTCGCGTCCCACCAAAGCGGGCATAATTGCCGCCAATAAGTCTCCGCCTTTCGCTCAACGCCGCGCTGCCCGGCGGATCGAGGCGGGGCGCGCCTCTTATCCCAGTTTCGCTCCTGGGGCGGTCGGTCCAAACGCCACTGGCGGCTACTTTGGCAAGATCGTCGTCGAATACAGACAACCCCCAACTATCAAGAAGAGATCATCATGAAAGTTCTCATTGTTTACGCGCACCCCGAACCCGCTTCGCTGACACGGCAGTTGGTCGATGTGACTGCTGAGACGTTGTCGGCAGCGGGGCACACCGTGATCCATTCGGACCTCTATGGCATGAAGTGGAAGGCGGTATATGACGCCGATGACTTCCCAGTCCGTGACAATCCCGAACGGCTGTCATTCATCGCGGAATCGGGGCATGCTTACGCAAGCGGGCACCAGACGCCCGACGTGATCACCGAGCAGCAGAAGCTGCTCGCGGCCGATGCTGTGGTCTTGCAATTTCCGCTGTGGTGGTACGGCGTGCCTGCGATCCTAAAGGGCTGGATAGAGCGGGTCTATGCCTTCGGCTTTGCCTACGGTTATCAGAATGGCTCCAACCAGTTTCGCTTTGGGGAGGGCATCCTCAAGGGCAAGCGAGCGCTGGTCAATGTGCAGGCAGGCGGCCCCACGGCCGACTATAGCCCGCGGGGTATCAACGGGCCGATCGAGCAACTGCTGTTCCCGCTGACCCATGGCGCGCTGTTTTACCCCGGCATGGACGTGCTCCCGACGCACGCGGTCTATGGTGCGGGTCACGTTTCCACGACGGAGGAAGTGGAGGCGATCAAGGCCGAATGGCGTGTGCGTCTCGCCGGGCTATTCACCGACAGGCCGATTCCCTTCCGTGCGCAAAACGGCGGTGACTTCCCCGATTGCCACACCATGGCCGACCATGTTGCGCCGGGTCAAACCGGCCTCGTCGCGCACGTTGCCGATCTGGTCGACGGATAAGAGCAACGCCGATGTCGCCCAATTGGTCAACTCAGATCGCCGGGGCTTCGGAGAATGAGGAGGTGGAAATGGATGTAGCATTTATCGGGCTCGGGCAGATGGGCTCGGGCATGGCCGCCAATCTCGTGGCGGCCGGTCACCCGGTCACCGTCTGGAACCGGGACCGGGCCAAGGCTGAGCCGTTCGCCGCTCGGGGTGCGAAGGTGGCCGCCGACCTCGCCGCAGTCGCCCGGGCGGGCGCCACCAAGACGATGTTGGCCAACGACGCGGCCGTCGAGGCGGTCGTGTTCGGGTACGGCGGACTGCTCGCGGCAGGTCCCGACCTGCTCCATATTTCGTGCTGCACGGTCAGCGTGGATCTCACCGTCAGACGGGCTGCGGCGCACCGTTGCTGGCGGGAATTCCGTCGACTGTTGGCGTTTGTAGGCAAGCTTTAGGAGGACAGAGCCATCAGGGAAGGGTGCGCAGGAAGCGCCTCCTCTGGACGAATTGCGGGCTGTTCTCGCAAACGATTTTGCTGTCGATGCCTACAAGAAGGGGACACTGAAGCCGCGATGAATTTCCAGTCCCGATAACCCTCGGGAAGTGTGACACCATAGATCGGTGACGCGTTTTCTGGCTGATGTTCTGCGGCTGCTGAGTAAGCAGCGGCGATGCCGACACCTGTGATCGACATTGCGATCGCAAACAACAGTGAGCCCTTCATGACAGTCCTGCCTTTTGAGTTTTCTCAGGCAGTATTTACCGGCTTAAGTGTCCCGGATATGTTGCGAGAGGCAGTTGTGTCACTATTCGGTATCGGAAAGGCCGAGCGACGTCCCGTCGACATGCGTGCGAGTTTGGCCGCCGATTCAGGCCAGGCCCGAGTCATCCCGGCCCGCATAAACACGCCCCTTGCGGCCGAGACAGTTGCCCTGCGCGGCTATGTGGCAGGTATCCGACCGCGGGTGGCAAACAGCCATTGCGCCAGCGGGGCGTTGAGATTGCCGGTAAACGGGTCTTTCAATATTGGACCTTCTAAATGGCTGACACCGTCGCGTCTCTAACCAGCTTTGACACATACACACCAGATGCGATGTCGTTTGAGGTTTGAGGTTTGAGGTTTGAGGTTTGAGGTTCGGCGGGCTGCGGGTCTCGGTGCTGGCGATAGGCGACCGTTTCACGTTGTACCCTGTCGGCACGTCGGTTATACTGTTTTTGAAAAACAGTATAACCGTGGAATCGAGCCTATGAAGTCCATCGACCTCATGTACCAGACAATGCTCGCCGAATTAGGCCAGCGCTCGCTCGATGCCGCGTGGACAGCCGACTTTCCATCGGAAGGTCGGTTCACTCCCGCGAATGTTAAGGGGCGGAGGTACTGGTACTTCGACATACCTGATGGGCATGGCGGCACGATACGTCGCTACGTCGGCCCTGCAGACGACCCGGATGTCGCACGGCGTGTAGGCGAACACAAGCGGGATAAGGACGATCTGCGTGCTCGGAGGCGCATGGTTAATACGCTGACCCGCGAAGGTGGGATGATCGCTCCCGACGCCATGTCAGGTGACATTGTCGAGGCTCTGGCAGACGGCGGTCTCTTCCGGCTCCGCGGTGTTCTCATTGGTACGTTGGCCTTTCAATGCTACTCAGGACTACTGGGCGTCCGCCTTCCCATGGCATCGATCCTGACCGGCGATGCGGACATTGCACAGGACTATGCCATCAGCCAGGAGGTGGAGGACAGCCTGCCGCCTGTCCTTGAGCTGCTGCAGGGCGTAGACGCCAGCTTCCGACCGGTTCCCCATCGATCAGGATTTGCGGCCTCGTCGGCGTTTCAAAATGCCCACGGCTACCGGGTTGAATTTTTGACATCGAACCGTGGTTCGGACGACTACATCGACCAGCCGGCGAAGATGCCCGCCTTGGGCGGCGCCAGCGCGGACCCACTACGCTTTCTCGACTTCCTCATCAGGGAACCTGTCAGGACAATGCTGCTCCACAGAAGAGGTGTGCCAGTTGTCGTCCCCGATCCATGCCGCTACGCGATCCACAAGCTCATCGTCGCTAGCCGCCGGCACACCGATGGGCAGGGGCCGGCGAAGCGGGAAAAGGACGTTCGCCAAGCTGCGCTGCTACTCGAAGCCCTACAGCAGACAAGGCGATCCGCCGACCTGGCGCTTGTGTACAATGAAGCGTGGAAGCGCGGGTCTGCTTGGCAGGAAGGAATTCGGTCCGGGGCGGGCATGCTGCAAGAACAAGATGCCGAGCGGTTTAAGACGGTACTGATCGACGGGGCAAAGAAAAACAGGGAAGAAATCGAGCTTCCGTTTGGAGAATAGGGTATCCACCACTCGAAAGCCAAGCAGTTGACTTAATTCGACGTGACTAAGACAAATATGGTGCCGAGGGTTCGATTCCCTTCAAGGCGTGCCTTTTCTCGGCAAAGGCAAAGCCGCCAAACTCGCCAACGACGTTTCCGACTCTTCAGAGCGCCCTGGATGAATTGGCGCTTGCCTAAACGTTCGAAGTCAGGTAACGCAGTAGGTTGCAGACGACCGACTTGTCAGAGTTCTGGAAGATTGGTGGCAGCCGTGCTCAGGTTATCACTTGTATTGTCCGAGCGGGCGTCAGCAGACGGTTGCCTTTGCAATCCTCGTTGAGGCTGCGTTTAAGGGATAGCGCCGCGACCCTTTTTACCGCCAGTTCTTGGCATTCAGATCGGCTGCATCTTGCGCATGTCCGACAACTGCCGCTTCATTTGCTGTATTCGCAACTGGTCTTCCATCGGCCGCCGCATGGCGACGCTAGTGGAGAGAATGTCGATTACGACGAGCGCGGCGATTCGCGAAATCGTTGGCGTATACATGTTGGTGTTTTCGAGGGTTTCGACGATCAGCGACACGTCGCAATAATTCACCAGCGGAGATTCGGACCCCGTCAGGCAAATGATGACGGCATTGTTCTCCCGAGCGATGCGGGCGATCTCGATGATGGACCGCGTCGTCCCCGTGTTGGAGATCAGAAAGGCGACATCACCCGGCTTCATCATCGACGCGACCATCAGCTGCTGATGCGAATCGAGTTCCGCGCCGCAGGGCACGCCGAACAAGGGGAATTTCTGCTGTGCGTCGCGGGCGACGATACCCGACGCACCGAAACCGAAAAAGACGATGGACCGTGCCTGGGACAAGACATCGATCGCCTTGTGAAGGGCAGCCTTGTTGAGCCGCGACCGCGCCCAATCGAGGCTCGTCATGGTGTAGTCGAAGATCTTCTCCGCGACGATCTCCGGTTCGTCCGTATCGAGCAGAACGGAATGGGTTGCCGGCGTCCCGAAGGCGAGGCTTTGCGCCAGGCGGATCTTCAGGTCCTGAAATCCGCTGCAGCCAACGGCGGTTGCAAATCGTAGGACCGTCGGCTGGCTGACATCGGCCAAGGTTGCGGTTTCGCCTACAGTCGCGTTCATGATGCGGCGGGGATCATCCAGCACCACATCGGCGACCTTCCGGTCGGATTTGCGCAGGTCGGCGCGCATCGTCCGGATGATCTCGATGATATTCCGGCCTGCGTTGGTGCGGACGTCGTTGTCCATTCGCTGTGCCTTTCGTGCATGTTCGCCGCGAAGGCTAAGAGCTAAATCCTAAGAGGGCAACAACAGCCCTGCATGGCATGCGTCGATGTCTACTGCCCGACGAGTGCCAAGGCAACATGGGTCTTCGCCCGGTGGATATGCAAGAGGCGCTCCGATCGGGCGGCGACGTCGATGGCGTGGGGGTCCGCGGTGTTGAAGTCGAAGAGGCCGTAGTGATGCGCGATCATATCGGAGACGCCCAGCGCCCGTGACAAAGCGATCGCCTCCTCAAGGCTGAAATTGCCCGGCACGCCATTGTCCGACAGTTCCGGTGTGCGGCCATTGACGGGCAGAAGACAGATGTCGGGGCTGAGTGCACGAACCTCCTGTTCAAGCCCTGCAAAAGGAACGCAGTCGCCGGAGTGCCAAAGGCGGGCGAGGCCGGTATCGATGCCGTAGCCCAGGAAGCGATGACAGCCCTTTTCGTCGGTCTCTATCGTTTCGTGCGCCGAACGCGTGGCGGTGATCGAAAGGCCGTCAAGCGGCTGCAATGTCTCGCCGGCATCCGTCAGGATCAGCCGATCGTCGGCAATGCCCGAGCGGAGGGTGGTTTGCGCCTGCGCGGCTCTCGGCGCGATCAATCGCGCGGCGGGGTTGCGGGCCATGAGGGGCTTTAGCGTGTCTGCGTCCATATGATCCGTATGGGCATGCGTGCAGAGCACGAGATCGACGAAGGCGCATTCATCCGGGGCAACAGGTGGCGGCATCATGCGGATATGCGGGCGCGCCGTTCCACGGTATTTTTCGGCAAGCGAATTGGAAAGATAGGGGTCGATGACCAGGCGTTTTCCGCCGCAGTCGATGACGAAGCCGGCCTGACCGAGCCAATACAGCCGCAGGCCGCCTGCAGGTCGCCGCTCTAGGGTTTCCACAAGCGGTCTATCGAGATCGGTTTCCCGCAATCTTGCCGCCGGGCTCACGTTACGGCCTCAACGCGGCAAGCAGATTGTCTGCGGCAATCCGCGTCGCCCGCTCGACGCTTTCGGCTGTGAAGCCACCGATATGGCTGGTGGCGATCACCCGGTGATGGGACGCCAGTCGCAGCGACAGGGGTGGCTCCTGCTCAAACACGTCTGTTGCATAGCAACCGATGTCGCCCGTCCCAAGCGCGTCGATCAATGCGTCTTCATCGACCAGCCGCGCCCGCGCCGTGTTGATCACCACCTGCCCATGCTTTGCGGCGCGAATCCGCTCGCGGTCGAGAAAGGTCGAGCCGTCGCGCGGCAGAGGGCAGTGCAATGTCAGGATGTCGGCTTGCGGGATGATCTCGTCGATCTGCGCATAGGAAAATGCAGAAGATGGCAGATCGAGATTGTGCCGAGCCGGATCGAAAGCGACGACTTTAGCGCCCAGAGCAATGACCATGCGGGCCACTTCGCGGCCGATCGCGCCACAGCCGATGATCCCGACAGTTCGACCGTTGATTTCGGCGCCGCGCAGCCGTGGCCATCCGCCGGCCTTGATGCCGGCGTCCGCATGCGGAATGGCCCGTAGCGCACTCAACATCAGCCCAAGCGCTAGTTCGGCAACACCCATCGAGTTCGCGCCCTCGGCGATCATGGTCCGGATACCGCGCCTGTCCAGCACATCGAGCGGCAGATTGTCGATACCGACACCGTTGCGGCTGATGACCTTCAGCTTTTCAGCCGCATCGATGATCTTGGCCGTTACCGGCTCGACCCCGGCGAGCCAGCCGACACAGTCCGGCACAAGTGTCATGAGCTCGTCCTCACCCGGCATGGCGCCGGGCGTCGAATAGACGATCTCGAAACCCGACTGTATCAGGCGCTCGATTTCCGGATGGTGCTCAGCGGTCAGCGAACGCGGTGTCACCAGAATGCGGTCGGCCATGCCTATCTCCCAGCCGCTTTAAGGGCGATGTCGGATATCGCGTCAAACACGGGACCGGATGGCGGGATCTCGACATTGAACACCTCGGCGATCACCTGTGTCCAGCCATGGATGAAATAGGTCCAGCCATCCTCGACCTGCAGCGATTTTTCCGCCTGTTGACGGCGGGCCTGGTGGAGGAAGACCAGGTCGCCGCGATAGTTCAGATCCCAGGCGATGGCCCTGTCCGGGAAGATCGCAGCGTCGGTGAGCGGTGATCCCGGTGCGTCCTTTCCGAGCCCGGTGGCGTTGATGACCAGCGATCCCGTCTTCAGCGTCTTCAGCACGGCGTCATTGTCCACGTCCGTCGGTGCCAGGACATATTCGACGGCGATGCCGCTTTTGACCTGTTGGTGGATGCGTTCGATTTCATCCAGACGGTGCTGGCTTCTGTTCGAGACGATAATGCGCGACGGGACATCCCGGCCACGGCTTTCGCGCATCAGATGCCATGTGATGGCGATCGTCGAGCCGCCGGCACCCATCGAGAACAGATCGGCCCCGGTATCGGCAAAATAGTTGCTGGCGAGAAAGCCATCGATCGAGAGGCCGGACGAAATGGGATCCTTGGCGTGGCAGATCAGCTTGCCATCACGCTTCGAGATGCAACTGGTTTCATCCATCAGCAACGCATGCGGATCGATGATATCGAAGAGATCGCGGCAGGCATGAAACAGATCGATCTTGTGCGTCGTGACCAAGGCGCCGAGCGACAGGGGATCGTCGCGAATGAATTCGACGGCCTGTCGATAGACGGCGGGATCATCGTGAATGGCGAAATCGATGCCCTTGATCACCGCATCCTTGAGCCCGAGATATTTGGCCCAGGCCGGAAAAACCTTCATGATCGAGCTTTTGCCGGTCGTCACACCAATGAAGTACAGCGTTGGCTGGGTCGCGGGTTGATACTGGTTCATTGCGCACGCTTCTCCAGCGCCTCACGGGCCGTACGGACGGCGCTGGCAGCGTTCCGGGCGATGTCGGCGAAACGGCCTTCCTTGATGTCTTCCGTCTTGGCGATCCACGTGCCGCCAACCGCCACCACTGCCTTGAGCGCCAGCCATTCGCCGATCGTCGCCTCGGTAACGCCGCCGGTCGGGATGAAGCGGATGCCAAGATGGGCAAACGGCGCAGAAATTCCGGTGAGCGCCTTGGGGCCACCCGCAATGCCGGCGGGGAAGAATTTTGCCAGTTTGACACCGCGCGCTGCAACCAGCGTCAGATCGGATGGCGTCATGATACCGGGGCAGAAGGGCAGGTCGGCTTCCTTGGCTGCATCGACAATATCGGGATCGAAACCTGGGGAGAGCCCGAAGCGGGCGCCGGCGTCGATGGCCCGCTTGAGGCTTGGCCGATCGAGAACGGTGCCGGCACCGATGCACAATTCCGGCCGGGCATCGCGAATGGCTGCAAGGACGTCGGCCGCAGCCGCGGTGCGAAAGGTGATTTCGGCAACAGGTAGCCCGCCTTCCAGCAAGGCATCGGCCAGTGCCACAGCATCGGCGACGCGGTCGATGGCGATAACCGGCACGACGCCGAGGCTGGCAATAAGATCAATGGGATTGGTCATCGTCACTCCTGAGCCCGCTGAAAAGCTAGGCGTAAGTCTTCATGATGGTGCGGGCGCTGTCGGCGCTGCGGGGTTCGTAAGCCGTGTTCTCCACTAGGCTCCAGCCGCCATCCGCGGCGGCCGTGACCCGATGACGCATGCCGTTCGATGCTTCGATGATGCCATAATCCTGGCCGCTGTCGGAGGGATAGACAAACACCATCACCAGATCCTCCGTGCCAATATTGACCGACCGATGGATCCAGAACGGTGGCACGTAGCAGATCGTCAGTGGCTTGATTTCGACGATGCGTGTCTCACCCTCGGGCGATTCGAGCTGCATCAGGCCGTGACCACTCTGGCCGTAGTAGATCTCGGGCCGATCGGCCTTGGCATGGATATGTCCGCGGGTCAGGAAGAACTCGTTGCCGATCCGACCTGGATTCATGCGCGTGACGCCGTAGATAAGGTCGCCGCCCTGCGTGCCGGGCTTGAAGTCTTCCACGTCATAAACCACGGGATCGGCTGTGCTGAAAAGCTGTTCTTTGAAGGCAGCTTCGTCGGCATAAAGCCCGGCCAGATCACTAAGCCGCTTCTCGTAGCGCCCCGTATTACCGCTCATGCCGCCGGCGGTAGGGTCGACGACGCTTGAGACAGGTTCTCGCAGCATGAAACATCCTCCATTTGGTAGTGAAATTACATAAATTGATAAAATGCCCGGTGCAAGCAAAATATTTAGGCGATAACCGTGGCAATGACGGCCTAAATGCAAAAAGAAATATGTTGACCTTAAAATAATACGTAATTACGCTACGTTCAGCCATTTGGAGTTGGCTGGCGATTTTGCGCCCATCCTGGAGGAGGAAACGCATGAAAAAGAAGATTTTAACATTGGTGCTCGGCGCAACGGCTTCGCTGTTTGCCATCACGGCCGCAAACGCAGCCGGCTGCAAGATCGGCATCTCGATGAAGACACTGGATGCGCCTTACTTTGCCGCGCAGGAAGTGTCCGCCAAGAAGCATGCTGAGAAACTGGGATGCGAAGTCATCTCCGTCGATGCCCAGAACGATCTCAACAAGCAGATCGCCGATGTCGAGGACATGGTGGCGCAGGGCATCGGCGCGCTGATCATCAATCCGCGCGACAGCAAGGGACTGGTTCCCGCCGTCAACGCGGCAACCGCTGCCGGCGTCAAAGTCTTCGTCATCGACTCGACGCTCGATCAGCAGGCGAATTTCGTCACGCTGGTGCAGTCGTCCAATACCGAGAACGGCTTGCTTGTCGGCCAGTGGCTTGCCGACAACACCAAGGGCAAGGACTTGAAGATCGCGCTGATTTCCGGCGACAAGGGCAATGAAGTTGGTCAGGAGCGGCGTCTTGGCGTGCTTGCCGGCCTGCTGGAAGGCCAGTTGCGCAACGAAGGCCGGGCCCATTTCGAAGTTGTCGGACAGGGCTGGGGCGCCTGGGGCAATGAAGGTGGCCTGAAGGCCATGGAAGATCTCCTCACGGCAAGTCCAGATATCAATGTCGTGCTCGGCGAAAACGACTCGATGGTACTGGGTGCCCAGAAGGCTCTCGAACAGGCAAACCGCACAACTGACGTTCTGTTTCTGGCTGCGGCCGACGGCCAGAAGGAAGCCCTACAGGAAATCAAGGACGGCAAGTACGGCGCAACCGGCCTGAATGACCCGGCACTCGTCGCCTCCACGGCTGTCGATCTCGCCAAGAAGGCGCTTGATGGCAAACTGCCGGCCGGCATCTCGAAGCTGACCTATACGACGCCAACGGCGATCACCAAGGACAATGTCGACAAATATCTGCGGAAAGACGCGGTATTCTAAGCACTCTATCTCGGTGGCCGGTGTCCATGGGATGCCGGCCAATTCAAGATCAGTGACGTCCTGAGGTTGTGCGCGCTTCGAGCGATGACATTGCGATATCCAGGATCGGAAGCGATACTATGGAAAATCTTGTCGAACTGACTGGCATACGCAAATCCTTCGGTGGCGTTCGCGCGCTGCAAGGTGTGGATTTCGCGCTGCGTCCGGGCGAAGTGCATGCCCTTCTCGGCGAGAACGGTGCCGGCAAATCGACGCTTATGCGCGTGCTGGGCGGCGAATATGTGCCGGAGGCCGGAACCGTCGACGTCGGCGGCGCGCCACAACAGTTCCGCGGCCCGATGGACGCGCTAGACAAGGGCATCGCCATCATCCATCAGGAAATGGCGCTGGCAACCGACCTCACCGTCGCCGAAAACATCTTCCTGGCCGAAATTCCGTCGATCATTGCCTGGCGGGATCTCAATCGCCGCGCCAAGGATCTGATCAGCAGTCTCGGCTTTTCCATTTCACCATCGGCAATCGTCGGCGATCTTCCACTGGCGCATCAGCAGGTGGTGGAGATCGCCAAGGCCCTGTCCCGAAATGCCCAGGTCATGGTTTTTGACGAGCCAACGGCAGTTCTCTCCATGCGCGATGCGGAGCGCCTGCTTGGCATTATCCGGACTCTGCGTGATCGCGGTGTCGGGATCATCTATATCTCCCATCGGCTCGACGAGGTGTTTCGCATCGCCAACCGCATCACCGTGATGAAGGATGGCGCCTCGGTTGCGACGGTTGAACGCAACGACGTCGAGATCGATGACGTCATTCGCATGATGGTCGGTCGGTCGCTGAAGGCCTTGTTTGGCGAGGATGTCGAACGCACGCCGGGCAAGGAGGTGCTTCGCATCGAAGACCTTTCCGACGGGTCGCGCATCAAGGGCGCCTCTCTCAGCATCAGGGCTGGCGAGATCGTCGGCCTCGGTGGTCTTGTGGGCGCCGGGCGCACCGAACTCGTGCGGCTGATCTTTGGTGCCGAGCGGGCGAAATCCGGCCGTATCTTCCTGCATGGCAAGGAAACCAAGATCGGCAGTCCGCGCGATGCGGTGCGCGCCGGCATAGGATTGGTTCCGGAAAGCCGCAAGGAACAGGGTCTGGTCCTTGATTTTCCCATTCGCGTCAATGCGACGATGTCCAAACTGTCGCCGCTGGTGAATATTTTCGGTTTCATGCGCCGTTCGGCGGAGGTTGCAGCGGTGGAAAAGCTTTCGACGCGCCTGCGGATCAAGACAGACAATCTGAACGACCCCGCATCGAGCCTGTCTGGCGGCAACCAGCAGAAGGTCGTGCTGGCAAAGTGGTTTCATGCCGATGGCGACCTGCTGACCTTCGACGAACCGACCCGCGGCGTTGATGTCGGCGCCAAGAGCGAAATTTATTCGCTGATCAAATCGCTGGCCGCCGAAGGTCGCGCGGTGCTTGTCATCTCTTCCGAGCACATAGAGCTTTTCGGCCTGTGTGACCGTATCCTGGTGATGCGCGAAGGAGAACTGACGGGATCGCTCGAACCCGGTGACTACACGGAAGAAAAACTGCTGAAGCTGGCAATGGTCAATACCATGTCCCAGGCCGAAGCCATCGCCACACACTGATTGGGTATTGCCGTGACCGACATGACCGAGACTGCCCGCCCGCGATCGCTGAACATCAGCAACATCCTGCACCGCTATGGCACCGTTGCCATTCTGATCGCGCTGCTGATCGTGGCGACATCGATGTCGAACGTGTTCCTGACCGAACGAAACATCATCAATGTGCTGCGTCAGAGCGCTGGGACCAGTCTGATGGCGGTTGGCATGCTCTTCGTCATCCTGACCCGTGGCATCGATCTTTCTGTCGGCTCGATTGCCGCCCTGGGCAGCGTCCTGTCGGCGATCCTCATCCAGGATTATGGCACCGGCCTTTCGATTGCCGGTGCGTTGGTCGCCGGCGGGGCCTGCGGGCTGGCGTCCGGTCTTCTCATCTCGCTCTTGAAGCTGCCGCCATTTGTGACGACGCTCGCAATGATGACGGTTGCACGCGGTCTTTCCCTGATCGTTTCTACCGGTCAACCGATCCAGATGGGCGACGCTGGATCGCTGATCACCGATTTCGGCTCCGGTCTCATCGGCAACATCCCCTATCCGGTCGTGCTGATGATCGTGGTCTTCGTGGTTTCCGGCATTGTCCTGACTTTCACGCGATTCGGCCGGCTGGTCAAAGCGATCGGCTCGAATGTCGAGGCGGTCCGGCTGTCTGGCATCCGTGTCGCCTTCTACACCACCTCGGTCTATGTCATTTCCGGCGTCCTGGCTGCCGCAGCCGGTATAGTTTCCACCAGCCGCACCGGCATCGGCTCGGCCAATATCGGCGTCGGCGCGGAACTCGATGCGATTGCCGCCGTCGTCATTGGCGGCGCCAGCCTGATGGGCGGACGGGGAGGCGTGTTCAACACCTTCATCGGGGTGATTGTGCTTGGTATCATCGCCAATATGATGAACCTTGCCAGGGTTCCTGGATACCACCAGCAGGTCTTCATGGGCTGCATCATCATCGGCGCCATGCTGCTGCAATATGCCTCCAACTGGTTCCGCAAGTAGTCGTCAGGCTGCTTGCCGAAATTGATCCTTATGGCTGAAGACCTTTTTCTCGTCATCGATGTCGGCACCGGCAGTGTGCGAGCCGCATTGATCGATTTCCGCGGCACGATCCTGACGGTTGTAAGCCGGGAACACGAACAGATTGTCCCGCGCTTCGGCTGGTCGGAGCAGCGTCCGCAGCATTGGTGGTCTGGCGTGGTCGCCACCGTGCGCGAGGTTGTCGATCTCGTGCCGGGCTCGGCTGCCCGCATCTCTGCCATCGCGGCCTGCGGCCAGATGCATGGCACCGTGCTGGTCGACGACAATGGCGAACTGGTGCGCGAAACGGCGCCGCTCTGGAACGACAAGCGAACCGTCGATTACGTGACCGAGTTCGAGGCAGCATTCGCCCCGGCCGATTACCTGGCCGACTCGGCCAATCCGCCGACGCCGGCCTGGCCCGGGTTTAAACTGCAATGGCTGCGCGACAACGCCACCGCAGCTTACGGCCGGACATCGGCGGTGCTGATGCCCAAGGACTACATCAATCTCCGCCTGACTGGTGAAATCGCCATGGACAGGACCGACGGTGGCGCAAGCTTTCTAATGGATCCGCGGACACGCAATTGGTCGTCGGCCATGGTCGAGCGCCTCGGACTTGACGGCCGCAAACTGGCACCGCTTCGCGACCCCTTGGAAATGCTTGGACAGGTGACGGCAAAGGCGGCTTACGAGACGAATCTGCGCCAGGGAACGCCCGTGCTGGTGGGCGCCGCCGACTATCCCGTGGCGCTGCTCGGATCGGGCGTCTGCCGTCCAGGGATCGGCTCTGAGGTCATGGGAACGTCAGCGATCGTCACGGCGATCTCGGATCAGCCGCTTCTCGATCCGTCCGTCTGCAATGTGGGTACAGTCGATGGTCGCTGGGGCGCCTTCATGCTGCTGGAGTCCGGTGGTGATGCCATGCGTTGGGCAAGACGGGCCTTTCACGAAAAGCAATTCTCCTACGAGGACATCGTCGCCAAGGCGGCCGAAGCGCCCGCCGGCTCCGAACGCCTGATCTTCATGCCTTATCTGACCGGGGAACGTCTTGGTAAGCACCGCAATGCCCGCGGCCAGTATTTCGGCATCGGCGCGGCGCACGGTCTCGCCCATATGCATAGGGCGGTGCTTGAAGGCGTTGCCTTCGGCGTTAAGCGTCACATCAATATCCTCGATCGTATTTCCGGTGCACCGCTCGAACGGGTGGTTGCATCGGGCGGCGGTGCCAAGACGGCGTTGTGGATGAAGATCAAGGCAAGTGTCTACAACATGCCGATCCTCGTGCCGAAGGAGCCGGAATGTGGGCTGATCGGCTGCGCCATCATGGCGGCCACCGCTACAGGCCTGTTTTCGTCCGTCGAGCAGGGGGCGGACGCCTACGTTTCCTATGCCGAGCAGATCGAACCCGATCCGAGATGGGCCGACATCTATGCGCCCATGCAACTATTCTTCGAGAAGCTCTATCATCACAGCCAGTCGCTTTACGACGACCTTGACAGGCTGCCGCAATGAACGCCCGCGCCATCCTCTTCGACATGGACGGAACGCTCGTCGACAGCGAACGCCTGCACTACGATTCCATGTCGGCTGTGGTCACTGCCGCGGGCGGCGTCATGTCGGACGAGATCGCGGCCGCGATCACCGGCATGAGCGGCGCCGAGTGTCATGCCCTGCTGCGACGTGCAGCCGGTTTCACGCCAGGTGTCGACGAGTATATCGCGGCGAAATATCGCCTGTACCTTGAAGCCGCGTCATCGCTTCTCATGCGGCCGGGGGCGACAGAAGTGCTTGCCTTCCTCACGTCTCGGTCCATCCCGTTTGCCATCGTGTCGAATTCAGATCGCATTCTCATGGACGCCAATCTGAATGCGGTCGGTCTGCAGCGGCCAGGCTTGATCACGGTGGCCCGCAACGACGTCAGGCACGGCAAGCCCAGTGCCGAGCCCTATCTTCGTGCCGCCTATCTGCTCGGAATCGATTCTGCGGATTGCGTCGTCGTGGAAGACAGCATCCCCGGCGCGATTGCCGGGCACGCCGCCGGCATGCGCGTCGTTGGTTGGCCTGAACCGCATCGTCGCGACATCGCCTTTCCCGAGGAAACTATCCTCGCCGATCCCCTCGATCTGGTCACCACGCTCGCATCGTTGCTGGATGGCATGCCAATCACCCACGTGAAGGACCCTGCTGATGTATCTGGATAAATTCAAGCTGACCGGGAAGACCGCGGTTGTCACGGGCGCCGCACGCGGCATCGGCCTAGCCGCCGTGGAAGCTTTGGCGGAAGCCGGCGCAAAGGTCGTGCTGACCGACATGAATGGCGCTCTGCTGCAAACGGCCACCGAGGAACTCGCCGCCAAGGGCTACAACGTTGCCAGCGAAGTGCTAGACGTCAGCGACGTCAAGAATGTTCAGCAGGTGCATGACGCCATTCTCGCCGAGCATGGCGGCGTCGACATCCTCGTCAACAACGCCGGTATCGCGATCAGCAACCATCCTGCCGAGACGATGAGCGACGATGTGTGGAACAAGGTGATCGACGTCAATCTCAACGGCGTCTTCTGGTGCTGCCGGGCGTTTGGAAAGTCGATGCTCGAGCGTGGCACCGGCAGCATCGTCAACGTCGGGTCGATGTCGGGGTTCATCGTCAACCGCCCGCAAGAGCAGGCCAACTACAACGCCTCGAAGGCGGCCGTCCACCATCTGACGAAATCGCTTGCGGCCGAATGGGGCGCGCGCGGCGTGCGTGTCAATTCGGTGGCGCCGACCTATATCGATACCGAGATGAACAAGTATGTCTATGAAGATGCTGAGATGTACCGTCACTGGGTTGGCGGGACGCCGATGAACCGGCTTGGTCGGACCGACGAGGTCGCATCCGTCATCCTTTTTCTGGCCAGTGAGGCGTCGAGCCTAATGACCGGATCGATCGTGCTGGCTGATGGAGGATACGTATGCTGGTAAGCGAAAACCCGACCGTACGCCCGTCGTGCCTGCCGGCAGGGCGAGATCATCCATAACGAACCTATGCCGGTCAGCGAAGCTATGGTCGTTTCGGCGCTGCGAACCCTGATCTGACCACCAAGGAAATGATCCCATGCTTCTCGAAGCTCCATTTTCATCCCAGTCTTTTGCCGGCAAAACCGTCCTCGTTTCCGGCGGAACCAGCGGCATTGGGCTGACCGTCGCCAAGGGCTTTGCTAGCGCCGGGGCAAAAGTGATTGCGACAGGTGGCTCTGCAGAGCGGCTTAACGCAGCACGCGTCGAGGATTCTGAAAGTATCCGTTTCGAACGCCTCGATGTGCGCGATAGGCAGGCCGTCGAGGCCTTCTTCAAGGAACTTGACATGCTCCACGTCCTCATCAATTGCCAGGGCGTGGCCCGTCCGGATGCGGATGGGACGAGGAAACTTTCCTTGATGTCATGGACATCAACCTTAATAGCGCCATGCGGCTCTCGCGGTCAGCATTTCCCCTGCTCAAGGCAACAGGCGGCAGCATCGTCAATTTCGCCTCCATGCTCAGCTATCTCGCCGATGAATCAGTGCCCTCCTACACGGCCAGCAAAACCGGCATCATGGGGCTGACGCGCGCGATGGCCCACAAGTACGGGCGCGACGGCGTTCGTGTAAATGCAATGGCACCTGGATACCACAGGACTGACATGACCAAGCCGCTCTGGTCGGTGGAGGAAAGTGCGGCGAAGATTGCCGAGCGCTCCGCGCTGAAACGCTGGGGAACAACAGAGGATCTGGTTGGTCCCATACTCTTCCTCAGCTCCCCCGCTGCAGCTTTCGTCACCGGTATAACGTTGCCAGTAGATGGGGGCTATCACAGCGGCTGACAAAATGCCCGACAGTGTATCTTGTGGAGTTCTCAAGTGGTCGATGCGGGCCGTGCATTCAAATGCTGGTGTAGCCCCCATCCGCTGTTACGATCGAACCGGTCATTAGGCTTGAGGCATCGGACGCCAGGAACTGCACGATGGACGCAATCTCGTCCGGTTGACCCATGCGCCCGGCTGGTGTCAGATCCATCCAGCGATCGATGAGGCCCTTCTGACTTTCAAGTCCCTTGAGCAATGGTGTCTCGATATAGGTCGGGGCCACGGCATTCACTCGTACGCCGCGCTTTGCCCACTCCACCGCAAGCGACCGGGTGAGATGATGGACACCGGCTTTCGAGGCATTGTAGTGGCACTGCGGCTGCGGCACATTGACGATGTCTGCCGACATGGAGCCGATGTTGATGATCGAGCCGCGACCGTTCTCGAGCATGCGGCGCCCGAAGGCGCGGCATGTGCGGAAGACTCCGCTGAGATTGACCTCGATAACCCGGTCCCACTGCTCGTCGCTCATCTCCTCGGCCGCTACATTGCTAACGATACCGGCATTGCAGACGAGAATGTCGAGCGCTGGTAGTTCAGCGGCGATTGCGTTCAACTGGGCGCTGGCCGTGACATCAAGCTGCAAAGCCCTAGCCGTGCCGCCGATGGCTTTTGCCGTGTTTTCCGCGCGCGCAAGGTCGACATCGGTGCAGATGACATCGGCACCCGTTTCCGCCAGGGCGTGGGCGCAGGCTGCGCCAATTCCCTGTCCGGCGCCCGTGACAAGGGCGAGGCGTCCCGTCAGATCCATTTTCGAACGATAAGTCATTGATTTTCTCGATCCAGAAAGTGTCTCACTGCTTGCAGAGCCAGCCGCAGAGTGCGTTATCATGGCCCCCATGAATTCGCGCAGACAGCTTAGAGCAACCCGCGCCTTGCCATGTCACGAACCATCGAGCGCATGCCGTAGGTCCACGGGCGCGCCTTGTCCGAGCTAGTCACCACATTGCGCAGTGTGCCGATCAGTGGTGTCGAGATCTCCACGACATCGCCCTCCTTGTGGGTGAAGCCACTGCCCTTCTCGGCGCGATCCTGCGTTGGTGCGAACATGGTGCCGAGAAACAGCATGAAGCCATCAGGATACTGGTGGCTGGCATTGATCGTCTGGGCAACGAGCTCGGCCGGCTTACGGCTGATTTCGGCCATGTTCGAGCGTCCCGACATCTCGAAGCCATCCGTGCTGCCGGTGACGGACATTGAGAGCGAGGCGTTCTCGACATCCTCCAGCTTGAAGTTGTCGTCGAATAGCCGGATGAACGGGCCGATCGAGCAGGAGGCATTGTTGTCCTTGGCCTTGCCGAGCAGCAGCGCCGAGCGTCCTTCGACATCCCGGAGGTTGATGTCATTGCCGAGCGTTGCGCCTCGGATGTTGCCCCTGCTGTCAACGGCAAGCACAATCTCCGGCTCCGGATTGCTCCATTTGGAAATCTTGTTGACGCCGACTTCTGCCCCGTAACCAACGGACGACATGGGCTGCGACTTGGTGAAGACCTCGGCATCCGGGCCGATGCCGACCTCCAGATACTGGGACCAGAGGCCATCCTTTTCGAGTGCCGCCTTGACCTGCGCAGCTTCCTCGGAGCCGGCGCGGATGTTTGACAGGCTGCCGCCGATTAGGTCGCCGATGCGCTTGCGGATCGCGTCGGCCCTGACGGGATCGCCCGAGGTCCGCTCGTCGATGACGCGTTCTATCATGCTGCGGGCGAACGTTACGCCACAGGCCTTCAGGGCCTGGAAATCGCAGGGTGCCAGCAGGCAGCTCTTGTCCGAACTGTAGCCGGCCACGTCTGCCGCCACAACGAAATCCTCCGGCTTGCCCAGCTTTTCACCTTCGAGCGTGTCGAAGCGACCGGCGGGATCGTTTTCCAGGAAATCCGTAACAGAAATGACGGTGCTTGTGACATCGAACACCACGCCGCCACGGACGATGACGACCGAAGGCGCTCCAATATCGACGCGCCAGACGCGGCCGACGAGCCGCGCGTTCTCATGAAAGTCGGGAAGCATTTTTCTCCTCCAATGCAGTGCTAGTAAAACTATTTAAGATGGTACCTTGTCGTCAAGCTCAATTCGTTTTGAATCTCGATTAGGACGTCAAATTGGCTTAGAACCTAAGCCTCGCCGACTGGAAACAATCGAATTCCAGAAATCCAAGACATTGAAATTGTGACTTTAATTTGCGTTCCATGGAAAGGACGTCAAATTTTATGCAAAACGCCGAATTGCCAACCAAAAAATATGTAGTTATGCTATTTCAAGGCGGAGAGGCCGTGAGGGCTTCGCAGAGTATCTGGAGGAATGCATGACTGAAGTGGCGCTGGCCGGGATCGACGGCAAGCTGTTCATTGGCGGAGAATTCGTCGAGGGACGTGGCGGACGCGTTGATGTGATGAACCCCGCACGGGGCGAAGTGATCGGGCAGATTGCCGCTTCGACGCCGGAAGAAATCGAGCAGGCGGTTACCAGCGCGCGCAAGGCATTTCGCACATGGTCGCGCGTTCCGGCCAAGGTGCGCGCCCAGGCGCTGCACCGGCTCGGAGACCTGATTGCCGCCGATGCGCCGCGCATGGCCTCAATAATGACGATGGAGCAGGGCAAGCCGTTGAACGAAGCGAAGGGCGAGATCCTGAAGCTTGCCGAAGCCTGCCATTTCTACGGCGAGGAAGCCGTCCGCATTCTGGGCGAGATTGTTCCCAATGATCAGAACGGTTACCAGAGCCAGGTCATCCGCGAGCCGATCGGCGTCGTCGGCGCCATCACGCCGTGGAATTATCCGGCCGAGCTTGTCGGCTGGAAGCTCTGCGCCAGCGTCGCCTCCGGCTGCACCATCATTATCAAACCCGCCGAGCTGACGCCTTTCACGGCGCTTGCGATTGCCGAGAAAGTCAATGAAGCCGGCATCCCGGCGGGTGTCGTCAACGTGCTGACGGGCAAGGGCTCCGTCGTCGGCCAGGCGCTGGTCGAGCATCCTGATGTCGACAAGATCGCCTTCACAGGCTCCAGCGCCGTCGGCCTTCATATCCAGCGCTCGTGCCCGACCGTGAAGCGACTGTCGCTGGAGCTGGGTGGCAATTGCCCGCTCATCGTCACCGGCAGCGCTGATATCGATGCGGCGGTCAAGGGTGCGGCGCGCCGCTCCTTCCGCAACATGGGCCAGATCTGCATTGCCATCAACCGCATCTATGTGGCGCGGGCCGTCTATGGCGAATTCCTCGAGAAGCTCGCCAAGGCCGCAGACGCCCTGACGATTGCCGATGGCCTTCTCAACCCGGCGGCCGATGTGGGCTCCATGGCCTCCGCCGAACCACTGGCAAAGACCAAGGAACATCTCGCTGATGCGATCGATCGGGGCGCCCGCCTGCTGGCTGGTGGTCATGCGCCGGAAGGTGAAGGCTATGGCAAGGGATTCTTCTTCCGCCCGACTGTGGTTGCCGATTGCACCCATGCCATGAAGGTCATGAGCGAGGAGACCTTCGGGCCGCTCGTCGGCGTGGCGCCTTTCGATACGATCGAGGAAGCGGCGTCGCTGGCCAATGATACGCCCTATGGCCTGGCGTCCTATGTCTATGCCCGCGACCTGACCGAAATCTACCAGCTTTCGGCACTTCTGGATTACGGCAACGTGGCGATCAACAATGTCGATGCCGGCATCATGAATGCGCCCTATGGCGGCCGTAAGCAGAGCGGTATCGGCTATGAACATGGCCGCGAAGGCCTGCTTGAATATTTCAACTTCAAGCACATCCGCCTCTATCACGGTGTCGAGGCCTGATCATGACCTCCGCGCTCCTGGGGATCGATATCGGCACGTCCGGCTGCAAGGCGCTGCTGCTCAGCGTCGAGGGCGACGTCCTGGCAACGAGCACGGCGACCTATGGCCTGTCCCAGCCTCATGCCGGCTGGACGGAACAGGATCCCGCGCTGTGGATAGAAGGCGTGCGCAAGGCCGTCGGCGATGTCATGACGCGCTGCCCGGATGTTTCGCTGGCCTGCATCGGGCTTTCCGGCCAGATGCACGGATTGACGCCGCTCGATGCGGACAAGTCCGTGTTGCGGCCGGCGATCCTCTGGAACGACCAGCGCAATGCAACTGAAGTTGCCGAGATCACCGAGCGGGCAGGCGGGCTGGAAGCGCTGATCGACCAGACAGGAAACCGGATGCTGATAGGCTATACTGGTGGCAAGATCGTCTGGATGCGCAATCGCGAGCCGGAGCTTTTCAGGCGGATGCGCCATGTACTCAATCCGAAGGACTACCTGCGCTTCATGCTGACCGGCGAGCTTGCAACCGAAGTCTCCGACGCCTCGGGAACCGGGCTGTTCGACGTCAAGCGGCGGGTCTGGGCATCCGGGCTCATCGACACGCTCGGCATCGACCCATCCCTGCTGCCGACCTGCTACGAATCCCATGAGATCTCCGGACGCGTCAGCGCGCTGGGCGCCTCCCTCTTCGGCCTGCCTGTCGGCGTGCCGGTGGCTGGCGGTGGCGGCGACAGCGTCATACAGACCATCGGCTCCGGCGTCATCGCGCCCGGCGAACTGCAGACGACGATCGGCACGGCGGGTATCCTGGCTGCAGCACTGGATGCGCCGGCGACGACGCCGGATGGCCGCGTGCAGATGTTCTGCAACGTCTCGCCGTCGAAATGGCACGCGATGGGCGTGTCGCTGAATGCCGGCGGCGCGATGGGCTGGTTCCGCTCGGTGCTTGCCCAGGCTACCCAGGCGGACGGCATGAGCTACGAGGATATCTGCGAGGCGGCGCTCTCCAGTCCTGCGGGTGCCAGGGGCTTGCTGTTTCTTCCCTATCTCAACGGCGAGCGCTGCCCGCATCCGGATCCCGTTGCCCGCGGCGCCTTTGTCGGGCTGACCGCGCGGCACAACCTCGGCGACATCAGCCGCAGCGTGATGGAAGGCGTGGTGCATGCCTTCTACAACATGTATGCGCTGATGCGGGAGATGGGCATCGAAGGCCGGGTGATAAAAGCATCAGGCGGCGGCGCCCGGTCCCTGCTCTGGCGTCAGATGCAGGCCGATCTCTTCGAGTGCGATGTGGTGACGACCGAGGGTGCGGCCGAAGGGGCTGCATTCGGCGCGGCTCTGGTCGCCGGCGTCGGTATTGGCGTCTGGAAGGATGCAACGGAAGCGGCTAGCACGCTCAAGGCGTTGACGAGGGAAAGCCCGATTGAGGCGACAGGCAGCACCTACCGGCGAGCGCACGACATCTACAAGGGGCTCTATCCAGCCCTTTCAGAAAGCTTCTCCGCCTTGTCCGATCCCGCTTTCGCGGGCTGAAGACGCATACCGGACCAAATAGAGGACCGAGCAGGCCATGAAACACTATTCCGCATTGATCTTCGACCTGGACGGCACCCTGATCGACAGCGCCCCGGATATCGCCGCCGCCGTGAACATCTACATTGCTTCGAGGGGCTGGCCGGAGCTGGACGTAGCCTATGTGGAAGGCTTCATCGGCAATGGCCCCCGCCGCTTGCTGCTCGATATCTTCCTCGACAAGGGCCTGCCGTCGGATGATGCGACGGTCGATGCGGCGGTAAAAGCCTATATCGAAAACTATCAGAAGGATCCCGCCAGCCGCACGCGCTTCTTCAGCCATGTCCGCGAGGACCTGCAGAGCCTGCACGAGGCCGGTTTCCGGATGGGCATCTGCACCAATAAGCCGCATGCGCTAACACAGCAGATCCTCGACATCCTCGAACTCGACGGCATCATCGAGGTTGCACTGGGCGCCGACGCAGTACCGGCCTGCAAGCCCGATCCACGTCATCTCCTGGCCGTTGCAGAAAGCATGGCCTTGAGCGAAGGCAGCTGGGCCTATATCGGCGACACTAATGTCGACAAGGCGACCGCGGCTGCCACCGGCAGTGATTTCTTCGTCGTTCCCTGGGGCGGTGGCGCGGAGGTTTCCGTCCCGCCATCGCAGCGACTGACGCGCATTGCCGATCTCATCGCCTTTCGCGTACCGTCCGGGCAAGCCGATCAGGTTGCCAAGGGACAAGTTGCATGACGACAAGCCTGCTCCAATCCATTTTCCTGGAAATGGAAAATATGGGTGCCGCCGAGAAGCGCATCGCCACCTTCGTCAACACGTCGCCGGGCGACGTCATCCACATGAGCATGGCCAAGCTTGCCGAACTCTGTTCGGTCAGCGACCCGACCATCATGCGTTTCTGCCGGCGCTTCGGCTATGAAGGGTATCAGGATTTCAAGCTGAAGCTGGCCCAGAGCCTCGTTCCTTCGGCGCCCTTCTCCTATGAGCAAATCGTTCCGACAGACAGCATCGACAATATCGTGCGCAAGACCTGCCGGAATTCGCTGAATGCGATCCAGCGGGCGCTGGAAGACCTCATTCCGCAGCAGATCGAAGCTGCAGCGCTCCTTCTGCGTGATGCGGTCTGGACCGGCATCTATGCCAGCGGAATATCTGAAGTGACGGCCATCGATGCCGAGCACAAGTTCCAGCGTCTCGGTATGCGCTGCTCGGCCGTTCTCAGCCGCAACAAGCAGTGGATGCATGCCGAAAGCGCCCGCCCAAGCGAGGTCGCTCTGATCTTTTCGCAGTCGGGCCATACCAAACAGATGGTAGAACTGGCGATCGCGGCGCGGGCAGGGGGCGCGCGCGTTGTTTCGGTCACCGCCGCCGACAGCCCGCTTGCACGCGTGACCGACGCATTGATCGCGGTGCTCCCTTACGACCAGACGGAGCTGATGACGCCGCTGGCGTCGCGCCTGAACCATCATCTGGTCATCAACATGCTGGTGACGGCCATAGCGGTTTCCAGCGGCAGCGAATTCCCCGATCAACTTCCGGCCCTCGATTCGTGGCTGACTGACAAGATCTGAGCCGGGCTTAGGAAACATGCGGCGCCTGACATTGATGCGCCGGACTTCAGGAGGAGAAGAGAATGTCCGAACAACAAAACGAAGCCAAGAAGATCGCCGGCCGCCGGGTCATAGAGGTATTCGTGCGCGATGGCATGAAGCTCGGCCTCGGCTCGGGCACGACCTCGCATTTCTTCGTCCGCGAGCTTGGAAAGCAAGTGGCCAATGGCATGAAGCTGACCTGCACCACCACATCACGCTCGACGATCGATGTCGCCCGCGAAGTCGGCATCGCCATCACCGATCCGAACGAGATCGGCGAGATTGACCTGACGGTGGACGGCCCGGATGAGATCGACCGCGAGTTCAACATGATCAAGGGCGGGGGCGCCTGCCTGCTGTGGGAAAAGATCATCGCCCATGCATCGAAGCGGATGATCACCGTCTGCGACGAAACCAAGATCGTCGACAAGCTCGGTGGCTTTCCCCTTCCTGTCGAAGTTGTGCAGTTTGCCTGGAAGCAGACGGAGCGGATGGTGGACCGCGTGCTGCGCGAGCATGGAACCACCGCCGAAATCGCGCGACGCTTCCGCGACGGCCAGCCTGTCGTCACCGACAGCGGCAACTTCATTTTGGACTGCAAATGTGGCGTCGTCGCCAAGCCGGCAGCCCTGGAAATAGAGCTCAACCGCATACCGGGCGTGGTGGAAAACGGGCTTTTCACGCGTGAATCCGCGGGCATGGTCGTGGGCTGCCTGGATGGCAGCTCCTACGTCAGGATGCGCTAAATGTAGTAAAACTTCTAATTGGCTCACCAGGGCTCGTATCCCTTCTAAGCATTGCGGCTTTAGGCTGGATTTTGGAGCTGAAAACTGCCGAAAAATTTGGAATTTTGCCGCTAAGACTTGACAACAGACCGTAAAATGTAGTAAAACTATATCGGAAAACCTAGGGAGGAAACCATGGTAAGCGAATTCAGAGTAAACCGTCGGCAGGTGCTGGCGGGTGGCCTTGCATTGGGAGTGAGCGCGGCCGCAGGCCGCATGGCGCTGGCGGACGAGCGCATGTTCCTGCCATTCAGCAACAAGAGCCTCGACTACTATTTCTTCGTGATCGAGGAAGAAGCGGTCAAGCGCGCCGTACAGGGACGCAAGTGGGAATTCCAGTCCACCAACGCTAATTTCGACAATACCAAGCAGCTGGAGCAGTGGCAGAGCCTGATGCTCTCGCAGCCGAAAGCCCTAGTTGCCGATCCGATCGACAGCCAGGCCATCGTCAGCGCAATCCGCCGCTACAACCAGAAGAAGATCCCCGTCGCGATCATCGACACCCCGGCCGACGGAGGCGACGTCGCGATCACGGTCAGCTTCGACAACCATCTCGGCGGCGTCATGGCGGCCCGCGAAATCATCGACCGCCTGAAGAAGAAGTACGGCAGCCCGAAGGGCAAGGTGCTCAATTGCTTCGGCGCACTCGCCAGCGTGGCCTGGCGCCAGCGCAAGGAAGGCATGGACGAAGAGTTCGCCAAGTATCCTGACATCACCTACATCAGCCGCCCGACGGAAGGCGCGCTCGACCAAATGCTGTCGGTCACGCTGGCAACGCTCTCGGAGCATCCGGATCTCGATGCCGTTCACGCACCAAGTGATTCGCCCGCCCGCGGCATCGCCACGGCGCTCCAGCAAAAGGGCCGCTGGAAGAAGGTTGGCGAGGAAGGCCACGTCATCTTCGTCACCATCGATGGCGAGCCAGTCGCCGTGCGCCTGCTTCAGGATGGCTACATGGACGCCTGCGTTTCGCAGGACCCGATCGCCTACGGCGAAATTGCTGTCGAGATGCTTGAAAAGCATTCGATGAAGGGCGAAGCTGTGCCGATCGGCAGCTACGAGAACAAGAAGTATTTTTGGGAGAAGGGCGAGATCGTCGCCGGCAAGACGGGCCCGACGCTTATCATTCCGCCATTCATTATCAACGGCGAAAACGCCTCTGATAAGCGCCACTGGGGCTATGTCGCGGAAAAGGAGTGGGGTGTTCCCTACACCTGATGCCTAAACGACAACCTGGCCGCCGGTTTTCCGGCGGCCAGGAACGATCCGCGTAAGAGCGCGGAGGTGAATGGAGGAGGATTGCCCGATGGCCACCCAGACGATGACGTCCGAAGCAAGACATGCGACCGCCAGCGATAACGACTTTGCCCTGCGGATCGAGGACGTCACCAAGAATTATGGCGCCTTCTACGCCCTCCGCTCCGTCAGCCTGAATATCCGCCGCGGCAGTATACATGGCCTGCTCGGCGAAAATGGCGCCGGCAAGAGCACTTTGGTTGCCATCATTTCCGGCCAGCGCGCGCCGACCGGCGGCTCAATCATCCTCGACGGCCGAGAGGTCGCGGCTGCCGACGTCCGCGCCATGGAAGAAGCCGGCGTTTTCCTGGTGACCCAGGAGCCGATGATCATCGACCACATTTCTGCAGCCGAGAACCTGATGCTTGGCATCTGGCCTTCCAAGGGCGGCTTCATCCGCTGGCGCAAGCTGCAGGCGGAAGCCAGCCGCATGCTTGAGGGCTCGGGTATCGACCCGAAGGTCAATGCGGGTAAGCTGAACGCCGTTGCGCGCCGCAAGCTGAACATCCTGCGTGCCATGTTCTCCGGCGGCCGCGTCATCATCCTCGACGAGCCGACGGCGGCCCTGACGGTGCCGGACAGGCGCCAGCTTTTCGATTTCATGAAGGAGCTGAAGAAGGACGGCGTCACCTTCATCTTCATTTCCCACTATAACGATGAGATCCTCGAGATCTGCGATGCGGTGTCTGTGCTGCGCGACGGCTCGCTTGCCGGCGGCAGCGAGGATATCGGCTCCATGACCTCGGAGCAGCTTTCGGAACTCGTGCTCGGCCGCGGTCTCGTCCTCTTCCAGCGCGAGCGGCCTTCGCTGGAAGGCGAGCCGGTCGCCGTCAGCTTGCGCAACGTCGTGGCAAAGAATGTCTCGGTCGAGACCCTGGACATTCGCAAGGGCGAGATCGTCGGCTTCACCGGCCTTCCCGGTGCCGGCGCCAAGGAACTGGCCAAAGCGATCTTTGGTCTGAATCCCGCAAGGACCGGCACTGTCCAGTTCGCCAACGAGGCGTGGCAGGACCTACCGCGTCACCCGCAGGCCGCCTTCGAAAAGGGCATCGGCTATCTCTCCGACGACCGCCGCAAGGATGGCGTTGTTGGGCACCTGTCGATTGCCGATAACATCGCGCTGTCATCCCTCGACGGGCGCGCCTCCTTCGGATTCGTACGGCACGGCGAGGAAGCCGACATGTGCGCTGGCTATTTTGCCAGCATGGGCATAAAGGCGCCGAGTTCGGCCGCCGTCGTCAACACGCTGAGCGGCGGCAACCAGCAGAAGGTCTGCCTCGGCCGCGTGCTGGCCACGCAGCCGCGCCTGCTGATCCTCGACGAGCCGACGCGCGGCATCGATGTCGGTGTCAAGCAGGATGTGCTCCGAATCATCGATGCGCTTAGCCGTACCGGCGTCAGCGTCATCATCGTGTCCACCGACACGGACGAACTCGTGCGCGCCGTCGACAGGGTCTGCGTGTTCCAGAACGGAACCGTTTACCAGACCGTCAGCGGCAGCGACATAGCCACCGAAAACCTGCGCCGTCTCGCACAGGCGTGATCGAGCTCGGTAGAAGGACAAGAATGATGAGCACAGTCATGAGCACAACCGCATCAAATGAAAAAAAGGCCAGCGAGAAAGGTGCAACGATGCGCACCACCGTCGCCTGGATCATCCACAATATCGTCTGGATCTGGCTGGTGGCACTGATCGTCGGCTTCGGCGTGTTCAACCAGTTCTTCCTGACCATGATGAACATGCAGAACATCACCGTCCAGGCAACCGTCCTCGGCATGCTGGGCCTGGCCGTCGCGCTGCCGCTGCTGGTGGCCGAAATCGATCTTTCGATCCCTGCCAATCTTGGCTTCTCTTCGGCCATCGGCGCGATCGCCTATTCGGACTGGGGGCTGCCCTGGTTGCCGGCGATGTTTATCGGCGTTGCCGTCGCCACGGCAATCGGCTTTTTCAACGGCCTCTGTATCACCAAGCTGCGCATGGTCTCTCTTATCCAGACACTGTCTATGATGATCATCCTGCAGGGCGCGCTTCTGGCGTTGACGCAGGGCAAGACGCTCACCAATCTCTCCGACGGCTATGTCTGGATCGGCCAGGCAACGACCATCGGCGGCTGGCCGCTGATGCCGCTCATCCTGATCGTGGCGCTTTGCCTCATCGGCGTGCTGCTCAACATGACCGTGCTTGGCCGGTCGATCTATGCCGTCGGCGGCAATCCGCTCGCCTCCAATTCAGCCGGTATCCGAGTCGATCGCGTCAAGATCATCACATACACCATTGCCGGTTTCATCGCCGGCATCGGCGGCTTTCTGCTCGCATCCTGGCAGATGGCTATCACCTCAAACCAGGGCTCCAGCTACCTGCTTTATGCGATTGCCGCGCCCATCATAGGCGGCGTCAGCGTTTTCGGCGGCCGCGGCAATGTCATCGGCATTCTCGGCGGCGTGCTTCTACTGACCGTGATTCAGGTGGGGCTCGCGATCGTAAACGTGCCGTCCTTCTATGTCGGCATGATCGGCGGCGTGATGATTTTCATCGCGGTTGCGATTGACGCAATACGCGTACGTTATTTTGCCTGATAACTCCCAAGCAGACGGCAAGCGTGGTCCTATCTGCCCCCGACGGGGCAGCTAGGACATTCGATTTGATATAGCAGAGATGCCAAGATGATGACCGATCTTCTCGCCGAGCTTCGTACCGCCGCCGGCAAGCGACATGTGCTCACCAGCGACACTGAAACAAGACGCTTCCGCCAAGGATATCGCTACGGAGGAGGGAAGGCACTCGCTGTCGTCCGGCCCGGCACGCTTGTCGAGATGTGGCGCGTGCTGCAGGCCTGCCACAAGGCCGGCGTCATCATGATCTTCCAGGCGGCGAATACCGGACTGACCGGCGGTTCCACGCCGGTGGCCGAGGGCTATGATCGCCCTGTGGTCATCATCAACACCATGCGCCTACGACGGCTCGATCTCGTCAGGGGAGGGGCGCAGGTGGTGTCCCAGCCCGGTGTGACGCTCAACCAGCTCGAGAAGACG